>Ga0105156_1000075_pt1 | contig 14333 bp, 10 predicted proteins | sample SSWtaG_3_FD_89673 | JGI IMG/M metagenome (GOLD analysis project Ga0105156, IMG submission 89673) | Hot spring microbial communities from Sandy's Spring West, USA to study Microbial Dark Matter (Phase II) - SSWTFFsm_matched | ecosystem: Environmental > Aquatic > Thermal springs > Hot (42-90C) ...
CAGTGAGTACAGCAAGCCGGCAGGAGGCGGGCACATGAAGCCCGGCGCGGTGAATACCGCGTTTGTCCTCGACATGCAGCGCAAGTTGTATAGGTGGAGCAACGCGGCCCCCAAGAAGGGGTTCGCGGATTTATTCAATCTGGTGTGTGATCGCCGCACTCTCGGCCATGCTTGGCAGAGGCTCGCCCGCAACAAGGGTAGCCAAACGCCGGGCACGGACGGGATGACGCGGCACAAGATCGAACAGCGGCCCGGTGGGATAACACAGTTCCTCGAGGATATCCGTGAGGAGCTGCGCACGGGAAATTACAAGCCCGAACTTGTCCGCCAACGGTTGATTCCGAAGGCAGGCAAGCCGGGACGATTCCGACCGCTCGGCATCCCGACGCTGAAAGATCGACTGGTGCAAATGGCTTTGAAACTCGTTCTGGAGCCCATCTTCGAAGCGGACTTCTATCCGACTTCGTTTGGGTTCCGGCGTGGCAGGAGCACCCACGACGCGCTTGCGGTAGTGCAGAAACATCTGCATCCGACGATCCACGGACCATCACCGGTCCGCTTCGTCATCGAAGGCGACATCAAGGGCTGTTTCGACGCCATTGATCATCATCTGCTGATGGAGCAGGTGCGCCGCCGCATCGGGGATCGCAAGATCCTGCGGCTCGTACTTGCGTTCCTGAAAGCAGGTATTTTGGTCGAAGGCACTGTCCGTCATCCCATCACAGGCACGCCGCAAGGCGGTGTCCTGTCGCCGCTCCTGGCGAACGTCTATCTGACGTCCCTCGACGAGCGATACGGACGATGGACACCACGACCCCGCGAACGATTGCAGAATGCCGCTGACAGGCGGTACTACGACCGCAAGCGGGGACGCCCGACATTCCAGATCGCCCGCTATGCGGACGACTTCGTTATTCTGGTTACGGGCACGGCAGACGAGGCCATGGCCGAGCGCGACAAACTTGCGACGTTCCTCATGCGGGAGCTTCGCATGGAGCTATCCCTTGAGAAAACCTTGATCACCGGTGTCGCGGATGGGTTCGACTTCCTCGGCTATCGCATCATCCAGACGACGGCGCTCCGTACCGGGCATCGTGTTGGAAATCTGTACATTCCGAAAGGGAAAGTGCAGAGATTGCGAGACGCGATCAAGGCTCGGATCACGACCTATCCAACAGGAGAGTCGTTGACCCAGCTCATTCGAGAGCTCAACCCGATCATCCTTGGTTGGCGGACCTACTACCGCCACGCCACAGGAGCCTCACGCGAGTTCAGCAAACTGGACTGGTGGTTGTCGAACCGGGTGTTGCGCTGGCTGCGCAAGAAGCATCGCAAGGCGGCGTGGCGGACGCTGCGCCGCTACCGTATATCCAGCGAAACAAACGAGCGTAAACTTGTTTGGGGCGAGGGACACGTGCGACTTCGCAGCTTCGCCACGGGCGGCACCATGCCGTATCCGTGGCGAGGCATCATGATCACCAACGGCTGGGATGACGCGCCTGAACCGCGAGGCCGCACACACGCGGCAGCGTCGTGGAACGCGCTCAACCGCCTCATCGGATTGACGACACCCGCGACGTAAGTCGCGCATGGAGAGCCGGATGCCGGGAAACTGGCACGTCCGGTTCGGCGAGAGGCGTGCAGAAACCAGCCGCCGCGAGGCGGTATGGCGCTGCGCGCCTACTCTACCTTTCAGTTATTCGGGCCGCGCCTATCGCGACCTCGATGGCTGGCGACAGACCGGAGGCGATCGACCTGCACCCCGTAGGGGCCGTAACATCGTGGAGGGCAGCCAAGGCGTGACTTTGTTGTTCCGCGAGGAATGGCGCGCAGCGCCAGGGGAAGAAAGTCGCGACGGCTGTTGCAGGGATAAGAGCGAGACGGCGCGCAGCGCCGTCGACCTTCGGTCAGACATGCCAAATCGAGGACGAAAGGGGCGAGCTTGAGACCGAAATTAGGATACGACCGAGACCTCGCGTACCTCATGAGACGGCGGCTCGGCGATTCAGATAAGTTAGCACCGAACTCGCGCAAGTGGCGTGAGAGCGACTGAAGCCCGCGGGGCTCGCAATACGTTCTTCGCTGCCGTTCGGCGCTGGTTGCGCGGTTGAGCAAGCAATCGTGCACATGCGCAACCCGAAGATAAGCGAAACGCACCACCGACCGGGGCGGATAAACACCCGATCGAGGTCGGAGACCATGCGCTGTTTCCGGAACATCGGTTCCAAACCTGACGAGACGCGATAGAAGCGCGGCCCCTCTAGGCGGGACGTTCGTGAGCAGCGGCTTTATGACATGCGATGGTCATGCATATGACGGCGACCTAGCGCCTCTACAATCCACACATTCCTTCGCACTCGTTTGCGAAGAGATCGAGTTGGCCACGGTCTGCATCTGTCGAGAGGTCAACGTCGCTCAGCGCTACGGCCGACCGATGTAGAAACACCTCGCCGCGGACGCCGCGCATACCGGAGCGGATGAGCCGGTCGACATCCACTGCATCCGCCCATGCGTCCGGATCTTGATCACGCATGGCTCGCCATGTTGCGTCGGAGTGATAGGGACATCCGATGCATGAACTTTTCGGCGGCGTCGGATAGTCGTGTCGGCGCAACCAATCCAGGCAATCGCGCCTGTTCATGCGCAGCTCGACGAGAGGCCAACGGTTGACGCGCCAGCTCTCGAACGAGGGCTTTATCCGGATCGTCTCATCCATCGAGATGCCGATCCATTGTTCGACGACGGGGTCCGGTGGCGACCGACGCCGCACGAGGCCTGCAAGCTCGCGGACCTTTCGTCGGATCGGATCAATCTTGTAGTCGCCGGTGCATTGTCGACGAATCATGCCGATCGACGCGCAGCCGCGATGGTCAACTGCACGCGTGTAGGCTGGGATCGATGCCCAGCGTTCGCCGGCGGCCGCTTGGACTAGATTGTCGCGAAGACTGCCGGCCGAGACGACATGCACCGGGAAGGGCAGCACATTTGGCGACATCAGCCAGGCGAGATGATCGTACACCGCTTGAGGTTCCCAGGCGGTGTCGGCGAAGATCGCGCAGTCGGGCATCGGCCCGATGACGCCATGGGCTGCGAGCAGCGCCAGCGTTGTGGATTGAACGCCGGCGCCGAGACTCAGTATGCGCAGTCGGATTGGAGACGCCGCAGGGCCGTCACCTTGAAGGACACGGTGCTGTTGCATTATGCCGCCTCCCCGATCTCGGCGGCCTTCGGCTGGAGGTCGTGGAGATAGGTGACAGCGCGCTGCGCCTGTGCGGCCGCCGAGAAGATGAACCGCTTGTCGTTCGCAAGTACCTCGAGCCAAGACGCGAGGTAGCTCGCGTGATCCGGCCGGGGTTCAAGCTCCGGCACGATGCCGAGATCGGCGCTGAGGAAGCATGCGCCGAGGTCGGCGATCAATTCCTCGCGCGCCCTTTCACTGCGATCTTTGTGATACCGGCTGAGATCTCTGTTCAGCCGCTGCGGCGCCCCGGCCCAATGCACGCATTCGTGGCCAAGCGTGGCGTAGTAGCTCGCCGCGTCGCGGAAGCTCTCGAACGGAGGCATCTGCACGATGTCGAGTGCGGGAGCACAGTAGGCCTTATCGCCGCCATGCCGGATGACAGCGCCGGTTTGCGCAAAGAACGAATCGGCATGCGCGATGCGCTCGATCGCATCGTGCTTCGGGTGTTCGGCAGGCGCGTAAAAATGCTCCGGCAGACCGTCGATTTGGTCGACGCAAAAGACGGTGTAAGCCTTGAGGAACGGGATGTCCCTTTCGACCTCGTCACCGTGCGCATCGGTCTGCGTTTTCGTGAACCGGCTGGCGTAGACGACGAGGCTCCCGCTTTCGCCCTTGCGGACATGCGCGCCGAGCTCGATGGCTTGCTTGAATGTCATCCAGATCGGAGAGCGAAAACCGCGCGCGACGGCTTCGGACCAGAGCAACACGACATTGATGCCGGAATAGGGCTGGCCATTGTGGCGCAACGGACGCGTGATGCGACCTGCAACATTCGAAGCACTCCAGGGTCTCACCCAGGGACGGACGCCGCGTTCAAGGTCGGCGACGATGCGATCGGTGATGCGCGCGTAGATGTCGGCGCGCGGGTTTTCCTTTTTCCTGCTCATTTTCAGGACCTCCGTTTCGGAGGCCGCGCCTGTCGCGGCCCCTCACGGGGGCCGTCGCGGCGGCACAAGGCGCACGCGCACCCGATAGGGCCGCAGCAAAGCGGAGGACGGCGAAGCCGTTGCGCGTGCGCCGTATCCGCCGCAGGACCTGGGACCGGGAGGGGGCGCGCTGGCGCGATGCGTAACTCTTTTCTTGATTTCGCCCGCGACACGAAAAATGGGCCGGTCTTGCGACCGGCCCCGGACGTTTCAATGTGGAAAGGCGGGGCCGAAGCCCCGCCATGACGGCTAGTCGAAAGCCGTCATCTGAGCCACGGCGGCTTTCTTGGAGACGGTTTCGCCGGCCTGTTCGGCCTGCCGCTCGAAGGGCTTCCAGGCTTCGCCGATGACCTGTTCGTAGGCGACGACGGCGCCCTCGGCTGCCATGCGGAGCGCGTGGGCTTGCAGGCCCATGTCGGCTGCGAATTCGCGCTTGCGCTGTGCCTGGCTGTCGAAACCGACGGGACCGTCGAGGTCTTCGTCGCGCATGTCGTTGGCGAGCTTGGCGGTCGCTTCGCGAGCTTCGGTCACGGCGCGGGAGTAGAACTGGCCGGCGCCGTGCGCCGAACCGACATAGGAGCCGACGATGCGTTGAAGATGGATTTCCATCGCGCGTTCGCTGAGTCCGTCCTTAAGAGCGTCAGCGGTCTCGACAATGAGTCGTTCGTGCAGGTCGCGGATGCCGTCGCTGTCGAGGATCGCAAGGCCGAAGCTCTCGGAGATGCGGAGCGCCTGGGCGGAGTCGGGGCAGGCGTGACGGACCATTTCGAGGGTCGTGCTTCGACGAAGCGGGACAACGCGGGCGGAGGCGCGTGGAGAACGGGCGGTCTTGGTCATGATGAGATCCTTTCTCGGTTTCGCCCTGGGAAGCGATTGGGCCCCTTTGGCCGTCGCCCCCTCGGGTGCGGTCGACCAGAACCGGCGATAGCGGGCCGCTTCAGGGGGCGGTGGCTGCCAGGGCGAGCATGGGCGGGTTGCGGACGAGCGGGCCTCTTGGCCTGCGAAGGACGCGGCCCCCCATGACGAGACGGCGGCCGCCGATCGCTTGCGACTTGCCCTTGAAGCGGACTGCGGCCGGTTCAGACCGCAGCACAAACCGAGGGATGGCGGCCAAGGGGTTAAACCGCCGGCGAAACCGAGAGAGAGGTCGTGCCAGACCGCACCTGCTCTCTGCCGGCGCACCAAAGATTCCCTCGCGCCGTTTGCACCCCCGATTGGTGCAATGCTCTGCCTCCTTACCCGTGCGCGGCGGAGACGTGATGCCGCGACTGAAACTCGGCGATGGCCTTGTCCTGCCGATCGAGCTTGCGCGTGAGAGCGTCGATCTCGGCGCGACGGGCCAGCGTGAGCTCCAAGACATGCTCCTGAAACAGCCGTTCATCGGCGCTTGTCCAGGTCGATGCGCCGCGGCCATGTTGCCGGCGTTTCGCCCGATCGGTGATCGTCAGCCGTTCGGCGCGTGCGGCGATCTGCCGCTCGATGATGCCGAGATGGCGCTGTGTCTCGGCCTGTGCGATTTCCATGCGCGTAAGCAGCATGCGTCGTTGTGGAGGCTCGATCATCGCACCGTCCCCGGGGGCCATAGCGGGAAGGCCGACTCGTCCGGCATGTAGTCATCCGGAAGGGAGACGGCGACGATGGATGATGTGATGTCGTCACCGGCGATCGCCCAGTCGATCAGCGCCGAATTGGTGCCAGCATGTTTGCGCATATCCGGCGTCAAGATGCCGTTGAGCGCGTCGGCGATGGCGCTCTCGGGACGATGATGCGCCTGCACAAGAAGATTCACGGCGACAAGGTAGGCCTTCATGAGCGAATCTCCTTTCTATCCGCGTCGGTTGGGTGGGATTTCGGCGCGTGGATGGAGAGACGCACGGCGCGCTTCCAGGCTTCCGAACCCGAAAAATGCCGTCTGAGCCGGGGATGCCAGACGACGAGGAACGGGATTTCGCCATCCTCGTCAGAGGCTGTGCGCCAGCCGAAGGCTTTGGCGATAAGGCGCCAGGGCATGGGTCACCTCCATCCGACGAAGTTGGAGGGACCAGCGTAGAGCTGGTGGCGCGCCGCATTGATCACGAAGCCGAAACGGCCGACATGGTATTCGTCGGACGGCACGAGATAGCGGCGCTGCTCGACCGCGCAGCGATCACCGCCGAGCGTGGCGATGCATTCGGTCATGCCGGGATGGTGATCGGAGCGAATGGCCGAGATCACGATCCAGTCGGAGGCGTGGTCTCGCTCGAACGTACGGCGATCCTTCTCGTGCGATTCGCCTGGCAGGAGCTGGCGACCATGAATCGCCTCCCAGGCGTCAGGATACCAATCCCGGATCGTGCGATCGGCGTGGCGCCGTTCGTAGTCCGTGAACAGCTCCGGAAATGCCTGTGCCACGGCGGCCCACGCCGAGTCTTCTTCGTACCAGCCGCCGCGCGCGCGAAGGGCAGGGTGGACCTTGGCGTTATGGGTGGCATCGAGATGGAAACCGCCGTGGCCGGCGGTCGAATGACACATGACGCCGTCGGCATAGACGGTCGCACCTTGGGAGGCACCCCACGGCGTGTTCGCCGTGGAGCGAATCTCGCGCCGTCCGAGTGCGGCACGCTGGCGTTGGTGCTCAGCGTTCTCGTGGACGCGAGCCCGGAAGGCGGTCTCGTCCGCGAGTTCACCGCCGTGACCGTAGAAGTCGGCCCTTGTCCATTCCTCCATTGGCCGCGAGAGCAGCCAGGCCGAGGCGAGATAGAACCGACCATTTGTGCCCGGCATCATAGCGAAGGCGTTGTCGCGGACCTTCGCGACGAGAAGCCCGTCGCTGGTGCGGGCAAACAAAACCTCCGCCTCGGCGGAGATTGGATTGCCGACCTGCGCGGCGTTGCGAATCATGTTCATGCCGCCCTCCCGTCGCGAGAGGCAGCGACACCATCGCCCTCGATCACCTCATCGAGAACCGCGTCGGGATATCCGTGGCTTTTGAGCCAGGTTTCGGCGTCGGCGCGATTGCACCCGAGATGGACGAGTTCGCCTGTCTCGCCGAGCCGGTCGAGCACGCGCACGGACCCAGGCGCTGGACGCTCGACCACGCTGAATGTCAGCGCGGAGTCGACCGAAAAGGTCTTGAAGACCTTGAGCACCACGACGCCGGAGCTGCCGTAGCCGCTCAGGTGCAGGCTGAAACTCGCCGGCGACGTGTAGCTGCCGACAGTACGGGCGGAAGCCTTGCGGACCAGCCGACCGCGACCGTTGTGGTTTTCCCAAGCGGCGAGCTTCTTCTTGAAGCGAGCTGGCGGCCGCGCGGCGCCGTCAGAGAATTGAACGATCGCACCAAGCGGTGCATCGTCGAAGATCGATTGAGCGGACATGATGTCCTCCTGTTCATGAGCGTGGAAACAAGACCGCCGCCGGTTGGCGGCCGGCGGCGGGATCCCTTGTGATGGATGAAACGCCTATTCGGCGGCTTCGGCGTAGCCGCTGTGCTCGTCGTCGGCGGCGTCGATGTCTTCGACTGCCGTGTCCTCGTCATCGTCGACAGGCGCATTGTCCTCCGTCCATTCGGCGACGACGTCGGCTGCCGGCGCAAACAGCGCGGCGGGGTATAGGAAACGGCCGTCGGCGTAATGGGCGACGAGCGCGGCGCGCGTGTCCTTCACGCGGGGACGCGGCAGAACCGATGTTCCCTGCAGCGAGGCCTCGAGCGCCGTGCGTGACAAGCAGGACAGGAACTCCTCCGTCGCCAGATTGGGGAGGAACTCGTCAGCACCGATCGCCGCACCCGCAACGCGGGCGACGACGCCACTCTTGGAGCGGTTCTCCCGGCACGACAGCACGTCGATCAGCACCTCGCGAGCGACTTGATGCAAGGTCTCGCGGTCGAACGCGAGCTTCCCGTCCGCGTCGATCAGCCGTCTGGCGTGCTGCGCACGAGCGCCATATTCGGACGTGCGCCCAGAGGCGACAGAGACGTTCCCACCAGCGAAGGCGAGCACGAGCAGCGCGGTCAGTGTATCGCCCTCGATCGGCGCACGGCCGAGCGCCTCGTGCAGCGCGTCGGTGCGCAGATCGCCGATCATGTCCATGCCGCGTCGGGTGACATCCGGTCGCAGCGCTGGTGCAGCGCCGTCGGCTTCCGCCGCGGGCGAGCCTTTGCCCTTGGCCGCAGCCTTCTTGACCTGCGGCATCCGGTAGGCGACCGACTGGACCGAGCCGTTGCGCGGATCGAGATACCAGCCGGTGTAGTCGCTCTTGTTCGGCTTGCCATAGACGCGCTCGGCCTTCGGCGGCAACTTGGGTTCGCCCCAGGTCGTGACCTCGATGACGAAGCCGCGCTTCGGCAGGTTGGCCGTCATCCATTCCTGTTGCGCGCCGAGGAATGCCTCGACGTCGTTAGTATAACGGCTGTCCTCGTCGGCCGGCGCGAACAGGTCCTCCTGCCAGACGATGCCGTAGGCCTGGGCGAGGTCGTCACCAAAGCTGGCGTGGCGCGCGAGCATCCGTGACTTGGTGAGGACACGCGCAACCTCGCTCCAGGAGACTTGCGGATCGACCTTGCGCGGCTTGTACTTCTTCCACACCTGCGCCTGTTCGTCCTGCGTCGCCGCGGCGATCGTACGCAGGTGCTGCTCGCTGGGCATGTCGCCCGTGGCGATATGATCGAGCATGGCCGGAAGGATATTGGCCAGCAGCCGGAGCTTGCGGATCTGGCGCACGGACTGGCCAAGCGCGATGCCGATCGATTCCTCGGTCCAACCGAGCGCGACCAGCCGTTCGATCCGGCGCCAGAGATCGACGGGATTGAGCGGCTCGCGCGCGACGTTTTCGACAAGGCTGCGCAACGCATCCTTCTCCTCATCGGGATCGGCGACAAGAACCTCGATTTCATCGAGCTTCGCGGCGATCGCCTGCGCCACGCGGCGATGACCGATCTCGATGGTGAAGGAATTGCCACGACCGCGCTGCGCGGTAACGATCGGCGGCTGGATGATACCGACAGCCTTGATGGTCGCGAGCAGCAACGCGTCGCTTTGCGGCGTGGACTTGGTGCGGCGCGTCGGGTCGGGATTCTCCGTCAGCGCACTAGGATCGACCTTGATCAGTTTCATGGGATGATCTCCATTTCGTGGGTTGCGGGCCGCGTCATTCGGCGGTCCTTCTCCGTCTTCTTCTCGAAGACCCCTGCGCGGCCGCAGGGCGCGAGTGGCCGACGCAACTGCCGGCGAGCATCCCTGCCCGGCGACCAAGCGGGGCTCACAGCCCTGCGCGGGTCGCCGCGGCCGGGATCGCGGAGGCGGCGGTTGAGGCTGCGTCGGCGGCCCGAGTGCCCTGCGAGGCCTTTTTCCTTTTTCGGTTCGATTGCTTTTTCCGACGCCGGCGCAACGCCGCGCGCGGAGGCTCGCCTAGGCCGCGATCGCTTTCGCTTCGTCCGCGGCCGCGACGTCCGAGGCGAGTGCCTTCTCCACCTCGGCAAGCTGCCGTCGCTTGTCGGTAAGCTCGGCGGCGAAGGCGAAGTCGCCGCCTTCCCGCGACTGGTAGGCGGCCAGGCGGCGGCGCGCATCAGTGAGACGTTGGCGAAGACGTTCCTGCTCACCCTCGAAATCGGCAACTGCATGCTCGAGCCGCGAGATCGCGCCGAGCGGCGTCACCGTCACCGGAAGGTCGATCTCATCATCGGTGCCGGTGCGCATCAGCGCAGTCGCGTAGCGGTAGCTGTCGCGGCCGACGCGGGCGCCGGAATATTGGAGATCGAAGCCGCCGATCGAAGCGACCATGGTCTCGCCCTCCTGCTGAAGCTGGACCAGGGTGAGGATCTCTTTCAGCAGCGCGCGGCCCGCCTCCTTGCGCTCGCCGTAGCGCTTGCCCGTTACGCTCATTGCGAAAGCCTCGCCCATGGTCGGGACGAGACGCGCGATATCCTGGCCGATCTCCGCGATGCGCCGGGTCGAGAATTCGATGTCGCGCTCGGCGTCGCGAATCTGGCGTCGGATCGCGTGCTGGTCGTCGATATGCGCGGCGCGGAGACGTTCAAGCCGCGCGGTGTCGGCCTCGAGACCCGCCTTCAGCATCAGTCTCGGATCGCCCGAGGCGATTGCCTTGGCCATGGCGAACTGGTTCGCCTGGGTTTCGCCCATATCCTCTAGCCGACGGATCGAGGTGTCGCCGGACAGTGCGGCCGCGATGAAGCGCGCCTTGCGCTCGTTGTTCTGCCACATCTGCGCATCAAGGCTGCCTTCGGTCGCGTAGGCGAAGATGTCGACTTCATCGTGCTGGTTGCCCTGTCGCACGATGCGGCCTTCGCGTTGCTCGATCTGCGACGGAAGCCACGGCACGTCGAGATGGTGCAGCGCTCGCAATCGGAGCTGCGCATTGACGCCGGTGCCCATCGTATCTGACGAGCCGAGCAGGAACCGAACCTTGCCGGCCCGCACATCGCCGAACAATCTCTGTTTGGCTTCAGTCTTCTTGTGATCCTGGATGAACGCGATCTGGCCAGGCGGGACGCCCATGCGGATCAGTTCGTCCCTGATCCAGCGGTACGCGGAGAAACCTCTCTTCTTCTCGACGTTGATGGTGCCGAGATCGGAGAAGATCATCTGCGCGGCGCCGGAAAGTTCGAATGGCTTGCCGTCGGGGCGCACATAGCTGTTTTCCGCCGTCTCCTGCCAGATGCGGAACGCGTTGGAGATCAGCTTGTTGAGCTTGTTCTCCGGCTCATTGTCGTTATCCGAGTCGACCAGGCGCAGGTCGATCGCGGCGTGGCGGCCGTCCGTAATGACTGAGAGCAGAATATCGTCGCCCGGCTCCGGCGGACGGTCGCGCTCCTCAATCGCCTTGATGCGCGCGTCGAGCAGCACTTGGTAGCGCTTGAACGCAGCGGTCGGCTTCGCGGTCAGGATCTGGCGTCGGCCGGTCGAGATCGCCGGCACCTTCACATACTGCCGCAGATCCTCGGGCATCACCACGTCCGCAAAGGAGCGGAACATGGCGATCAGCTCCGGCACGTTGACAAAGGTGGCGAAGCGCGTCACCGGCTTGTATTTGCCGGAGGGTTGGAGCTCAAGTTCGGTCGACACGTCGCCGAAGGTCGATGCCCAGGCATCGAACTCGTGCAGCCCACGCTCGAGCAGCGCAGCGTAGCCGAGATAGCGCTGCACGGAGAACATCTCGCCGAGCGTATTGGTGATCGGCGTGCCGGAGGCGAGGACGAGCGCCCGGCCCGGGCTCTTCGTCTCTACGAAGCGCGACTTCACATAAAGGTCCCAGGCGCGCTGCGAGCCGTTCGGGTCGATCCCCTTCAACGTCGACATGTTGGTGGCGAAGGAGAGCTTCCTGAATTCCTGCGCTTCGTCGACGATGATCTGGTCGACGCCGATCTCCGAGATCGTCAGGAGATCGTCCTTGCGTGTGGCAAGGGATTCGAGCCGTTCCTGCAGACCCTCCTTCAACCGCTCGAGCCGCTTGCGCGAGACGCGGTCCTCGCTCTCAACCTTGGTCAGCAGCGTCTCGTAGAGCTCGAGTTCGTCCTGAATCATCTGCTGCTCGAAGGCCGACGGCACGCCGATGAAGCGAAACGCAGAATGCGTGATGATGATCGCGTCCCAGGTCGCTGTCGCTGCACGCGATAGGAAGCGATGCCGCTTGTCCTTGGTGAAGTTGGTCTCGTCGGCGACGAGGATGCGGGCATTCGGATAGAGCGCGAGAAATTCGCGCGCCGCCTGCGCCAGGCAATGGCCGGGAACGACCAGCATGGCCTTGGCGATCAAGCCGAGCCGGCGCTGCTCCATGACCGCGGCCGCCATCGTCATGGTCTTGCCGGCGCCGACGGCGTGGGCGAGATAGGTCGAGCCGGCTGAGACGATGCGCCAGATGCCGCGCTTCTGGTGCCCATAAAGAACAAAGGCGCCAGAGGCGCCAGGGAGCTTTAGATGAGAGCCATCGAAGGCTCGTGGCGCGATATTGTTGAAGCGATCGTTATACACCCGCGCCAGCCGGTCGGTCCGGTCTGGGTCGGACCAAATCCAGCGCTGGAAGGCATCCTTGATCTTCTGCAGCTTGGTCTTTGCCGCCTCAGTATCGACGACATTGAGAACGCGCCGTTCACTGTCGCCGTCCTTGATGATGTCGAAGATCTGCGGAATGGCGCTGTTCAGCGCGTCCGACAGAAGCTGACCCGCATGTCGGCGGTCAGTACCCCATTCTGAGGTGCCGGCGGCCATCCAACCAAGCTGGCGCGCCTCCACGGTCCAGGAGGCAAGCTCGGGCATGTGGTGGATTCTGATCTCGGCATCCATCGTCTCCTTGACGAAGGCGACAATATCGGCCGCGGGAACCCACGGCGCGCCGAGCCGCGCGGTGATGTCGGAGGGGCGAAGATCGGCGGGCTGGACGCCTTGCAGCGCGGTGACGTTGCGCTCATACGCCGAATCGAGCGCTGCGGCAGCCTCCGCCGCCTTCAGCCGGTCGCGCACGGGCCCCGACAGATAAGCGTCAGCCGTTTGCCATGACCCGTCAGCCGGATCGCGGAAGATGGCGCTACCCAGTTCGGCGAGGACATCATCGCGATCGCGATGCAAGAGCTCGGCGATGTGATCGACATCGACGCGGCCGCGCTCGTTGAGAACAACAGCCAGCGCATCGGCCGCGCTGGTGATCACGGGCGCAGGAGGCGGCGCGATCACCCGCTCGGTGAAGATCGGGCCGGGCTTCGCGGTATTGGTCTCGAGGTCATAGTCCTCGATCGAGGCGACCAGCCAACAATCGGGATCGTCGAGAAACGGCTGGATGTTGGCGCGACGGTGCGTTTCGCGCACCTCGCCGGTCTCTTCATCTTCGGTCATGGAGACCGTCGTGGAATTGATCGGGCCGAAATCACGCACGAAATTCGACCAGGCGATGCGCAGCCGGACCTGCGCGTCTTTCCACGGCCGGTCGTGCTCCTGCGCCTTCAGCACTTCGCGAACTGCATCGCGGATCGGGATCAACTTTCGGACGATGCGGACGTGTTTCTCCGGAATACCGTCGGCGCTGCGGCCCTTGCGGACCTTGATCGGGGCCGGCTGGCCGTCGACCACCTGCATCAGCCCGTGGGCCTTGTCGAAGAAATAGCTGCCCTCCCGCACATGCCGGTCGGATGGCAGATCGGCACCGGGATCGCTGAGCGCCTCCAGATGTGCATCGATCATCTCCGGCTCGCCGTCATAAACGGCTTCCGGGAGGAGAGAGACCGCGGCCCAGATGGCGACTGTGAGGTCATCGCCGACGCGAGGAAGGCATGTGTAGGTTTCACCGAAAGGGCCGGAAGCGAGGGCGTGCGTGCCCAGCACCAGATGCGGATGCTTCGCGAACCAGCGGTTCACGCGGATCGCGCCTTCGTCGGCCGTCGCCGGTCGGACCTCGTCGAGATCGAGCCACGATAGATCGCCTTCCGCATCGCCGATTTTGCGCTTGCGGAAGAACAGGATGTCGACGATCACATCGGTGCCGGCACTTGCGCGAAAGCTGCCTTCGGGCAACCGGATCGCGGCGACTAGGTCGGCCGACCTGGCGATATGCTCGCGTGCGGCGGTATCCGGCTTGTCCATCGTGCCCGAGCTCGTGACGAAAGCGGCCAACGCCCCCGGCTTCAGCAGGTCGATCGCTCGCGCGATGAAGTAATCATGCAGTCGCAGACCCATGGATCGATACGCACGATCCGACCGCACGGTCCGATCGGAGAACGGCGGATTACCGATCGCGAGGTCGAAATTCGCCGGCAATTCGGCTCGCGCAAAATCGCCGACGATGATGCGCGCCTGCGGCTGCAGTAGCCGCACGATGCGCGCCGTCACGGGATCGAGCTCAATGCCGGTGACGTGCGAAGCCTCGTGCAGCCCCTCCGGCATCAGCGCCGGGAACAAACCCGTGCCAATGCCGGGCTCGAGCACGCGGCCACCGCGCCAGCCGAGCCGCTGCAAGCCAGACCAAATCGCGCGAACGATGAACTCCGGCGTGAAGTGCGCATACTGGGTGCAACGGGCGAGCGAGGCATGGTCGAGATCCCCGACGGCGTCCTGCAGGTCCTCGCCGATCGTTTCCCATCCGTTCCGGAATTCCGTCTCGCCAGGGCGGCGGAAGACAAAGTTGGCGAGGTCGGAGGCGCCGAATCCGGTGAAGCGAATGAGCTGCACCTGCTCATCGGC
>Ga0105156_1000076_pt1 | contig 14315 bp, 15 predicted proteins | sample SSWtaG_3_FD_89673 | JGI IMG/M metagenome (GOLD analysis project Ga0105156, IMG submission 89673) | Hot spring microbial communities from Sandy's Spring West, USA to study Microbial Dark Matter (Phase II) - SSWTFFsm_matched | ecosystem: Environmental > Aquatic > Thermal springs > Hot (42-90C) ...
GCCCAATGACGGCAAGGTGCTGGACGACAAGAGCAAATATTGGTCGATCTTCTCGGCGGTCGATGGCGACACCATGAAGGTCGCCTGGCAGGTGATCGTGGACGGCAACCTCGACAACACCGATGCCGACTTTCAGGGCAAGTATGCTTTCTCCACTTGCTACAATTCCGAGAAAGGCGTGACGCTGGCGGAAATGACCGCGAGCGAAACCGACTGGGTCACCATCTTCAACCTCAAGCGCATCGAGGAGGCGGTGAAGAAGGGCGACTTCAAGGAAATGAACGGCGTGCCGGTGATCGACGGCCGGCATGGTTCGCCCTACACCCGCTACGTACCGATCCCCAACAGCCCGCACGGCATCAACACGGCGCCCGACGGCATCCACGTGGTGGCCAATGGCAAGCTGTCACCGACCGTGTCGGTGTTCGACGTGCGGACGTTCGATCAGCTGTTCGACGACAAGATCAAGCCTAACGAGGTCATCGTCGCCCAACCGGAGCTCGGCCTCGGCCCGCTTCACACCGCGTTCGACGGCAGGGGCAACGCGTATACCACGTTGTTCCTCGACAGCCAGGTCTGCAAGTGGAGCATCGATCTCGCCAAGCGCGCGTTCAAGGGCGAGAAGGTCAACCCGATCATCCAGAAGATCGACGTGCACTACCAGCCCGGCCACAACCATGCCTCGATGGGCGAGACCAAGGAGGCCGACGGCAAATGGCTGCTCTCGCTCAACAAGTTCTCCAAGGACCGCTTCCTCAATGTCGGGCCCCTGAAGCCCGAGAACGACCAGCTCATCGACATTTCCGGCGACAAGATGGAGCTGCTGCACGACGGCCCGAGCTTTGCGGAGCCGCACGACGCCGTCGTCATTCATCGCTCGAAGCTGGAAGGACGCGTCATCAGCATCTGGAAGCGCGACGATCCGTTCTTCGCCGATGCGGTCAAGCAGGCCAAGGCCGACGGCGTCGTGCTCGAGAAGGATGCCAAGGTGATCCGCGACGGCAACAAGGTGCGGGTCTACATGACGTCCGCCGCGCCGGCCTTTGCGCTCGACAAGTTTACGGTCAAGCAGGGCGACGAGGTGACGGTCTATATCACCAACGTCGACGACGTCGAGGACCTGTGTCACGGCTTCTGCATCGTCAACTACGGGGTCAACATGGAGATCGACCCGCAGCAGACCTCGTCCGTGACGTTCGTCGCCGACAAGCCCGGCGTCTATTGGTACTTCTGCACCTGGTTCTGCCACGCCATGCACATGGAAATGCGCGGGCGCATGCTGGTGGAACCGCGAAACGCCTGATATGCGCGGCTTGCGTCATATCGCATCGATCTCGCTGGCGGCGCTCGCCGCCGCCAGCGTCAGCCTGTCCGTCTCGGCGGCGCAGCTACAGATGACGCCGGAAGCCGGCGATCTTCAGGCGGTGATCGACAGGGCGGCCGACGGCGACGAGATCCTGCTTTCCGCCGGCACCTATCGCGGCCCGCTGCGGATCGATCACCGCGTCACGCTGTCCGGCGCGCCGGGCGCCGTCGTCGACGGATCCGGTCAGGGCAGCGTCATTACCGTCACGGCGCCCGGTGCCGTCGTGCGCGGGCTCGCGATCCGCGGCTCGGGGCGCTCGCTCGAGCGCATGGATTCCGGCGTCTTCGTCGAGCAATCCGCAACCGGCGCCGTGGTCGAAGGCAATCACCTGGAGAACAACCTGTTCGGAATTTATCTGCATGGCGCGCCCGGCGCGATTGCGCGCGGCAACCGCATCGTCGGCCTGCGCCAGGCGCGGATCAGCGAAACCGGAAACGGCGTCTCGGTCTGGAACGCACCGGGCGCGCAAGTGATCGACAACGACTTCCGCTACGGCCGCGACGGCATCTTCGTCATCTCCAGCCGCGACAACGTCTTTCGCGGCAACAGCTTCCGCGACCTGCGCTTCGCCGTGCATTACATGTACGCCAATGATGGCGAGATCGTCGGCAATGTCTCGCGCGGCAACCTGATCGGCTACGCGTTGATGTTCTCCAAGCGTCTCATCGTTCGCGACAACGTCTCCGACCACGATCGCGATCGCGGCATCCTCTTCAACGGCATCGATGGCGCGCAGATCACCGGCAACACCGTGATCGGCGGGCTGCAGCCGGCGGCCCGCTGGGCGACGGCGGAGAACCGGGGCGAGGACGAAGGTGTTCCGGCGACCGGCCCGCAGGGCACGATGTCGCCGCGAGACGCGCGCCTCGGCCCCGAGAAATGCGCCTTCATCTACAATACCAACAGGAACAGGATCGAGGGCAACCGGTTCGAAGGCTGCGAGATCGGCGTGCACTTCACCGCCGGCTCCGAGGGCAACGACATCACCGGCAACGCTTTCGTCAATAACCGCACCCAGGTCAAATATGTCGGCACCCGCCACCTCGACTGGTCGAAGGGCGGGCGCGGCAACTACTGGAGCGATAATTCCGCCTTCGACCTCAATGGCGACGGCGTCGCGGACACCGCCTACCGGCCGAACGATCTGGTCGACCGGGTGCTGTGGACCGCGCCGGCCGCGAAGGTGCTGATCAACAGTCCCGCAGTACAGGTGATCCGTTGGGCTCAATCGCAATTTCCGGCGCTGCTGCCGGGCGGTGTCGTCGACAGTCATCCGCTGATGTCGCCGCCGGTGCAGCCGCGGCACGACAGGGCGGCGCTGCAATGACCCCCACCGTCCGAATATCCGACGTCTCCAAGCGCTACGGCCGGGTTCAGGCCGTGTCGAACGTGTCGTTCGATCTCGGCGCGGGCGAGATGATCGCGCTGATCGGCCACAACGGCGCCGGCAAGACTACGCTGATGAAGCTGATGCTTGGGTTGATCCGCCCGACCGGCGGCACCATCGAGGTCCTCGGCGAAAATCCCGCGGCGGGCCAGTTCGCGGCGCGGCGCCAGCTCGGCTACCTGCCGGAAAACGTCTCGTTCGACGCCGCCCTCAGCGGCCGCGAGATCCAGACCTTCTATGCACGGCTGAAGCGGGAGCCGGTCGACCAGGCGCTGTCGCTGCTCGAGGTCGTCGGCCTCGGCCATGCCGCCGAGCGGCGGGTCGGCACCTACTCGAAGGGCATGCGCCAGCGCCTCGGCCTCGCGCAGGCGCTGATCGGACAACCACGCATGCTGCTGCTCGACGAGCCGACCACCGGGCTCGACCCCGAGCTGCGGCAGACCTTCTACGAGGTGATCGCGCGTCTCGCCGACGACGGCACCACCGTGCTGTTGTCGTCGCACGCGCTGACCGAGCTCGAGGGGCGCGCCGGCCGCGTCATCATCATGAACCGCGGGGTGATGGTCGCCAACGGCTCGATCGACGAGCTGCGCCGCCTGGCGCGGCTGCCGACCCGGATCCGGGTCAGGATATCCGACGGGGGCAGGATCCCCGACTGGCTCGGCAGCTTTACGCCGAGCCGGCGGCTCAACGGCCACATCGTCGAGATCGACGCGGCGCCCGAGCAGAAGATCGAGCTGCTGCGCCGGGCCACCGCCGATGTGGACGGCATCGAGGATCTCGACGTCATGCCGCCGAGCCTCGATGAGCTCTACGCGCATTTCCTGAAATCCGCGGAGGCCTCGCAATGAGCGCAATCGCTATCGTCGCCGCCAAGGAGATTCATCAGGCCGTGCGCAATCGCTGGGTGCTCGCGGCCACATTGCTGCTCGCGGCGCTGGCGCTGTCGCTGACGTTTCTGGGCAGCGCGCCCACGGGCGATCTCGGCGCCAGCCGCCTCGACATCGTCGTGGTCAGCCTGTCGAGCCTCACCATCTTCCTGATCCCGCTGATCGCGCTCCTGATCTCCCACGACGCCATCGTCGGCGATCTCGAGCGCGGCACCATGCTATTGCTGCTCAGCTATCCGGTGGCGCGCTGGCAGGTGCTGCTGGGCAAGTTCCTCGGGCACCTCGCGGTGCTCGGGTTTGCGACCTCGATCGGCTATGGCGCGGCGGCGGCCGTGCTGCTGGCGAGCGGCACGCAAATCTCGCACGACAGTCTCGCCGCGTTCATCGCCATGACCGGCTCATCGGTGCTGCTCGGCGCCGTGTTCGTCGCCGTCGGCTATCTGGTCAGCACGCTGGTGCGCGATCGCGGCGCCGCCGCCGGCATCGCCGCCGGGCTCTGGCTGGTGCTGGTGCTGATCTATGACATGGCCTTGCTCGGGCTCCTGGTGATGGACCAGGGCCAGACCATCACCGGCGGCACGTTGAACGCCCTGCTGCTGTTCAACCCGACCGACGTCTATCGCCTGCTCAACCTGACCGGCTTTGCCAATGTCAGCATGTTTTCGGGCATGGCCGGCCTCGCCGGCACCACGACGCTGTCCACGGCCACGCTGCTCTCGGCGCTGGCGCTCTGGATCGTGCTGCCGCTGGCGCTGGCGGCGCTGGCGTTCTCCCGGAGGGAGCTATGAGATCGCTGATCCTCGCTTGCGCGCTGCTGCTCGCGGCCCCGCTCGCCGGCTGCGGAGAGAAGCAGGCGGCGCAGCTTCCGCCCCCTCACGCCATGACCGCGGAGGCGATCGGCCACTTCTGCGGCATGAATCTGCTCGAGCATCCTGGCCCCAAGGCGCAGATCCTGGTGAAGAGCCTGATCGAGCCGGTCTGGTTCTCCACCGCACGTGACGCGATCGCGTTCACCATGCTGCCCGACGAGCCGAAGGACATCGCGGCGATCTACGTCTCCGACATGGCGAAGGCGCAGAGCTGGGACAAGCCCGGCGCGGACAACTGGGTCGAAGCACGCAAGGCCGTGTACGTCATCGGCAGTGGCGTGACGGGCGGCATGGGCGGCGAGGAGACGGTGCCGTTTTCTGACCGCGACGTCGCGGAGAAGTTCGTCGCCAAGAACGGCGGGCGCATCGTCGCCTTCGCCGACGTACCGCGCGACTACGTGATCGGTTCCGCTCCCGACAAGCCCGGACCGGGAGCGGACCACGGACCAGCCGATTGAGGAGGATGCCATGATACGCCCGATGACGCGCCGGCGGTTCATCCGGATCAGCGCCGCAGCGGCTGGGCTTGCGGTGGCGCCGATCGGCGCCGTCGCCCGGGCCGATACCGGTCTCGTGACCTGGCACGGCACCCTGTTTGGCGCGGTCGCCACCTTGCAGATCCACCACGAGAGCCGCGGCGAGGCGGAACGGCTGGTCAATGCAGCCGCCGCCGAGGCACGCCGGCTGGAACGGCTGTTCAGCCTCTACCGTGACGATTCCGCTCTGGTCGAGCTCAATCGAACCGGCGTGCTGGTCGATCCTGACGCGGAACTGGTGGAGCTCCTCGAACGTTCAAGGACCTACGCCGAGCTGACCGACGGCCTGTTCGATCCCACGGTGCAGCCGCTGTGGCGGCTGTACATCGAGCATTTCACGCGGCCCGATCCGGATCCGAGCGGGCCGCCGCCGGCCGCGCTTCGCGCCGCACTCGACCATGTCGGCTATGATCGCCTCTCGATCGGCCGCGACTGCATCACCATGCCGCATGGCACCGCCGTGACGTTGAACGGCATCGCGCAGGGCTACGTCACCGACAAGATCGTCGATCTGTTGCGGCGCCAGGGGCTCGCCCACAGCCTGGTGGACATGGGCGAGACGCGAGCGATCGGCCCCCACGCCGACGGGAGCCCCTGGCAGGTCGCAATCGCCGACCCGGATGCGCCGGGCCGGGCGGCGACCGTGCTGTCGGTGATCGACCGCGCAGTGGCAACCTCCGGCGCCTACGGCTTTCGCTTCGACCCGCAAGGCCGCTTTAACCATCTGTTCGATCCGCGCACCGGCCGCTGTGCCGACCGCTACCGCAGCGTGACCAGCATTGCCGCGGATACCACCGCCGCCGACGCCCTCTCCAAGGCGTTCAGCTTTCTGCCGATAGAACAGATCAAGGCTCTCATGCCCAAGGCGAAGATCGAGCGGGTCGTCACCATCGATCGGGCTGGCGTTGTGGCCGATCTCGTCCTATGAAAAGCGGGTCCACGACTTAACGCCATTGCCCAGCCCGGGCATTTTCCCGCACGTCACCACGTCACCAAGGAGGATATTGAATGCAACGAATGATCTTCGCCGCGATGCTGGTCGCTTTCGGGGTCGGTCAAGCCAACGCGCAGGACGCGGCGGCGGGCGAGAAGGTGTTCGCCATTTGCAAGGCCTGCCACCAGGTCGGCGACACCGCGAAGAACAGTGTCGGCCCTGTCCTCAACGGCCTGTTCGGCCGCAAGGCCGGCTCGGTCGAGGGCTACAGCTACTCCGAGGCCAACAAGAACTCGGGACTGACCTGGGACGAAGCCACGTTCTCCGACTACATCAAGGATCCGAAGGCCAAGGTTCCCGGCACCAAGATGATCTATGCGGGCCTCAAGGACGAGCAGAAGGTCAAGGACCTGGTTGCCTTCCTGCATCAGTACGACAAGGCGCCGGTCTCGGTCGCGCACTGACACGTCGCACAGTTTCGATTACGCCCTTGCGGCACCCGAACCGGCGCTTCGGCGCCGGTTCTTTTTTGTCCGGTGCTTATCGCCGCATATTTAGCGATTCACAAATTTGTCGCGAACCGACAGCACCACACGACCGGCCTCGTCCCTGGCAACGAACGTGACGTCGGCGTCCTTCGGATGCGCCATGGTCACGGTGACGCGCAGCGCCTCCGAGTCGTCCGGCGCGACAGAGATCGGCGCCCGCCCATCACGGCCGACGATCGAAAGGTCGGCATCGACGCCCTCGACGCCCAACGTATAGCCGCGCGCGACCGACGACTTGTTCAGCAGCTTGACCGTATAGGCATTCCTGACCGAGCCGTCCGAAAGCGCGATCGCCAGCGGGTCGCGGTCGTGCTGAACCGTGATGGTGGCGCTGGTGCGCCCCGTGAACAGGATCGCCATGCCGGCGATCAGCCCGAGGCAGGCGCCCGCCAGCGCGATGGTTTTCGGACGCACGATGCGCGAGACCCGCGGCTCGTTGCGCCGGCCGCGCTCGATGTTGGTCCAGGCCTCGTAGTCGATCAGGCCGCGCGGCCGCTGCAGCTTCGCCATGACGCTGTCGCAGGCGTCGACGCACAGCCCGCAATTGATGCAGGCGAAGTTCGGTCCTTCGCGGATGTCGATGCCGATCGGACACACCGCGACGCACTGGCCGCAGTCGACGCAGTCGCCGGCCTCTTCGCCCCGGCCGCGCAACTCGGCCGCCTTCTTCGCCGACATCCGCCGCTCGCCGCGATAGTCCCGGTAGTTGACGGTGAAGGCTTCAGGATCCCAGATCGCGCCTTGTAGCCGTGGCCAGGGGCACATGAAGGTGCAAACCTGCTCGCGGGCGAACCCGGCGAGGCTATAGGTGGTGCCGGCGAAGATCGTGATCCACGCCCATGCGGTCAGCGATGCCTCGCCGCGCGCCAGCGCATGCAGCAGCGTCGGCGCGTCGGTGAAATAGAACACCAGCACGCCGCCGGTCATTAGCGAGATAGCGAGCCACGCGGCATGCTTGGCGCCGATCTGCCCGATCCGGCGCACAGTCAGCGGCGCGCCGCGATTCTTCAGGCGTTGCCGGCGATCGCCTTCGATCAGCCGCTCAACCAGCAGGAACAGATCGGTCCACACCGTCTGCGGGCAGGCGAAGCCGCACCAGACCCGCCCCGCCACCGCGTTGGCGAGGATCAGGATCGCCGAGGCGAGCACCAGAAGGCCGGTGATCAGGTAGAGGTCCTGCGGCCAGATTTCGATGAAGAACGCGTAGAGCTTGCCGCCCGCGAAATCGAGCAGGATGGCCTGATCCGGCGCGTTCGGTCCGCGGTCCCAACGCAGGAAGGGCGCGATGTAATAGATGCCCAGGGTGATGAGCAGCATCGCCCATTTGATCCGCCGGATCCGGCCCTTGACCGACTGGGGAACGACGGGAGCAGTCGACGCCCCGGTGGCGAGGCGCCGCGTGCGCGCATGGTTGATCTCGATGACGGTCATGGCCCTTCGCCATTAAGATGCATTTCTATTGCATCTTTTAGCCAGGGGTCGGGCTAAAAGCAATACTTCTAATGTATGTTTTTCGATACGAGAATACCGCCCAAGGCAGCATGATCCGGCCCGCGCGGCGGGCTCGGGCAATGGCCCAGATCACGATCGGGAACGCCGTCGGTCGTCATTCGAACCCGAGCTGCAGCTTCGCCGCGTCGCTCATCATCTCGGGTCCCCACGGCGGCTCGTAGGTGAGCGCGACGTCGACCCGCTTGATCCCGGGAACCGACTGCGCCGCCTCGCCCGCGCCCTCTTTAAGAAAGCTGGACGCCGGGCAGCCGCGGGTGGTGGTCGTCATGGTGATGGTGGCGTTGGCGTCGCCGTCCACCACGATGTCGTAGACGAGGCCGATGTCGACGATGTTGAACCCGATCTCCGGATCGATCACACCGCGCAGTGCCTGGCGCAGCCGATCGACCAGGGCGTCGCTTTCGGTGGTCATGCGGCATCCTCCTTCGCGCGGCCAACGCGAACCAGGAGCCGGTAGGTCGTCCCATCCGGATCGAAGCGCCCATCAAACGCATGCCCGCGCTTGCGCAGCTCGGGAAGCAGGAACACCGGCTCGCGGCAAAGCAGGGAGCAGAGCACCTCGCCCGGCTGCATCTCTTCCAGCGCGGCCAGCGTGCGCACCATCGGCTCCGGCGGATCGAGATCCCGGTTGTCGAGGTGGCGCGTGGCGCTCGGCCATTCCGCTGCCTCGGTGCGTTGCCCTTCAGACGCCGCGCGCGGATCGCCGCCGCCCTGCGGATTGGCGGGCGTGAAGACCACCTCCCAGTCGCCATCATCGAGCTGTCGCGCGGCGTGCGCAAACCCGCGGCGGCCGAGCACGGCGAACAGCGGCACCGGCTCGAAGGTCGCCAGCAGTCGTAACGCCTGCCCGGCTTCCAGCCGCGCGACCGCTTGCATGATCACCGTGAAGGGCTCGCCGCCTGCCCGCAGGATCGGCCTGACATCGAGGTCCTGGATGGCTTGGGTCATGAACATCTCCTCATGGTCTTGCGTCTTGAAGGATTGGCAACAGCGGGTGGCGTGGGCGGCCCTGCGGCGGCAGCAACGCCGCGGGAACGAGCTTCAAGGTCCGGGTCCGCCACAGCTCGAGGCCGAGCCGGCATGTGGCCATCAGCATGCCGACTGCCGCGAGCCGAAAGGCAATCGGGACGTTGAAGAAGGCGGCGAGCGACGCAGCGACAACGCTTGCGAAGTAGAGTCGAAACCATGGCAGCGCGCGGGCTTCATCGACGAGATCCTGCACCCGCGGTGTCGGGCGCTTGCCGAGCACCGCGCCGTAGCACTCGAGCCAGGTGAGGAAGGCAACGATCTTATAGAGCTTGGCGAGGCCAAGGCCGGTCAGCCAGGCGAAGGCGAAGAAGAAGACCAGCGCGCCGATGTGCGGCGCGTCGCCGCCGGCTACCGTGACGGCGAGCAACAGCACGCTGCTCACGCCAAGGCCGCCGAGCGCCCAAGCTGCCACGCGGGCGTTGAGCTCGAGCTTGCGGCGCTTGCGGGCGCGATAGAGCCGGACGACGTCGACGCCGTAACAGGAAAGACAGACCGCGGCCCCGAGCCCGGCAATCGCCAGCACGTGGGTCGGGGTGCGGCCCGCAACGAGCAGGCAGAGCGGCCCCCCGATCATCACGGCAAATAGCGCGGCGGCGCCGGCAACGAAGGCAACGCGGCTGGTCGCGTGCTCGGTCTCTGGCGCCAGCATGAACATCGCCAGCAGCCGATAGCTCACACCGATGGCGGTAAAGGTGAGCCAGCCCGCCAATCCGAGGATGGCGTGAAGGGGGATAGCCTCCGACGTGAGCGCGACGAATGGGTCGCGGGTGGTCCAGCCACCCAGCACCAGCGCGAAGATCGTGCCGAGCGCGATCACGCCAACGAGGCTCGCGAGCCCGACTGCGACGAAGCGCGCCGGCAGGCCGAGCGGCCGGGCGCTCTGGAGTGTTCGCGCCAGATTCCAGATGTTGAGAGCAAATCCGGCGGCAAGGCCGATTGCGCCCAGTGGCAGCCAGAACAGACCGCCGACCGGAAGACCCGCGATGCCGAAAAATCCCGCGATCAGGGCTGTGAGGCCCGCAAGCAAGAGCAGCAGCGCGACACCCGGCAGCTCAGGATGAGCGAGCGGCGCCGCGACCAGCACGGGCACGAACTGGATCAGCGCGCCACACATCAACAAGCTGAGCCAGCCGATGGCAACGAGATGGACGACCACCAAGGTTTCCGGCGCTTCGATCGGATGGCTGGGGAAACCGAAGCCCGCAACCATGAGCCCCTCAGCCACCAGCAGGCTGACGAGCGCACTCGCGAAGTAGCTCACTGTCCAGCGGGAGAGGGATGTGTCGCCCATGTCATGTTGCCAGCGGTCAGGGATCGCCCGGATTGGGGTTGAAGTACTGGGCAAGCTTGTCGGGCACGCCGTTCCATGTATCGGCGTCGGCCGGCGGATCGGTCTTCTCGACGATGTTCGGCCACTGCCCTGCATACGTGCGGTTGAATTCGAGCCAATGCGGCGCGGCGGCGATCTCACTGTCAGGCATGATCGCATCGGCCGGGCACTCGGGCACGCAGACGCCGCAATCGATGCACTCGTCGGGGTGAATGACGAGCATGGTCTCGCCGACATAAAAGCAATCGACCGGACACACCTCGACGCAGTCCATGTACTTGCATTTGATGCAGTTGTCGGTGACGACGTGAGTCATCGGTGCCGCCTAAGATGTATTCTATCTATATCTTTTAGCCGGACCGCGCGATAAAAGCAATATACAAAATGCATCTTTTTAGGCCGCAAACTGCTGCCGCGGCGACCCCGGCTAGCCGCGCGAGCGCGTCGGTGTCCTGATCTCGCCGCGGGCAACCCCCATGCCGAGCTCGAAGCTGTCGGCGATGCGCCTCGCCTTGTCGATGAAGCGCGCCGCGGCCGGCGGCGGGCAAAGCTCCCCGACCGTCGATTCGAACAGCGCGAGCCAACGATCGAAATGGCGGCTGTCGATCGGAAGCTCGATATGGGCCAGCATCGGCTGGCCGTGATAGCTGGCGGTGCCGAGCAGCACCGACGACCAGAACTCGCCGAGCTTGGCGAGATGGAAATCCCAATCCCGCACCTTGGTCTCGAAGATCGGTCCGATCAGTGGATCGGATCGCACGCGGGCGTAGAACGTCGCCACCACCTTGGCGACCAGATCGCGGCTGATGCCGGTCTGATCGATCGATCTGAGATTGCGCGCGGCGGCGTTTTCGGCGTGATCCTGCATGCTCTGCCCCGGTGTTGCGGTTGTCATGCCGCGGGTTTGATGCCGAAGTCCCGCGGGCTCAGCATCACGTCGGCCAGCGTGTAGCGGTCCAGCGTCGCGGTGAACGCCGAGAGGGATTCCTTGAGCACGCCCTTCAGCCGGCACCGCGGGGTGATCGCGCAGTTGTTGTTCGGCGAGAAGCATTCGACTATGGCAAAGTCCGGCTCGGTCGCGCGCACCACGTCTCCGAGGCGGATCCTGTCCGGGCGCTTGCCGAGCGACAGCCCGCCGGTCCGGCCCCTGGTGGCCTTGAGAAATCCGGTCTTGGTCAGCAGGTTGACCACCTTCATGAGGTGGGCCCGGGAGATGCCATAGACCTCCGCGGTTTCCTCGATGGTGATCAAGCGATCCTCATGGGTGGCCGCATACATCAGCACCCGCATGGCGTAGTCGGTAAAGTTGGTCAGCCGCATGGTCCTGCCGATATACCCGCGATGTGCCTCTAGCCCGCTGTCCGGGGCACCGGCATTAAGATATATCTGTCCTGCATCTTTTGCAAGGGTGCGGCCTTCAGGGACGCTTTGCCCGCACAACGACGGGCACGACGCCGATCCCGCCGGGCGCCGGCGCCGCCGGCGAATTGGGCCAGACGAGACCCGGCCGGCCCATCGCCGATCCGCGAATGCGGTCGCGCAGCGGCTCGAGCACGGCGCGGTTGAGCCGGCTGAAGGCGACGCTCATCGCCAGCGTGATCGGCGTCGCGACGGCGAGCAGCGCCCAGCCTCGCTGGTCGCCGCCGGGCACGACGCTTGAGGCGGCAAATCCGGCAAGCCAGTGACTCAGGAACACGAAATAGGACAATTCGCCGAGCCCGGCATCGACCGCCATCAGCGGCGCGGGGCTCACCCTGTCGCGGCAATCGGCAAGGCCGCACACCAGGATCGCCATGCAAAGCGTATCGGCGAAATAGCCGAGGCCAAAGATGTAGGACGACGGCAGCAGCGCGCCGCCCGCCGCCATGTTGCACGCCCATAGCACGAACGCCGCCGCCGTTGCCGTCCGTCCGACGACGAAACCTCTTTGCCGCACGAAATACACCACGGCGCCGACCGCAAACGGCAGCACGGCGGACGGCGCGGTGAAGTAGTCGAGCCCCCGGCCGAGCGCATCGAGGCTGGACACCAGCTGGAAGGAGAGCCCCGCGCACAGTGCAATGCATGCCCATGCCAGTCGCCGCGACACGATCACAAACAGCAGCAGGTACATGTCGATCTCGACGGCGACCGACCAGAACGGCGGCACCAGCCGAAACGGCGAGTAGGCGAATTGCAGCGGCAGCACTGTGACATTGGCGACCAGATCGCTCACCGCCGGACTGCCGCGCCAGAACTTGAGAAACAGCGCCGCTTGCGACGGCGCCAGCATGACCGCGATCAGGGTCGCGACGCACACGACATAGTAGGGCGGCAGCAGGCGCAAGGCCCGGTTGGCCCAGAACCGCAGGCCGTCGAAGGCGTAGACTTCGTTGAGCGCGGCCGTCATTAGGTATCCCGAGATGACGAAGAAGCCGCGAACGGCGTAAAAGCCGAAATGTGCAACGTAATCGGTTCCAACCAGGTGGCCGACGACGACGAGATAGGCCAGCAGGAACCGCAAGGCGCCGAACACGGCTCGCGCTCCTATCCGATGAGCGGCGGCAGCACCACGACCGCCAGCGCGACGAGCCCAACCGCCGCAGCGATTTCGGCCACGTTATTTCCCGACACCACGCCGGCCGGGATCAGCGCGCCGCCGAGACTGCGCGGCACCAGCAGCGGCACCCGATCGCGGTAGGCGGCGAAATCTTTCATCGCACGATCAAGCACACCTTCTTCCCAGCAGGCGCGCGCCACCTGCAGGGCCACCACCGCCAGCAGCAAGGCGATGGCTTGCTGCGAGCGGACCTGCAGCACGATCCCCGCGACACCGAGAATCTCGCACGAATAGAGCGGATGACGCACGATGCTATAGGGCCCAGCGGTCACCAGCCGCCGCGCTTCCGGCATCACGCTGAACGAGCGGCCGAGAAAGCTCAAGGCAACCGCCGCCATGACGCTGGCGGAAAGCCCGATCACCGCGGCCGCAAGATCGAATGCGGCATTGGGCGGCGCCCGGTCGAATTGCAGGCAGAACGGCGGAATGCACACCGTGATCAATGCGACCACCCTGGGCAGGAGATCACGCGATTTCGCCACCGGCCGATGCCGAAGCAGCGGCAGCACCGCGAGCAACGCGACGAAGGCCCACTGCGAGATCCGCGCCAGCAGCGCCAGCTTGGGATAGGCGAGCAGCGACGGCAGCAGCGCGACCTCACCGGCAAAGGCGCGCACGTCACGCACCAGCACGTAGAGCGAATAGATCGCGATCGGCGCGCGCATCGCGAGGTCGTAGGACCTGCTTGTCTCGATGCGGCGAAGAAGCTTTTGCCATTGCATCAGCAGCGCTCCGGAAGAAATGCGGGTGACCATCCAACAGATAGCAAACGCGATTTAACGAGCCGTGTAGGCCGCCATCGCGCCGATCGCGATTGCAACCCATTCGCGCCGCGAGCATCGATCACGCTTGCAGGACCTGCGTTCGCGTTGCTTGCCTTTGCGCAAAGACGGCGGGGCGGGGGCGTGTGATCGGATTGCCCATCGCTCAAGCTCAACGACATCGAGCCACTCCTGACGAACGATTCATCCAATCCGGCCGACTGGGGGCCGCTGTCGTTGCTGCCGGGCAATCCGCTGATGTGGGTGCTGATCGCGTCAGAGCTTGCGGTTTTCGGTGTGACGCTGCTCGGTTACGCCGGCGCGCGGCTGCGCGATCCAACGGGATTTGCCGCGGCGCAGGACCATCTCGACCGTGCTGCGGGGCTTCTCAATACCGCGGTTCTGCTGACGAGCGGCTATTTTGCCGCTCTGGCCACCCGCGCGCGTGGCGCGGATTGCCGCGGCGCCGCGCGGCTGTGGCTGCTCGCGGCCGGCGTGCTCGGGCTCATTTTCCTTGGCGTCAAGAGCGTCGAATATAGCCGGCTTCTTGCCGA
>Ga0105156_1000077_pt1 | contig 14301 bp, 16 predicted proteins | sample SSWtaG_3_FD_89673 | JGI IMG/M metagenome (GOLD analysis project Ga0105156, IMG submission 89673) | Hot spring microbial communities from Sandy's Spring West, USA to study Microbial Dark Matter (Phase II) - SSWTFFsm_matched | ecosystem: Environmental > Aquatic > Thermal springs > Hot (42-90C) ...
GCCATTCGGGGCTCCCTTCAACGCCGCGTTGCGGCAGATCACCGATCGCTTTGTCGGTGCCCCGGACCAGCATCCGCCGCCGCGGCTACGTACCAACGACGGGCTCGCCAAACCCTGGCAGCTGCGCGAATTCCACTTCGAGCCTCTCCCCGCGCGCTTCGTCAACGCGCCCACGAGCAACACACCGGACCTCAGCTTGATCGACCACAATGCCGAGCTGTCGGCGCAAATCAACGCGCATCCCGGCGAGGACATTCCCGCGCGCTTTCTCGGCGGCGGCGCCGAAATCCCCGACGCCACCTTCCGCTGGCCGCCGATGGCGACCGACAACGACGTGGTACGCCATACCTACGCGATGCTGACCTGCAACGGCTGCCATGGCGCCGAGACCGGTCGCAAGGCCGATGCGACAGACACGCAGGGCGGCTTTCGCCACCTTAGCGGGCGCCTGCGCAACGAACGCGCGAGATTGTCGGAGTTCCTCACCGGCAATCCGGCGGTGGTGCCCGACCCGACGGGCAAGCTGCAGTTCTTCTGCGACCTCAAACTGCGGCAGGAAGCGCTGTTCGAGGCGCTTCACGCCGCGGATTCAGGGGACGCCTCCCAACCGGATCTGCCGGTGGCACGCGGCCGGCGCGAGCGAACGGATTAGGACGCGTACTCATAAATTTCGACAGCGTCCGCTTCGCTCCCGATAGTGACCACGCTTGCGCTGGCGCAGCAAAAGACGAAGGGCCAGAAGCCGTCTAGCTGTCCCCCAGATGTTTCATTACCCTCGCCGAAGGGTCTTCCAAGCCAAAAGCGCGGCTGCGAAAATTGAAATGGCGCAAAAGGCAACAGTTCCCAATACGCGGGCATGGGGACGTGGCTCGTTGATCCACACAAGCGCGGCCAAACAGAGAAACGCTGGGACGGCGCAAGCTTGCGTAGCGATGTATTGCTTCCGCAGCGCTAGCGGCGCACGAGGACTCCAGATGAATTCATCAACCTCGAACCTACGAGAAAAGGTGTCCAATGGCTCGTAGGGATGTGACTTGGCCAGCTCCGCCATCACGTTCATGAAACCCCATCCAGCAATGCCGAGGAGCACAATGGCGACCATGCACAAAAGGAGTGACATCTCGCTCGCATAACATCTGCACCATGACCTGAATAGTCCGCTCTGGGTCATTCTCGACGGTTTCGGCAGGGGGTGTCGGTTGGTTGATGTCCGCTTCTGCCCGAAGCGCCAGGAGGACCGGGATAGGTTGCTTTCGGCTAGACCGCCGTGATTCAAAATCCCGAACTGAGGGCTCGAAGCATGCGCTACGAACTCGCGGATTATGAATGGGCTGCCATCAAGCCCATGCTGCCGAACAAGCCGCGTGGCGTTCCACGGCTTGCGGGAAGCTACCTTGCCTTCGTCCAACTCGCATCTATCCGTCTATGGCTGGCCGCGCGTTTATGAGTCCGCGGCCTAGTTCAAGGCAGCCATGTCCCGATTGCCGAATCCTGCGGGCGACATCAAATTAATCACATCACTGTCTTTCGAGTTCGCCCGCCGATGTCGGATACTCTTGCCAGCAATTCCGTTCGCGACAATGCCGTGCGCCAACGCTTCGAGCTCGACGTTGACGGCAAGGTAGCATTCGCAAGCTATCGCCGCGCGCCGGGCGTGGTCATCATCACTCATACTGAAACGCCAATCGCGCTGCGCGGTCGCGGCATCGCCTCGCGCCTGGTCGCCGGCGCGTTCGAGCTGATCCAAGCCCAAGGAGACAAGGTCGTCGCCGGCTGTAGCTTCGTCGCCGACTTCCTCGCCCAGCACCCTGAATGGCGCGAGCTCGACGCCAATCGCGGCTGACCATGCAGCCGACGATAAGAAAAGGCCCGCGCAAGCGGGCCTTTTCTGTTCTCAGCAATGATCCCGATCGAAGGTTGCCATCAAGTCTTCAGATCGTCCGGCACCTTGCCGCCGTTTTCGGCGAGCTTGCGGATGACCTGCTTGTGCAGCCAGACGTTCATCTTCGCGGAGTCGTTGGTATCGCCATCGTAATGGAGCTCGTGGGCGAGCTCCTTGCGCGCCGCAAGGCTCGAATCGAGATTGAGCGCCTTCATCAGGTCGACGATCGAGGTGCGCCACTCGAGCTTCTCCTTCTGCGCCGCGACCGCCTTGTCGAGCACAGCGGCGACGTCAACCGTCTGGGCCGGCGCCGGCGCGGCGCCGGGAGACGCGGGCGCGGCGCTCGCCGCAGTTGATGTCGGCGCCGCGCTGGGGGGCGCGTTCGCAGCAGGCGCTGCGTCGGCTTTGGTTCCGAAGATCGCGCTCACAATCTTTCCAAAAATGCTCATTCGAAGCTCCCGAGTTTGACCGCGCTCGACTAGACGATCGCGCCGCGGGCGATTGCAGTCCGTTCGCTCCCGCGCGCAGCGGCGACTCTAGACAAGCACGCGTTGAATGCCAACGCGCCACTGCGCGCGCGGCCGTCTCGCAGGAGCGGTTCCCTCCAGCATGCGCAGCGTCGTCGATCTGACATCTTTCGCGAGTCACGAGATGACGAATCCCAACCCAAGTCAGGGTGCGTTGGACACACCGCGTTACGCCTGCGCTTGTAAAGTTGCACGTGCCGCCGCGGCCATGGCGGTGAGGATGGAACGGCACGACGGCGCCGGCGGCCACGTGGTGCAACCTCGCGCCCTAGCCCGTCAAATCCAGCACCCCCGAGGGGATGTCTCAAAGGGCCCCCAGCCAGCCCAAAAATAATAATCTTAATTCACATCTATGGCATGCGCCTGCAGCATGATATTTCATGCAGGATTAGTGCTGCAGGAGTAATATAATACTAGAAGTGGAACAGCCGGGGCTGGCTTGGCGGGCCTCAAATCGGAAGAATGTGCAAAACCGGGCCGAAATGATGGCTCGAGCGCCCTCCCCGGCCAATCAGATTCTTCGTAAATCGTTAAGCCTTTCCTTCCGTTGGATTGCAAAAAACGCTTAGCTGCGTCGCAACATGAGCTATGCTGCGGTGCGATTTAATCACCTATATTCATTCCATCGGACGAGCCTACTTGAAGAGCTGAATCCGGATGATGAAGGAGTAATTGCCATGCTGATGTCGCTTATCCGCATGATCCAGGCGTTCAGGGACTACCACCGCAACCTGAACGAGCTGTCCCGTCTGAGCGATCGCGAACTGGCGGATATCGGACTTGATCGTGCGGACATTCCGCGTGTCGCCGCCGGGGCCTACCAAGGCTGAGCAGCCGCACGAACGTGCCTAACGGATAACGCCCGCCTCGTGCGGGCGTTGTCGTTTCTGGCTCTGCTGCGAACGCGTCTGTGGTTGCCATCCCGCCGGTCAGGATCTAGGGATCGGCAATGACGACATCTGCTCTCACCACTGAAGCCATCCACATTGTTGGCGCCGGCCTCGCCGGTTCCGAGGCCGCCTGGCAGATTGCCCGCGCCGGACTGCCCGTGGTGCTGCATGAGATGCGGCCGACGCGAATGACGCCGGCGCACCGCACCGAGGGCCTCGCCGAGCTGGTGTGCTCGAACTCGTTTCGCTCGGACGACGCCCGCAACAATGCGGTGGGCCTCTTGCATGCCGAGATGCGAAGGCTGGACTCCCTGATCATGCGCGCCGCCGACGCCCATCAGGTCCCAGCGGGCGGCGCGCTGGCGGTCGACCGCGACGGCTTTTCGCATGCGGTGACGCAGGCACTGGCAAACCATCCGTTGATCGAGATCCGCCGGGACGAGGTCACCGCGCTGCCGCCGCCCGAGTGGCGGAACGTCATCATCGCGACCGGTCCCCTCACCTCGGCGCCGCTGGCCGAGGCAATCCGCGGCCTCACCGACGAGACCGCGCTAGCCTTCTTCGACGCCATCGCGCCGATCGTGCATCGCGATTCCATCGACATGTCGGTGGCCTGGATGCAGTCGCGCTATGACAAGGTCGGGCCTGGCGGCAACGGCGCCGACTACATCAATTGTCCGATGACGCGCGAGCAGTACGAGGCCTTCGTCGACGCGCTGCTCGCCGGCGACAAGGTCGACTTCAAGGAATGGGAAGCCAACACGCCCTACTTCGACGGCTGCCTGCCGATCGAGGTCATGGCGGAGCGTGGACGTGAGACCTTGCGTCACGGCCCGCTGAAGCCCGTCGGGCTCACCGACCCGAACAACCCGACCGTCAAGCCCTACGCCATCATCCAGCTGCGCCAGGACAACAAGCTCGGCACGCTCTACAACATGGTCGGCTTCCAGACCAAGCTGCGCCATGGCGAGCAGACCCGGATCTTTCGCACCATTCCGGGGCTCGCGCACGCCGAGTTCGCACGGCTGGGTGGGCTCCACCGCAACACCTTCCTGAACTCGCCCAAGCTGCTGGACAGCGAGCTGCGCCTGAAAGCGCAGCCGCGGCTGCGCTTCGCGGGCCAGATGACGGGCTGCGAGGGCTACGTCGAATCCGCCAGCGTCGGCCTGTTGGCGGGACTGTTCGCTACGGCGGAGGCCACCGGCAAGCAGCTGGCGCCCCCGCCGCCGACCACGGCGATGGGCGCCCTGCTCGGCCACATCACCGGCGGGCACATCGAGACGATCGACGCGGGGCCGCGCTCGTTCCAACCGATGAACATCAATTTCGGGCTGTTCCCGCCGCTGGCCCATCCGCCGACCCGCGACGCCGACGGCAAACGGCTGCGCGGCAACGAGAAGACGATTGCCAAGAAACAGGCGATCAGCGCCCGGGCGCTGGCTGATCTCGAACGCTGGATCAGCGATCGCCTGCAGGGTTTGGCAGCTTAGAACTTGCCCGACCTGCCCGCGCGCCAGGTGGTCCACAGCACCGCGAGCCGCGACGGGGGCTCGAGCCGATGCGGATCGTACTCAACGCCGTGCAGTTGCTTGAGCGTCCTGCGGACGAGCGCCAACGGTAGCAGCGCCGGCCGCAAAGCGTCCGGCGCGGCGACAGCGGCGAGATGCTGCTCAGCCTCGCCGGCAAGGTAAGCCAGGATCGCCCGCAGCCCCGAGGGCGTTTGTCCAGCCAGGATCTCTTCCGCCGTCACCCCGTTCAAGGCCAGGAGGTCGCGCGGCAGGTAGAGCCGCCCCCGCGACGCGTCCCGCGGCAGTTGGCCGATCAGCCGCACAAGCCCCAGCGCAAGGCCGGCATGGCGGATCAGGTCCGCGGGCGCCTCAGCCCCTGGTGAACAGACCCGCGCCGCGAGCCCGATCAGCGTCGATGACGTGTCGGTTAGAAAGGCCTCGACAGCGGTGAGGTCCGGCATCGGTTCACCGTAGAGATCGGCGCGCCAGGCTTCGATGATCCGCGTGAAATCGTCGACTGGCAGATCGAACGCGCTGATCGCGCGCTTGAGCTCGGCTGCCACCGGGTGTCCTTCGACGCCGCCATGGCCTTCCCCGGTCAACGCATCGACCCACCATTGCAGACGGATTTCACCTGGCAGGGGCTGGGTGACATGATCGCGGACCGCCGCTACCTCATCAGCAAAGGCATGGAGCGCCAGCAGCGCGCGGCGGGTTACGGGATCCGCGAACAATGTGGCGGCATAGGCCGGAAAATCCTGCGCCCTCACCGTGTCGGCGGTCGGCGCCGCCGTGTCAGTGGGCGCCGCTGCGACGTTCATGGCACCGCGATCAACGCCGCCGCCACCCGCCGCCGCTCGGCGAGCATGATGTTGTAGGTCCGCACCGCCGGCCCGGTCAGCATGGTGTCCATCACCACGTGCAGGGCGCGCAGCTCCTCGCGCAGCCGCGCTGGCGGCAGCCAGGGCGCGGTGCCGGTGCCGACGATGAGCGTATCGATCGTGTTGGCGGCCGCGAAGACCTGCTGCAGCGAATAGCGGTCGATCCCGCTGGCCTCCGTCACCGGCCAGGCCCAGATCGAGCCCGGCAGGCAGAGCAGCGAGCCACGATGCGACATCTCGGCGAAGCGAAAGCCGCCATTGCCGTAGGCGTCGATCGGCGCGGACCTCGGCAGATGCGGCGCGTCGGACGCCATGTCAGCGCTTCGCCGGCGGGCTCTCGTCGCCGTGACGCGTGGAGCCAACCCCCAAATAGATCAGGATCGGCGAGGCGATGAAGATCGAGGTGTAGGTGCCGACCAGCACGACGCCGAACATCATGGTGGCGGTGAAGCTATGGATCGCCTTGCCGCCGAACAGCAACAACGCGAGCAATGCCAAGCTCACCGTGACGTGGGTGACGATCGAGCGCGACAGCGTCGAGTTGATCGAGGCGTTGAGCAGATCCGGCATCGGCATCTTCTTGTAGCGCCGCAGCATTTCGCGGATACGGTCGTAGATCACCACGGTGTCGTTGAGCGAATAACCGAGGATGGTCAGCAGCGCGGCGATGCTGGTGAGGTCGAAATCGATCTGCGTCACCGACATGAAGCCGATGGTCAGCACGATATCGTGGACGTTGGCGATCATGGCGCCGAGCGCGAACTGCCATTCGAACCGGAACCAGAGGTAGACCAGGATCGCGACGATGGCGAGCATCAGGCCGACGGTGCCGTAGGCGAGCAGCTCGCTCGACACCCGCGGCCCGACGACTTCGACGCGGCGATAGTCGACGGAATCGCCGAGCGTCGCCCGCACCTTCTGCACCGCGGCTTGTTGCGCCTGGTCGCCGCCGGGCTGCTCCGCGATGCGGATCAGCACATCCGACGGCCCGCCGAACTGCTGCAGTTGCACGTCGCCGAACCCGAGTTTGCCGAGCTCAGAGCGAAGGCCGGCAATGTCGGCAGGCCCCGACTTGTTCTGGATCTCGATCAGCGTGCCGCCGCGGAAGTCGATGCCGAAATTCAGTCCGTGGACGAAATAGAGCGAAATCGCCACGATCGACAGCGCCGCCGAGATCGGGAAGCTGATGCGGCGAAAGCGGATGAAATCGAACTTGGTGTCGTCGGGCACGACGCGCACCGACGGAATGACGCCGAGCACGCTGAGCACCGTCAGGATGACGATGAAGGCGGCAAGCGCGATGATGATCCAATGAGTCACGGCCGGCACTCTCTTCTCAAATCGGCACGGTCTGCGGCCGCTTCCACCTTACCCACCCTGCAACGATCAGCCTCGTCACGGTGAAGGCGGTGAACACGGTCGTCACGATGCCGATCCCGAGGGTCACGGCGAAACCGCGCACGGGGCCCGTCCCGATGTAGAACAGCACCGCGGCGGCGATGAAGGTGGTGATGTTGGAGTCCAGGATGGTGGCGAGCGCCCGGCTGAAGCCGGCATCGATCGCGGAAATCGCATTGCGGCCACCGTGAATCTCTTCACGGATACGCTCATAGATCAACACGTTGGAGTCCACCGCGATGCCGACTGTCAGCACGATGCCGGCGATGCCCGGCAGCGTCAGTGTCGCGTTGAGCAGCGACAGCACCCCGAAGATCATCGCCACGTTGATCGCGACCGCAATGTTGGCGAACAGGCCGAACAGCCGGTAGGTCAGCGTCATGAACACGATGACCAGCACCGCACCGACATAGGCGGCAAGCTCGCCCGCGGCGATCGAGTCCTGGCCGAGGCCCGGCCCCACGGTGCGCTCTTCGATGATGGTGAGCGGCGCCGGCAGCGCGCCGGCGCGCAGCAGGATGGCGAGGTCGTTGGCCTGCTGGACGGTGAAGCCGCCCGAGATCTGGCCCGAACCGCCGGTGATCGGCTCGCGGATCACCGGCGCCGAGATCACTTCGTTGTCGAGCACGATGGCAAACGGCAGGCCGACATTTTCTTGAGTAGCCTGCGCGAACTTGCGCGCGCCGGACGTGTTGAAGCGGAAGGTGACGATCGGCTCGCCGGACCGCTGGCTATCGAAGCCCGGCTGGGCGTCGGTCAGGTCGGCGCCGGACACCAGCACCTGCTTCTTGATGACATACGGCGCCTTCGGCGTCTGGGCGCTCATCAGCAGATCGTCCTCGGGCGGCAGGCGGCCCTGCTGGGCCTGCTCCGGCAACACCGAAGGATCGACCATGCGGAAATCCATCTTTGCGGTCTTGCCCAGGATCTCCTTCAGCCGGCTCGGGTCCTGCAGGCCGGGGACCTGCACCAGGATGCGATCGATGCCCTGGCGCTGAATGAGGGGCTCGACGGTGCCGAGCTCGTTGACGCGTTTTTCAATGATCTGGATCGACTGCTCGACCGCCTGGCGCATGCGCTCGGTGATGGCGGCCTGCGGTACTGACAGCCGAATCAACCCGCCACCGGCGTCGGTGACCTCGACGGTGCGCTGGCCGCTGGCGCCGGCCAGCCCGCCGACCGGCTGCGCCAGCTCGCGCAGCTTGCTGATCGCTCCTTGCGTGTCGGCCTCCGCGACCCGCACCTCGACGTTGTCGCCGCGCACGGCAATGCCGCCGGTGAAGCGGATGCGGGCCTCGCGCATGGCGCGGCGCGCGTCGTCGGCGATCTGGTTGAGCTTGTCCTTGCGCACCGCGTTGCCGTCGACTTCCAGCAGGATGTGCGAGCCGCCCTGAAGGTCCAGGCCGAGTACGAGTCGCCGCTGCGCCCATTTTGGCCACGTCTTGACCGTGCCCTCGGCGAAGAAATTCGGCACGGCACACAGGCAGACCACCAGCGCGGTCAGGACGATCGCCAGCGCCTTCCAGCGGGAAAAATACAGCATCGGGATAAAACCTGTCGGAGTTCTCGGGCGCGTTAGGGAGAGCGCCGCGTGTCAGCTCGCCGCGGCGTCGTCCTTGACCGGCTCGCCCTTCGAACGCACCCCCGACACCATCGAGCGCATCTGACGCACCCGCACGCCGTCGGAGATCTCAACCTCGATCTGCTCCTCGTCGACCACCTTGGTGACCTTGCCGACCAGGCCGCCGCTGGTCACCACCGTGTCGCCGCGCCGCAAGTTCTTCACCAGATCGTTGTGGTCCTTCAGCTTCTTTTGCTGCGGCCGCAGAATCAGAAAGTACATGATCACGAAGATCAGGGCGAAGGGCAGCAACGACATCAACATGCTGTTGGCGTCGCCGCCGGCGGCGGCCTGAGCATAGGCGGGAGTGATCAACATTCGAACCGTCCTCACATCGTCGGAAGAGAGCAGGCGCGGGCTTAGCGGCGCAGAGAACCGGGCAAGCCCATCGCAGGGGCTGCGACAAACGGATCGTCCGCGGCCGCGCGTGCTCTAGGGGAAATTCTCAAGCAACGCCATACCAGAATTGCCTTGTCAGCGCCTTGCCCTCCACCCAGCCCCCGCGGGCCGACCTGCGGCAGGCGCTCCAAAGGAACGACGGCGGTCGTCGCAGTCCAGACACAAATCCGAACACGGGGCCCGGACAAAGTCGCGCGGACTATAGCGGCCAACACTCCAATTGCAACGCCGCAACAGCCCTGCAGGCCGGCTCCTTGCCGCGGCAGGTCGAGCTCCATTAGGGTGCCCGCGGAAAGGCGTCCAGATGTCAAAAAAACCCAAGAAATCAGTCACGAAACCAGCTCCCCGCAAGCCGGCCGCCGCCGCGGCAGGGCGCAGCGTTCAGGCTGCCAAACGCACCCCGGCGGCGGCGCCGAACGGGCACTTCGAGCACCGCGTGCTCGCGGCGCTCGAGACCATCGCGGCGTCCCTTGCAGCGACGTCGCCCCTACCCGCGCCGGCCCAGCCGCTCGCCGAAGCGGAGGCCTTCGTGTGGCATCCCGGCGGGCGGCTCACCCCGGTCCCGCGCGTCAGCCGTGTCGAGCTCGGCCTGTTGAAGGGCATCGAGCGGATGCGCGACATCCTGATCGAGAACACCGAGCGTTTCGCCACCGGCCTGCCGGCCAACAACGCGCTGCTATGGGGCGCGCGCGGTATGGGCAAGTCGTCGCTGGTCAAGGCCGCGCACGCCTACGTCAATGGCCTGCCGTCGGTCGCGGGCCAGCTGAAGCTGATCGAGATCCATCGCGAGGACATCGAGAGCCTGCCCACGCTGATGACCCACCTGCGGGCGTCCGCGTATCGCTTCATCGTGTTCTGCGACGACCTGTCGTTCGATGGCAACGACGCGTCCTACAAGTCGCTGAAGGCGGTGCTCGAGGGCGGCATCGAGGGCCGTCCCGACAACGTCATTCTCTACGCCACCTCCAACCGCCGTCACCTGTTGGCGCGCGACATGATCGAGAACGAGCGCTCGACATCGATCAATCCGGGTGAAGCCGTGGAGGAAAAGGTCTCGCTGTCGGACCGCTTCGGCCTGTGGCTCGGATTCCACAAATGCAGCCAGGACGAATATCTCGCCATGGTGCGGGCCTACTGCACGCACTTTCGAATCGCGATCGACGATGCGGAGCTCGAGCGCGACGCGCTCGAATGGGCCACCACCCGCGGCTCCCGCTCAGGGCGTGTGGCGTGGCAATTCGTGCAGGACGTCGCCGGACGCACGGGCGTGCGGCTTTCTGCCGGCTGATGGATCGGGAGAGCGGCGCCGACGGCTTCGGGCGGAGCAAATGCCGCCCGGAGACTTGCCCGGAGACTTGGCCTCAGACTTGGCTCACGCCCCGTTCAGGAACTGAAGCGGATCGACCGGCGAGGAGCCCTTGCGGATTTCGAAGTGCAACTGTGGCGAGCCGACCTCTCCGGTTTGGCCGGACTTCGCGATCACCTGGCCACGTTTGATGGTGTCGCCGCGCTTGACCATGATCTCGCTGGCATGGGCGTAGGCGGTCACATAGCCGTTGGAGTGCCGGACCAGGACCAGGTTGCCGTAGCCCTTCAGTTCGTTACCCGAGTAAGCCACCACGCCATCCTCGGCCGCCTTGACCGGGGTGCCCTCGGGCACCGCGACGTTGATGCCGTCGTTCTGCTTGCCGTTGGTTTTGGCCCCATAGGTGGTGATCACCCGGCCGCGCACCGGCCACCGGAACGTCGGCAGGCCGCTCGTGGTCTCCCCGCTCTTGGCCGGCTCGACCTCGGCGGGCGACGGATTCGGATTGGCCAGCAGCGCCTTTTGCCCGGTGTCGGCCTGGGCAACCTTGCTGCCAGCCACAGGCGCCAGCGGCTTGGCCTCTGCGACGGCGATGGGCGGCGTGGCCTGGACGGGCACTGCCGCGGCCGGCGCCAGCGCCGCGGTCTTGCCGGGCACGGTAATACGGGTACCGATCTTCAGCGGCGCCGTGGGCGTCAGGTTGTTGGCCTTGGCGAGCTCGGCGACCGAAACGTGGTTGCGGCGTGCGATCCCGGCCAGGGTGTCGCCGTGATTGACGACGTGAACTTGGGGCGTGGCGGCGACCACCGGCTTGGCGGCCGGCGCAGCCGCGAGCGCGGGCTGCGGCTGAGGTGCGGCCGCCTGGCGCGGAATGATGATCTGCTGACCCGGCTGCAGCGCACGCGGCCCGGCCAGGTGATTGGCCTGCATGATGGCGGCCGGCGTGACGTTGTAGCGGCGCGCCAGGATGTCGACGGTGTCGCTGGTCCCGACGATGATGGTCGTGCCGGCGACGGGCGCAGCCGCGACCGAGCGCGGGGCGACGGTTGCGGTGGTCTCGATGGGACGGGCCGGCGGCGTATACGACGCCATGCCATGCCCCCCGCCTCCCGACGAATAGGAAGGATAGGATTGGGCCGGCGCGACCGCGGGCGGCACCGAGGACGAATAGTGCGGCAACGGACGGCTTTCCACCGTCCCGGCGGGCGCGGATTGCGCGACGGTCCCGGTGGCATCACGGTTGCTGGCGATGGGGGTGCCAAATCCACTCTGGGAGAAACGCGTTGAGGTGTCCGCGCTGCATCCCGCAAAGCCGATTGAGGTCAACGCCAGTAGCGCGAACTGCGGAACTCGGCGCGAGTGAAGCAACGCGGCAACTCGGAACATGGTTACTCACTAGGTACGCAACTCACATGGTTTTGAGTAAACACATCCCCAGTAAACAAGCCTTTAACCTGGCAAATCCGTAAACAACGCAATCCTACATCTCGCGCGCGATGCCCCTGAGCGCGGGCACGAACCGCACGCTGATTAGGTCGGTGCGCTCGACCCCCTTTTCGGATTTGCGCACGCGCACCAGCGTCTGGCTGGTGGCGTGGGGACCGACCGGAGCGATGATCACGCCGTCCGGCTGGAGGTGACGGATCAGCGCGTCCGGGATCTCTTCCATGGCCGCGGTGACGATGATGCGGTCGAACAGCCCGGCGCTGTCGGGCACGTCGAACCCGTCGCCGACCAGGACCTCGACGTTCCCGTAGCCGCCTTCGGCGAGGCGACGCCGCGCCCGCTCGGCCAGGAAGCGATACCGCTCCAGCGTCACCACATCACCCGCCAACCGCGACAGAACGGCGGCCTGGTAGCCCGATCCGGTTCCAATCTCGAGCACCCGGTGGTGGGGCTTGAGCTGCAACTGCTCGGTCATGTAGGCGACGACGAACGGTTGGCTGATGGTTTGCCCGCAGGCAATCGGCAGCGCGGTGTCGACGTAGGCGTCGTCGTGGTAGTCCGGCTCGACAAAAGTCTCCCGGGGCACCTCCTCCATCGCCCGCAGCACCGCTTGATCACTAATGCCACGCCGCCGCAGCGCGAGCTGGAACATCGCTTTGTCCTGAGGTGCAAACGCTCCCGCCATTCCCACTCCTCGACGACTTCGTTGGTCAACGACACAGCAATGCGGGCCGCGAAGCAAGCGGCGGCGTCACAGCGAGGTGAAGCTTCGCCTCCGGGGCGGCAAACATTGGCTGTTGCCACAGAGACGCCGCATCGACATAGTCACATGCGGTACGACAACGGGGCAGTTGTGACATGACCACGCCGATCGCCTCGAAAGGCTCGGTCCTTCTCGTCGAAGACGAGACGATGATCCGGATGCTGGTTGCCGACATGCTCGCTGATCTCGGCTACGAAATTGCCGCCGAGGCCGGCGACGTCGACCAGGCCATGAAGTTCGCCCGGTCAGCCAAATTCGACCTTGCGATCCTGGACGTCAACGTCAACGGCAAGCTGATTTCACCGGTGGCTGATGTGGTGGCCGCACGCAATCTGCCATTCGTGTTTGCGACCGGCTATGGTGCTGACGGCCTGCCGGAGCAGTATCGCCAGCATCCTGCTCTGCAGAAGCCGTTCCGGCTCGAAGCGCTGCAGCAGGCGATCGACGCCGCGCTGCAGGGCCGCGTGAGCTAGCCTTGCAGACGAGCACTCCGGCGCGAGGTCGCGCATTCGGACTGAGCCGCCCTGAAATCAGCCGCCTTTGAACACGTCACGCAGCCGGTCGGAAAACGCGGCGGCTGTCAGGTCGATGTGCAAGGGCGTCACCGCGACGTGGTGTGCGCCAAGCACGGCGAGATCGGTGCCCTCGGCGGGCACCTCGGGGTTGGCCACCCGCTCGAACCCGATCCAGTAATAGGGATTGCCGCGGCCGTCTCGACGCTCCTCGATCCGCAGGAAGCCCTGGTTGCGCTTGCCCTGGCGCGCAATGGCGATGCCCTTGACGTCCGCGGCCGCGCAGTTGGGAAAGTTGATGTTGATCACCGTATCGGCCGGGATTCCGGCCTCCAGCACCTTGCGGATGATGCTCGGGCCGAGCTTGCGACCGGTGTCCCAGTGCGGATTGCGGCGGCTGTCGACGCCGAATTCCTGCGACAGCGCGAACGAGGGAATGCCGAGGATCACGCCCTCCATGGCGCCGGCGATCGTGCCCGAATAGATCACGTCCTCGGCGACGTTGCGGCCCTTGTTGACGCCCGACAACACGAGATCGGGCTTCTTGTCGCCGAGAATGTGGCGCGCGCCCATGATCACACAATCGCTCGGCGTGCCGCGCACCGCGAAATGCCGCGGCCCGACCTCGCGCAAGCGCAGAGGATCGTTGAGCGACAGCGAATGCGACACGCCTGACTGGTCGAGCTCGGGCGCCACCACCCAGACGTCGTCCGACAGCTCGCGCGCAATCTCCTCCAGGACCGTGAGGCCGTGGGCGTGGATGCCGTCGTCGTTGGTGCAGAGGATTCGCATCAGGTGCTCTTTTCGATGGTCTTGAGGCCGCCCATGTAGGGCTGCAGCACGGTGGGGACGGCGATTGATCCGTCGGCTTGCTGGTAGGTCTCCATCACCGCAATCAGCGCGCGACCGACCGCGGTCCCGGAGCCATTCAAGGTGTGGACGAAGCGCGGCTTGCCGTCGGCGCCGCGCGAACGCGCATTCATCCGCCGCGCCTGGAAGTCGCCGCAGACCGAGCAGGACGAAATCTCACGGTACATGCCCCCCTCGCCCTGCCCCGGCATCCACACCTCGATGTCGTAGGTCTTCTGCGACGAGAAGCCCATGTCGCCGGTGCACAGCGTCACCACGCGGTAATGCAGCTCGAGCCGGCGCAACACCTCCTCGGCGC
>Ga0105156_1000079_pt1 | contig 14137 bp, 14 predicted proteins | sample SSWtaG_3_FD_89673 | JGI IMG/M metagenome (GOLD analysis project Ga0105156, IMG submission 89673) | Hot spring microbial communities from Sandy's Spring West, USA to study Microbial Dark Matter (Phase II) - SSWTFFsm_matched | ecosystem: Environmental > Aquatic > Thermal springs > Hot (42-90C) ...
CGTTGCAGAAGCGCCCCAGAGATCTAGACAGCGTTGAAGACCGAGGGTTGTGTAACCGAAGGGGCTATCGAGCCCTCGTCCAAATAATGTCTTAGTGAGGCGCCTAGAGGCGCAGGACGTACGGGACGTGGCAGAGCTCTGCGCTCCTGGACCGTCAGCGCTCTTAGGCTTAGCGGGCCACGGGCTTGCCGCTTCCTCACACCCTGTGCATAGCTTTGAATATGTCGGAGTGCTGGACGAAGACCTCTACGCCGAGCTCCTTCGCCTTGGCCTCGAGCCTCTCCCTGAGCTCGCTCAGGCCGCAGGTGGCCTTGCTCACGTCGGCGATCATTATCATGGCGAAGAAGCCCCTCAGGACCGTCTGGCTTATGTCCTCGATGTTGACGTTGGAGCCGGCCAAGACGCTTGCAATCCCGGCCACTATGCCCGGCCTGTCCACGCCTATGACCGTGATGACTATCAGATCCTTGTCCTGCTGGGAGCTCAAGGCCCTTCGGTGAAGCAGTAGAGGGGGTTGCGAGGCTTTTAAGTTTTTCAACCCGCTTCGTGGGTCTCGAGATTAGCTTGGGGCCGAGAGGTCCTCGATTAGGTGCGCTGCTTAGCGGCTCTGCGCCGCGAGGCGACCAGCCCATATATGCCGTGAAGCCCCACGGCCAGCCCGGCCATGGATAGTGAAAAGGCCAGCATCGACAAAACGATGGACTTTTCGATGACGCCGATCACCATGAGGAACGAGACCACGAAGCTGAATATCAATAGCGATCCCCCCACCGCTATTTCGGCAATCTCTTTCTCGAGCTTAGCCATAGAGCCAGCACTTCACCTGGTGTCCTTTATCGACCTCTATCATCGGCGGCTCCTTCGCGTCGCACAGCCCCTTGACGAAGCTGGGACACCTAGGGTGGAAGCGACAACCAGGCGGCGGGTCTATCAGGTTGGGCGGTTCTCCAGCTGGCACTTCTTTGATCGTGAAGCGGTTCGAGGGGTCTGGATCTGGTATGACGTTCAGGAGCGCTCTAGTGTAAGGGTGCATCGGATTGCTTAATATCTCCTTCGTGCTCGCGCTCTCGACTACGTGGGCAGCGTACATTATGTAGATCCTCTCCGAGAAGTACCTCGTCGTCGAGAGGTCGTGAGTGATGTATATTATGCTCAGGTCGTAGCTCCTCTGTAACTCCTGTAATAGCTTGAGTATCTCCACCCTGACGGACGCATCCAACATGGAGACTGGTTCGTCGGCGACTATGAGCTTCGGCCCCAAGATTATCGACCTAGCTATGACGAGCCTCTGCTGCTGCCCGCCGCTCAACATGTGCGGGTACTTGTTTATGAAGTCCTCGACCGGAGTCAGCCTGACCTTCTCCAAGACCTTGTAGATCCTCTCTTCCCTCTCCCTCTTGTCCTTGAAGCCGTGGATTATGAGCGGCTCTTCGAGTATCCTCTTCACGGTCATGAAGGGCGGCAGCGCCCCGAAGGGATCCTGCTGGACCAGGCCCGTCTCGCGCCTGTACCACTTTAGCTCCTTCCACCCCAAGTGGGTCACGTCCTCCCCCTCGAACACTATTCTTCCGTTAGTGGGCTCGTAGAGCCTGAGTATCGTCTTGCCGAGGGTCGTCTTGCCGCAACCGCTCTCGCCTACTACGGATACGGCCTCTCCTCTAGCTAGGGTTAGGCTCACGCCGTCGACGGCCTTTACGTAGAGCCTTCTCCTCCCGAAGAGCCCCCTCCTAACCTCGAAGTACTTCCTCAAATTTTCGACACGCAACAATGGGTCGTTCATAACCTCCCCTTCTCGTAAAGCCAGCACTTGACGTACGAGTCCTCATCCAAAAACGTCACGGGCGGGTCCTGTGAGCACTTCTCGAACTTGAAGGGACATCTCTCCGCGAACCTGCACCCCCTGGGCGGGTCTAGGAGGCTGGGCGGCGATCCGGGTATGAAGCTCAACTCCTTGTCCCTCCTCAGCGTCGGGACGCTATCCATCAGCTTCTGGGAGTAGGGATGCTTGGGGCTCCCGTAGAATTCTTCTGCGCTGCTGAGCTCGACTACCTGACCAGCATACATGACGGCCACTCTGTCAGCCAACTCGCTCGAGAGGGCGACGTCATGCGTTATGAAGATCATGCTCAAGCCCATTTCTTTCTTAATCCTCTTCAACAAGTTCATTATGTTGGCCTGCGTCAGCACGTCAAGCGAGGAGGTGGGCTCGTCGAGTATCATCAGTTGGGGATCGGTCAAGAGGGCCATGGCTATTATGACCCTCTGCTTCATGCCACCGCTCAACTCAAAGGGGTAGTGGTGCAGGAAGACGTCGCTCACGCCAACTAATTTCAGGGCGTTGGCGGCTCTCTCGAGGGCTTCCCTCTTATCGGTCTTGCGGCGAAGGAGCAGGGGCTCGATCATTTGATCTCCAATTTTTATGACCGGGTTTAAGGAGTTCAATGCTGCCTGCGGGACGTAGGTTATCTTGGTCCACCTGACCTCTCTGTTGAAGGCCTCCTCGTCTAGCTCCATCAAGTTCACGCCGTTGAATAGGATCTCGCCGCTATACCTCGAGACGTTCCGTGGGAGTAGCCTTATTATCGACTTCGCGAGAGAGCTCTTGCCGCACCCCGACTCTCCTATGATGGCGATGGTCTCCCCCTTCTGCAGGGAGAGCGTCACGTCGTCGACCGCCCTGACCTCTCCCTTGAGCGTCCTGTAATACATCACTAGATTGGATATGCTCAACATCTCTCCTCACATTCACTCCTACGCTTCTTTCAACCTCGGATTGAAAATTTTATCCAACGCGAGGCCGAGCATGGCAAAGCTTAGCGAGGTTACGGCTAACATGACTGAGGGCTCCAAAACCCAGTGATACAAGCCCTTGTAGAGGGCCCCGTACGTGAAGGCGTCATCAATTATCTTCCCCCACGTCGGCGCCAAGGGGTCCCCTAGGCCCAGTATCGCCAGCGCAGCCTCGAGGAAGACGAAGTCGGGCACCGACAAGACCATAGACGGTATCATCGTCGGCAGGACCTTGGGGATGAGGTATCTGACTATGATCCTAAAGCCGCTAGCGCCGTAAGCCTTCGCGGCCTCCACGTATGGGAACTCCTTGATCTGCAGGAACATGGCCCTGTAGCTCTTGACGCCGCTGCCAAAGGCCGTCAAGCCGATGACGACGAGTAGGAGGACCCAGATGTTGATCTTGTAGAATGTGGATATCATTATCACCACGGGCAAGAACGGGAGGACCATGAAGACCTCCGTGACCCTCTGCAGTGCCGTATCGACCTTCCCGAAGAACCACGCGCTGATGGCGCCGATGAACATCTGTATCAACACTATCGAGACAGCGGCCACGACCCCGAAGGAGAGGGCTATAGGCGTGCCCCAGAGGAGGGCTATCCCCAAGTCCCTCCTCAGATGGTCAGTCCCGGCCCAGCCGTAGACCTTACCGTAGACGACGAGGCACGCGTCCACGTCGACGTTCGTCTCGAAGGCCATCCCTTCTATCCAAAGCCTGTAAGTGCCCTTCATGACCCTCGCGGTGCTAGGGTCCAGTATGCTCACGTCCTCCTCAGCGAAGAGGAGCAAGGCGACGGGCGCGTCGTACCCTATGGTCCTATTGATCTTCGCTGATATCAGCCCCCTTAACTCTTTGGCCAGTCTGTCGTCGTTCGAGATGTAGTACGAGTCCTCTTTGGAGATGATCATCGTGTTTAACGCGTAATCCTCTCCATTAGGTTTGACCCAGTGTATCGTCAGCTTCGGCGCCGAGACGTTGAACCGCGACTTGAAGAATAGGTTAAGCTCGCTCGGGAAGTCGTCGTATTGGTAATCAAACGAAAAGTCTATCCTGACTTGGCTAAACCTCTCGAGGACCGGGACTATGACTTTTGAGGCCCCCGGCTTGGGCTCGCTTGTGTCCAGTACTATCGTTTCAGGCAATTTCTTTGAAGAGAAGAGGTTCACCCACGACGGAAGCGCGTTGCGCGGGTTGCTCAGCCAGTGCTGTTCGCCAGCCCTCCACAACCTCACAGCTTCGTCGTAGGGTATTGCGAAGATCGTGTAAACGGAGATCCCCACTAAGACGAGTATTATCGCCAAGCCTATCAGAGCGGACCTGTATAAGAGTAGCTGTTTAAAGACGCCCTTTACCCTCGATGTCATCGCATGCCACCCATCCTAATCCTCGGATCCAAGATGGCGTACACTATTTCGAGCGTGAAGACTGTTATCGCCAACAAGTAGGCGTATATGACGACGAGCGCGACCAGCACTGGCGTGTCGAACATTATTGACGCCGAGTAGAGCAGGCTACCTATCCCAGGCCAGTTGAACACCCTCTCGGTAATTATCGCGCCCATCCACGAAGCTATGAGAGATAGGGAGAAGTCGGTCACGATCGGGGGCAACGTCGGCCTGAGTATGTATCTTCTCTGTATGACGGACTCGGGCAGGCCCTTCGCCTTGGCCAACTCGACGTAGTCCTCGCTCGAGAACATCAAGAAGAAGGTCCTCCTGACGTATACGTTTATGAAGGAGTAGGCGACGAGCCATGAGAGGAGGGGCAAGATCATGTGCTTCAACACGCTCAGCGCATAGGACAGGCTGTCCGTCGGCGGCGGCACATCCACCATGCCGCCGTAGGGCAACAACCTTAAGTAAGATGCAAATATTAGTATCAGGAATATCCCGTAGAACCACCCGGGCATGGAGGAGAGGGGGGCCAGCATTACCGCTAACTTATCTGGTATACTGCCGTACCTCCTGGACAGGAAGAGACCGACGAATAAACCGATGAAGAAGAGCACCAATTGTGTGGTCGTAAATAGTAGCACGGTGTTCGGCAGCCTCTCCGTAATGATAACGTAGACGCTCGTAGAGCCGCTGGCGCTACTTATCCAGAGAGCCCTCCCCAAGCTAAGGGTTATGGCGTCCTTCAAGTAGATGAAGCTCCTGTAGATGAAGGGCTTGTCGAAGCCTATCCTCTTCAACTCGTTTTCGTATAGCGCGTCTATCAGCTCCCTGACCTGCGTCTCATTCAGATGCCTGAACGCGGGGTTCTGGCGCACGCTCTGGGATATCGAGAGATGCAGCTCCCCCTTGACTATCTCATCGACGTATCCGCCCATGTTCGCGATCCAGATGGTTATATAGACAGCAACAAGTACTGTCAGAAAGAGTATGACAGCGCGCCTGACTAGGTGCCCAACGAGCCTCGGAAACACAGGCTTTCACTGAGAAAGGGGGTCACTAAAAAAGGGGATAAAAAGGTGGCGGTTACTTCTTCCTAACGAACGGGAGGGCTATGGCTACCACCGCAACGACTATTGCCGCTGCCGCAAGGCCCGTCAGCGCGTTTGCCGTGGCGCTTAGCGCCTCGATCCTCGCGCTCAGGGCGTCAACCGCTTTCCTCGCGCTATCTAAAGACGACTTCAGCTCGGAAATCTTGACCTCGTAGTCGGCTTTGACCTTGGCGATCTCGCCCATGAGGAACTCCGCCACGCTCATGACGGTTGCTGGTCTTGTGGCGGACACGGGCGTGCCGACGAGCTTCGACACCGCTATCACCTCGACGCCTATCGCTCCGGGCGGTAGCCGTGATGTCTCCTCCGGCTTGAGCCTGATCCTCCACTCTCCATCTTTAACGGGCTCAGCGACGCCGGTCAAAGTCGTTATAGGGCTTGTGATTATGTACTTGACGTACTTCATGTCGGCCACCTTGTACGGCTGCCCTTCGAAGGTTATCGAGATGGGTATTTCTGCGGACAGGCCCGGCGTGATCGTCGGCACAGCCGTTATCCTGACCTCCGGCATCATGGGCTTCGAGAACTTGAGCCACTTATCCGCCGCGTCTATGAACTCCCTATTCGCCTTCAGCACGACTATCCTAGCGGTCGGGTCGACTCTGTCTAAGTAGAACGGGCCGTTGCCCACGAGGAAGTGCCCCCTCGCCTCATACCACTTCTTCAAGTTGTTGTACCTCTCGAGGGCCTCCGCCTCGCTGACGTACTTGCCCATGACGTTCTTGTACGGGATGAACTTCTCAGCGATGGCCTTGTCCAAGCACTCTCTCAATATCGAAAGCGAGGGACCGGCTATGTAGTTCATCCACTCGACCTTAAGCTCCCCGGACTTGTGGGCCGAGAACGCTAGCTTCTTGCCCGCCTCGGCCAGCCACCCGATTGCCACCATGTGCCATGGCCCAGGACCATAACCGTAGTCCGTGTAGAACGCCGACGCCGCAGTCCATGCTATCCACTCGGCGTCTAAGAATAGCTGGTCAGAGTAGTACTCTATGACCAACGGCTTCGTGCTCACTATTCTGAAGCCCTTGAAGTATTGCCTGAACGATTCGAACGCCGGGACGTACGACTTGTCGTACACCGGGCTCTCGGGCTTCGCTCTATCGAATGTCAGTATGTAGCTGAACACCATGTCGGCTAACGAGAACTTGCTACCGTCGTGGAACTTAACGTCGAATAAGTTGTCGTCGTAATAAACAATCGTCTTGGTCTTAGCCGTCGTGTTGGGGGGCGCGTATACTATCTCCTGTTTCACAGGGTCCCAGTCGTACCAAGCGTCAGCGGGCACAACGATGTTATCAACGAACTTGAGCTCCACCCAGTCCAAGGTGACGTCTATCGGCAGTCCCTTCAGGGCGTAGACCTCGGCCTTCTTGACCCTCTGCGGCCAGTACAGCCCGGTGAAGGGATCCGGCATCGCTGCGGGGTCCGAGAGGGCTCGGTAGAACATCGCATCGTAGACCCAATTGCTACCGGCAACTGGGTTAACAGGCTCCACTAACAAGTCCGTGGACGCTATCTTGACCGTACCTCCAACTCGATCTACGTACCTGATGGTGTATGGCCATAGTCGCGCGCCGGAGAAGCCTGCCGCTAAGTCGTACGTCAACGATACCTCTTTCCTAGCTGGCCACGGGGCTGTCTGGCTGACCAGCCATACCCTGACGGAGTCCTCCATCGAGAGGTACAGGGCCCTCCGCATCAATTCGTCCCTCTCCTCGACGGTCTTGTAGTCCTTGTTCCATAGCCTGCCGGCCACGTAATCGAACTCAGGGCTCGGCTTGTATGCTTGCCACAACGGTGACGGGTAGCCTCTGGGCGTGTAGAAGAAGCCGAAGTTGTCCGATTCGTCTCTAGAGACGACCGTCGTTATCCATCCTCCAGTGTAGAGATGCCACCTCCCATCAGCTGGGTCGCCCCTTATCCATATCGGCGCCGCCTCTCTACTGGTCTTGTACTGCCTATCGACTGTGAAGCCCAGCTTCTCGAGCTGGCTGGCCACGTAGTCGCCTATCTGCCTCCTCTGGTCCTCGACCCTGATTATGAAGATTATCGTGACAGGCTCGCCCTTGTAGTACCACTTGCCGTCTCTTAGCTCGGCGCCCAGCTTCAGCATCTCCTCGGTGATTATCTCCCTCGCCTTCTCCAAGTTGTAGCTGTACTTCTTTTCGAGGTCCCTAATAGTATCGGCATATCTCGCGTAGTCGGGGAACGCCGGCGTTAAGCACGTGTACCTCGGCACCGCCATGCCTGCCATTATCTCGTCGCATATGTACTTCCTATCCACCAAGTAGTTGATGGCCTCTCTAATTCTAGGAACTGCGAATGGGTTCAGCTTGCCGGTCTTGGGGAACTCGGGGCCGACCGGGTTAAACGTCAGCTCAAAGTATAGCCCATAAGAGATGGCGTACCACAGGTCCGGCGACTCCTTGACCCTCCTGAATATCCCCGGATCCCTTATGTCCCTGAAGTACACCTGCATCTCGTTCTTCAACAGCATGTCAAGGACTTTGGCCTCATCTTTCTCGACGAAGAACACGACCTCGTCGACCCAAGGCCCCTTGGGCGCTCGCTGGGCATAGGCCACGGGAAACATCGCCGCGAAAGTTGGTAAAGCTAGCAAGATCAAGAGGAAGACCATTAAGGCGGCCATTCTCCTCCTCAAAACTCACACCTCTTGAGCTATTTCTTTGACAAGATGGTCTCTTTATAAGCCTTGCTTTGTGGCTTGATCGATAACCGACCGCTAAAGTAAAGCCACGCGCGATTATGTGCTGTCGCACCTTTCGCGCATCTTCTGCAAGCCCGCAAAGGGGCATAACCCATCTCTCGTTAGGAGGCGACGCGTTAGCGATCAACCTTCTAGACAAAGCTTTTAGCTTCAACTTTGCGTTAAATAAAATCACTGCTTGGCTGTTTGAGGTGTTGGTAGTTGAGGAGAAGTATTGTGGGCTTAGTTTTAGCAGCCGTCTTGATAGTAGCGTTCTTGGCGCCAATTCCATCGCTCTTCGCACCCTCTTCCCTGATCTCCCTGTCAGACCCATTGACCGGAGTGTGGGGCTCCGTCCTCACTGCTCGATATCCGAGCCATGGGAGAGTCGTGCTCCCCGGGCTCAAGGACAGAGTCGTCGTAGTGATCGACGGCTACGGAGTGCCGCACGTCTTCGCGAAGTCTGAACACGATCTAGCCTACGCCCTCGGCTACCTTCACGCCCACGACAGGCTCTTCCAGATGGACCTCCAGAGGAGGCTCGTCGACGGTAGACTGTCAGAGGTCTTGGGAGGGGCGGCCTACGAGACCGACCTCTTCTACAGGACCGTGGGCCTGTACAGAGGGGCCCAGAAGTCCCTCGAGCTCCTCCAGAGGATCGCGAGGGGCGAGAAGATAGATTACTACCCACAGCTCGACGTGGCCCTGATAAAGGACGACGCCAAGAGGCTCCTGGAGATGTTGAGTGCCTACAGCGAGGGCGTCAACGCCGCGATCGAAGAGATGAGGAGGAACGACGCTTTGCCGATAGAGTTCAAGCTCTTGGGCTACGTGCCGGAGAGGTGGACTTCGCTGGACTGCATGAAGGTAGGCAGGCTGGTCACTTGGGGCCTGACTGGGACCTTTGCCGATCTGGAGCTCTACTTGATGTACTCGGGCCTCGTGGCCAGGTACGGCAAGCACGTCGGGGCTCAGCTCTTCCTCGAGGTCCTACCGATCGACAAGCCCATTGACCACTTGGTAGTCCCCGAAGGCGAGCGGTTGGTCCACCTCGTCGACCCGGCGGATCCCCCCGTGGCCGGCTCCCTCAATTGCACTGCCGTGGCCGACGTCGTTGAGTGGTACGAGCGCGCTTCATCGATGCTGGCTCCAATCAGGTCCGCCTTCGCCTCCAACAACTGGGTGATTGGCGGCAAGTTGACCGACACGGGCAAGCCGATGTTGTGCGACGACCCCCATCTGTCGCTCACGGTACCGCCAGTCTGGTACGAGGTCCACTACGTCGTCGAGGGTTCAGATGGAGGGGTGATAAACGCTAGAGGCGTCACGTTCCCAGGCATAGGCCTGATAATCATAGGGTGCAACCAGTACGTTGGCTGGGGCTTCACGAACGTCGGGGCCGACCACGTGGACTTCTACTACTACAAATGGAACGACAAGGGGCAGTACCTCTACAAGGGCTCGTGGAGGGACGTGCAGAAGATCGAGGAGGTGATAAAAGTCAAGACGTCGAGCGGCTACGAAGAGAGGAAGGTGACGCTAAGCTTCACGGTCCACGGGCCCCTCATCGAGAGGGGAGGGGAGAAGTTCGCCGCCTGCTGGATGGGAGAGAGGTATGGCTCGCTCGAAGCCCTAGCGCTCTACAAGTATTCCCACGCCAGGAGCGCTCACGAGTTCTTGAAGTACACGTACTACTTCCAAATGCCGCCGCAGAACCACGTCTTCGCAGACGTCTACGGGGACTTCGGCTGGAGGGCCGCTGGCTGGTACCCCAACAGGACGTATCCCAATGGCACTAGGGCGATAGACGTCTCGAGGCCCGAGACGGCCCTGATACCCAGGTTGCCATTAAACGGGAGCTCCGAGGACGTCGTTGAGTGGAACGTGAACGACTGGATTGACGCCAACGAGGCGCCGACGCTCTGGAACCCCGACCACGGCTACGTCGTGACCGCCAACAACAGGCTCGTTGGCCGAGAGTACCCATACACGTACGACTTGGCATGGGCCTTCGCCGACTACTACAGGGCCTACAGGATCGACAAGCTCATCAAGGAGTGCATAGCCAAGAAGGGGAAGGTCGCCCTGGAGGACATGAAAGAAATACAGAACGACGTCTTCTTCGTCCCCGCGGACGTCTTCATACCGGAGATAGGGAGGGCCCTACAGGGGGTGACAGACGAGAGGCTCCTAAAGGCGCTCGACTACTTAAAGAGATGGAACCGCCTGATGCTCTCAGACCTCGTCGCCCCCACGATCTTCGTCAAGTGGCTCGAGGTCTTCAAGGAAATGACCTTCGCCGACGAGTTCCTAGACATCAACGCCACCGTCAAGGGGTTCAAGATCACGAAGGACCAGCTCAGAGACCTAGTCCGGAGGATACCCACAAGCTCGTTAGAAGCCATGGTGAAGCTCAACCCGAACTCCAAGTGGTTCGACGACGTCTCCACCCCCGAAGTCGAGGACGCCTATGTCATAATCCGCAAGAGCTTCGAGGCTACAATAAGGATGCTGGAGAAGGAGCTGGGAAGCAACATGGAGGAATGGAAGTTCGGGAGAATACACAAGCTGAACGCTAGGCACGCCCTCGGAGGGGTCTTCGGCTGGCTCAACTATCCGGCGTGGGAGGCCTGGGGATGGAGCGACTGCGTCAACAACATAGGGGCAGCCGGTACCCACGGCCCCTCTTGGCGCGAGATACTGGACTTCAAGGACCTCAACAAGAGCCTGTGCGTCATCCCCGGAGGCCAGTCGGGCAACCCGTTCAGCGAGCACTACTACGACCAGCTCAGGATGTGGCTCGACGGCGAGTACAAGAGGATGAGCTTCCCGAGGGCGCCAGAGCAGGTCGAGGGCGCTAGAAGCGTATTGGAGCTCGTGCCGAGGTGATGAACGTGAAGAGGTTCGGCCTGTTGCCGTGCCTCTTGGTGATAGCCGTCTTGGGGGTAGCGCTAGAGCTCACGAGGGCTTGGCAGTTGTTAGTGATAGCCGGGGTGGCGGGAGGGCTACTGGCAAAGAGCTTCAGGACGGCGGCCGCCTCGGGCTTCCTAGGCCTAATCATAGCGTGGGGGGTGTACTTCCTCGTGCACTACACATCGATGCCAGCGAACTTCGCGCTTGCCTTCTCCTACCTCTCGATGTTCTTGGTGATGGGGCTGGTGTTCGTGGGGTTGCTGGGACTTATCAGCGCGCTACTGGGCTACTTCGCAGCATCGATCTTGAAGAGGCAGGCCAAGTGATTACATACCCCCTCATGTTCACTCTACACTTTTACCATTTCCATTTAGCGGAATTGTTCCAAAAGATGGCCGAGGTCTGCTCGACTAATCCCCTCTCTGCAAGAGGTCTTCGAAGTCTCTCATCAACGGGACTCCGTCTCTGAGGGCCCCCACCACAAGCGGGTCTTTCCTTTTCAGCAAAGCCTTGAATTCTTCTGATGTTATTATCACGGCTCGACCCCGGGGCTCTGGCCAAGCACTCCTCCACGAGGTCTAGCCTCTTGAGGGGGCTCTTCGGTAGAGGGCCCTTTACGACTACTAGGACGTCGACGTCGCTCCACTCGCCGAAGTCGCCTCTAGCATAGCTCCCGTGGAGCACGGCTACGACTTCGCCGAGCTTCGAGCTAGCGCACTCGGCGAACTCCCTCGCGACCTCGATCGCCCTGTCCCTCAGCGCCCTCCTCTTCTCGATAATTCTCTCCAGACCTCCTCCACCCACTCCACGACCCTCCTAGCCCTTGCTATGGCGTTTTCGGCCTCGCCCTTGAAGTAGTAGTCCTCGGGTATGCCCTCAGCCCAAGCATTGGGATATCTCGTCGGCACGTAGTACTTATCTAACACTAGACAGGCCTCTTTGACGTCCTCGGGCACCTTTAAGCCGAGCAGCCCCACAGCAAGGCCTTGAGGGCTTTCTCGGCCGCCTGATGGGCCTTGAAGCAGGCCCAGTTGTAGTCACCGTGCTCCGCGTCACGTTCAGCGGACTCTAGCGTCCTGACGGCACTCCTCGTCCACCTCTCGTACTCGCTCACGTCGAGATAAGCCACGGCGAAGCACCGAGCGAGCTCTAAATAAAAATCACGAGCATCCTTATAAGCTGTGGCTACGGCGATGAGCAATCAAAGGTTCGAGAATAGGCTTCCTCGTCACTCGAAAGAGGAGCCCATATGGCTGACTCGTGACCTGGAAGGTCACTCACTACAAAGATTAAGCGTGAAACTCCAAGGAACGTTAGCTCGATTGTTAGGGCTTGCGACGCTTTGCTTGAACTAACGGGTCTTCGAAAGATCTCAAGAGCATTGCGGGGTGCTCGCAAGAAACCGAGGCCGACTCTTCGCGGGTTGGTCGGGAGCCCTCAGATGACTCTCTGATCGTCATTTTAGTCCGTCCGCCGATATCCTCATCATCAGCTCCGACTATAGTTGCTCAGGGGCCTTCTTAAATTCTCAGCCCCTTAAGCTCTCGAGCATCACGCCTCCAGGCCGTCCTCTGCGGTGGGACCTCACGACCGTCGACTGCTCTGCCTAACCTTGTCCGGGGGGTCGTCCTTGTGCCTCCACAACCCCTTGCCGAAGCTTACGACTTGGATCCCAAGCTCGTCGATCGTGATGTCGGTTATCAATGGCTCTATTAGGCCCTTCTGGACGACCAAATCCGCCACCACTCTCGACAAGGGCTCGCCGAAATCCCCCAATAACTCGAGCTCTACGGCCCCTTCCATCACGTACGCCTCACTTACCGATGAGGCCTCCTCGACTTTGTGCACCTTAAAGGTGCCAGAGGGCCAGAGGCCTAACTCCTTCGCGACGCCTTCATCGACTACTATGCAAGGCCTGGGACTCTCAGCGCCGCTGTTGGCCAAGACCGTGACTTCAACGCTTCGACAGCTCCTCCTCGACCTGACCCTCACCTTCACCCTCACGACCAACGAACTCACCTATTTCCTCTCTCAAAACCCACCTACCGAGCTTTACCCTGTAATCTTCAAGGCCTCCTCTCTCGCACAGCCTCTTGAAGAGGCCTTCGGAGATCGAGATCTTCCTACCCACTTCGAGCCCCCAAAGTAGAGCAGTCCAACGTCATTATATAGCTTACCGCTAAAGGTCTCTAATCTACGTACTTGCCGAACCTCTCTATTAGCTGGTGCCTGTCGACCACGGTCACGTTGTCAAATATCGTTCCCTTGGACTCTCTCAGCCTTAACACGTCGATAAGCCTCCTATATCTCCCGCCAGCTAGCCCATTCGCTATTATAGCCGCTCCCTCGGCGGCCTGCTTGGCTACCTTACCGAGTCCTTCGAGCACTAGCACACGGGGTTTATCGCGAAGCGAGCTGAAGATATCTTCGAACCTCCTCTCTAAGTCCTCGACGAGGGCTGGAATCCTCGAGAACCTGCCGCTGAGGTATATGGCGCTCGGCCTCGTAGAGGACAGCAAAGCGAGCACGTCCTTAATCGCTGACTCGACCAACAGCTCGTAGCCGGCCGACGCGCTCCTCGCGAGCTCCTCCACTGGAACCCTGAACGGATCCGAGCCCGACAGATACGCCGCGCCGCCCCTGAACAAGAGCTCCTTGGTGAACTCCACTGTGTTCGCCACGGCGTATGCCAGCTCGCCGTCTATGAAGCCTAGCCCCAAATACCCGGGGAAGCCAGCGGTCCCGGCGACGGCGTCGACTATCTCTCCGTTCCTGACGGCTAGGGCCGACGTATACGCAAACCCCATCTCAAGCGCCACGAGGTTGACCTTGCTATAGTCGATCCCGAAGAGCTCCGCGTGCCTCGCTATCGCCAGCGCGGCCGTGTACACCTTATCCGAGGTACCCATGTCGATCCTGTTAGCCTTCCTGTGAGCTGGCACGGTCGGCAGTTGCACGACCCCTGGCGTGAAGTACGTCTTGTCGCTCAGCTTCGAGTCCTCCTTGAGCAACTTCAGCAACTTCCTCAAGCCGATTATCCTGAGCCTCCTCTTGACGTCATTCTCCGTAACGAAGGTCGCCAGGGCTATCTCCTCGTCGCTGGCCTCTTTGGCCAGCTTTAGGGGGATGCCGTAGCCGCTCGAGGCAACTATGGCATCGACGTGGTACTTCTCGTCGATCTCCCTCAAGCGCTTCACGACCATGTGGGGGTCCCTGA
>Ga0105156_1000080_pt1 | contig 14067 bp, 15 predicted proteins | sample SSWtaG_3_FD_89673 | JGI IMG/M metagenome (GOLD analysis project Ga0105156, IMG submission 89673) | Hot spring microbial communities from Sandy's Spring West, USA to study Microbial Dark Matter (Phase II) - SSWTFFsm_matched | ecosystem: Environmental > Aquatic > Thermal springs > Hot (42-90C) ...
AGTCTATACCGCGCTTTACGGCCCTTCGAGGGCAGACCCCTCGCATTGATAACAAAATATGCACTTGCCGAGTTCTATCGTCGGGAGAGCTCCCCTCCGTAGAGACCATCGTTATGGCGAATGCTGGACAAACCTTAGGACAGAGCCCACAACCCACACATCTCTCCTTCAAGAGTATGTGGCGTCCACGATACGTCGGAGGAGGGGTCAACTTTTGAACGGATACTGGACCGTCGCGGGCCTCTTGAAGAGGTTTGACCATGCTCCCCTCAGAAGCGAGGGCAAGGTCGTCTCCCGTACCCCCTAGCCAGCGTGAGCAGATCAACGCTAACCCTCTTGCTAGTCCTTACGTCGACGAGGGCGACTCTGTCCGTGCAAGAGAAGCAGGGGTCTATGCTCACGAGAGCTGCTGATATGTCGGCCACGTAGCCGCCTTTGAGTATCTCACACAGCGTAGGTATATTGGCGTAGGTCGGCGTTCTAACTCTGTACCTCAGCGGCCTGTCGCTACCCTTTCTCGTGTAGACGTGGTGTATGAGCTCTCCGCGAGGGGCTTCAATAACGGAGAAGCCCTCAGAGCTTTGAGGAGCGACTTCGGGCACTCGCACTCTAATGAGACCTGTGGGCATTTTACCGAGACACCCCTCTATCACCCTTGCGGACTCTAGCGTCTCGTCTAACCTGACCATGAGCCTGGCCCACGAGCCCTCCTCCTCGTACACAACGATGTTGAGTGGCACTTCATCGAAGGCGGCATAAGGCTCCTCTGCTCGGACGTCCACTTTTAACCCCAGACCCTCGTGCTGTGGGCCCCACGGCTCCCAAGGCCAAGGCCTTAGCCCTGCTAAGGCGGCCGACGTCAACGAACCTGGCCCTTATGGTCGGATCCCCTGAAGAGTGCCACCCTACTCGTACGCGAATTTGTTGCCTCGAAGCTAGGAAAGCCTTTCGCTACGCTGGAGCTTTATGAACTGATGAGCCCTCTTCAGATTCAAGGAACTACATCTTGACCGTCCTTGGATTTTGGCGGTCTCTGTCCTCACTTCTGAGACTTGTACTTGGGGTGGTACTTTTCAATCTCGTCTTTGGTCAGGAACTTCAATTCCTGCTCTGGTAAGATGCTCAGCAAGTTCCATCCGATATCCAACGTCTCTTCGATGGCTCTCCTTTCGTTTTCTCCTTGGTTTATGAACTCCCTTTCGAACCTATCTGCGAACTCCAAGTACTTTTTGTCCCTCGGTGAGAGGGCCTCCGTCCCAACTATGACCGTCAGCTCCCTCAGCCCGCCCTCAGCATAGGCGGTGTACAACTGCATGAATACGTCTCTGTGATCTTCCCTCGTCTTTCCTGGACCGATGCCATCTTTCATTAGCCTAGATAAGCTCATCAGTATGTCGAAGGGGGGATAGATGCCCTTCAGCCACATCGAGCGGGATAGGACCAGCTGCCCCTCAGTTATGTACCCCGTGAGGTCGGGGATCGGGTGAGTGATGTCGTCGTCCGGCATCGTCAAGATCGGCATTTGAGTCAGGCTCCCTGCCTTGCCCTCGACCCTCCCAGCCCTCTCGTATATCGAGGCCAGGTCGGTGTACATGTAGCCGGGGTAGCCCCTCCTGCCCGGGATCTCCCTCCTAGCGGAGCTGAGCTCCCTCAGCGCCTCGCAGTAGAAGGTCATGTCGGTCAATATCGCTAGGACGTGCATGTCCTGCTCCCAAGCTAGGTACTCGGCTGTGGTCAGGGCTATCCTCGGCGTAGCTATCCTCTCTATTACCGGCGAATTCGCCGTGTTTATGAATGCAATCGTTCTATCCAAAGCGCCGCTCTCCCTGAGGTTCTCTATGAAGAACATAGCGTCATCGTAGGGCACTCCTATGGCGGCGAAGACTATCGCGAACTTCTCCTCCTTCCCCCTTACGGTCGCCTGCCTCACGATTTGAGCAGCCAGTCTGTTGTGGGGCAGTCCGCTTCCGCTGAATATCGGTAGCTTCTGCCCCCTGACGAGGCTGTTCAAGCCGTCTATGGCGGATATCCCCGTCTCTATGAACTCGCTCGGAGGCATCCTCAGCGCGGGGTTGAGAGGGGAGCCGTTGATGTCCAAGTACTCCTCTGGCACTATCTTAGGACCCCCGTCGATCGGCCTGCCTAGACCGTCAAAAATCCTCCCAAGCATGTCGATGCTCACGCCGATCCTGAAGGGCTCGCCCTTTAGCCTGATCCTCGTCCTCTCGAGGTCGACGTCGCTCACTCCGCCGAATACCTGAACCACCGTCACGTCCTTTGAAGTATCTATGACCTGCCCTAAGCGCGTCTCACCATTTGGCAAGACCACTTCAACGACCTCTCCGTAGAGCGTTCCAGGGACGGTCTGCATAATCAAGAGGCTTCCTTGGGCCCTCAACAACCTCTTGAACTCCTTGACGCTCAGCTTCGGCATCACCTCTCACCCTCAACCAGCTTCTTGAAGTCGGCCCTAATTTGGTTCATGATGTTCTCGTACTCTGCTTCAAAGACCTCTTCGGGCGTCCTGCGCATTCTCGCCAACAAAAGCCTAGACTCCAAGCCCCTAATCTCCTCGACTCCCAGCCCCTTGGCTATGGCTTTCTTAGCTTGTTCGTAGAAGAACGATATGGCCTTGGCCATTTTGTACGCTTTCGTGGGCGACGTGAATGCGTCCGCGCTGTGAAACGCGTCCTGCATTAGGAAGTCTTCCCTGATGATCCTGGCTATTTCGAGGGTCAGCTTATCCTCCTCTGGGAGGGCCTCCACGCCCACCAATTTGACGAGCTCCTCTAGCTTGGCCTCCTTCTGGAGTATCTCGAGCATCTCATTTCTAATGCGCAGGTAGTCGGGGGCTATCTTGTCCCACGCCTTCTTGGCACTCTCCACGTATAAACTGTAGCTGATCAGCCAGTTGACGGCTGGGTAGTGCCTCCTATACGCTAAGTTGACGTCGAGCGCGTACAGAGCCCTGATGACCCTTAACGTGGCTTGCGTAACGGGTTCGCTGAAGTCAGCTCCAGGTGGAGACACGGCCCCTACGATGGTCACGCTACCTCTCCTCTCCGGTCGGCCGAGAGCTACCACGTGGCCGCTCCTCTCATAGAACGAAGCCAGCCTAGAGCTCAGATAGGCCGGGAACCCCTCTTCGCCCGGTAGCTCCTCCAGCCTATTGCTAATCTCCCTCATGGCCTCGGCCCACCTGCTCGTAGAATCGGCCACCAAGAGCACGTCGTAGCCCATGTCCCTGTAGTACTCGGCGATCGTTAGGCCCATGAAGATGCTGGCCTCCCTCGCCGCTACGGGCATGTTGCTCGTGTTGGCTATGAACACGCTGCGCTCCATCAAAGGCCTGCCAGTCCTTGGGTCGATCAACTTCTTGAGGCTGTGCAGGGCATCGGACATCTCGTTCCCCCTTTCCCCGCAACCTATGTATATTGCGATGTCCGCCGCGCACCACTTCGTGATGGTCTGGAGGGTCACCGTCTTGCCGGTCCCGAAGCCTCCCGGTATGGCCGCCTTCCCGCCCTTCGCGAGCGGGAAGAGGAAGTCTATGACCCTCTGGCCCGTGACGAACAGTTCGGCGGGCTCAAGCACTTGCAGGCAAGGCCTAGGCCTCCTGACGGGCCACTTCTGGAGCATGGTCAGCTCTTTGTCGCCTACCTTGGCTATGACGTCCGCGATCGTGTACTCTCCCTCGGGAGCTATGTAGGTCAACACCCCTTTAACGCCAGGAGGGACCATTATGTAATGCTTGACCCTCTTCGTCTCTTCCACCACTCCTATTATATCTCCATCGGATACCCTCTCGCCCTCCTTTGTCAAAGGAGCGAAGAACCACTTCTTGTCTCTAGGGAGAGGAGGTCGTTTTATGCCCTTTGACAACATTATCCCCGTTATTAGGCCGATGACTGGTAGTGGCCTCTGGATCCCGTCGAATATCGATCCGATTAGGCCAGGTCCTAGCTCAGCAACCAAGGGGTTCCCGGTTAAGTAGACCGGGTCGCCCACCTTCAGCCCTGTCGTGTCCTCGTAGACTTGGATTATGGCCTCGTCCCCCTGAACGCCCATGACCTCGCCTATCAGCCTCTCTTCTCCTACCTCCACCATCTCGTACACGCTAGCCCCCTTGGCCTCCTCCGCGATGACCAAAGGCCCCGAGACCCTTCTCACTCTTCCAATATTCATGGGCCATCCCCTTACGACGAGGTCAACTTATACGCCGATTAAGGACTTTAAGACTTTATCATAATACTCATCGATTTTAGATTCATCCAATTCGTCCAATTCTGGGAGGATGACGTAGGTCAAATTTCTTTCGTCGAGGAACTTCTTTATCGCGTTTAAACATTGCGCACTGATCTTCTCAGAGAGTATGAAAATCTTGGTAGTGGAGGAAGCTTGCTCGACGTACTTCAAAACTTCTCTGCAATCCCCCTTATACGTGTACGTTGAGAGTCCCAAGCCGGAGAAGAATTCCGTGAAGAACTCGCTGCCTATGGCCGTGGCTACCGCCGACACTACTCGAGCCCTCCGCTGATCACGCTAATAAGCCTCGACTTATCCATTCCCGAAGCTAGGGCTAGTAAGACCAGCTTTAACAAAAAGGCCTCTCTCAGGATCAGGAAGTACTTCCTCAAGTTGACCTCGTCCGGAGTGGTCACCAAGTCCTTGCCTATCGAATCCAACCCAAATAAGAACGAGACGTCCAGCGCGGTGACCTTTGACGAGAGCGCCAGCAGATCGCCGTACGTGGTGCTGAACCTCGGGATGTACTTATCCAAAGCCCGCATCAACTCGGGCTTGTCGTTCTTCAAAGCGCCGTAGACGTCTCTAGCATCCTCTTTGCTCAGGAAAGAGAAGGGAGTCCTGAGGACGTCATAGCCCTCGTATGCCAAGCATAAGCGAAGCATCAAGAAGTCGTAAAACAGGCCCATTAGCTTACGTGCAGGGAAGCTCGCGTGAACAGATATCTTCTCCCACACGGGCTTCAGTTGAAACGTTAGGTCTTCGAATTCTGGTCCCCGCCCCTTCTCGGCCCTCTTTAATGAGGTGTGGTAGAGGTTGCTCGTCTTTAGAGCTCTTATCGCCTCTTCCTCACCTTTTTCCAGCCAACATTCGTAAAGGCCTGGGCTCATGAATAAGCAGCAGGGCTTGTTCTTTGCGCTTAAACACACGAGCATCGCGTAGGCGTTGACGGCATTTGACATTTCTATCACGGTATTCACGTACTTATTGTTCATGGAGTTCAGGTTGGCCAGCCTCTTTACATAAATCTTCTCGACATATCTCATGAGCTCATCGATTGAAGGCCGCTTCAGCTCGAGGTAATTCTTTATCGTCGCCCCAGCCTTCTTGTCGGCTATCTTCAGCACAGCTGAGTTTACGTCACCGGCCTGTAGCATTGATATGTATTGATCCTTCGTTATTAGCTCGACCTCCTCTGAGATAAACGCGCGAGCGCTCGCGAGCCCCAAGCTCATGTCCCTCATGTCCCCTTGCCTTCCCAGAGAATACCTCGGATCCTGTAAAGCAATCCATCCTTTATCCTGCTCAGCCTCGTTTCGTAGCTGTTGTCTACTACGTCCCCATTCTCATTCTCTACGATGACCCCGCCAATCATCGTGGGACTCCCCTCTACGAGCACACCCTCAATTCCCATCTTCTTCAGTAAGTCCTTCGCTAACTCCACGTCCTTGCTCGAGACCATCACCCTCTTAGGCCGTGAGCCCAACTCCTCTAAGCTCTTGGCCAAAAGGACCTCCAAGGACCTCGCCACATCGAAGCCCCTATTGACTAGCGCGCCTTCGACCTCTCGAAATAGGCCCTCGATCACCTCTTCCTTCGCTCTGCTCATCAACAACCTAGCTTTGAGTCTCGCCTCAGACTCTATTTGAGAGGCTTTGACACGGATCCTCTTCAATTCCTGGGCTTTGAATTCTTGATACCTGCGCGACCACTCTCTTTCTGAGTCCTCGATTATCCTCTTGGCATGCTCCTCGGCTTCACGTATTATCTTCTCGGCCTCAATTCTAGCGTAACTCAACAGCTTCTCCCTAACCTCGTTGGCGTCGGTGGAGGCCACGGCCATGACTCGTTCACCCCAACAGCGCCAAGCCTAGGAACACGAACACCAATCCCAGGACACCCCATAGCTCAACGTACACGGCCATAATTATCGCGTTCGTCAGGATCTTCCCCTGCGTCCTAATGAGCTCTGAAATCCCGTGAGCGCATATTTTTCCTTGGGAGAGGGCTGAGAACAGCTCCGCGGCAAAGCCCACCGCTCCTAGGCCCAATACGGCGAGGCCAAGGGAGAGGTCCATGCCCGCCGCGCGCTGGGGCAGGAACACCACTAGTATGTAGAGCATTTGTATCAGTCCATAGAACGTTTGGGTCATTGGCAGCGCGGTTAAGAATATCACGTTCCTGAATTGCTTTGGGTCTTCCGCTAACACGTTGACCCCAACGCTGTTCGCGTAGTACATCCCCATCGCCGATCCTATGAGCCCGCCGACCAACGGAAGCGCGGCGCCCACTTTCGCCAACCCTAATCCGAGCGGGTCTAGCATAACCTTACCTCGCGAGCCGATACACCTCGGCTTTCTTAAGACAATATAACCCTTTCGCTTAGAACCCTCTTCAGCGGAGTGAACGGAAAGCCGTTGCCGTCATAAAACTTAGACAAAAATTCGAGGAAGCACAGCCTCAGCGAGTGGACGAACCCTCCCAGCATCGACAGCAATAAGCTAATTAAATGTGTTATGGTTAAGATGACTAGGGAGATCAAGACCCCCACGATTAACAAGGCTATGTTTCCTGAGCCCGCAAACCAGTCCAATAACATCTTGACTATGAAGTTGAAGGAGAAGGCTATGTAGTACGTGGCCAGCCCGACTCCCGCCAGCCTCACGTAGCTCAAGACGTCTCCGAGGACTCCGGTGATCTGAAATACCCACATCATTAGGCCGAGGGCCCTCATGACCATGAAGTTGCTCAAGATTATTAGGAAGACGTTGAGTATGGAGCCTAGGAGCAAGACCTCGGAAGGCAGGGAAGAGAACAGCGGCACCTCATAGCCGAAAAACATGCGCAAGACCAAGGGGATCCCAAAGATCTGAACGCCTAAAATGCCAACTTCCTGCAAGGCTAGTGCGACGTCCCTCTTCTTCATCGACTTAACTAAAGTTAGGGCATGCGATGCGTTAACGTGTACTAGCCCTATGATCAACGAAATGGTTATGAAGTCCATTGGGGAGTCCATGAATCCCAGGACCTTTGGCAAGCCTAGCCCGAAGTACTCTTCCAACAAGTTCCCGAAGAGGGTCCCCGTCAGCGCGCCAAACACTAGCGCGACCACATTGCCCGTCACCAAGACGCTCTTGAATTTCTTGTAAGACACGCTCTCTTTATCGGTCACTAGCTTGTCTAGGAACAGCAAGATCAGCAACAAGGCTATGGCTGAGTAGCCAACGTCGCACACCATGAGGCCGAAGAAGAACGCGAAGGAGTATGCGACTAACGGCGTGGGATCCCACTCCCAGTAGTTGGGCGTCCCGTAAAGCTCCGTGATGACCTCGAAGCTACTTATCCCCTTTACGTTGGCCATCTTGGTCGGTGGGGTCTCGTCTCTGCGAGGCTCCCTGTAGGTGAGGTAGTGCGGGCAACCCGACCTCTTCAGGTGCTCGACTACGCGAGCGAGCCTCTCTTTAGGGACCCACCCTCTGACTAACGCGAGGTGCCTCAAGCACAGTAGCTTCTGGAGTTCGTCGAGGTCGGAGATAGTAGTCTTGAGGAAGAGGTAGTACTTTCCGAGCCACTCTAGGCTACCCTTAACGGCCTCCCTTATCTTAGCCCTCAAATCATCGATTTGCTTAGTAACGCGAACGACCTCGCTCTGTAGCTCTGCGTTTAGCTCAGCTATGTTCCTAAACTTGGACGTTACTTCAATTAGTTCGTCGGGGACGTAGTATAGGCCCGCCAATTCGATCTTGTCGATGACTTCCTCTTCGAGGTTTGATCGATAGACGACCACCCATACGAAGGAGTCGCCCGCGACGACTTCGTAAGCCTTCCTTATTTCCTCATCGAATAACGCCTTAGAGGCCCTTTCCAACGCGTCGCTCTTCCCGGCTACCATGATTGAGCTATAGACCCTGCCCCTGTATCTCAGCATCGAAGCAGGCACGTCTCCCGGAAGGGCTTTGGTGCGCTCCAGTAGCTCCGAGGCTATTTTCCTCCGGCTCTCCAGCGCCCTAATTTCGTTCTCCAACGAGCTTACTTCTTGAAACAGGGGCTCCACGTCCCTTTTCACGTGCTCGATCGTGTAGCTCTCGAGCTCCATTAATGTCAAGGAGGCATCGATCGAGCTCTCCTCGGACTTCCTGAGCAAATAGAGGACCATGTCTAGTAATCTCTTGGACTCCTCCGCCCTCCTCTTCAGCTCTTCGACCTCTCTCTCCCCTACTCTCTCTACGTGCACGTCTTCGACCGATCTCAGCTCATTGAGGACCCTCTCTCTGACCTCTTTTGGCACTACCAGCTCTACGTACACGAGATCTACTGGCTTGTTCAAAGTAAGCTTCCTAATGTTGCTCGGCAAGGCCGATCACCAGAGAGAGCACGTACTTGACGGCCTTCTCGTAGTTCGATCTAGCCTGCTCGATCAATGACCGAGAAGCGGCCTTAGCCTCTTGGAGTACTAACTCGGCCCTTCTGCTCGCTTCCTCTAGAATCCTCTTACCCTCTTCCTCCACTTCGCTGGTTGGAAATGGCCTACTCAGGATCTCCTCCGCCCTCTCTTTCGATCGCTTCAATATGTCTTGGGCCTTCTTCTTGGCCTCTGAGATGATCACTTCCGCCTCTCGGTCTATTTCTTCTATGTTCAGCCCCACTTTACTCACCCACAGCCTGCGGAGCGAAGACTATGGTCGTCGTCGTCCGCAAGATCATTCTCAGATCTATCACCTCGGGCCTCGACAAGTAGACCCTATCCGACTCCGAACTCCTCTCTTTGCCCAATATTTTACTGATTATAGCAACGTTTTCCCTTCCAGAGACCATGTAAACCCCCCTTCCTAGGTAATAGATGATTATCGGGAGCTCGAGGTCGCGGTCATCGCCTAAGAGGCCTCTCAGGAGATTTAGCTCTTTTCTGTCAAGCATGTGCCTACTCCCATCCCTCAAGATCATTTCTGGCCTCTCCCTTGACAGCGCCTCGCGCAAGCTAATCTTCCTGTAGGGCAGGTGCTTATTCGCGAGCCTCAGCTCTTCTTCCAATAGCCTCTCTAATGTCGAGCTCACCTCTCTTCACCCAGCATTGCCTTGACCTGTTTAAGCCTGGCCTTCTCCTCCCTCTCCCTCTCGTCAAATTTCATGGAAATCTTCTTGATGTTAGATTTTAGTCTAGGGATCACGACGTAATCTAAGGCGTTGACCTTTCTCCTCGTCTTCCATATCTCAGCCATTATTAATTTGATGGCGTTCTCTGCCCTTATCAATTCGCTTAAGCTATCCAGCAATCGCGCTAGGTCTTTGGCATAGTCCTCCAAGCCCACCCTCTCGAGCGCCGCATAGTCCTCCAAGCCCACCTTCAGTATCGGTATCTTCACTCCCAAGAGGTTCTCGACGTACTCGTCTATCTCGAGGGGGACGACTCCACGTTTAATTGCGCTCGCAAGCCCGGAGCCATAGTACGATCTTAAGAACAAGTACTTGAGGCACGCACCCCTTAGCTCTTGGTAGAGCTTGCGCCTCACCAGCTTGGCCTCCTTGATCCTCGCCATCAACTCATTGGTCAGAACGAGCAACCTCTCGCTTAAGACGTCCTTTACCTTGGTAGCCAGACGCAACTCCCTCTTTAACCTGAGCAACTCAGTCTTCGTGGGCCTCACTTGGGGGCCGATGGACACTTCTACCGAACCCCCTTTTTCACAGGGGCCGCTAATAAATTTAACATCCTCCTGGTAGCGCTGGAGGTCCTTCTGGGACAACGCTCGAGCTAGCTCTCGAGTCTTAGAAAACTGACCCTTTACCGGGCCGCATGCGAAGCACTGAACAGAGGGCTGCTAGACTAAGGCGTAAAACACCGTTATCGCCACTAGACTCGCGAAGAAGGAGGGCAGCATAGCTCTGTAGACCTCTCTCAGGTTAGTCTTGAAGTAGTCCACGGTGAATAACAGACAAAGGTGGAGCGGTGAAACGATGTAACCAAGGCACGCGGTCATGTACATTAGGCCCAACTCTCCGAAGGAAGCGCCTATCGAGTCCCTGAGCACTGGGACGCTTATCGCCAAGCCCGCAGAGACCGATCCGAGGCCGAAGCTGCAAAGCGTTGAAATAGTGACCACTAGCAAGAGGCTGGGGCCGTCGCTGAGCACTAAACCCTTTATGGCTTCTGATAGCCCCGAGGCCCTCACAGCGCCTCTGATCAAGAAGGCTCCGAGGGTCGCAAGGGCTACGTCGTACGCCGTCGACCTCTTGAGGACGTTGACCAAGTCCTTGAACGTCGCTTTGGCGATGACCGCTAAAGTGAGGAGGCCCGCGAAGACCGCGATCAGGACGTCGAGCCCACGCCTGCTGAGCTCGTGGCTCAGAAGCCCTAGGACGATTGCCCCGACTATTGAAACGGCGATGGGTGAGAAGGCCCCCAAAAAGTCCCTGGCACTTGCCCCCTTGCGTAGCAGCCCACCTACTCTCGACGACCGTCTAGCCCCAATGAAACTAGTCGCATAGCCCACGACGGCCATGACCGCTATCGCCGGTATAGCCATCGAGATCAGGGCCGTGACGCCCACCCCGATGAGGGCCATGGCTATCATGAACACGGGCGACAGAGGGTATATCGGGAATATGAGGTGCCTGAACCAGATGTTCACGTAGACCTTTTTAGGCCTGGAGAAGCCGAACTTGTCGCCTTCTGCGTCCACCACGGGCGCTGACATCAACGCCCCGCCGGGCACAGGCAGTAGCCCTATGACGGCCGGGATCACTATAAGGACGGCTTTGGGGTTCCTCAACACACTCTCGAGAGACCTGTTCAGTAAGTCGATGGTCCCCGAGTCCTTGTAGAGCTGGCTGAGCAACATTATGCCGAAGGATGCGATGATTATTGATAGGGCGAGCTGGCCGTCGATCGTCGAGGGATCGACGCTGGAGTACAGAGCTCGCGGGACCTCACCGACATCGATGGAGAGGAGCGCAAACATTATCGCGACGATGTTGAGGGCCAGTCCCAACCTCACGCGCTTAAACATCATCAAGATCAGCACTCCTAGAGATAGGACGAGCGCCGCGAGCGGGTTGACGAGCCCCAAGGCAGTCCCCTCACACCCAGCTTGCTACTCAAATGCGCGGAGGCCTTGTCAACGCGCTCGGCGCACGAACCCATTTCAAACTTCATCGCAGCGAGTGGGCTTCGGCTATCCGCCAGTTGCCCACGCTAAGCCCAGAAAAGTCCTTGGAATATTGACTTATTGACCCTACAAACCTCGTTGAGATCTCTTCAGGTACTCTATGAGGCCTCCAACCCTCAATATCTCCAGTGCCATCCCGCTGACGCCTTTACCTTTCAAGACCTTGTCCCCGACCTTGACCTCACCAGTCTCCACGTTGACTGTTATCAAGTCGCCGTCCTTCACCTCATCGGTTATCCCGGGACACGCTATCGCGGGCAAGCCGTTGTTTATAGCGTTCCTGTAAAATATCCTGGCGAAGGACTCGGCCACGACGGCCTTCACGCCAGCGGCCTTTATCGCTATGGCGGCTTGCTCCCTCGAGGAGCCCATCCCAAACACCTTGCCGGCGACTATTATCGCCCCTCGGGCCTTCTTGTAGAACTCGGGGTCTATAGGCTCGAAGACGTGCTGGGCTAGGTACTCGGGGTCCGTCGACTTGAGGTGCTTAGCCGGGATTATCACGTCAGTGTCGATCTTGTCCCCTAACTTGATGACCCTGCCCTCGACTATCAAAGCACCTCACCCGGCTCCGCTATCCTCCCTAATACTGCCGTGGCCGCTGCTACGGCCGGGCCCGACAGGTAGACCTTCGACTGCGGGCTGCCCATCCTCCCGACGAAGTTCCTGTTTGAGGTCGAGACGGCGACCTCTCCTGACCCCAAGACGCCAAAGTGGCCGCCTATGCAGGGCCCGCAAGTCCCATAAGTGACCATGCATCCAGCCTCCACGAGGGTCTGTACGTAGCCCAGCTCTAGGGCCTTCTTAAAAGTCCTCCACGAAGCCGGTACGACTATGCACCTCGACTTGGCCCTCTTCCCCTTCATGATCTTGGCGGCTATCTCGAGGTCGCTGAGCCTGCCGCCGGTGCACGAGCCTATGAAGACCGCGTCCACCTCTACGCCGGAGACCTCTCTCACGCTCTTGACGTTGTCGACGCTATTAGGCGCCGCCACGAGGAAGTCTACGTCCTCAAGATTGATCGAGTATTCGTCGACGTACTCTGCCTTCGGACTTGGCCTCTCAAGATGCGAAGGCCTCAAGCCCCTCATCTCCTCCAAGTACCTCGAAGTCTCCTCGTCCGGGACGAATATCAAGGCGTCGGCGTTCATCTCGACCCCCATGTTGGCCACCGTCAGCCTGTAGTCCATCGGGAAGGCCCTCGGCTCCTCCACGAAGACTTCAATCGACATGCCGACGAAGTAGTCGGCCTTGAAGGCCTTGAGCATCTCCAAGGAGACCTCCTTGCCGGTTATCCACTGCCTAGGCCTGCCCTCCAAGACCACCTTGAAGGGCTGGGGTACCGTGAGCCAAGTCCTTCCAGTAATGGCAGCGGCAGCGACGTCGCTCGCGCCCATGCCCTGCGCGAAGGCCCCTAGGGCCCCGGAGGTCGAGGCGTGGCTGTCCGCCACGATTACGACCTGCCCCGGCAAGACGTAGTCCTCGACCAGCACTTGGTGGAGTATCCCATAGCCCACGTCGTGGAAGTTGGGCAATTTAAGCTCCCTCGCGAACCTCCTTATGGCTTGTTGGATCTCAGCGCTCCTGACGTCGGGCGGCGGCACTAGGTGGTCGAAGGCTATTACGACGCCCTCGGGCTTGAAGACCCTCTTGACCCCCACCTTCTCCATCACCTCGAGCACGTGATACCCTGTCAAGTCGTGGAAGGCCACTAAGTCGACCTCGACTTCTACCACGTCGCCGGGGGAGACCTCCCTTCCCGAGGCCCTGCTCAATGTCTTCTCAGTCAGGGTCTTCATAGCCCACTCCTCGTCGCGAGCTGACGACACTTAGGGTGGCTCGCAAAGCTATATAAAACTGCGCTCGGGGCATGAGCTCGTCGAAGGGCTACGACGTAGGCCCACGACCCGTTTGGCGACAGACGAGCTCAAAGCCCATCAAAAGCTTAATAGCCTTCGACGCGCTAGACCTCAGTGGTGCTATCGTTGGCTAGGATCGGCTACATCAAGCCGCTGAGGCTCTTGGTCAAGAAGAGAGTCGGCTACATCAAGCCCCTAAGGATGAAGGCCCATGGGAGTCAGGGTCAGAGTTAGGCTGAGGTACAAGAACGCATCGCTCGACTTAGTCGCCCTGGTCAATACTGGCTACGAAACCGACGTCCCCGAGCTCCTTGTCCCGATAGGCGTCGCTGAGAAGCTCGGGCTCTGGCCTAAGCTGCCAGACGACACCATCGTGGAGACCTACAGGACTGCGTCGGGGTTGATGAGGGTCTACAGGGTGAGAGGGGCTCGCGCGAGCCTGCTAGTAGGCGGTGAGGAGAGGAGGGACGTCGAGGTGTACGTGGTCATCTCCGAGTACGCTGACGAGGCCTTGATAAGCGATCAGCTGGCTAGCGAGTTCGGCATAGTGATCGAAGACCCCGCCAAGGGGCTCTGGAGGCTCAGAGGAGAGTCGCTGATGAGGAGTAGCGAGGGGTGATCTCCTCCTCGTGCGACACATTTAGACCTAGGCCCGTCGCCGTCGTACGCTGTCGTCACTAAAGGCTAAGCCCCTAGCGCGAAACACGTAAAAGGGCAAGGCCTGAGAGAGGTAAGGCCTGTCCACTATCGGTCTCGTTTAACGAGAGGGCTTCGTCATGAGGCGCGTGCGAGTAATA
>Ga0105156_1000081_pt1 | contig 13959 bp, 10 predicted proteins | sample SSWtaG_3_FD_89673 | JGI IMG/M metagenome (GOLD analysis project Ga0105156, IMG submission 89673) | Hot spring microbial communities from Sandy's Spring West, USA to study Microbial Dark Matter (Phase II) - SSWTFFsm_matched | ecosystem: Environmental > Aquatic > Thermal springs > Hot (42-90C) ...
AATGATAGGAAAACTGAGAAATTTAAGAGAGTAAAAAGTAAAAAATAGGAAAATTGTGACAAACGTACAAATTCTCGCGACAGCTTCTCTTTCTTTTCTAACAACAGCCAGAAAAGAAATCAATCCTTTTCTCATTTAGATATTTATCTTAAGTTAATAAATTCTTCTATAGACTAAGTAGGTAACTCCACTTCTCCTTTCTTCAAAAATTACGTCTTCTTTGTAATAATCTTTAACAAAGTTTGCAAGTTTATTGGATGACATCAAATAAAAATTCATATCTATTATAAATCTTGGTCTCTCCTTCTTTAAAAATTCTATAATCCTCTCTTCATTTAAGTACCTCCAATAGTCTATAAATGGATCAAGGTAATTGCTGGCTACACTCACATTCCTCGAAAAGCCAACATAGCTAACTATAGAGGGTTCTCCCCAGATTTTTTCATTCTCAATATTAGAAGCTATATAACTAGCAATCTCTTCAATATACTTACTCCTATCTTTATTTAAATAAAAATCGATAGAGGAAAGATTGAAAAAGAGGGAAAGGACTATAATTAATATCAAAGAGGTTCTGATAAACAGGCTTTTTTTAGAAAAGAATGAGTAGGAAAAGCAGAGCGAAACGAATGGTAGCGTATACAGGAAGTAGTGATAAGAAAGGGTTTTTAAAAGTATTAATAGCGTTAGGTCATAAAATATCGAATAGGAAGAAATAAGGAGAAGTTCTTTGTTCCTATTTTCATACGAAATAAAGAATGCTATCAAAAGAATTGGTAGAGTAAAGCATCCTATCGAGAGATATTGCCAGTAGTCTTTATCTCCTTTTGGATTCATAAAAAGCTTATTAAAAAATTGGTATAGTATTGATTGAGTAACAAAATTGTTCCCAAAAAAATAAAAAATAAAGAAAAAAATGAGAATGAAGAATAAAAAGAAGAAGTAGACAAATTTTTTTCGTTGAAAAGAGAAATACAGTAGCAAAGGTAAAAATAACAATGATAAATATCGATAAAAAACTGAAATGGAAAAGAGAAAAGCCGAAATGAGATATTGTTTGTTAATTAAGTAATAAAAACTAGAAAGAAAGAAAAAAATTGACTCCCACACTCCAAGTTCTTGATCACTAAATATTAGAAAAGAAGGAGAAATTACGAAATAGAGTGTAGAAGCCAATGCCATTGATTCTTTTCCCAAAATTTTTCTTCCTATAAAGAAGAGAAGTACAACGCATAGTGAACTGAAAATGACCGCAACAAGCTTACCCGAAAAAATTGAAACTCCCCAAATTTTAAAAAAAATATAAATCGTGAAGAGTTGGAAAGGTGGGTGAACAAAACAGAAGTGTTTGTAAGGCAAATTATTTAGACTTATGTCTCTTGATAGCAAAAAATAAACATTCTCATCGGAAAAAGTTGCATGAGTATTCCAAATCTTAAAATATGCGAGCAAAAATAAACACAAAGTTAAAAAAAGGAAGTATTTCACCATAAACTTCTTTTAACTCCTTCATAAAAACCATTTATCAACTCAATAAAGTTTCTGCTTTCAAACTTTTTTACAAACATCTTACTATTTTTTCTAAATCTCTTTCTAAGATCACCATCAGAAAGAACTTTACTTATTGCCTCTGATAATTTCTCAATATCCCGCTCTTCTACCAAAATACCATTCAAGCCATTTTTCACTATTTCCCCAATTCCACCTATTCTGAATGCAACTATCGGTTTTCCAAAATACATCGCCTCCAATGCAACAATTCCAAAAGGCTCGTAAATAGATGGAATTACTACCAGCTCTGCAAACTTAAAAGCTGAGTAAACCTCTTCATCCGAAACATTAGAGAGAAGAATAACGTTCTTCTCTAAACCAAAATTTTTTATGAGCTCTGAGATTATTTTGATATAACCTCTCTTTCCCCCGATAATAACAAGCTTAATACCTTCTTTCCTTTTCAGAATGAGCCTAAAGGATTTCAATAAATATTCTAAACCCTTTTCTACCGAAAATCTCCCAACAAAAAGGATATATTTTTTTAACTTGTATTTTTTCTTGAAGTTTAATCTTGTTTTTAAATTTCCAAAGGTAAGGAAGTTGGGAATTCTAATAACCTTACTTCTCGGAACTTTATAATTTTCAATAATCTCCTTTTTTGAGAATTCGGAAGGAACAATAATACTCTTAACAGAATTTACAATAAACTTTAGAAAAATCATCTCGTATATTTTCGTTAAAAATGAAATTATTCCGTTTGATTTGTATATTCCATGGTAAGATAATACAATTGGTCTCTTCTTAATTCTACAAACAATAACTGAAAGTAAAGTGGTAAAATGATGGAAATCGTGAACATGACAAATATCGAAGTCCTTTTCTAAAAGAAGTAAAAAAAGGAAGAGTGGAATTCTGTAAACTGAAGAAATCAAATCTAAAGTTAAAGATGGTAAATAATACACATCAATCTCTCCAAACTTTCTCTTCTCAAATCTAAATAAACTATCAGAAGACGTTAAAATCGTTACACTATTCTTTTTACTGGCACATTTCCCCCATTCCAAAACCATTCTCTCTCTTCCACCATAAGAGTATGGGAAAAAAGAATGTGTTACATGAACTATCTTCATTAGAATTATTCTCTAACTAAAAACAAATATTTTCTAAAATTTTCCATCAATGTTTTGGGGTAAAGATGAAATGTACAGTTCAATTCATTATAGCAAGTGCTTGAACAAACACAATTTTTTTGTGGCGGTAGGGATTTGAAAGCATTGACAAATCCTTTTTTTATTCCGCTTGTTCCCAAGTGAGGCTTAAAAAGACAAGGAATTACTTTACCATCAGGCAAAAGGTCAACAAATAAAATACCTGCATAACACTTTTTCCAAGGTTTCAAAGCTTTTAACTGCTCAATGTTATGATCTGAAAATAATATTAAATTCTTATTTTTCTTTTTTTCTTTTTGAAGAAAGCTCAAAGCGGCTATTAACTCATTTCTTGATGGAAATATCGAACCAATTCTATTCCTATGAAACTCATCTCTTTGATTGTATAAATCTTTGTAAATAATACTAAAGTTCAATCTTGCACCTAATTCTTTGGCTATTTCTATTAACTTTCTTATTCCATAAAAGTTGTTTTCTATATTTTTTCTAGATAAAGTTGCATTCAAAACAACCTCTATTCCCCTTTTTCTAGCCTCTTTAACACCCTCTACAACCTTATCAAAAACCCCCTTGCCTCTAACTTCATCATTAATCTCTTTCGGACCATCCAAAGAAACAACAAAATAATCAACATTCTTAACTTCCCATATTCTTTTTTTAAGAAGCAGTCCATTTGTAGTTAAAGTGACGGCAATCCCAAAGCTTTTTAGATAATTAATTAACTCACCAATATCTTTTCTGAGTAGTGGTTCTCCACCTGTAAAAACCCAATGAAATGTTCCTGCATCAGCAAATTCTTTAATAGCTTTTTTAGCTTCTTTCGTTGTCATTTCTTTTATACTATAACTCCAAATTCCACAATACTTACAAGAAAGGTTGCATCTATAAGTTACGAAGTGCATAACTCGTAAAGGAACTCTACAACCGAACCTTGAAAGAAGAGTACCTTTAAGGACACCAAAAAATCTTTTCTTCATTATTACTATTTTAGTTTTGATTCCTAAATTATTTACATAAGAAAATCGAATATAATTCAGCCTTCCCACTTGCGAATAGCCCTATTGAGTAAAGATAACTACCAGAGATCTCGGATAAATCAACTACATACTCTGTCGGTTTATAAGAATATCTGTAGCTCTTCTCATAAACATCTTTCTCCTTCTCCGATTTCCCACAGGTATCTTCAAAAGGATATTTACTAATTTTTACCCTTATCATTTCTATTCCCTTTCCCAGGATTTTTAAAAATCTATACTCACTCACATTAATTGGGCCAAGCGACTTATCGAAGACGCACATATTTATCCATGTTAAATCCCAAATCGGTTCAAACTCCAGACGATTATTCGTCATTTTTATATCAGCCGCCTCCTCCCTATTCCAATACCTCCAATCCCAATTTGATTTTCCCTTCTCAATCTTTTCTATCACAACGCACCTCCCCTTCTCGCTACTAAATAGAGCTGCGAAAGGAGAATAGTAAATTAAAACTGAAAGAAACACAATTACTGAACACAATATAATAGAAATCATTAGCAATAGTTTCTGAGTGCTAATATTCATATGTTAACTTTATTTAACACTATTATTAATCTTTAGAAAAGGAAAATTAACATGAAGTTAGAAAAGGAAAAATTACAAAATCTTATTCTAGCTATTATAGTTAGTACAGAGATTGTTGTCATGTTATACTTAGTAAAAAATCTCTTGCATTTCAATACATTCAAGCCAAGTGGTAAAGTTGTATACTTCAACCCCTATGAAAGTTATGATTGGGAACTACCATCATTTACTCCTCACTTCGTGAGGCCTTCGGATAATCCCTCCTTACTTTACGAATTGGTACCAAATTTCTCCCAACCCTTCGATGGTATGGGAATAAAACTGAATAGGATTACTACAATTAGAATAAATTCTGACGGATTGAGGGATGTTGAACATTCTGTAGCTAAACCAAAAAATACTGTGAGAATAGCTATAGTTGGTGATTCCCATGAATTCGGTCAGGGTGTAGAATTGGAGGAAACGTATTCGAAAGTTTTGGAAAAGAGATTAAATGAAGAATGTCTCAAGAAATATGAAACAATCCTATTGGCAGTTCCTGGATATGATATATGGCAAAAAATAGAATTTTTAAGGGTCAAAGGGTTAAAATACTCACCAGATATCATAATAATAGGAATCGGTATTGACGACCTTGTAAACACTTCAAAATTAGCAGAACTCCATGAAATAGAAAGAAAGAAATTAAGAGAACTTGGCTTAAAAAAGGAGGAGTATAAAAGAGAGGAGTATAAAAAGCTAGGAGAAGTAAATGCAAAAGAAGTTAACAAGCTATTGATGTTAAGCAAGATGGAAATTAAAAAAATGTATGAAAGTGCATTTAATGTGCTCGAGAACATGACTACAAATTTCTCATCAAAAATTATATTGTTCGAAAGAATCCATAATCACGATGCACAAAGAGAAGCACTCGAAGAGATAGCAAAAGAGAAGGGATGGTATTTTTTTACAAGTAGAGAACCGTGCAATAACGAACTAGCTTATGATTCAAATCTAATAGAAAATAGATTACATCCATTAGACCCACACCCAAGCGTTACTGGACATAAAAAGTTAGCTTCTCTTCTTTTTTGTAAATTAAAGAAACTATCTATATGTTAAGTAGTTTTCCAAAACCAGGTAATCCATATTCGTTTTTATAAAATCTTCATAAGCTTCCTCTGGCCTACAAACAATTGGCTCTCCCCTCAAGTTGAAGCTCGTGTTAAGTATAACTGGTATTTTAGTTATATTATAAAATTCTTTTATCAAATCATAATAGATCCCATTGTCTTTTGAATTGACGGTTTGTATTCTACACGTTCCATCAACATGAGTTATTGCACTTATATTTTTTCTCTTTTCTTTTTTTACCTTGAAAGCAAAGATCATGAAGGGAGAATAATGATTTCTTTCAGGAACCTCAAAATACTCATGAACCTTTTCCTGGAGTACAGAACCGGCAAAAGGTCTAAAAGTCTCTCTCCTTTTAATTTCATTAACTCTATCTTTCATCCATTTTGGCTTAGGATTGGCTAGAATACTTCGTGCTCCCAAAGCTCTTGGCCCAAACTCCATTCTACCTCTAAACCAACCAACTACTTTATTTTTTGCTAATAATGTTGCCACCTTTTGTATTAACTCACTATCTTCCAAAAATTCATATTTTGCACCGACTTTATCTAAGAAATTCTTTATGTATTTATTCGAGTAGGCGGGACCAAAATATAGATGTCTTTGAACAAAATTTCTTTTTTTTCTTAGAAGATAATGATAAACAAATAAAGCGGCGCCTAAAGCAGCACCACTATCTCCTGCAGCACCTTGAATGAAAACTCTTTTAAATGGAGTTTGAGAGTAAATTTTTCCATTGGCTACTGCATTTAAAGCCACTCCACCTGCTATACATAAATTTTTCACTCGTGTCAAACTATAAAGATGATTTAAAATCTTAATATAGATTTCTTCTGTAATCTTCTGGAGACTAGCAGCTATATCAGCGTGTTTTTGGTTAATCTTATCTTCAGGTTTTCTCGGTCTACCAAACAATTTTTCTATTTCCTTGCTCCACATTCTAAAGCTCTCTCTAAATGCAAAATATTTCATATTTAGAGAAAAACTCCCATCCTCATCTACATCTACTATTTTTTTGAACTTTTCATAATATCTAGGTTTCCCATAAGCAGCCAGACCCATAACTTTCCATTCGTCCTCATTAACTTTAAAACCAAGAAAAGCGGTAAAAGTAGAGTACAATAAACCTAGCGAGCTCGGAAAATGAATTTCTTTTAGAGGTAGAATATCGCTTCTATTACCAATATAAAGTCCAACAGTTTTCCACTCACCGACACCATCTACAGTAAGAATTGCTGCTTTGTTGAAGGGAGATGGATAAAAAGTACTTGCGGCATGAGCTTCATGGTGCGGAACAAACAATATTTTACCTCTATATCCGAGTTTCTTCCTAATTGTTGATTTTATCGTCAATTTATTGATTATCCAATCTGGTATTGCTCTCCAAAATGGAATGTAAGAAAAAGGATATGTTTCGACAAAGGTTTGAATAATTCTCTCAAATTTACGTAATGGTTTTTCATAGAAGGCCACGTATTTAACATCGTTGATAGCTATCCCAGCATACCTTAGGCAAAAATCTATTGCATTAAAAGGAAATGAGTTGTCATGCTTGACTCTCGTAAATCTCTCTTCCTCAGCCGCAGCTATGACTTTCCCATCTTTTATTAAAGCTGCGGCACTATCATGATAATAAGCAGAGACTCCTAGTATATACATTGATCATCACCTGCTACCTAATACATTTCTTCATAATCCTTGAACCTTTTACTTAGTTTTTCTGACTTTATCCAACCTTTCCTAACTTCCTTACTCATTAACCTTGAAAAATGCCATAGAATATTGCTCACCCCAACACCAACAAAGTATATAGGAAGTAGGAGTATAAAGTTAATTACTTTGAAAGAAGTTTCTTTAAGATTTTTCAGACAATCTCTCATATTCACACCAATGGATAAATGAAAACTGGTAATGGGGTAGAATACGAAACTAACATCAATAACGCTATCATAATTATCAGTAAAATAGTCGGAATTAGCCACCATTTCTTAGTTTTCCAAAGAAATCTAGCGAGTTCTTTCAAAGATTCAAACATATATAGTTTATATTCCTACCATTATTAAATTTGGGAAATTTCCTAAGATTTCATAAAATCTTAAATCAATTTCCGTTCTTTACACCAATTTATGGTTTCTCTAATTCCATCATATGTTGTATATGTTGGGTTGTATTTCAAAATTCTCTTAGCCTTTAAAATACTGTATTCATGATTTTCAGTTAAAAATCTAACTCCATCTCTCGTTATTAGTGGGTTAGAGTTTGCTAATTTTGCTCTTTTCTCTTCAAAATAGGCAATAAAAAGTGCCAAGCATTTTGGAATAGAGGGAAAACAATTAGAAACTCCCACTTCTTTAGCTATAAATGAGACTAGATCTTTTAATCTTATTGCTCTTTCATCCGCTATCAAAAACCTTTCTCCTATTGCTTTTTTAGATTTTAAAGCAAGGATAGATGCATCTACTAAGTTTTTAATATAAAGAAAATGCAACTTATTATCCCCTTTACCAATCATAACAAACTTTCTTTCTTTTATACCTTTGAATAACTTGAAAACGTTATAAGTATCTCCTTGTCCAAAAACAACAGCTGGTTGAAGAATTACTATAGGAAGATACTTCATAAAGGAAATTGCAATTTTTTCACCCTCTACTTTAGATTCTTCATAGGGATTTGATGGATTATATGGTGAGGTCTCATTAATTGTTTTATCACTACTTTCATAGAATCATTCCTTCTATTTTTAGGCAGGAACTTGCTATAGATGGAAAAAAGTATGGTTATTTAAAAGCATTTAGGATGATAAAAAAATTGTGAAGTGTGGATGCACAGCCGGCTACATGGAGTATAATTTTCTATTTTCTTTTAATCCAAAAACCATATTGTTTAAGTCTTATTGGATAAAAGATGTGTTGATAAAAAAGATAGAGGAAAGTCAAAAGTAGAAAAGAAATTAACGAGATTAAATTTGCTAACATCAAAACTTTGCTGTTTTCGAATTTGAGTATTACTCTATAGTTTCCATCCTTAGGAGATTTTATGCACATCAATATCCCACATTTTCTTATTGGAATTTCCTCCCCATTAAAGTAAGCACGCCAGTATTTTTCGTACCTGAACTTTATTTTTATATCATCCCCCCCTTTGACATTAAAAAGATTCAAAATTATATAGTTATCATTTACTATCTCTACTTCACCATTACCATTCATTACTTTTACATAATTTTCTTCTAAAAGATTGTACTCATAAACCTGAAATAATCCGTTGGAAGTTTCATAAATTTTTGAGAAAATTGAAAAATTGGAAAAATAGCCTTTACTTTCGTTTGTCCAAACAACAATCCATTTTATGTTGTATTCCTCTAGCTTGTTAGCTAACTCATAAGGAGAATAATCTAAAATCCTCTTACCAAATATTTTACCATCTACAAACAATGTATCGCCTTCTATGAAAATGCCCTGATACAGCCCACCAGCAAAGTATCTGCTAGTAGAATAGCTAAGAAGCGCCATTATGTTTCCTCCCAATTTTCCCCATCTAGAATCTTCTACTATAATTCTTGCATTTTTACTTGTTTTCTCCTTGAGAAAAGAAAAGAGTTCAACTACATCACTCTTTGGTCTATTCTTCAAAATACCATCCTTGAATTCTTGCGAGTACCAATCTCTCGGCTTCCATCCATAAATATACTCAAAAAGCCTGCTTTCATCATCATACCAAGCCTCGAATAAATATCGAAAGAATGTTGAGAAGTTTGTTAGCATTAGAGAAACAATCAAAATAGTCGCTATATTATTCTTCTTCGAATTTTTCAAAATAGTGTATACAGCGAATGATGCAAGAAAAGAGAAAAACACTCTGTTAATAAACACTACCCTTTCGATTAAAAAAAACTTCGATATTAAATTAAGGAAAGTAATGTTAGCTTTTGTTTGAAGAAAATGAAGAATGAAAGAAATGAAAATTAATGAAAGGAAAATAATGAGCAAATAATTTAGCTTTTGTCCTATCTCTTTTTTCACTTTTAATAAAATGAGAGGTAGAGAAATTAAGATGGGGTAGCAAGAAAGAACATAAAAGTGAAGCCAAAAAGATCTATTTATATCATACATATGCGGGAATTCCTCAGACTGCTTTTCAAATATCTGAAACGTATACTCCCAACTCAAAACACTCGCAAAATACGTGAGGCCAAGAATTGTGGATAGTATAATCAAGAGGAGAAATTGTTTAATTTTTCTTTTCATAATGGAAAGAGTAAACAGCGAAAAAAGAAAGAATGGATAAAGCATGCTTTGAAAGAGAAGTGAGAGAGCTAAAAAAATTGATGAAGCTAAAACGTTTTTACCCTCTTTATGCTTCAAGAAATGAAAAAAGAAGGAGATAGAAAGTAGTCCGAAGGAAAGAGAATAATAGGAAATGAAAGTTCCATCTATGTAGTATTCGTGAAACCATGCGAGCCAAAAAAGCAAGGAAAGAATTGAAATGAAAGGATGAAAACCAAGTTCTTTGCTTAAAATATAAATTGATATTAGAGGAAGTAAAAAGCCTATAGCAACTACAAGCCTGAAAATAAGCCAAAAAGGTATCTTTTTCAGAGTTATGTAATAAAGAAAAGATGTTAACAAAGGTCCTCCTGGTGGATGGTCGTAAAGAGGAGAATAACCTAGCTGATAATTTAGATACATGCCATTTGTAGATTTATACAGAGGCAGAATCTTCTCGGCCATTAAATTATGAACAAAATAGTGTATAGGATAGTCTTGAATTGATATTATTCCTACATCAACTATTCCAGCTCTCAATAGAATGAGAATTGAAAATGCTATTATCGAGCAAAAAAAGATTTTTTCGTATCTCTCAAATAAAGAAATTACTTTCTTGAAGTCTAACAAAAATTGTAACAATATAAAGCTTACAACAAATACAATCAAATTAGCCCTATAGAGCTCGACTCCAAGATAAACATAGAGAATGAATAACGAAGAAATAAAAGTGAAAAATAGGAAAAGTCTTTTCAAGAATTACCACCTCTTCAAATACTTTAAGACAAGCAATACTTTTCGCATGTAGTGAGTGATTAGCCTAGGATTTATCGAGTGCTTGAAACGCAGCATCGATTTTGCCTGCAAGTATGTAACAAGTGATTTAATTCTCTCCACATCTTCCTCCTTAACATTCGGTAATCTCATCACAAAATATGAGGACTGATTCCATTTTTCAAAATTAACATCAGCTATCAAATTAAATTTTAAAGCCACATTGTACAATTTTGAGCCTGGGAATGGAATTGTTAACGTGAAAGAAAAGGAGTCGAGGAGTTTCTTCCGAAGAAGCATTTTGATAAATTTAACGGTTTGTAACGTCTTTCTATAATCCTCCCAAAACAATCTTCCTTTCAACTCCCAGACATTAAATCCCATAAAAAGTCCCACAGTGTTTATTCCCTCTCTCTTAAGTTTTCTCAATCCTCTCAAAACTCCCCTAACATCTATCCCTTTACCAATACCATCTAAAGTCTCTTGATTTCCACTCTCAATCCCTACTCTCACAAGCCAGCAGTTATTTTTACGTAAAATCCTTGCAAAATTCAAACTGACTTTATCAGCCCTAATTTGAACTTTCCAAGGTATTTCCACCTCCCCAATCTTCATTGATACCTCTGCTGCCCATTTTAAATCTACATTGAAAGTATCGCTCTCGTCGCTTATTTCTTTAATTTTAAATTTGTACCTTAGAAGTTCTATCTCACTTTTAATATTTTCTGCATTTCTTTTCCTGTAAAATGGCAACGCACACTTCCAAACCGGATTAGAGCAAAAGAAGCATGAAAAAGGGCATCCTCTGCTTGTCACTATATGAGTCTCTGGTTGATATTTACTCCAATATAAACCTGGATAACTCCTTATATCAACTAATTCCCTAGCCGGAAAGGGTATTTCATCTACATTTAAAGGTTTTCGCGACCTTGTTAATATTAATCTATTATTCTTTAAAAAAGCAATCCCATCAATTCTTTTCAACTTCCTAAATAAAACTCCTCTATCGAGGCCCTCAACTATTTCTAAAAAAGTTCTCTCACCCTCTCCTCTAACCACTATATCAGCACCAATACGCAAGAAATCTTCAGGAAGCGCAGTAGCATGGGGGCCGCCCGCAACTACTAAGGGGGCCTCTTTTTCTTTTTTTATAATTTTTATTAAAGATTTAGCACCTAAAGAGGTCCAAGTTGTAGATGAAATACCAATGATGTCGGCCTTCTCTTTCTTTATTCTCTTAACAGTCTTACTAAAACCAATCTTTGCTCCATCTATGATTTTTATCTCCGAATAACCATTCTCACGAAGATAGGATGCAATGTAAAGTATCCCAAGTGGGGGATAAACTGCTTGTGGTTCGCCAAAAATTGCCATTTTCCTAGGCGGAGCATTAATTAGCAATATCTTCACTCTCTCACCTTTATTTCTCTTATAGTCATGGCAATACATCTTTTATCTCCATTATGTAAAATCTCATCAATAACGATACAACCCCTTGGTACTTTGAATTCCAGATAATTAACTCCCTTTATCACTCTTTGTGGCAATGTATATACCCATCCTCCGCCTTTAGCTATTTCAAAAACATTTTTTAACTCTCCATTTAAATAAAAGTGGACAACCGTGGTTTCATTAAAGATCGGTAAAATGTCGAAGAAAAAAGTTACTGTTGAATTTTCCGGTGAAATGTATAAAATCTTAACAAAATCGCTTCCCCACTGATAATCATCCTCTCTTTCCCTCAAGTACCATCCTTCTGAAAACACTACTTGAACTCTATCAATATCAAAAGTTTCTATTGATTCAAAAAATAAAGAAAGGCAGCGCTTATCATTACTTAAGTTCAACTCAATTGGCCTTAAACATTTATCGGAGATAATCTCTAAAGTATTTTTCCCTCTTTTTAGGTAAGAAGGGAAAGAAACTAGCGTATCGTAATCTTTACTCACGTTCAACTCCTTTAACTTATTCCCATTCAGGAGTAAAATTACTTTTCTATCTTCATGAAATGATCTAAAAATAAGTGAGATTATTTTTTCTCTATCTTCGTCAGAAAAAATGTATGCTACTGCCTTTTTATGGGCAAGTAGGTTTCCTGCTGAGTCCCTTGGATAAAATCCAAATTTTAGACGTATCCCGCTCACTTTTCTAAATGAATCAAAAATTCCAAAATGGTGAAGGTTATAGAAAAGTATCGTTATAGCTAAAGCGAATAATAGGAAAAGGGGAATCTTTTTTCTCTTTAATTCGCTCCAGAAGAAAATTAAACACAAAAGTATTAGAATTAGGAGTGAAAGATATGGGGGATAAGGATAGATAAAAGTAATAAAGTCTCTATCATCAGGGAGCAAATATCTTAAATCCAATGGTCTTTCTGTAAATAAACTCTCGAGCAGTTTACTCCTTGGACCATTTTCTATCAAGGAAATTAGATAGTGCTCATAAATTAGAGGGGAAAAAGCTAACTCTCGCTCATTTTCAAAAACTATTTCACCTACTTTATAAATACCAGTTAAATAGAGATCTTTGCCAGATATTTTAATTTTTTTAGCGCCTTCCCAATAAGTAAAAGATGAAAAGGTGAGGGGAATAGAGAAAAAAATAAAGCTATAAAGTATTTTTCTGTTCATTTTTTTCCAATTTGAAGAAATTGATAGTATAACAAAAGGGACACAATAGATCATATGTCTTGGACCGAATGATAGGGAACCCCACCAATAGCCTAGCAATGAGTTAAAAAAAAGATATGCAAGTAAAGATAACATCGCTATGTTTTTTTCTTCAGCTTTCAGAACTTTAAAATAAATAATAAACACAAAAATCAATGGAAAATAAAGAAAGATTCCCCGATAGGGCGAAAATAGAAGTAATAAAATATTGGTTAAAAATTGAAACAGCTCTCCCAGAAACAAAGACTTATTAATGGAGAACGATTCGAAAGAGGGAGATGCATATAGATGAAAGATGCTGGTTAGCTGAAGAAGGTAGAAAGTAACGGAAGAGAAAATTAGAAAATATATAAACGCTGGCAAAATTCCAACAAAAAAGTAGCGAACCTTGACCTTTTTTCTCAAAAAATAGAGATTTATTAACGCCAGAAAAATGGATGTAAACTCTATCAGAACGGATAAGCCTAAAAGGAGTGGAGATAAAACTTTATGCTTTCTAACAAATGCGAAAATAATTAAAAAGATAGAAAGGGTGTAGGAAAAGAGAGTAGTAGAGTATGGGAAGAGTAAAGAGGAGAAATAGAGAAAAATGGAAAGATAGACATTTTTTGTGTATTTAAATATTACTAAGGTTATTAAAGCTCCAGGAAGTGTAGAAAACGTAAAGATAGCTATTAAGAGAAGATATGCTATAAGAGGCGGAAGTTCCATCGGAATCAATTTCCTGTAATGTAGGCTTTCTCTGATGGATGAAGCTATTTCGCTCTTACTTAAGGCATTTTTCAAAACAAATGAAATTGGAGAAAGTAAAAAGGAAATTCCGGGAGATTTGGTAGAGATGGAATGTCCATTCCACGTGGTCAGATCTCCAACAAAATCATCAAATTCATCGAGAAAAAGAGTACCATTTGC
>Ga0105156_1000082_pt1 | contig 13911 bp, 16 predicted proteins | sample SSWtaG_3_FD_89673 | JGI IMG/M metagenome (GOLD analysis project Ga0105156, IMG submission 89673) | Hot spring microbial communities from Sandy's Spring West, USA to study Microbial Dark Matter (Phase II) - SSWTFFsm_matched | ecosystem: Environmental > Aquatic > Thermal springs > Hot (42-90C) ...
GCAAGAGGGGAGGGGCTTGACGTGGTGGGATCCGTGGCCTACGGCCTCGCCACTACCATGTTAGTGACAGGCCTCTCTCTGAAGAGCTTGGCCGGCGTGGCGCTGGGGGTGGCGTTGCTGGCCGCCTTCGTCCTCTGGGAGCTGAGAGAGAGGTGGCCCGTCTTAGAGGTGAGGCTCTTCAAGAACGTGACCTTCACGTTCTCCAATTTGGCGGCCTTGATAAACTACTCCGCCACGTACGCGATATCGTACGCCCTTAGCCTCTACCTTCAACACGTTAGAGGGCTACCGCCCCACCACGCAGGGGTGGTGCTGACCGCGCAACCAGCGGTTCAGGCTTTGGTCTCCCCATTTGCTGGCTACGTGGCTGACAGGGCGGAGCCGAGGGTCGTGGCCTCAATAGGCATGGCCCTTACGGCCATGGGCATTTGGTCGCTCTCCGGCATAGGATTGGAGACGAGCGCGGAGGCGATAATTGCGAGCCTGATAGTCGTGGGGGTAGGGCTAGGCCTCTTCGTCTCGCCGAACACGAAGGCGATAATGAACTCAGTCCCTAGTAAGTTCTACGGCGTGGCCTCGGCCATGACCGCGACTATGAGGAACATGGGCCAGGCGATGAGCATGGCGATTACTACGCTCTTGATGGCCTCGTTCCTCGGCGCCGGCGTCCATCTAGAGCCCTCCGTCTACCCGATATTTGTAGAGTGCCTGAAGACGACGTTCCAAGTATTCTCTGGGATGTGCGTTGCCGGCGTAGTGGCGTCACTCGCTAGGGGGAGTTTGGTCGCTCCCCCACGCCAAATTTAAGGCGTTGCTTGACGCCCGGGCTCGTCAATAGGCCCTCAACTTGAAGACCACGACGACCTTGGGCAACTCCTCGACTACCTCCTTTACCTCGGCCACGATCCCGAGGTCTCTGAGCTCTATCAAGAAGTCGTCGATGTAGTCGTAGAAGCCGCACGTGTAGCAGAACGACCCTCCGAACTCAGCTACTAGCTCCTCGCCGTCGAGCCGAAGTACTTTCACCTCGGCCTCGGGCGCTCTGTACTTGTTGTACTCCTCAACGGCCTTGCTTACGGCGTCCTTTACGACGTCCTCCACGGGCTCACCCGAGCAAAGAAGGTAGAGAAGAGAGAAGCTCTAAGAGCTCTTCCAAAGACCGTGCTTGTTGCAGTATGCCCTGGCCGTAACCTTCTCGGCCTTTAAGTTGAAGACGGCCTCGGGCCTCTCGCCCGGCCTCAGGTGGACCCTGTAGACGCCACCATCGGTCAGCAACTCTATCCACTCTATGTAGTGGTCCTCGTCCATCGGGTGGGGGACCTCACCTACCTTGACCTTGACCGTGCCGTCCGAGACCTCGATCAGCGGGACGTGCTTTTCCTTGCCGAAGCCGACCATCTTCTCCTCTATGAGCTGCATTGGGTAGCCGCAGCAGAAGAGCTGCCCTCTGCCCTCGTGCAGGACTTCGACTATATTGCCGCACGCGTTGCACCTGTACACAGCCTTGAACAAGGCCATTGGAATCACTTAAAGGCTCCTGTAGCAGAACCACCAGTCGAAGCACTCGTACTTCTTGACCCTCTCCTTGGCTGTGTCTATGTCCGTCGCAGGGGGCACTATGACCTTGTTGCCTATGAGCTCGTTGTTGGGCCAGTTGGCCGGGAGCGCCACCTTCTCTCTATCGGCTATCTGCAGGGCCCTGACGGCCCTGAGTATCTCGTCCATGTTCCTGCCGACCTCCTGCGGGTAGTACAGTATCAGCCTTATGACGCCCTCCGGGTCTATTATGAAGACCGCCCTGACGGTGTTGGTCCCCTTGCCCGGGTGGACCATGCCGTACGCCTGGGCTATGCAACCGAGGTCGTCGGCTACTATCGGGAACTCGATCTCGACCCCGAGCTTCTCCTTTATCCACTCGACCCATTTTATGTGGCTGAAGACCTGGTCTATGCTCAGGCCGACGAGCTCGCAGCCCAGCTTCTTGAACTCCTCGTACCTCTTCTGGAACGCGACGAACTCCGTCGTGCACACGGGCGTGAAGTCAGCTGGATGGGAGAAGAGGACGACCCACTTCCCCTTGTAGTCGTCGGGGAACCTTATGACACCTTTAGTGCTCTTCGCCACGAAGCTCGGGGCCTTGTCGCCTATGAGAGGGAGTCTTGCTACTACCTGTCCCGAGCTCATACATTTGTTTTAGGCTCAGGGACTTTTTAAGCCTAATCCGAGTTTTCAAGCATTGGAAAAACGGCCGCGATCGCAAGTGTTATATTCCAAGGGCATCGACCTAGAGATCGGGAGAGGTTTATGGGTAGGGACAAGGTGATCGGTGGAGGACTCTTGGCGCTCTCGGTCGTGGTCATAGTCGTCTACATACTGCTGGTCTTTTTCGCGGAGGCCTTGGGGCTAAAGGGCGTGGACCTGCTCGTGGTCAAGCTCACTTGTGCTGTAGCGGTCGTGGCGGTCTTCGTGATAGTCGGCTGGATAGGGTACACTTTAGCGACAACTCCTCCGCCAAAGCCCATCGAGGAAATAGAGAAGGAAATAGAGGCGGAGCTGAAGAAACTCGAGGAGGCCAAGGGCGAGGCGGAGAGGCCCGCTTAAAGGAGGCCCCTCGAAGCGGAGCTGAGCCGTTGGACGTCGGCCCCTCGCCTCTATGTCACATGCCCTTCAGCGCCTAGGGTCACGGCTTCAGCCCGAGTAGCGACCTGACCATGTTCTCGCGAGCCCACTCCTTCTCGCTGACCCGCTCTATAAAAAGAACCCTTGGGGGAGGGCTAGGGAAGAGGGCCTCGACTATTTCCTCGACGCCCTTGCCCTCTCTGTAGAGCTCCTCGGCTCTCCTCTTCAGCCCTATCAGGTAGTCAAGGTAGGCCTCCACGCCATCTCTGCTCGAGACCCCGACGCCCGTGAAGGCGTACTTGAAGTCGTACATCAAAACCCTCTTCAACGACTCTATTGTCTGCAGGCAGTCCTCCTCTCTCATGGTCACCATCTGCTTTGTGTTGATCACCAAGTCGCCGCAGAACAGCTTGTCGTCAACTAGGTAGCTGACGTGGTCGAAACTGTGGCCTGGCGTCTCGATGACCTCGATATCGCGGTCCCTGAGCTCGCTCACAGGGTTTGCGTCGAGGGGGAGGGGCTGCCCCCAGACAACCTTTCTGTAAGCGGGTATGTCCGGCGGCTTCTTCAAAAGGTCCAACGACTTGTCGGGGGCGTACTTCTCGGCCCTCAGCAGGGCGGCTGCGCCCACGTGGTCCTCGTGATAGTGGGTTATGAGGATCTTCCTCACCTCGCCCACGGCCTTTGCCACTTCGTCGGCGACGTTCGGGCAACCGCAGTCGAAGAGCAGGTTATTGAGCTTGTAAAAGTGGGTCCAAGCGAGGACTTGGCCATGCACGAGGGTCCCACACCTAAAGACCTTGACCCCGTGGACCTCGAAGACCTCGACGGGCATGCGACTTCACTGCCTTGGGCAAGGCCTGCGACGAGATAGCCGCGCCGAAGCTATATATACCGCACGTCGGTGCCGAGAGGGTCATTGCTTTGAGGGCCTTGACCTGGAAGGCCCTGAGCGATTTTTTATCCTCTGCGTACCGCTCATCAGGTTCCCGAGCTAGCGATGAAATCGCCGAGCAAGGCTTAACTACTCGGCCTAGAGCTACAGTCTCTGGATTAAGGTGGTCCTCGACTTCATTGCTACGGTCGTGGTGGTGTCCGCTTCGGGGGCCCTCAGCCCGGGCCCCTTGACGGCGGCCACTGCGGCTCTCGGCGCCAAGAGGGGCTGGAGAGCTGGCCTGCTAGCGGCTTTGGGCCACGCGATTGCGGAGCTACCGCTCGTGGTTCTGATGGGCCTTGGGCTTTTCGCGGTGCTCGAGAGCGTCGCAGCCTCGAGCGCATTGGCCCTAGCAGGGGGGTCCTTCTTATTGCTCTTCGGGTCCCTCACCCTGAAGGACGCGCTGAAGCTGGAGTCCCTAGACAGGGCAGAGGTAAGGAACCCCTACGAGAACCCCTTGCTCGTAGGCCTCACGCTCTCGGCCCTGAACCCCTTCTTCATAGTATGGTGGCTTGGGATCGGCGCCCCGCTCATCTCCGAAGCCCTAGGGCTCTGGGGGCTCGGGGGGATAGCATTGATGTATGTTAGCCACGTGTGGCTCGACTTCGCTTGGTTGCCCGCAGTAGCGCACCTCGCGTCGCTTGGAAGGTTCAACGCGAGGGTGCTCAGGGCCCTGCTCCTCGCCTCGGCTGTGGCCGTCATGTTCTTCGGCATCTCCTTCTTAAAGAAGGGCATGGGCATCCTAACCATGGGTTAGCTTAAAGCACGCACCCGCAACCTCTAAGGGGGAGAGGGGCCGTGCCCCTCGTCCCTTGGCGGAGGGTCAAGGACTGGCTCTGCGTGGCCTGCGGGGACTGTTGCAAGGAGTTCAGGGTGCCCCTCAGGGCCTACGAGGCCGTGAGGTTCGCGAACCTCTTTGGGTACGGCTGCTTGGAGCTCGGACTGAGAGGTTACAGACTGAAGAAGAGGCCCGACGGGCGTTGCATATTCCAAGTCTACAGAGAGGGTATGTGGGTCTGCGGTGTGCAGAACATCAAGCCCTTGGCGTGCAAGGTGTGGCCCTTCCTCATCTTCGACAAGCCGCGAGACTTCAAAGACGAAGCCGAGTACGAGTTCAAGAACTACAAGTTCTACGTGTACGTGAACCCGTTCTGCAGGGGAGTCGTCTATGGCGAGCCGAGCAGCGTGCTCGCAAAGAAGGTCATACCGGAGTTCGTAGAGCTCAGCTTAGGACTCAGGAGGGAGCAGAGCCTCTCGACGTCGCCCTTCGTGAGCTTAGAGCCCTCGCCGAGGCCTATGCTGGAGATAAAGGTGTTGTCAGCGGCGCCCCTGGGCTGGCCGCTTGAGCTGAGGACCCCTCGAACGGTTCCTCGAATCGATTAATAAGCACCGGGCTCTGAACCTACAAATGGGGGTCGAGGCCGTGAGGTCTGTGGAGCGAGTCTTGAGTAAGTGCTCACTCTGTGGCGTCCTCTTCGCCAAGGTCAGTTGCAAGAAGTGCATGAGCGGCCTCTTTAGGGTGGCTACGGGTTCTCAAAAGGCCTAGGGCAATCATGTAGTCCCCAGGGGCCCCCACCACTAAGCGCTGGTAGAGCTCTCCTCTGAACCGCACTTCTTCGAGCGCCCCCCTTACTTCGACCACTTCGCCTCTGAGGGCCTGCTCCGCGAACCTCCCCCTAAAGGAGGTCACCTCTTTCAACGCTCGAGGGTCTACTCTGCCCTCCAGCACCTCTAGGCACTCGACCTTGTAGTTGCAAGGCGTAAACAGGGACTCTGAGTCGTCGACGACGGCCGCCCTGACCCTGGCCACCCCCAGCCTCCGGCACCTCCTCTCGCCGTAAACCTCGCCCACCTCATCCAAGTCCTTTAAGAAGCGGATGAAATATACGTAGCCCTTGTAAAGGCCCTGGATCACCTTCCTCCTCTCCTGCTCCACGAAGACCTCATAGTCCATGGGCGTCTCCGTCGCCCTGAAGTCGAAGAGGCCCTTCATGCGCTCTTCGTCGAACCTCTTGAAGTCCTCGCCTTCGTCGAGGAGCCTCCTCAGGGCGTCCCTCGCCTTGAAGCAGTTCTCGACCCCGTAGACCAAGAAGTCTATGTCGGACGTGCTCGTGTGGAGCGAGAGTAAGAGCGAGCCGGAGACCCCCATGTCCTCCACATCGACGCCAGACGCCGAGCTCAGATCCTCGGCGAAGCCCTTGGCGGCCCGAGCTAGAGGGTCGTCGGCGTTCGAGCTCATTAAGCGCCTCAGGCCCTCGCTCGGATCGTACTTCTTCCAGATCCTATCGCGCGGCACGGACTGCAACTCAACGTCCCAGACCTCGTCATGGTGTAAGTAATGCGGGTAGCAAGACCTCACTATTGTGAGCTGCTCATCAAACCCATAGACCCTCCTATACCTAATGCCCTCTCTAACCCTGTCGCCCATCGGGTCGGCCACGTACCTCAAGTAAGCCACGACCCTGTCTGGCGGGTGGATCAAGCCCTTGACCGCGAATATCAGCCGCTCGTAGGTCTCGACGTAGCCGCCCTCAAGCCCCCACCTTCCTCTTGAGCTCCTCGAGGGCTCGCTCAATCCTACCAAGCCTCTTCTCCATCCTCTTCAACCTGTACTCGAGCTCCCTATAAGCCAGAACCCTCCTCGCCTGGAGCCTGAGCTTGTCGAAACTCCAAGAGCCCCTGACTATGCCCCTAGACCTCAGGCCGTTTACTCGGCGCCAGACCTCTTGGACCGTGAGCCTAAGCTTGGAGGCGACCTCCTCCGCGCTATTCGAGGACGCCATAGCCCTCAAGAGCTTGAGGTCGTCCTTGGTGAGCCTCTCGCCGTGCGGTAGCGGTATCGGGGGTCCGAGCTCGTCCGAGCTCTCCTGCAAGGCCGCCCTCACCGCGAGCTCCAGCTCCTCGACCTCGAGCAACATGTAGTACTCCGGTATTGCCAAGACCCTCACGTCGAGCTCCTTGGCCACGGTCTCGGCGGCTGCGTCGGCGAAGCCCTTGCATATCATGAGCGGCCTCATCCCCAAGAGGAGGGCGCTGGTGTAGGCTTGCCTCACGTCGCTGACGCTGGCCTTGCCGGCCTTGACCTCGACTGCGTAGAGCTCTCCCTCGGGGCTCGACGCTATTATGTCAACCTCTCCTACTTCGATCCCCTCCTTAACTATCTTCTTCCTGGTGTCGAGAACCTTGAAGCCCATCCTCTCTAAGATTCCTATGGCGACCCTCTCGCTACTCAGCCCCCTCTTCAAGGTCCATCGACCTAGAAGAGCGCCCTCGCCACCTTCAGCGCGAGCACGGGGTGTTTCATGAGCTTGGCGGCCACCCTCAGTAGGTCCCACCCATTGGCCAGGTCGACCACGTCCTCTCCCGAGAGCACGTCGGCCAGCATGTTTAGCTCCTCGTCCTTGAGCTTCTCTATGGCCCTCAGCGCTTTGAGGCTCCTCTTTATTCGAGAGCCCCAAGGGTTTTCGTACCTCGCCGGGTACTCGAGCAAGGCCTTGAGGGAGACGTCGCCGCTGAGGACCGCCTTGCCAGCCACCTCGCCCCCTATCTTCCCAGCGGCTATCGATGAGTGGATCCCGCCTCCGGTCAGCGGTATCACTTGGCCCGCCGAGTCGCCGCAGAGCATCAATTGATCAGCTACGAAGCTCTTGAGCATCCCCCCGACCGGGACGGCGGCAGCGCCCACCTCCGCCACCTCGGCCCTCTGAAAGAGGTCTGGGTGCCTCTTCACGAAAGCCCTCAAGTACTCCATCGCCGGGCCTCCCCACCTGACTCCCAAGCCCACGTTGGCCATCCTGTCCCCTCTTGGGAAGACCCAGGCGTAGCCGCCGGGCGCCACGTTGTTGCCGACGTAGAAGAGGAGCACGTCGTCGTGGGGGAGCTCAACGTTCTTCATTCTGAACTGGACGCACGGTATCAGCTCGTAGCCGCTTCTGTCGAAGAACTTCCTCGCTACCACTGATGTGTACCCCTCGCAGCCAATGACGAGCTTCGCCTTGATCTTGAGCTCCTCGGCCCCGCTGAACGCCTTGGCCACGGCCCCATCGCTCGTCAGTTGCACGTCCTCCACCCTGGTCCTCATCATCACCTTCGCTCCGTAGTCCTGGGCCAGCTCAGCCATCTTCTTCAAGAAGGCCCTCTTGTCTATTATGTAGCCTTGGATATCCCCTTCGCTGACGAGCCTGACCCTCTTCGACTCGTCGGGTGCATGGACAATGAAACCCCTTATCTTCTCGATGACGATGCCGCTCGAGGGTGGGAGCTCGGCCGTCTCGAAGCAGTGGGACGAGACCCCCTCACCGCAGGGCTTGAGGCCGAAGACCTCATGGGCCTCGACTAGCAAGACCTCTAAGCCCAGTCTCGAAGCGGACCGAGCTGCCATGAGCCCAGCGGGCCCGCCGCCAATTACTAGGATGTCGCATTGAAGCTCCTTACTCATACGCCCTCAGAGAGTACTGGGCTCGACGAGGCATTAATTACTTATCGTCAGGCGAGGGGCTTGGTCCCTCGATAGCGATCCCCACGGCCCCATATCGTTGCACACGCTTATATCGCCTCGACTGCCTACTATACTCGGCCCTTAGAAGTTCCAGAGTTTCTGGTGCGGGCTTGATGTCGAGGATATTCGTCGATAAGGACAAGCTCTCCCCGTCTTACATACCCGACAAGTTACCCCATAGAGGAGACCAACTGAGGACTTTGCTGAGCCTCATAGAAGTAGAGGACTTGAGGGGGGCGGTCTACCCGAAGTGCGTCCAGGTCGTGGGCCCGACGGGGTCTGGGAAGACGTCGTCGTGCATCAAGCTCGGGAAGATGTTGGAGCAGAGGGCGCTGGAGAAGGGGGTCAACCTGAAGACCGTGTACATAAACTTGAGGCTTGAGGGCTCCTCTAGGTTCATGGTATTCAAGTCTATGGTCGAGAAGGTCGCGTTTGAGGCCGTTTCTCGAAGCCTCGGCCCCGACGAGGTCTTGAAGCAGTTCGTCGAGACCTTGAGGGCGAGGAGGCTCTTGGCGCTCTTGATAATGGACGAGGTCGACTTCCACGTCAGGAGGAGCAGAGAGACGATAATCTACGACCTCACTAGGCTCAGCGAGCTCACGGCTGGCGAGAGCCCCAACGTCTCGGCCGTCATATTCATAGCTAGGGATCCTGAGTGGACGAAGCTACTGGATCCCACCGAGAGGTCGAGCTTGGGGAGCATAAGGGTGGCGTTTCCCCCGTACTCTAAGGAGCAAGTCCTCGACATACTCGAGTACAGGGCCTCTGAGGCGCTGCGCCCGGGGGCGGCCCCTCGCGAGGTCTTGGAGTTCATATCCGACCTCGCGGTCCAACCGCCCAGGAGCGGCGACGTCCGCTTCGCCTTGGACATGCTCTTATATAGCGGGGCGCTGGCCGAGGAACAGGGCTTCAGCTACATAACTGTGGATCACGTGAGGAGCGTCTATGGGAAGACGATTGACGCCATAGCCCTAAGCGACCTCGAGGAGCTGTCGTTAGAGGAGAAGCTGGTCCTACTGTCCTTGGCTAAGGCCCTGTCGACCACCGTGGCCCCATACGTGGAGCTAGACGTCGTAGAGAAGCAGCTGGTCGTAACCCTCGACGAGCTCAACATCAAGGCCAAGGTCCAAGTGGACAAGGCTCTCAAGAGGCTGTTCGAGAAGGGCCTCATCGAGGTGAGTGGAAGGAGGGCTGGCGTGTTGATAGGCCCTCTGGGCAAGCTAATAACCTTGTTAGAAGACATGGTCTCGAGGGAGGCTCGAGGTGAGCGAGCCCTCACTTGAGACGGCCTTGGGCAGTAGCGGTAGGCTCAGGATACTGAGGTGTCTGATATCGTCTTCGAGGCCCTTGACTAGATACGCGATTCAGAAGGCAACAGGCCTGAAGTCGATCGACGTGAGGCGCGACCTCGAGAAGCTTGTTTCGATAGGCTGGGTCAAGGTGGTCAAAAGCCCCAGAGCCCCGGACAAGTACGCGATAAATAGAGACTTGGAGGTGGTCAAGGCCCTCGAGGCCCTCTTCAGGGTAGCGGGCTACATCTGAGGGTCATCGAACCCCTCCCCCCTCCCCCCGGTACTCCACGGCTTATAAAGTCGACCCCGCTAACCTGTAAGCGGGGGTCGAAATGGCCTACGACTACGACTTGACCGACGTGAAGGGGGTAGGCCCGGCCACGGCCGAGAAGTTGAGGAGCGCTGGCATAACCAGCGTCGAGATGCTGGCCATAACGCCTGTGAGGACGCTGGTCGAAGTCGCTGGCCTCGGCGAGGACAAGGCCCTTGAGCTGGTCAAGGCGGCTAGGGAGCTTGTCCAAATAAAGTTCATGAAGGCCTCCGAGTACCTCGAGAAGCGCAAGCAAGTGGGCTTCTTGACGACGGGTTGCAAGGCCTTAGACGATCTGCTCATGGGGGGCGTCGAGACGCAGGCCATGACGGAGCTCGTTGGAGAATACGGCGTTGGCAAGACGCAACTGTGCCACCAGCTCTGCGTGACCGTGCAGTTGCCCAAGGACAAAGGAGGCCTCGCGGGGTCCGCGCTTTACGTGGACACCGAGGGCACCTTCAGGCCTGAGAGGATACTCCAGATAGCAGAGAGGTTCCGCTTAGACGGGAAGAAGGTCTTGGACAACGTCATCTACGCAAGGGCCTACAATAGCGACCACCAGATGCTGATAATTGAGGAGGCCTCTGACGTGATCAAGGAGAACAACGTGAAGCTGATAGTTATAGACTCCTTGATCAGCCACTTCAGGGGCGAGTACCTAGGAAGGGAGACGCTGGCCCTCAGGCAGCAGAGGTTGAACAAGCACATACACCAGCTCCTGAGGCTCGCGGACATCTACAACCTAGCGGTCGTTGTGACCAACCAAGTGTTGGCGAACCCGGAGGCCTTCTTCGGAAACCCCCAGAAGCCCGCAGGGGGCAACATACTAGCGCACGGTTCGACCTACAGGATATGGCTGAGGAAGGGGAAGGAGAACAAGAGGATAGCGAGGATATTCGACTCGCCGAAGCACCCAGAGGCAGAGGCTGTCTTCACTATAACGGACAAAGGGGTCGTCGACGTAGAAGACTAGGCGGCTCGCACGTAACCCAACACTCTTTCCGGCCTCAAGTTTCGGAGGGTTGGGCCACGCGGGCTTGAAGGTCGGTCGTCGGGCCTGATAAGTAGCTCCGCGCGATAGACGAGCGCAGAGGGCATCGGACGAGGGCGGCCCATGTCCCTCCCACCGATATACAGATGCAAGGTGTGCAGCTCGTACGTGGAGAGTGAGTCGCACTGCTCGTCAAGGGCGGAGCTTTTGCTGAGCTCTGAGGCCCGAGTTAGGCTGAGCAAGCTCTTGACGGCCCTGCTGAGGCACGTCCCGAGCTCCATAGGCTTGAGCCTCAGTTGCGACGGTTGGGCGAGCGTGAGCGAACTAGTGGCTAGGGTGAGGAGTCGCAAGCCCGGCTACGAGTGGCTCTCGGAAGAGCACGTCAGGGCCGTCGCGGTGCTGGACCCGAAGGGGAGGTTCGAGCTCAGAGGCGATTTCGTGAGGGCGTCCTACGGGCACTCGAGGGGGCTGGGCGTCAAGGTGGATCATCAAGAGGACTTAGAGGTCAAGAGGCTCTTCCACGGAACGAGTGCTTCGAACTTGGACTCCATACTTAGTGAGGGCATAAAGCCCATGAACAGGACCACGGTCCACCTGACGGCCACGATCCAAGACGCCATAGAGGTCGCTCTGAGGAAGGACAGGAGGATCGTCGTGCTCGAGGTCGACGCCGACGAGCTCAGGCGGAGGGGATTTAAGGTGTATAGGGCGAGCGATAGGGTCTACGTCGTGGCCCACGTCCCTCCAGCAGCGATAAGGGGCTATCGCTTCTACGCCTTTTAAAGTTGTTTAACGAGGGCGTAACGTTATTATAAGGCTTTGAAATCACTTGAAAGAGGGGTAGCCCTCATGCCGCTTCTCGAGATCGTCGACTTGCACGCGGAAGTAGGCGGGAAGGAGATACTCAAAGGCGTAAACCTCAGCATAAACGCCGGAGAGGTCCACGTGCTCTTCGGGCCCAACGGCTCCGGCAAGAGCACGCTCATAAACGCGATAATAGGGAACCCCGCAGTCAAGGTCGTTAAGGGGAAGATACTATTCAAGGGAGTGGACATAACCGACTTGCCGACGCACGAGAGGATCAAGATGGGCATGGGGGTGGCCTTCCAGCACCCCCCAAAGATCAGGGGCGTGAGGCTCGGAGAGCTCTTGGAGAAGATCGCGGGCAAGCTGGGGAAGAGCATGGACGTGGAGAAGGTTGCCGACCTAGTCAAGATGAGGGGCCACCTCGGTAGAGAGGTCAACGTCGGCTTCTCAGGCGGGGAGCTCAAGAGATCTGAGATACTCCAGCTCCTCGTGCAGTCGCCGGAGCTTGTGTTGCTCGACGAGCCCGACTCAGGGGTCGACGTGGAAAACCTAGTGGTAGTAGCGAACGCGATAAACGAGTTATGCGAGCTCAACCTGAAGCCTAGCATGAGGACTAAGGCCGCACTGCTAGTGACGCACTTGGGGTACATACTGAACCACGTGAAGGCCGACAGAGCCCACGTGCTACTTAATGGGAGGATAGCGTGCTCTGGGAAGCCAAACGAAATACTCAAGCAAATAATGGAGCATGGGTTTGAGAGGTGCGCCGAATGTCTTCAGGGCCGAGAGCTCAAATAGAACAACTGAGGAAGAGGGCCGAGGAGGCCCTATCCAAGCCCCCGGCCTTTGGCCCGGATCTGGATCTCTCTAAGTATAGGTACGAGGCCGAGAGGCCCAAGGACTGGCTCACGGAAGACCTGGCGGAGAGGGCCGAGCTGGTGGGCATTGACCTCAGCGAGAGGCAGAGGTCGGGCACGTACTTGCAACTCGACCACTACTCGATGATCGAGAAGGCCACGGCTGGCGGGGTAGAGCTCATGAGCATAAGCAAGGCCTTGGAGAGCTACGAGTGGCTCACCGACTACTACTGGAAAGCGCTGAGCGTTGACACGGACAAGTTCACGGCTCTGGCTGAGGTCAAGAGGACTGAGGGCTACTTCCTCAGAGCCAAGAAGGGGGTCAGGGTCGACTTCCCGATACAAGCGTGCCTATTCTTGAGGACTCCGAGGATCGCCCAGAACGTCCACAACATAATAATAGTCGAGGAGGGAGCCGAGCTCCACGTCATAACTGGTTGCGTGACCCCGAGGATTGCCGAGGGGTTGCACATAGGGGTGTCCGAGTTTTACGTCAAGAAGGGCGGCAAGCTAACCTTCACCATGATCCACGGTTGGGCCGAGGGCGTCGACGTGAGGCCCAGGACGGGCGTCATATTAGAGGAGGACACTTCTTACACCGAGATATATGTCAACTTAAACCCCGTGAGAACTTTTCAGTCGATGCCCAAGGTCTATTTGGAGGGGAGGAACGCCAAGTGCTACTTAGCATCGATAATAGCCGCCTCGGGTAACTCCCACTTCGACGTCGGCGGAGCCGCGTACCTGAGGGCCGAGGGTGCTAGGGCAGAGATAGTCTCGAGGACCGTGGCCAAGGACCAGGCCTTCGTCGCGGCGAGGGGGGTAGTGGTAGGCGAGAGCGACGGCGTCAAGGGACACCTCGAGTGCAGGGGCATAATGCTCTCCCCCACGTCGGTCGTGGTGGCTATACCGGAGCTCGAGGCCAAGGCGAGGAACGTGGAGCTATCGCACGAGGCCGCCGTAGGGAAGATAGCCGAGGAGGAGGTGTACTACTTGATGACGAGGGGCTTCAGCGAAGAGGAGGCGACCTCGATAATAATAAGGGGCTTCATGGACGTGGACGTCAAAGGCCTGCCGCCAGTGCTCGTACAGCAGATAAGAAGGGCGCTCGACATCACTGCTAAGAGCCTTTAGCCTTCTTCCTCTCTATTGCGGCCTGAGCCAAGAGAGCAGAGAGCATCTTTGCCGCGCACTCGGGCATGTAACAATGGGGCACCCCTCCTCTACTTAGTACTTGGATCGCCTCCTCGAACTCCTGCACCTTGACACCGAAAGGCACCGCCCAAACCATGACTATGGGCTTCTCGTATCGCCTTGCGACATCGACCATGGCCTTGGACATGGTTTTGAGCAAGAGGGGGTGCATTATGTGGGGCATCGCGATGATCATGTCTATGTTGGGGTCTTGGCACACCACTTCGAGAGCCTCTTTGAACATGTTTATGTCTTCTATCACCGACCCTGTTGTGTCCACGGGGTTCGTGACCGAGGCCATCGGCGGTAAGATCTGCTTTAACCTCTTTATGCTCTCTTCGGCCAGCCTGGGGACTCTGAGACCATACCTCTCGCAAGCGTCCGAAGCTATTACGGCGGGTCCGCCCAA
>Ga0105156_1000083_pt1 | contig 13858 bp, 13 predicted proteins | sample SSWtaG_3_FD_89673 | JGI IMG/M metagenome (GOLD analysis project Ga0105156, IMG submission 89673) | Hot spring microbial communities from Sandy's Spring West, USA to study Microbial Dark Matter (Phase II) - SSWTFFsm_matched | ecosystem: Environmental > Aquatic > Thermal springs > Hot (42-90C) ...
CAAGCGTGCGCTGATCCTGCTCGCCGATGCCGATGCGTTTCGCTCGCTCGGCCTCGATCGCCGCGCCGCACTGTGGGCGGTGCGGCGCTTGCCCGACGACGTGCCGCTGCCGCTGTTTTCCGCCGCGGTGGCACGTGAGCTGCCCGACGAGGCGGCGCAGCCGCTGCCGGCGATGCCGCGGTCCGAGCATGTGGTGGCGGACTATCAGACCGTTCGCTTGTCGCTCAAAGGCCATCCGATGGAGTTCCTGCGCGCCGCCTTTACCCGGGAGCGGGTGCTGAGCTGCCAGGCCGCGACAGCGCTGGGCGACGGCGCTTGGGCGAAATGCGCCGGCGTGGTGCTGGTGCGGCAACGGCCGGGCAGCGCCAAGGGAGTGGTGTTCGTAACGCTCGAGGATGAGACCGGGATCGCCAATATCGTGGTCTGGCCGAACACCATGGACCGCTTCCGCAAGGAAGTGATGGGGGCGCGGCTTCTGCAGGTCGAAGGCAGGATCCAGCGCAGCCCGGAAGGGGTGGTCCATCTGGTCGCGGACCGCATGATCGATCGCTCCCCTGATCTTCTGCGTCTGTCCGGCGATATGCGGTTCGACGAGGACGACGCGCCGGCGTTTGTGCACGGCGATGGCCACGACGGCGTCGATCAGAGCCGCCTGCCGGCGCCGCGGCACCGCCACCCCCGCAACGTTCGCATTCTGCCGCGTTCCCGCGATTTCCACTAACCAGGACTGTCGTGCTACATCCCCGCCAACGACGAGTTCCCAGGGAGACGGAAAATCATGGCGCGTGAGCGGGTTCTGGTGACTGGAGGGGCTGCGGGAATCGGCCGCGCGACCGTCGAGCGCTGCCGCGCCGACGGCTATGACGTCGTCAGCATCGACCGTGAAGGCGATGCCCTGATCGCCGACCTCTCCGATCCGGAAGAGACCGCGGCGGCGCTCGAGCGCGCGCTGGAAGACGGACCGATCACCCGCCTCGTCAACAACGTCGGCACCGTGCGCCCGGCCTCGGTCGACGCGCAGACGCTCGAGGATTTCGATGCGGTCATGCATCTCAACGCCCGCTGTGCCCTGCAATGCCTGCAGGCCGTACTGCCGGGCATGAAGGCCGCCCACTTCGGCCGCGTGGTCAACGTCTCCTCCCGCGCCGCGCTCGGCAAGGAGCTGCGCACCGTCTATGCCGGATCGAAAGCGGCCTTGCAGGGCATGGCCAAGGTCTGGGCGCTCGAGCTCGGCGAATTCGGCATCACCGCGAATGCGATCGGTCCCGGCCCGATCAACACCGAGCTGTTTCAGCGCGTCAACCCGGCTGACAGTCCGCGAACCAAGGCCATCATCGGTGCCGTGCCGGTTCGACGTCTGGGCACGCCGCAGGACATTGCCAACGCCATCGCGTTCTTCCTGCATCGCGACAGCGGCTTCGTGACCGGGCAGGTGCTCTATGTCTGCGGCGGTATGACGGTCGGCGCCGCCGGCGCCTGATCATGCGCCGCGCGATGCCGTACCCGGCCCGGCGGAGGTTGGGACCCCCTGACCGCCGTACAGCGCTTCGATTTCCTTAGCGAACAGCGGCGCGATGCGTTCCCGCTTGATCTTGAGCGTCGGGGTCAGCAAGCCGGCGTCCAGCGTCCAGGGATCCAGCGTCAGATGCACCGCGCGCACCTGGGCGAAGCGGGGCAGGTCGGTGAGATGCGACGCGACTTTCGCGAGCAGCTCGGTCTTGCTGACTTGTTGATTTGGGTGCTGAACATCGAACCCGTGCTCGGCGGCGAAGCGCGCCCAGATTTCCGCATTGAGGACCACGATCGCGACGAGATGGGGGCGACGGTTGCCGACCACGAGCACCTGCGCGAACAGCGGGTCGCGGGTGATCTTCGCCTCGACCACGTTTGGATTGATCTTTTCGCCGATCGACAGCACGATCATTTCCGAAACGCGGCCGCGAATGAAGACGCGGCCGTCCGCCGCGATCTCCGCGACATCGCCGGTGGCGAGCCAACCGTCGCTGTCGAGCGCTTTTCTGGTTCGCGCGTCGTCCTTCCAATAGCCGGCCATGGTCGACGGCGAATGAACCAACAGCTCGCCCTGCGGGGTGAGCTTGACTTCAATTCCGTCCAAGGGATGCCCGACCGAGCCGGGCAGGTTGTCGCCAGGCCGGTTGACTGCGACCACCGGGGCCGTCTCGGTCAGGCCGTAGCCTTCGACGACCGGAAGGCCGAGGCCGATCAGCATCTGAGCGACGCCGACCTCGAGCGGTGCTCCGCCGCTGAAGACGACGCGCAGCCGGCCGCCAAAAGCCGCCAGAACTGCCGATGCGACGAGGCGCTTCAGCAGCGGCCACAGCAATCGTGCCTTGAGCCCGAGGCGGCTTCCCTGCCGGGCGGCCCTGAAACGCTGCCAGCCGATATCGATGGTCAGTTGCAGCAACTTCGCCGTGAGGGGGCTCGTGGCTCCCTTGGCCCGGATTGCGGCGCACATTCGCTCGAAGATCAGGGGAACGCCCAGCATCGCCGTGGGCTGGACCGCCTTGAAATCATCGGCCAGGTCCTGCGCCGACCGGGCATAGGCGATGGTGGCGCCGACCATCATTGGAAGGTAATGGCCGGCGGTCCGCTCGAACACATGCGCGAGCGGCAAGACCGAGAGGAAGGTGTCGTCGGCATAGATCGGCACCGCGCGCTGGGTGGCATAGGCGTTCCACAGCACGGCGAAGTGCGAGAGCATCACGCCTTTCGGTCGTCCCGTTGTCCCGGAGGTGTAGATCAAGGTGGCGACGTCGCTCGCCTTCGTTGGGGGCGGCGACGGTGGCCCGGAAGCGTCGGCGAGGACGTCGGCGAACGCGCGCACCGCCGGTCCTGGAGCTGATGGCACGGCAAGCTCCACAGCGGGCCGGCCAGGGCCGCTCGTGATCCAGACGCATTCCAGCTGCGGGAATGTCGCGCGCAACGGCCGCAGCGAGGTCCATCGCGCCTTGGTGTCCACAATGGCGAGGCGCGCGTCGGAATGCGCCAGGATGTAGGCGTTGCTGTCCGCGGTGTCGTGCGGGTAGAGGCCGACCACCACGAGGCCCGATCCGTGAGCGGCAATGTCGAAGCAGGCCCAGTCGATGCAGTTGGGCAGCAGGATCGCGACGCGATCGCCGGGCTTCAGGTTCTCGCGCGACAGCGCGGCGCGGATCCGCGCGACGCGCTCAAATATCGTCTTCCAGGAATAGGCGCGCCAGCTCGCCGTCGCGCGGTCAAAGCCGCGATAAGCGATCGCCTCGGGGCTGCGCCGCACGCGTTCGCTGAAGAGACCCCATAGATTGACGGCTTCTTCGGGCGCGATCGGATGCGTTCCGATCGCGTCCTGTTGGGCATGGTCGCTCATCGATACCCGGACGGGTAAGATACCTCGCCGCTAACCTATGGCGTTCGTCGCCGGGCGGTTTTGATCGGCGTCAACGAGCTCCAGCGCTGTGACCGGCTCAGCGGTTCTTGAAGCTGGGCGGTCGTTTCTCGATGAAGGCGGCCATGCCCTCCGAGCGGTCGGCGAGCGCGAAGGTCGCGTGGAACAGATCGCGTTCGACCTCCATGCCTTCGGAAAGCGGGGTTTCGAGCGCGCGGTTGACCGCGCTCTTGGCCATTGCTGCGGTGGGCTGCGACATCGACGCGATCTTCTCGGCGACCGCGATCGCCTCGTCCATCAGCCGGTCGGCGGGGACGATGCGGCTGACGAGGCCCGCCCGCTCGGCTTCGGCCGCGTCCATCATCCGTCCGGTCAGGCAGAGATCCATCGCCTTGTACTTGCCGATGGCGCGGGTGAGCCGCTGCGTGCCGCCGATCCCGGGGATGGTGCCCAGCGTGATTTCCGGCTGCCCGAACTTGGCGGTATCGGCCGCGATGATGATGTCGCACATCATGGCGAGCTCGCAGCCGCCGCCGAGCGCATAGCCGCTCACGGCGGCGACCGTCGGCTTGCGACACTCGGCGACGCGGCCCCCGCCGATCGAGGCGAAATCGGTGTTGAACATGTCGATGAAGCCCTTCGGCTGCATCTCCTTGATGTCGGCCCCCGCAGCGAACGCCTTCTCGCTGCCGGTGATCAGGATGCAGCCGATCGCCTCATTGCCTTCGAGCGCGTCCACCGCCGCGGCGATCTCCTTGAAAACGCCGAACGAAAGCGCGTTGAGCATCTTGGGCCGGTTCAGCCGAATGATCCCGACCGCGCCCTTGTGCTCAACGATGATGTGCTCGAAATCCGTCATGGTCAGCCTCGTCATGCAATTGCCGCGTGCAATCCTTTCCCTTCGAGGCGGATTGCACCTTGATGTGGCCGGCAATGTGCACGCCGGGGCCCCCGGCGGCAATAGCCGGGAGGCTCAGCAATGAACGGGCGGAATCAGGCAATGAACATGCGGGCCGCGGACGCCAGGGTCAGGCAGCCGCCGAGCACGATGAACACCTTGCCGACCAGAGAGGTCTGGCTCCAGGTGTCTTCCGCGGTCGCATTGGCAAGGTGCGGGGATTGCGGCACGGGGCGCAGAATCTTGCCGGTCGGCTTCTCCGGCGCGGCGGCGCGATCGACATCGTTGAGTTGATCCGACGTGGCGACGGGTGTGTTGGCATCCGTGCCGGGCGATACAGCGGATGCCGCGCCCTGAGCGGTGGCGGCACCCGGCGCGGACGGATTTTGAACGTCACCTGATCCGGCGCTGTTCGCCGGCGCGCCGGCGTTCGCCTCGTTCATTTGCGCCTGGGCATTGGCCACCGTTGCGGGCAGGGCGGCGTCATCTCTTGCGTTGCCCGCGCGATCGGCCGCGTCGGCTTTCCTCTGTTCCGTGGGCTTGTCGGTGGGCCTGTCGGTGGACTTGGCGGAGGACTTGGCGGCGGGCTTCTCGCTGCGTGACGTCGAAGTCTGATGGGCGTGATGCCGGACGTGGCGGACAGACTTGGTTGCAGCGTCGGCCGCCGTTCGCGTGGTGGTGTTCTCTGCGGCAAGCGCCGGCGCGGTTCCCAGCGCCAGCATCCCCGCAACGACCAGAACGGGCCAACACCCATTGGCCTTATTCAGCATGGCAATCTCCCCATTTGCCGTCCCCCAAATCGGGGCACAGGGAGCCGTCTCGCCGTGTCTGGAGGTGGGCGAAAAATGGGAATCTTCGGCCCCGTACGGGGCAAAACCGCGGCAGTGCACCGGCCTCCTGCTAACCCCCGAAACTGTCTGGAAAATCACGTCTGTTCACGATCCCGTGATTGCGCTCCGGGTTGGTAACAAAGTACGAGAGAGCGCGAATTTCGATATGGGAACGGCCGTGAGCGGACGTGACAGCGAATGGACCGACCTGATGCGGTCGGCTGAGGCGGGTGACAATCTCGCCTATCACCAACTGCTCAAGGCCGTGACCCCGGTCCTGAGAGCTGCGACACGCCGTGGATTGGCCCGCGCCGGTCAGCCGCTCGACCAAGCCGAGGATATCGTGCAGGAAATCCTTCTTGCCGTGCACCTGAAGCGGCACACCTGGGATAGCAGCGCGCCCTTCGCGCCGTGGCTGTTCGCGATCGCCCGCAACAAGCTGATCGACGCACTGCGTCGCAAGGGCCGACGGGTGTTCGTCAATATCGACGACTTTGCCGAGACCCTGCCCGGGGAGCCGGCTGACGAGACGCCCGCGCCGGCCAAGGTCGCTGGCCACCTGGCGGGCCTGCCGCCTCGCCAGCGCGACGTGTTGCAATCGATCGCGGTGGAGAGCACGTCGATCAAGGAGACGGCGCGCAAGCTGTCGATGACCGAGGGCGCGGTAAGGGTCGCGCTGCATCGTGGCCTTGCGAGCCTCGCCACCCGGCTTCGGGGGAATTGACGATGGACACCGAACACTTCATTCGCACGCTTGCGGCCGACCAGGATTGGCGGGAGCGCCCGGCCGCCGCCTGGCTCACGGTCGGCCTGCTCTGCGCCGGCGCGCTGTCCTCCCTGGCGTTCATGCTGACGATGCGGATGCGCCCGGATTTCATGACGGCGATCCACAATCCCTTCTTCGACCTGAAGTTCGTGGTGACGTTGTCGCTCGCGATTCCGGCCCTCGTTGTTGGCCTTCGCCTGGCGCGTCCTGGGGCACCCTTGGGATGGCGCGGCTGGATGTTACTGCTGCCGGTGTTGGTGCTCGCCGGCGGTATCGCGGCCGACCTTGTGGTGCCGCAGCGCCTGAGCATGGGGGCGCGGCTGGTGGGGTCGAACTCCCGGGTGTGTCTGACGGCGATTCCGTCGCTTTCGTTGCCGCTGCTGGCCGCGGCGTTGGTGGGGCTGCGGCACGGCGCCCCGACCCGCCCGGCGCTGACGGGCGCGATCGCGGGCCTCGTTTCGGCTGGGTTTGCCGCAACCCTGTATGCCTCGCACTGCACCGACGATTCGCCGCTGTTCGTCGCCACCTGGTACACCCTCGCGACGGCGGTGGTGACTGGATTGGGAGCGGCCGCAGGCGCGCGGGTGCTGCGCTTCTGAGCCCAGTTGACCGAGCAGATCGTTAAATCAATTATACTATCATACCGCGAAATTCTGTAGGCTTCTCTTGCCCTTGGTAACGATTCAGGGGCAATTTGCCCGTGCCGTTGCGGTGCTCGACGCGGATCCCAGCAAAGAATTTCAGCGTGACCTTCGAACCCATCGCCCAATCGCCCCGACCAACTTTGCGAGTTGGACGATGAGCGGAGCTCAAGCCGCGTCCGACGACGTGCTGATCGCGCGGATCGCATCCGGCGATCGGCTCGCGATGCAGGTTTTCTACGGGCGGCACCACGTCCGCGTCTACAGGTTCGCGCTGCGGCTCGTGCGCAACGAGCAAGTTGCCGAGGATCTGATCAGCGACGTGTTTCTCGATGTGTGGCGTCAGGCGGGCAAGTTCGAAGGGCGTTCGGCGGTTTCGACCTGGTTGCTGGCGATCACGCGCTTCAAGGCGCTGTCTGGCCTTCGCCGGCGCAAGGATGCGGAGCTGGATGACGAGACGGCGGCTTCGATCGAGGATACGTCCGATGATCCCGAAGTCACGATGCAGAAGAAGGACACAGGTGAGGCGCTGAGAGCATGTCTGGGAGCGCTTTCGCAGGAGCACCGGGAGATCGTGGACCTCGTCTATTACCACGAGAAGTCCGTGGAGGAGGTCGCTGGTATCGTTGGGATCCCGGAGAACACGGTCAAGACGCGGCTGTTCTACGCGCGAAAGAAGCTTGCCGAGCTCCTCAAGGCCGCCGGTATCGAACGAGGCTGGCCATGACCGCAGCACACGATCAACTTCCCGGCGGTGAGCCTGACGCGATCCGCGCGCTGCTGCCGTGGTATGCGAACGGCACGCTTGGCGCGCAGGACAGACGACGGGTCGAGGAGGCGCTCGCCCACGATCCTGCACTGGTGGCCGAGCTCGCCGCGATCCGGGAAGAGGCCGCGGAGACCATTCACCTCAACGAGACGCTCGGCGCGCCGTCGTCGCAAGCGATGCACAAGCTGTTTGCGGCGATCGATGCCGAGCCGGCGCGCCGCACCCGCCTTTCGCTGTCGGCGCGGATCGCCGCCTTCGTTACCGCACTGTCGCCGCGCGCCCTGACCGCGGCTGCCGCCGCTGTCGCTGTCGTGTTGGTGGTGCAGGCCGGCGTGATCGGCAGGGTATTGGTCGAGCAATATGGGGCGAGCGGCTATCAGACCGCGTCGTACCAGCCATCGAAGACGACGTCCGGGACGACGGCGCTGGTCCGGTTTGCGCCGGAGGCCAAGGCCTCGGAGATCAGCGATCTTCTTGCGTCCTATCACGCGAGCGTGGTGGACGGGCCGAAGGCCGGCATGTTCCGAATCTTGCTCGGCGACAAACCGCTGCCGAACGCCGAGCGCGACAAGCTGATTGCCCGCTTGCAGTCCGAGAAGATTGTCGGCTTCGCCGCGCCCGCCGAGTAACCGCAGAAGGGAGGGGGAACGATGGATCAGCGCCCGAGACCCTCATCGCCCGGCCGCAGCGCTCTGACGCTGGGATGGTTCGCGGCCATCGCCGCCGGCCTTATGCTGCTGCTGTCGCCGGCGTCGGCCCAATTCTACAATCGCGGCCCCAACCTCGACGTCCGGCCGCGCTTGCCGAATATCAATCCGGGCGCATCGCTCAATCCGAATATTCATTACTCGCCCAACATCATCATCGAGGGGCCGACGGGCATGCCGCCGCGGCTGGCCACGGACGGGCAGTCGCAATCCGCGGGCAGTGGCCGCAAGGGCAAGAAGAAGGCGACATCGACGGTCTCGGATGATCCATTCATCCCACGAGAGGTGGTCATCGAGGTCGACGGCACGGTGACCGACGAGCAGGCGGCCGCGATCGGGCGGAGGCACCGTATCGTCCGACTGGAGTCGTTCAGCTTGCCGCTGGTCGGCGCCACCTTGATGCGCTGGCGGATTCCGGATTCGCGCTCTGTTGGTGCCGTGGTGCGGGAGCTGGTGGCCGATAACGCCGTCAAGTCGGCGCAGCCGAACTTCCGCTTCGTTCTGCAGGGCGACGAGCGCCGCGCCGTCGAAGGCGATCCGGCTCAATACGCGCTGGCCAAGCTGCGTCTGCAGGAGGCCCATCTCTTGACCCGCGGCGAGGATGTCGTCATCGCCGTGATCGATTCCGGCATTGACGCTGGCCATCCCGAATTCGCCGGCGCGATCAGCACGAGCTTTGACGCCGGCACCGGCAAGGAGGCGGTGCACGCGCACGGCACCGGCGTCGCCGGCGTCATTGCGTCCCACGCCCGGCTGATGGGCGGCGCGCCGGCGGCGAAGCTGATCGCCATCCGCGCCTTCGCGCCGGATGACCGGGGTGTCGAGAGCACCTCGTTCGTCCTGATCCGGAGCCTCGATTTTGCCGTCGCGCATGGGGCGCGCATCATCAACATGAGCTTCGCCGGCCCGCAGGATGCGCTGCTGGCCAAGGGGCTGTCCGCCGCCGCGAGCAAAGGCATCATTCTGGTGGCCGCCAGCGGCAATGCCGGGCCGAAGTCGCCGCCGTTGTTTCCCGCTGCCGATCCCCACGTTATTGCCGTGAGCGCCGCTGATGCGAGTGACGCGATCTTCGCGGCGTCGAATCGAGGTGCCTACGTCGCGCTTTGCGCGCCCGGGGTCGACATTCTCACCGCCGCGCCGAACGGCAAGTATCAGGTCGTCTCCGGGACTTCGTTCGCCGCGGCCTATGCCAGCGCGGTGGCGGCACTGGTCCTCGCGCGCAATCCGGGCCTTGCGCCAAGCGAGGTCCGCGACGTCCTGACCCGCACTGCGCGCGATCTCGGCGCGCGGGGTCGCGATGATCTGTTCGGCGCGGGCGAACTCGATGCGCTGGCAGCGACGACCGCGGCCGCGGCGCCGGTCGCCACCGCGTCGGATCCGCCCGCTACGCCAAATCCGCCGGACCGTCCGCGCGCGCCCGCCGAATAATTCACGGGATGATCCAAGCGACGAGCCAAGCGCGCGACACCGCGCGCTTCGGCGATATTCGCCGCCACCGTTGAACGCTTCAGGCTCTCGTCGCGACCAACTTAGGCGGGAAGGGCAACCTTTCCGGTCGTTCGGCGCGACACCCATTCCACCGGGCGCCGTCGGCAGACCCGCCCGGTTGTCCCCCCGGGCGGGTCATTTTCGTTGACGATCGGCTTCTGAAAAGTCCGGTCGTCCTCGCGCCGGTTTGCCGTGAGCATGCGCGGCGACTCGGTCGCGTGCGATCGAAATTGTCAACAATAGGGCTTGGCGTTTTCGCCGCCTTTCCACACAATCACGTTTAGTAAGAGTGATTCGTGATTGCGTATGCGCCGACATCCTAACAACGGATATCTTCATGGCTCATCGCCCTGCGATTCATTTCGGCGCGGGCTTCGCGCCGCGTGGTCTTGACCTCGCCGAACGACGACTTGCCTATCTTGTCGAGCTCTACGACAGCGGACGCTGGCGCCGATTCCACGGTGATGCCGATTTCCTGGCCATGGTGCGGGAGGCGAAGGCTGCGATCGATACGTGGCGCCGGCTGCTGCCGGCCGATCCGATCGAGGTCGAGCCGAGCGCGACGCTGCCTCTGGTCGCGGCCGATGGGGCGGCGCTGACGCCACCACTCCCTGGCGGCGCGCCAGTGCAAGATCAGAGCCCGACGATAAGCGCTCCCGAAGAGAGAGCTGCGCCGCTCCACTGGCTGCGGCGCGGCGACAGGCTGCCGCCGGTTTTGTTTTCAAACCACGGTGTTGTGGCCAAGGGCGATCTGGCGGAAGCCTGACGACGGCTCGCGGCCGAGATCGCCGGTGACCGGCGTTGCGTGGTCGAGCCCGACCACCGCGGCTTTGGTCGCGCCGGAGATCACATTGCCGTTCACCAGCGCCGTCCCGGCGCCCGGGGCGACCGAAATGCCGATGCCGATCGGCGCGCCCCGCACCACATTGCCGGTGAGGGCGACATCCCGCAGGTACTTGCCCCAGCCGGCAATGATGCCGAACGAGGGGGCATTCTCGACGACGTTGCCGCTCACCGCGGTATCCGCCTCGACGTAGATGCCGATGCCGGCATCGTCGTCGGGCGCTGTGCCGATCGGGCGCTTCGGCAGCAGGTTACGGAAGATGTTGCCCTGCACCACCGCGAGGCGTCCGCCCTCGTTGAAGTTGCACACCGACACCCCGACCGCGGCGCTATCCACCGTGTTGTTGGCGATGATCGCACCCTCGAAGCTGAATTCGGAATAGAGCGCCACCTCGCGCACGTTGGTGACGCTATTGCCAACGATGTGGATGCCCGCGGCGGAATTGCCGCGCACCGCCGAATAGTCGCAGTCGCTGATGCGGTTGCCACGGATGATCACGTTGCCGGCGCGAAAGGCGTTGATGGCATTGCCGTATTGGCCAGAGCCGCCGGGGCCCGCCCGAATGCCGTCGATCCGGTTGTCGAGCACCATGGTGCCGTCGTCGCCGATCGCGGTGCGTAGGATCTCGATGCCGTTGTCGGACGTGTTGCGGATGGTGTTGCCGGCGATAATCAGTCCCAGCGCATCGAACGAGACGATCGCGGTGACCGCGGTATCGCGGATGGTGTTGCCGCGCATCTCGCCGGCGATGTTCTCGAGCCAGATACCGCTGCCGCCGCTCGCCGAGATGTCGCAGCCGAGCACGCGAACGTTGTGGCCCTGCTGGAGGTGGATGAGGCCACGCCGCGGCGGCAGCGCGAAGGCGTTGCCGTCGAGCGTGAGGTCCGTGAGCGTCACACCGTCGGCGCCCCGGCTCTCGAACAGCGCTGGCCCGCCGCCGAACTGCAGGCGGCTTGCGCCGTGGATGCCGATGATCTGAGCGCCGTTGGGCAGCAGCAGCGGTCCCGTCCGGTAGGTGCCCGGTGGCAACGCCAGCGGCACTTGGGCACGCGCGCAGTCATCGATGGCGCGCTGCAGCGCCTTGGTCTGCTCATCGGGACTATTCGGCCGCACCCCGTACTGCGTGGCCTCGCGGCCGAGCGCCGAGGGCAGCGGCGCTGCTTGCGCGGGTGACGATGCGACCCCGCCTGCGGCGAGGCCGGTCGCGGAGGCGTTGAGGAAACGGCGCCGGTTGAGATCCATGGCAGGCTCCTGCGAAGGTCGGCGCGGGAACATACGGTCCGCGGCGCATGCCCGGATAGTTCTAGGGACGTTTGTTGTGAGCTTCGTTAACCGGATGCCGCCACCAGCGTACGGCGGCGGGCGAGCTTGACCATGGTGGTCAACAGGGCTTCGCCGGCATCAACCAATTCCTCGAAACCGATTCCCGTCGCCGTGGAAGCTGCGGGCGGCCGGGCGACGAGGGGAACGTGGATGAAGGCCACAACCGGCGCCCGGACCTGCCGCCTTGCCGCGACAATGGCCATCCACGACAGGTAGTTGCAAAGATACCGGCCCGCGTCATGGGAGAGCATCGCCGCGATGCCGGTGGCGCGCGCGGCCTGCAGCAGCGGCAACGCATGGGTTCCGAACGCCAGATGAGTAGGGCCGCCCGGCGCGATCGTCTGTCCCCGTGTGGCGTCGTGATCAGCGTCCGGCCAGAGCCGGGTCACCCGGTTGCGGGCACGGGTCTCGACCCGCAGATAGGGAGTCCGCTGGGCCAGGCCGAACATCAGCATCGCGTCCGGCGCGTGGGTGGCGATCAGCGCCGGCAGATCGCGGTCGACCGCGCCATAGCTGACGTGGAAGACATGGCCGGCGCGCTCGACCCCTGACAGCGCCGGCCGGCGCAATTGCAGCAGGCGCTCGACCAGCGGCGCGGTCGGGTTGTACGGCGCGCCCGGAAACGGCTCGAAGCCAGTAATGAGAATCCGCAGGGGAGCCGTCATGGTGTCCGTCGTGGGGTCAGCAGCAGCTCCATCAGCGTGTCCGCGGCCACCGCGGGGGAGACGTGTCCGGCGGCGACCGCCGCCTCGGTCTCGCGCACCTTGGTGCGGACCGAAGGGTCGGCCCGCAACTTCGCTTTCATGCGGTCCTCCAGGATCGCCCACATCCACTTGACCTGCTGCTCGCGGCGACGGGCCGCGAATTCACCCGAAGCGGTCATGGCAATCCGGTGATCGAGGACCCTCTGCCAGAGTGCCGCGATGCCGTCGCCGGTCAACGCGGAATAGGTCACGACGGGCGGGGCCCAGTGTGCCGAGCGCGGCGCGAGAATATGCAGCGCCGCGTGATACTCGGCCGCCGCAGCCTTGGCTCGGGCGAGATTGTCGCCGTCGGCCTTGTTGACCGCGATCATGTCCGCGAGCTCGACCAAACCCTTCTTGATGCCCTGCAGCTCGTCGCCGGCCCCCGGCAGCATCAGGGCCAGGAAGAAATCGGTCATGTCGCAGACCGCGGTTTCCGACTGCCCGATGCCGACGGTCTCGACCAGCACGACGTCGAAGCCGGCGGCTTCGCACAGCAGCATGGCCTCGCGTGTCCGCGCCGCGACGCCGCCGAGCGTGCCGGCGGAAGGCGAGGGGCGGATGAAGGCGTTCTCCGCGGCCGCGAGCTGCGCCATGCGGGTCTTGTCGCCGAGGATCGAGCCGCCGGTGCGTGCCGAGGATGGATCGACCGCCAGAACGGCCACGCGATGGCCTCGCCCGATCAATTCCATACCGAGGGCATCGATGGTGGTCGACTTGCCGACCCCGGGCGAGCCGGTGATGCCGACGCGGATGGCTTGCCCGGTCGACGGCAGCAACGCCTGCACCAGCTCCCGCGCCGCCGCCTGGTGGTCATGGCGCCGGCTTTCGACCAGCGTGATCGCGCGCGCCAGCGCGGCCCGCTCGCCGCGGCGGATGCGGGCTACCAGGCCGTCGAGGTCGATGGTGGATTCGCGCGCCGACATGGCTGTTCAATAGACGAGCGGCGCCCTGACGTCACCTCCGCCGCGCGGCGCCAGCTATTCCGCCGCCGCCGGCGTGTGACCAAGCCGGGTGTTGAGCTTGCGGACCAGCTCCTCGGCGGCTTCCGCAATCACGGTGCCCGGTGGGAAGATCGCTTCGGCCCCGGCCTTGTACAGTGCGTCGTAATCCTGCGGCGGGATCACACCGCCGATCACGATCATGATGTCGTCGCGCCCCTGCTTCTTGAGCGCGGCCTTGAGCTCGGGCACCGCGGTGAGATGGGCAGCCGCGAGCGAGGAGATGCCGACGATGTGCACGTCGTTCTCCACCGCTTGGCGCGCCGCTTCGTCGGCGGTCGCGAACAGCGGCCCGATGTCGACGTCGAAACCGACATCGGCGAAGGCCGAGGCGATCACCTTCTGGCCGCGGTCGTGGCCGTCCTGGCCAATCTTGGCGACCAGGATGCGCGGGCGGCGGCCCTCCGCATCCTCGAACTGCTCGATCAGGGTCTGCAGCTTCTCGACCTTGTCGGACATGGCC
>Ga0105156_1000085_pt1 | contig 13712 bp, 9 predicted proteins | sample SSWtaG_3_FD_89673 | JGI IMG/M metagenome (GOLD analysis project Ga0105156, IMG submission 89673) | Hot spring microbial communities from Sandy's Spring West, USA to study Microbial Dark Matter (Phase II) - SSWTFFsm_matched | ecosystem: Environmental > Aquatic > Thermal springs > Hot (42-90C) ...
CGGAAATAGCGGAGCATTGCATTGCTTGCGACTTGGCTTCTCGCAGTTACCGCATTGTAGGCGTTACCGAGTTCTTCAAAACTGTCAGCTAGAGTTGACGCGATATTCTGTAGATTCTCTAGAGTTGCTGGCGCCGTCAGCTGCCTTCGTCTAAGTTGCTGCTGAGCCCAATCCCATGCTCTCTGTTGCGCTTCGATGGGTGAAACACCAAGCCTGACTAACATCCGGTAGCGAAGTTGCGCTTCTGACCAAACCAACCGATAGTACCTAATTTCTGCGTCGAATGCACGGTCAACTGATGCCCTAACAGAGTCAAAGCTTCCAGCCACCGCTTCAACGGCATCTTCCATTTCTTCGAACCGGAGCCGTGCCATTTCTTCTCGCAACTGCCTGATCCTGCCAAATTGTTCAAGAACTTCACGACCGAGCTTCGCAAGTTCAGCGCGCACAGTGGCAATTGCTTCTGGCGTTGTAGCCATGAAGTTTTCCGTCGCAAGCAATTGCTGCAAACGCTCGATGTTGACCCGCAAATTTTTAGCGTCTTCGCCGACAAGCTCAAATGCGTCTGCAAGCTTTTCAAGTGCCTCTTTAGGTCTTAGAGCTGGTCGCTCAAGTGCGTCGAGGACGCCCATGAAAGCAGCAGCGAGGTTGTTCAGGGCAAACACTGCGTCCTGCGTGACGTCTCCGGTTAGGTCAGACATAAATTCACTCCAAGCCCGTTGCGCTTCCGCTAATGTCATGAACGGAGCTGTCAGCGCTTCGAATTGGGCACGGGCTAATGCAAGGAGCCGTTCTCGAACTTCCCTCGGGTCAAGAAGTTCAACTGCCCTTCTGTGAAGTTCATTGAGTCGCTCATTAATGTCACTGAGCTGCTCTCTGATCGGGTCAAAGAGACTTGACTTCAGTTGGTCCGCATTCATAACCGAAGCTAATTCCTGCATTGCTTGTAGAAATTGCTCGCGATACTGAGTCGGTGCTTTGAAGACTAGATCGAGCACTATTCCGAATCTTTGTCCAGCTGAGATGGCTTGATCCAGCCACTGGATCAAAGGTCTGAAAGCAGCGCGTTGCTCAGGCGGTAAGGCTTCGAGTTGGTCTCTGATTTGTCTGAAATTCTGTAAAATAAAATTGACATTCGGACCGATCCTGAGCAGTTGCTCTTCAAGCTGTGGCGTAACACGTATGTTCGGTCTATCTTCCCTGATAACCGTCTCCCATGCTTCGAGCCCTAACTGGCGCAACCTGTGCGCAGCTTCTGCGATCTCCATTGCTGGAGAACGCATTGTTTCGCTGAGCGAGAGGATAAGTCTGAGCCTTTCGCCGATTTTATTGAATTGCTCAAGGTTGATTTGTAGGTCTTCAAGCGATGACCTGTAGAAAATTGCAAGTTCTCCGATCTGATCCCACTCCATTCCGATGCCGGGCGGAGCAATCAACGGCCCACCCGTTCTTACAGAAACAAGCATTTCACGCAGGTCTCCCAACTTCCGTGCTATCTGATTGCGCAGCCCGCTAAGCTGCGCGGACTGGGCTGCAATTGCGTCATGCATCTCCAACATGGCGGTTCTCAATGCACTGGTCGCGCCTTCAATTCCCTGCTTTAGACTGCGCAGTGCGAATTCTTGCTCTGCAGACCAAGCGGCCCATTGGCTCTTCCAGTAATCAACGAGGCTTCGCCAAGCCGTTCGCATTTCGCCGAAAAAGTCCCGCCTAAGTAAGCCCTTGATCGGAGCAATGAGTATCAGGTCGATGATCCCATAAAGCGTGCGCGGTAACATTCCGAGGACAAACCTGCGGTAGAAACCGAGGATGCCTTTAACTTGAACGATCCTGCGTTCGGACAACCCAATGACTCGCCCAATCTCTTCGATTGGAAGGATGTCAGTCATTAATGCCAGAAAAACACCAGCAAGCCACATCCTGAACGCAACCGCAAATGCTCTCGTCAAACGCTGCCAAGCGCCAGCAACTCGTATCCGCCTGAATATGTCAAAGCCAATTGCCAACTGAGGCAGTCTCGCTAATTGGCTTATGATTGGACTGATCGCTTGTTCAAATAGCGACCCAAATCGTTGGAAGAAATTTCTGAGACTGTTGGCAAGCTGGGTAAGTGCTCCGTGCGTTGCGTATAATGGGACTCCAAGCGCTCTGCCAAGTGCGCTGACAAACGAAAACACCCACGGTTGAAGCTGCATTATCCATTGACGGATTGCAGCTAATTGCGTTGCAAACCTGCTGCGCAGAGACGCAAACTGCGTCAAGATGAATGTCCTTAACTTGGTCCAGTATCGGTTAGTTGTAATTAACCTTGTAAAGAAGCCAAGAAAACTCGTCACGATGTTCCTGAGCCCTGTTAATAACCGTCCAAGCCAAGTCGGTTCTGTAGCCTTCTTAGCAGCATCAACTGCTTCGTCCAAACTCCTTCCGAGCGCTGCTTGTTCTGCAAAGAACTGCATCAAGCCAGCAGTGAGCATCTGGATGACTTGGCTTGCTTGCTCTTCAGTCATGCCGAGTGCAACTAGCTGCTTATGAAGATTAACTAAACCTTTGCTGCCAAATAACAACATTAATGCTTTATTGGCAGTAAAAACTGTCCTTGCAAGTTGCCGGAATTGTCGGATCAGGGCATCACCACTTGGCATCTGTAGCAGTTGAGCTTCGACCTGCCTGACAAAGGCTGCTGAGTCCCGCAGCAACCGACCGATAAGTTCCGGCAAATCGATGCCGAGATTAAGAAGCGCCTCCCGAAGTTCACGCATCCCGCCAGCTCCGAACTGCTTGATAGTGTTAAACATCGCATCGATCCGTCGACGGACGCGACCGCGTGCACGCTTGAGCTGGAAAAACGCTCCTTGAAGTTCAGCGGTAGCAGCGACACCAAGCAGCAAACCGAGCTGTTGTTGCAAGCGTGAAATTTGAGCCATCTCTTCTGGCGTCGCAATTCCGAGGAACCGACGTGAACGAAGCCGAGTTAGTTGGTTCGAGATGTTCTGGATCAGAGGCCGCAAATCCGTTGGGTCAGGGATAACTTGGATAGCCGAAGCTAAACCGAGCCCAGTCCGGATGCCAGCACTGACCAAATCCGTGACGCCAGCGAAGTAAATAGAAATTTCCTCAGTGAGCCGCTCGAAAAACCGCATGAAGTGCTCAGTTCGTCTTGGAAACCGACGCGCAGCTAACCCGATAATCGAACCGAGGCTCAGATGCATCGCTTCCGTAATGGCATCCGCTGGAAGCGCAACCGTTCCCATCAATAGGGTTCTCAGAATGACTGGCAACCTCGAAATTCTGATGACACTTTGCACTTTCCGTTGGTATTCCGCGAGATAAGGGAACGCAGCGACGTCAGCTGCCTTCACTGCGCCTTGAATCCCTTCATAGGTTGAGTCCGCTAACGCCAGAAATTCGCCAAGTGTGATGCGGGATGCAAGTTGACCGAACCGCTGAACCAACTCAGACGCACGGGCTGAAATGCGCGAAGCGAGCAGAACTTCTGGTCTTCGCATGAATACGGAAAGCAGTTGTCTTTTGACGGTATCTTCGACAGCTTCCCTTATCGAGCCAAACCTATTCAAAAACAACTGAGCTGCCCGTGCTCGGTCTTGCAGTGTCGCTTGGAATCCAAGCATCTGCAGTTCGGTGGCAGTAAGAATCTCATCTTGAAGTGCAATGCCTCTGTAGATTGCCTCTTGTATCTCTCTCCAGTAACCGAATAAGTCACCTTTAAATGGAATTCGACTCACGAGTCCTTGCAGTCTGGATTGGACTGCTGCACTGAGCGCAGCCAATGCAGGTGGAGCAAGTTGTTGCTGTGCAATTGAAGTGAGAAGTGCGTCGATCAGCGATAATTGTATGCTTCGGAACGCTTCTCTCACGAGTGTCTCGACTTGCGAATACAGATAGGATTTAAACGCCTGAATGAACACTAACTGACTCGGCCTGACAGGACCGAGACCAAGACCGAGGAAAAGGAACCGTTCAATCGGGATACCAAGCCTATACAGCAGACCGGCGACTGACTGTGACCGCATCAAAAGTTCCTCTGGAAGAAGCTGCAAAAGTGGCGGAATGCGTCTTGCACGACGCCAGAAAATCAACGGCTGTGCAATTGCTGATTCCAGTTCCGACATCCTCAGCTCTCGGCTGAGCCAAGTTGCCATCCGTTCCAAACCGCCGGGAACAAAAAACGCCTTTAGTCCTTCAAAGAAGCCTCTGACTGGAACACGCAACGCCGACAGAGACAATTTCCCAATCGAAGCCTGTAACCTATCAATGACCATCAGAAAGTGGCTTCCAATTGTCGAGAGTTCGAGAAACCGACCGGCAAGCCACGCAAAAGCGGAGACTACTAACGTTATGCCACCGAATAATGAACCGAAACCAACAGTCATCTTTACGATCGCACGAAGCAACGGTGATTCGGAAATTTGTTGTGACAATGATGCAAATGCTTCAGCAACAGTAAGCTGGAGCTGGAACAGCGGTTGAACCATCATTGTCAGTGCATTTCTGATTGTCGCAGTTGCGATACGAAACCGTTGAGCCGGAGTTTGACTGAGCGCCCTGTACTTTCGCTCCGCATAGTCTGCGCCTCTTCCATGTTCTTCCAATGCACGAGAATGCCGTCGTAACTCATCAGTTCCCTGTTTGACGATGGCGTAAAAAGCTCTTTCTGCGCGTTCGCCAAGCAGTAGCCTGATCGACAGTTCGTCTGCTTGTGTGGCAAGTAAATCAATGATCTCTGCGAGATTCTGTGCTGACGGTCGTAACTGATGCCAATCGATTCCAAGCTTTGCTAACTCCCTTCGTGCTTGAGCTGTTGGTGCTTCTAATCTGATGAGCATTCGTGCTAAGCCAGTTCCAGCAATGGACGCCCTGATACCGGCATCGTGCAGAAGCATTAACGCCGCGAACAGGTCGTGGAGTTGGACACCAAGCTGACCGGCAATCGGACCAGCGTATTTGATTGCGTGCATTATATCTTCAATGTCCATCAATGATTGGTCGAGCGCGTAGGAAAGTTCGGAAGTGATCATTCTCGCAAATTGGCGGGTTATCGGCATGCCCATGTTGCGCATAATAGCGAAGACCATCCGAACAGTCTCTGCAAGGTCACCGCCCGAGGTCTCTGCGAGGTTCATTGCCTCTGGAAGGAGCGCAACAGTTTGCGAAATAGATAAGCCAGCACGGGCAGCTTCGAGGAATGCAGCAGTGATTTCACCAAGGGATTGACCATAACCGCGCGACAGAGCAGCGGATTGCTGAAGGATTTCGTGTGCGACTGCAGACGCAGCAGCAAACTGACCGGTTGCGACTGCTGCCAACGCCGCCATCTGCTGCGCAGAAACTAAAGCCGATGCGAGCTGCTGCGCTCCAACCGCTAACATCCCAAGCGAGAATAAGCCCATCGCACCCATCGCGTAGACTTCCGCAGCGGCTGCCCGCATCGCCGTGAGCTCTGCTGGTAGTTGACCGAGCTCACCACGCAACTGTCGGATCGCAAGCGATGTCTGATAGTTGGCAGTGATAAGGAACGGAATTATCAGTTCACGCGGCATAACTACCCTCCGCGCTTTGCTTTCTCAAACGCCCATTCTTCTGCTTCACGACGCAGATTCTGCGCAAGGAACCATACAAGTGGGTGCCACCTGTCATGGTGCTCCTTTTCAAGCAAAGATGCAAGCTCAGCGCAAATATTGAACATCATTAGAACCCAATTGAACAATTCATCACTGATTTCCTGACACCCGAGAACTTCCTTGTTCCAGTATATTTGCGGAGTTCGAATTAGTGCCCGGAAACAGTTCCAACAATTCGTTGACTCCGGCAGCGACAGTTTGCGTTCGTCCGGACAATTCCATCAGAGCTGTAATGATCATCGTCATCAGCATCGGAGTGGCATTGAAATCGCTACTGTCTGAGAAAAGATCCGCAGGCGTAAGGTTCAGGACGGGAATGTCAGGAAGTGGTTCGGCATTGTAGACAGCCTGCATGATTTCACCACTCTCAGTTTCAGCTGGCAGCCTGAACGAAGTGATCAGGGACGGAAGTGCTGCAACAAGCCTTTCAGAACCACCAAGCCCGGCAAGCATTAATTGAGCAGCCATTTGTAAGTCAAGTCGCTCTGCAAACCTCGGGATTCTGATCTCAATAAAGAACCGTTCGTCGTCTCCGAACGGCAACTTGATCGGAGAGCGACGAACGGAACGGATGGCTACCCTGAGGGCATTGAGCGCCTCTGCGCGGCTAATGTTCTGCTCCATAAGGAACATCGCCTCCTCTAAATTTAAGTCTTCTTTTTCAGGATTACTATCAACCAGCACTATCAACCAGTAACCGTGAAATTGTATGGAGCATAAATTGTCCCAGCGATGATTGGAGCGAGACCGCGAAAGTCGATAGTAACCTGCTCCAGCGAAGTTTTGTCGCCGCTGGCATTGACCTGCACTCGCTCCGCTGATGCCCTGCGAATGACAAGTTTCGCCTTTTTAGTCCCACGGGAAAGCAGGACACCGAACGCGAACTCTGAGCCTTTCATGATGTTGAAAATATCGTTCACGACTGGATTGGGCAGAAACATAGTGATGTTGCCAGTGACTCGAACGACTGTCGTCATGATATCAATCGGGTAAATGTCACCGAACGGGATCAATTCGTTAGCATCAATCGGGTTCAGCTCGAGGTTCACCTCAATTGACTGAATGTATTGGTTTGCCCAATGATTAGCCACGAACGCACCATCAGCGATGTCCTGCACGCCGCCAGTGACTACAGTCCCGAACACTAACGTCTCCTGACGAGTAAACGGCGGAGTTGTCAGTGCGATGACTGAGGATGGTTGGGCTGACGAGATGGAAGCCATGCGTCCTTGAACCGTGAATGTAACCTGAGGTAGGTCTCGTCGTGAGAACGAGAACCGAGCACCAGTAACGCGTCCATCGGTCAATTGCTTAGTGTAGCGGTTGCCAATGCCCACAAGGACAGTCACATATGGAGGCTGCATGTCAGTTCCGAGGGCAATGACCGAGCCGAGCGTCGAGAGCAAGTCTGGATGCAAATAAATTGGCAAGTCACCTTGCGCCCATTCGCCACGCTTAACACTCCAAACATCAAACCACTGGCCATCTGGCAGTTCTGAGTACTGAATGTCCCATTGTGGTTCGATGCTTTCGCCACCGGCAAGCGGCAGTGCGGTTGTAACAGACGCTGCCGTGCCCTTTGCTGGCTGCACGGCAATCCCAGCAAACGAGAAGTTACTGCGAGCATACATGCTTAGCTCACCTCGTTAATCGGTGAAAGCCAGTTAAGTAGTGTCTCCTGTATAGCAACTTGCCTGCTCTGCAGCACAGTGTCTGTCTGTCGTATGCTCATGAATAAATAATATCACGGGAAAGAAAGTCTAGATAACCTTGCCACCAAGATAGAGTTCCGCTGCAAGCATGATGACCACAGACGTGCAATCGGGAGCTCGCTCTGCAATGATGGATTCGACGTCACTGATAAAAGTCACCCTTGCTGACGGTAATATGCGCACTGCTCTCCCAGAGCCGAGCTCGATTAAACAAAGCTCATAATTCTCGCCAAGAAGATGTTGTAATAGAACCTTCGAGAGTTCGAACTGGACAGACTGTGGTGTTCTTCCCTTTCTGTCGACGACAGCGATGATTTGGATTGCGACTGCAAGTTTGTCCATCGGGATAGTCAAATCATCATGCCCAACTTCCGGGATCCCGATGCGAGCGTATGGAGCAGTTCTCGGTTCGGAACGGGAATTTAGGTCTGCAACTTCTGGCTGTGCGTTAGTGAACTCGACAAGAGCATTGGTAACACGCTCCTTGATGACTTCAAGAAGCTGCTCTAAATCGGTCACAACCTACCCACCTCCAAGCTTGTATCCAGATGCTGCGAACACTGACGCTACACGATTCCATTCGCGTTCGGCAAGCGTGATGAATGCGGTCGCAGCATTGAACACTTCAGGCTCGAGAAGTTTCTGGCGCTCCGAAATCTTCGCAAGGATTCTCTCGATGAAAAGCGACGCACGTTGACCCCTAACGCGCCGCTTGCGTATAGGCTGAGGCGTAATAGTGATCTGATATGTTAGGATTCTCCGTTTCTCCCTGATCTTCGTGATCTCCGCAGAACTATGCAATTTCATCGTGAAGCGTGGAAAACCCGATGGCATCATTACTGGAATTCGCACTGAACCGAACTCAACTGGCTTACGTCTGTATCGAAGCCTGCCTTGCTTTGTGACGGTAAAATATGGATGGTATTTCGTTCCGCCAGTTCGGCTCGTTGTAATGAATCGCTCTTTGAGAATATCTGGTCTCGTCCGAGCACCAAACAGCCATTGCACTTTCGACCACCATTCAGGATCCGGATCTTTAAGCGTCAGAAACGGAGATGTGGTCGGCTCAATCGAACCGTGAAAGCCGTACTGGACGACATGCCAATATGGTGCCTTCTGCGTGTCAAAGCCTGTGAAAGCACCTGCAAACCCTTTCCTGCCGGTCACCGGTTGAAAAACTACCTGAACGGTGTAAAGCATCTGTGCTAAACCTTTATCGGAGTTGAGTGATTTCCGTGCCATCGGTCGTGCAGGAAAATAACGGCTCACTGATGTAGGTTCGATAAAGAAGATGTCACGGACAGCCTGCTTGAACAACATTGCCAATTTCCGGCTGACATACTGAGGGAGTATTCTGGCAGCAGCTCGTTCGAGTTCGTCAAACCGCAACGCCCTCATCCTCCCGCGTTCACTACGACGCCTGATTACTCCTTTCGCAGAAATCTCAATTGTCTCTCCGAAAAGCCCCTTCAATTGGTTCAGCACTGCTTGACCGTAAGTTCTATCGTTCGCAAGACCCGCAAAGACCGATTTGAGAAATGTCCCAACTGGACCAGCAGTTGAGAAATCGACAACGATCGAAAAGTTCGGAGGATCAGGGAGGCTCAACGCAGCAGGCTGAATAAGTTTCATGAATGTCGGGAGCTTGAATTCCATTCCACGATAAGCGAACCTCGCACGCTGCGTTTCAATGGCGCGCCTAAGTTTGTATGCGTGGTCTGCTGCAAGGTGAATTAGCCTATCAGCCGCCCGTTGGATGTCATCTACATCAGCACCGACAAGCGAGAACAACCGCCTGAACGCTTCTATCCTCGGCAACGATGCTCGTAACGCACTCGTAATCGTCTCTGGAGAAATTTCCCTCAACTCGAGGATTTCTTCAAGGCTGCCTCTTGTAAGTTGAGTGATCATCGGGCGATAGTAGCCGATTGTTTGACCTGGCGGGAGCCTGCCGAAGTCTCCTGTTCTGGCATAGAAATGCCGAAGTATCGGAAGCATCGGAGTAGCAACGCTCCTGAATTTCTTGGAATAGGTAGTTCGGAGCTTGTGAGATGCAGACGAAAGGTAACCAGCCCAATACTTGTAGAAGATCGGCCATTGAATCTGAACTTTTTTGGCTGTCAGCTTCCTCGAAGATCTTCGAGGCAAATTTGAACCCACCTCGTTTAAGTTCTGAGCCGAACATACTGCAGGTAGATCTCGTAAAGCCAACCTTCTCCGCTTGGGTCTTCTGGCAAAGCAGTCACCTGAAACTCATCGCCAGTGTCAACTCGAACGATCCTGTCGCCGGGTTCAAATCTAAACGACCCGATCGCCTCTTTGCGGGCATACAAGACATAATCCGCATCCGACGGGACTAAGTAGAACGGTCGAGCCATAGTCCTCACTGACTGAAACCAACCTCGAAACCGACCTTTCTCAACTCCGTCCCTGTAAACTATGAATTCGTGCCTATCAATGATCGCTGGCAGCGAAATCATACGCGACCACCAACCCTAAGCATCTTGAAAGCGATCTGCTCCAACTCACGCGATTTGGCACGCAAGTCTTTCGCAGACTTGAAGCTAAACGAAACCGCACCGACGCGAATTGAATCGTAGATGCTGCTTTGCTCGTTCGAAGCGGCTTTCAAGTAAGCTGCTGCAATTAAATAAGGGAGTGCTTCATAGACTATCGGTGAAGCTGCCATCACAGCATAGTGGATTTCAATCATGCGAGCTGAAATGGTAAAGACTGCCCTATTATTGCTGTCTGGAACAGTTAATTGTTCATTCCCGACATAGATTTGTGAGTCAATAACCCTCGCATCGTATTCTTCTCCATCGATGACAAGCTTGTTCACTTCTGCAATTGGTTGATGGAGCCACCAACGACCTGTCGGGTCATCATAGGTCAGTATTACATGTTCTCGGTGCGCTAGCCCAAATTGCAGAGCTTGTAATTTCGCTGTTTTGACAAATGGCATTAATTTGTATGGAGAAACGAAGGTGAGAATCCTTTCGGAAGTTAGGTTTGCTAACATACTTTCGTCGTCATCGGAAACTTCAAGCGGTTGCAGGCTCGAAATGTCTGTGCCGGTGAAATATTGGTAGAACGAATGACCGTAAGGGTCTTCAGCGCGCGTTCCAATAAATACTGGCGACGACACTGGCGGGACACTTACCCAAACAGGAATAGCAGTGCTGCCGAAATAGACCATTTCGCTAAGCCTCCCTTCGCGAACGCAAACCAGGAAACTCCAATTTTCCTCTCCTGAATGTTAAGGTGGAGGCGACCACAGTCTCAGCTAAGTGAGAACTGCGGTCGCCTCAATCTTTGACCGACTAACCGGCAGGCGGAACGATAGAAATTGCAGCTTGCCAATAACGGCCCGGCACTGCGAGGGCGACAATCCACAGGAAACCTTGTGCGATAGTCAGATCGGCGCCCGGTAGGTCAATCCTGATAGGCATTTCGTCGCCAAGATAGCGCAAGTGCACAGATGGACCATCGTCAGTTGGAGTATCAGGGTCGAGAACGAAAGCCATCCGTTGCCCAGTTGCAGGGAACAATGGGTGGACGATTGGCTTAATGTTACCGTAAGGAGTTGGGATCGGCAGCTCGCCAGTCAGCCATTTGGCTTGACCATCTGGACCGACGCCGTAAGTTTTCGCAAGTTCACGAACGACATTCTCGATGTCGATGCTAGACGCATAGAGTTCTCGCGGAATTCCTCCGGCAGTCCTGACGATGCGAGCTGCTTCAACGACGGCATCGTAGGTGAGCGCACGCTCGTTCAGCGACACGACGTTGCTGCTTGGGATAAGCGTCTTAAGTCCATCCATATTGAATCGCGAATTGTCTGGATCGTGTTCGCCGAAGAAGGCATCGTACTCGACAGTAATCAGCATGTCGCGCAATGCGGCATTGACACGGCGCTCATGCTCGCTACCGAGGTTCTTACCAAACAGTTCAAGTGCGCGGTTCGTTTCAGCCTTGATGGCGTAGACACCATAAGGCACGTCAACGCGCTCACCGGACTGCCATTGGAAGGTAGGGAACGATGTCGCAGAGCGCCAGTTCAACGCTTGCGTCCTGCCATACCTCGCCTTAGCGGCATAGAAACTGACGAACTCTCCGCCGTCACCGCGAACGCGGTCAACTCGCTTGAGTAACAACGGTTCGGTCATGCCATCAAGCAAGACCAAGACGACGGAAGTGACCGGCGTCCAAAGAAATTCAGTTGTCGAAGTGATCCCGGCTGCTTGCAAGCTCTCGGCAACCTTTTGTTCGAGTCGCTCACTCATGTCTTGCACCTCCGGACTTAGTCGGAGTTTTGTTTATTTTCCAGCTATCCCGCAGGGCTATCTGGCTTCCGCTGACCATCATCGTTCATTGTGCGCAAGCACAAAGACACGATTAATCCCGTTCAAGAGGCATCGGAGCAGCCAAAAGCTTCTGAGCTTCACGGATCAACGCTTTGCGCTCTGCTTCAGACGCAGAAAGCCACCTGCGCCAGAGATCATCTTCATTCTTATTACCATTGCTTGATGCTACAAAAGACGAAACGCGTCGTCGTGCACGAACGGAACTCTCGACTGCTTCAAGGCGTTGCATTAGCTCTTCAATTCTTCCGACGATTGGCGCAATTGCCTCTTTAATCAGGCTCGCGAGCCGTTCATCAGCGTCAATTTGAGCGTTCGGTGCATCTTGGACTGAAGATGCGACGATCTGCTTATCGATGGAACCTTGCTGCTCAGCTGCTTCTTGTTCACTGTCATTGTTACCCGACTCTGTAATTGCGTTGGCATCGGACGCCTGTGCCATGCTTTCCACCAGCTGCTCACTTTCTTCGGCCGAAGAGTTAGCTTGCGTAGCCTCGGCGTTGGTCACTTCGGCAGCGTCAGGTTGTTGGTCCTGCATTGACGATGTCACAGAAAGGGCACCGAGAGACCTAATTGCTGCTTCGACGGCTGCACGAAGAGCGAATGTCGCATCGAACAGTTGGCCACTGGCAATCGCAAATTCATCCTGTGAAACTACACCGGCGAATTTGCTCCAAGCACTCTTGAGTCGTTCGGCAGCCTCCGCAGGAGGTAGAACGGGTTGAGTCCCAAGTGAAACCGTGACAGCAAATCGCATCTCCTTGATGAAGTCGAACGGAAAGGCTACCTGCGCGTTCATCCCGATAGCCTGCCCGATCTTCTCTCTCAAATCCTTAATTGCAGCGACGAGCGATTCGTCCTCAACTTCGTCCAAAACCTTCTTCAAGAGCTGGAATGTCTCCGACAGAAGCTGGACTGCGACATTGGCAGGGACGCCATAAGCGGGCGGGTAGCCGTAAGCGGGCGGATAGCCGTAAGCCGTTCCACAACTACTTGCAGCATCGTTGCATTCAGCCTCTTCGCTGTCATCAGAAGCTTGGGCTTTTCCTTCCTCGAAATCCGTTGCCTGCGCCAAGAGTTTCGCTAACTTACTGAAAACCCGCTTGACGATGTTGTCATTTCTGTCTGGTTCACTCGCAGCGCACGATGCAGCCTGCGCTGCAGCAATGGTCTTCATGACTTCATCTGGCAACGCAGCCATCAGAATTTACCTCCTTGTCTTGCTAAGCAAATATCCTGTATGGAAACTGAAATGCTACATTCACGAATATTATAACAACCGCTATGCTAATGCGTCAATAATGCTCAAGTCTACGCCATTCGTCAAGGAATTCTTCAATGGACCTTAATCGTTCCTGAACTTTGCGCTTGCTTTCAGCCAGTTCAGCAATGTGTTCGAACTGTTCAAGGACAATTGGGACGACTTGCAGGTTCAGAATGACATATTCATACTTCCGGCTTTTCCATTCCCGCTTTGCTTGATCAGGCGTGTGCGTCAGAACATAGGGCAGTTGCCCATCGCCTTCAGGATACCAAAACTGCCAGTATGGTCCCTCGCCACCGATTTTCGGTCCTTGACCTTCAAGCAACCTGACAACCCACTTGCCATCTCTCGGCTCAACGTCGTCATCCCACGCTTCAAACTTCATCCAAAACTCATGATAGTCGGGTCTCTGAACGCCGAACCATACGACGCCGTTAGCCTTCCACTCGAACAATGACCATGTCGCTTTCGTTGACCCAGCTGCGCCCGGCGGAGACCACAATAACGGCTCTTTCTCGGTGACAACCGTCAGCCAGACAAACGGCTGCCGCGCTTTCTTGGTGGCTACTATCCTGTCGCCATCTTCGTTGTAAATGAATTTGTCACGCAAGACTGGTGCGATTACGCCATTAAGAAACTGAAGCGCAACTGCAGGAGTAAACAGCGTCCAGCCGATAAGTTGCCGTGTCGGAGCAGACGGGTTCACTATCCGCAGGTCACCGTGAACGCTTGC
>Ga0105156_1000086_pt1 | contig 13480 bp, 10 predicted proteins | sample SSWtaG_3_FD_89673 | JGI IMG/M metagenome (GOLD analysis project Ga0105156, IMG submission 89673) | Hot spring microbial communities from Sandy's Spring West, USA to study Microbial Dark Matter (Phase II) - SSWTFFsm_matched | ecosystem: Environmental > Aquatic > Thermal springs > Hot (42-90C) ...
GCGCGCCCGCGTCACCGAGGACACCACCAGCTCATAGACCTGCTGCGGCTCCATCTGCAGCTTGTGCTTCATGTGCACCGGCGAGGTCGACAGGAAGGTGTGGATGCGGCCGCGCTTGGCCGGCTTGATCGCTTCGGCGCAGCGGTCGATGTCCTTGGCGCCGGCCCGCGACAGCCCGCACACCACCGCGTTCTTGGTGCGGCGGGCGATCTCGCTGACCGCCTCGAAGTCGCCGTCGGAGGCGATCGGAAAGCCCGCCTCGATGATGTCGACGCCCATCGCGTCGAGCATCGCGGCGATGTTGAGCTTCTCCTCGAAGGTCATGGTGGCGCCGGGGCACTGCTCGCCGTCGCGCAAGGTGGTGTCGAAGATGACGACGCGATCGGCGTCGGACTTTCCGGGAGGATTGGACATTGGCTGGCTTCCTTGAAACTGTCGCGCCGGTTCGGTGGGCGCTGTTACGGGGTGTTCCTTGGTCAGATCCCCTGAAGGCCCAGGCGCGAAAGCCCAGCCGGCCTCAGGGGCTGATAAGCAGAAGGAGCCCGCCCGGAAGGAGCGCGGCGAGGTCAGCCCGGGACAACGCGCGGCGCGCGGTGGCAATAGCCCCCGTCTCCGTCGATCCCTGAGCAACGTTGCGAATCATCGACCTCGTCCTGTGGCGACAGGTAATCTCGGGCAAAACCGTTGACGGTTGGTTGCCTGAAGCCCACGCCGGTCCCCGCTTTTAGGCGATCGATGGAAAAAGGGGAAGGCGGTTTTTGCGGCAGGGGCATGAGCCAAAAAGGGCAGCAAAACTGACCTAACGCAGGGCGGTCAGGACCGGCGGGAACGCTTGCGCTTGCCCTTCTCCGCCTTGCCCTTCTCCGACTTCACCTTCTCCGCCTTCACCTCGGCCTCGAGTGCGCGGCGCACCTTGGCGAATTCCGGCAGCACCTTCGGGTCCACCTTGGGAAAGCGCAGATCAAGCTTCTCCAGCGCCGCGACGATGGTCGAGCCGATCACGACGCGGGCGAACCACTTGTGATCCGCCGGCACCACGTGCCAGGGCGCCGCTTCCGTCGAGGTGTGGGCGATCACATCCTGGTACGCGGCCTGGTATTTGTCCCACAGCCGCCGCTCGGTGGCGTCGGCCATGGCGAACTTCCAGCGCTTGCCGGGCTGCTCCAGCCGGTCGAGAAAGCGCCGGCGCTGCTCCTCCTTGGAGACGTTGAGGAAGAATTTCAGGATCAAGGTGCCGTTGCGGGCGAGATAGCGCTCATAGGCGTTGATGTCCTCGAAGCGTTCGCGCCAGATGTTTTTGCTGACCAGCGGCGGCGGCAGCTTCTGGCTCGCCAGCACCTGCGGGTGGACGCGGACGATCAGGCACTCCTCGTAGTAGGAGCGATTGAAGATGCCGAGCCGGCCGCGCTGCGGCAGCTGCGTGGAGGCGCGCCACAGGAAGTCGTGGTTGAGCTCCAACGTCGATGGCGTCTTGAAGGTGCAGACGTCGATCCCTTGCGGATTGACGCCGGAGAACACGTGCTCGATGGCGCTGTCCTTGCCGGCGGCGTCCATGCCCTGGAAGATCAAGAGCACCGCCCAGCGGTCGGTGGCGTAGAGCCGCTGCTGCAGGTCCGCGAGGCGCGTGAGGTTGGCGGCGACGATCTCAGCGGCCGCGTCCTTGTCGAGCCCGCCCTGATCGTCGGCGGCGTGCGATTTCAAGCGGAACGGCGTGGTGCCGTCGGAGCGGTACGGCACGATGAAGCGGTCGAGCGTTGCGGCGAGGGATTTTTTTGTCTTTTGGCTTTTCGCCACGCTCCGGCTCCGGGATGCGATCGGTTTGCACGGAACATACGTTGTTCTCGTCGTCATTGCCGGGCTTGACCCGGCAATCCACACTTTTGTGCTGTGGTCGAAGTGTGGGCCCGCGGGTCAAGCCCGCGGGTGACGAGGGAGTGCCGCCCCCCTCACTCCGTCATGGCGTCGAGGAAGGCCGTGACGAAGGGCGGCATCGACGGCAGGAAGTCGTGGCGGTCGCGCACCAGGTGGATGGCGCTGAGCTCCGGCATCTTCTGCATCTTGAGCGTGCCCTCGATCTTGCGCTTGACCGATTCCGCCGGCCTGTTGCAGTCGAGCAGTCGCATCAGCGCGATCGACGCGCCGGTCTCGACGCAGTACCAGCGCGCCGCGGCGCGGAAGTCGTAGTTCTTGAGCCCGGTCTCCTCCTCGACCTCGCGGTACACGCTCGCCGCCATGTCGACCCGGCCGCGCACCACGTCGGCCGGCTCCGGCGTGCCGGACGGAAAATAGATCCGCCCGGCATTGGCGGTGTGCTCCCCCATCTCGCCGAGCACGAAGACGCCGTCGCTGCCGCGCAGCGCGCCCATGCCGAAGCAATTGTAGACCCCGCTGCCCGGAAAGCCCCAGTCGCGCCAGGCGAGCAGGCTCGCGAAATCGGTCTCGAAATAGCTCGCGCGCAGGGTGTCGCCCTCGTGGCGCGGGGTGCGCATCAGAAGCACGCGGCCGTTGTAGAGCTGCGGGCGGACGTCGCAGGCGCTGGCGAAATGGGCCTCGATCTCGGCGCGCCGCTTGACGGCGAAGGGCCACTCCCACGCCTCGACCACGAGCTCGAGCCGGCCGACCTCGCGCACCGTCGCCGCGGAGCCGGGCGGCCTCATTTGCCCGCCGCCGGCTTGCCGGCGGCGATCTGCGCCGCCGCATGGGCGACGAAACGTCCGTCGAAGGTCTTGTCGAGGTCGATCCTGGCGTCCTTCAGCTCGGCGTCGAAGCGCTGCAGCATGTCGCGCGCCCGCGCCATGCCGTCGGGCGGGATCACGCCGCTTTGCGAGTACATCGGCGCCGAGGCCTTCACCGCCGCCACATAGAGCGCCCGGTCGCCGAGGTAGTACTCCTCCGGCACGATCTTCGCGACGTCCTCCGGCGTCGCCGCCGCGAGCCATTGCAGCGCCCGGTAGAAGGCGTTGACCAGATGCTGCACCGTCGCCGGATTCCTGGTGATGAAGTCACGCTTGAGATACACCACCGCCGCCGGCGTGTTGCCGCCGAACAGCTTGCGGTTGCCCTCCTCGGTGCGCAGGTCCGCGAGCACGGCGATGTCGCCGTCCTGCTCGAGCTTGGTGATCACCGGGTCGAGATTGCTGATGGCGTCGAGGTCGCCCTTCTTGATCGCCGCCACCGCGCTCATGCCGGCGCCCACCCCGATGATCGAGACGTCCTCGGGCGTGAGGCCATCGCGGGCGATCAGCGCGTCGACGAAGAAATTGGTCGAGGAGCCCGGCGCGGTGACGCCGATCTTCATGCCCTTGAGATCCTTGAACGACGTCACCGTGCGCGCGCGATCCTTGCGTACCGCGAGCGCAATGCCGGGAAAGCGCCCGAGCTCCTCCACCGCGACGATGTCCTGGCCCTTGGCCTGCATGAAGATGGTGTGCTCATAGGCGCCGGTGACGACGTCCGCCGAGCCGCCGATCAGCGACTGCAACGCCTTGGCGCCGCCGCCGAAGTCGGTGATGGTGACGGCGAGCCCTTCGTCCTTGAAGTAGCCGAGCCGCTCGGCCAGCGTCAGCGGCAGGTAGTAGAGCAGGCTCTTGCCGCCCACCCCCAGCACCAGATTGGGTTTTTCGGGCGCCTGCGCCGCGGCGGGACGCGGGGAGATCGCAACCAGTGCCAGCACGGCGAGAAGAGCCGACAGGCTGTCGCGAAGCGCACGCATCAATCCCACCCCTCGAAACCTTTTTGTTGCGGCCTAGCCCGACTCGGGCCAACGCCGGTTCCCTACTAACTCTAGTGATTCAGGCGGCTCTGTGACAAGCGCAGCGTGATGCGCGCTGATGCGCCGGTAAATCCCATGCGCACTCGCTATCATTCTCGCAGCGCACTCGGAGTTGGTCTCCAAGCCAATAGCCGCCGCTCGACTTCGCCGACCAGAAGATCGATCGCCATCACCACCACCGCCAGCACGATCATGCCGGCAAACACGCCGGCAACGTCGAACACGCCTTCGGCCTGCTGAATCAGGTAGCCAAGCCCGGCGGAAGCGCCGAGGTATTCGCCGACCACCGCACCGACCACGGCAAAGCCCACTGACGTGTGCAGCGAGGAGAACATCCACGACAGCGCGGAGGGCCAGTAGACGTGGCGCAGTAGCTGACGCTCGCTCATGCCGAGCATGCGGGCGTTGTCGACCACCGTCGCGCTGGCCTCCTTGACGCCCTGGTAGACGTTGAAGAACACCACGAAGAATACCAGCGTGATGCCGAGCGCGACCTTGGACCAGATGCCGAGCCCGAGCCACAGCGCGAAGATCGGCGCCAGCACCACGCGCGGCAGCGCGTTCATCATCTTCACGTAGGGGTCGAACACCGCGGCCACCACCTGCTGGCGCGCGAACCAGAACCCGACGAGAGCCCCCGACAGCGAGCCGATCACGAAGGCGAGCAGCGATTCGGTGAGCGTCACCGCGAGGTGGCGCCAGACGCTGCCCTCGGCGATCCATTTGGCGATCCGGGCGAACACTTTTTGCGGCGTCGAGAAGAAGAACGGCGGCAGCACGAGGGTGCCGAAGATCGGCACCGTGGTCAGCACATGCCACAGCGCGATCGCGGCCACCGCGACGAGGAGCTGGAGGGTGAGGAGCGTGAGGCGGTTCATGGGGCCTCCCCCTCCTCGATCGTCACCCGCGGGCTTGACCCGCGGGTCCACGCTTTGCAGCACGCGATGGCGAAGAAAGTGTGGATGGCATAGCAACGCGGCTCTCGCCGCGTTGCGTTCTTGTAAGTGCCGCAAGTCGTGTAAACACGACTTGCGGGGTCAAGCCCGGCCATGACGAGAGGAGAGTTGTTCTCACGCCGCGTCATAGCTCTTCACCACTTCGGCCTTGAGCACGTGCCAGATCTCGCGGTGCAGGTCGTGAAACGCGCCCTCGAGGCGAATCTCCAGAATGTCGCGTGGGCGCGCGAGCGGCACGCGCCAGTCGCCGATGATGCGCGCCCCGGGCCCCGCCGACATGATGACAACGCGGTCGGCGAGCGCGATCGCCTCCTCGAGATCGTGGGTGACGAACACCACCGCCTTGCGCGCGGCGCCCCACAGCTCGAGCAACAGGTTGCCCATGATCTGCCGGGTCTGGGCGTCGAGCGGCCCGAACGGCTCGTCCATCAACAGCAGCGCCGGATCGCGGATCAGCACCTGGGCGAGCCCGACGCGCTTGCGCTGCCCGCCCGAGAGCATGTGCGGATAGCGCTGGGCGAAGGCGGCGAGGCCGACCTTGCCGAGCCACTCTTGAGCCTTGGCCCTCGCCGCGGCCCGCGCCTCGCCCGCGATCTCGAGCCCAAGCGCGACGTTCTCCAGCGCCGTCTTCCACGGAAACAGCGCGTCGGCCTGAAACAGGTAGCCGGCCTTGCGGTTGAGCCCGGCCACGGGCGCGCCGAAGCTTTCGACCGTCCCCGCCGCGGGACGTAGCAGACCCGCGGCGACATTGAGCAGAGTGGACTTGCCGCAACCGGTCGGCCCGACCACGGCCACGAACTCGCCGGCCTCGACCTTCAGGTCGGCGGACGCCACCGCGGTGTAGCTGCGCCCGCCGGCCAGGCGGAACGTCACCTCGACGTCATTCAACGCCACCGCCGGCGGCGAAGCGGATCCCTGCACTTGGCTTTCTTCCCGGATTGATCAAATAGGGCGCGCAAATTCCCCCGGACACGACGCCGATGCAAGGGGGCAACCGCAACGCAGGGTCGCACAATCCCCGCTCCCATGGCATCTTGCCGCCATGCCGGACCCCACCCCGCCCGCGATCGCCTTCGAGCACGTGACCAAGCGCTTCGGCAGCGGGGACGGCGCGGTCGCCGACGTCTCGCTCGCCGTGGAGCGTGGTGAATTCCTGTCGATCGTGGGCGCCTCGGGGGCCGGCAAGACCACGCTGCTGCGGCTCGCCGCCCGCCTGATCGAGCCCGATGAGGGAGCGGTGCGGATCGATGGCGCCGACATCCGTGCGGTCGACCCGGTGGCGCTGCGGCGGACCATCGGCATCGTGTTCCAGAGCGGCGCGCTGTTTCCGCACATGAGCGTCGCCGAGAACATCGGCATCACGCCGAAGCTCGCCGGCGTCAAGCCCGCCGAGATCGCAGCCCGGGTCGACCGCCTGATCGCGCTGGTGCGGCTCGATGGCGTCCGCCACGGCGCCCGCTTTCCCCATGAGCTCTCCGGCGGCGAGCGGCAGCGCGTCGCGGTGGCGCGGGCGCTCGCCAACACCCCGTCCATCGTGCTGATGGACGAGCCGTTCGGTGCGCTCGATCCGCTCACCCGGGATGCGCTCGGCGAGGACTACGTGGCGCTGCATCGCGCCCTCGCGCTCACCACGGTGATGATCACCCATGACATCACCGAGGCGCTGGTGCTGTCGGACCGCATCGCGGTGATGCAAGCCGGCCGGCTGGCAGCCGTCGGCACACCGACCGAGCTTGCCGCGTCGGTCGACCCTTATGTGGCGGAGCTGCTCGGCACGCCGCGGCGGCAGATCGCGCGGCTCGCGGCGGTGCTGCCGCCATGACGCCCGATCCCCGCCTGAGCGAAGCGATGCAGCTGTTGCCGGATTATCTCGGCAGTCACCTGCGCGTCAGCCTGACGGCGCTTGCGCTCGGCGCGGGATTAAGCTTTCCGCTGGCGCTCGCCGCGCGGCGCCGCCCGCTCGCCCGCGCCGCGTTGCTCGGCCTCGCCAGCATTGTGCAGACCGTGCCGGGGCTTGCGCTGCTGGCGCTGTTCTATCCGCTGCTGCTGGTGGCGTCCGCGCTCGCCATGCGGCTCGCCGGGCTCTCGTTCTCGGCCTTCGGCTTCCTGCCGGCGGTGCTCGCGCTCGCGCTCTACAGCATGCTGCCGGTGCTGCGCAACACCATCACCGGCCTCGACGGCATCGATCCGCAACTGATCGAGGCGGCGCGCGGGGTGGGCATGACGCGGCGGCAGCAGCTCGTCCTGGTCGAGCTGCCGCTGGCGCTGCCGGTGATCATGGCGGGCCTGCGCACCGCCGCGGTCTGGGTGATCGGCACCGCGACGCTGTCGACCCCGATCGGCCAGGAGAGTCTGGGCAACTACATCTTCTCTGGCCTGCAGACCCAGAACTGGGTGTTCGTGCTGTTCGGCTGCGCTGCCGCGGCGATCCTGGCGCTCGTGGTCGACGCCCTGCTGGCGCTGGTCGCGCAGGGGCTCGCGCGCCGCAGCCGCGCCCGCCTCGTGCTCGGCGTCAGTGGCTGCCTCGCCCTGATCGCGATCGTGCTGACGCCGGCGCTGCCGCATCTGCGCGGCGCCTACGTGGTCGGCGCCAAGACCTTCACCGAGCAGTATGTGCTGGCCGCGCTGCTGGCCGACCGGATCACGGCCAGCGGGCTTACCGCAACGACGCGCGAAGGACTCGGCTCCAGCGTGATCTTCGCCGCCTTGAAAGCCGGTGACGTCGACGTCTATGTCGACTATTCCGGCACGCTCTGGACCAACACGCTGCACCATCGCGAGATCCCGCCGCGCGCGGCGCTGCTCGACGCGCTGAAGAACGAGCTCGCCGCATCCGGCGTGACGCTTTCAGGCGAGCTTGGCTTTGCGAACGCCTACGCGCTGGTGATGACGCGAAAGCGTGCCGCGGCGCTCGGCGTCCACTCGATCGCCGACCTCGCCCGCCACCCGGAGCTTACCATCGCCGGCGACTACGAGTTCTTCGCCCGCCCGGAATGGGCGGCGCTGCGCGAGGCCTACGGGCTTTCCTTCCGCGCCCAGCGGCAGATGCAGCCGGACTTCATGTACGCCGCGGTCGCCGTCGGCGAGGTCGACGTCATCGCCGGCTACACCAGCGACGGCCAGATCGCCAAGTATGATCTGGTCGTGCTCGACGATCCCAAGGCTGCGATCCCGCCCTATGACGCCGTGGTGCTGCTGGCGCCGAAGCGGGCGAACGACGCGGCGCTGCGCGCGGCGCTCGCCCCGCTCTATGGCCGGCTCGACATCGCCGCCATGCGCGACGCCAACCTGCGCGCCGCCCAAGGCGACGCCAACGCGACGCCGCAGGCGGTGGCGCGGTGGTTGTGGGAAACGGTGGCGAAGGGGGATGCTTCTAAGTGATTCGAGCGCGGCGACAGCTGTATCAGGCGAAGCGCCGTCCCACCCTCATGCGTCATCCCCGCGAAAGCGGGGATCCAGTACGCCGCCCCGTCGCGGCTGATCCTCTAACGCCCTGGAATACTGGGTCCCCGGTCAAGCCGGGGACGACAGTCGGATGAGTCATTTATACACAAACGCCGGATCATCGAAATCGATCAGCGGAAACTCGTCCTTCTCGCTCCAGTAGTCCTGGCTGTGCTGCCACTCGGGCTTGTCGCCACGCTTCGGCAATAGGTGCATGCCGCGCATCAGGTAGCCCGGGTTGAAGTTCTCCGGATCGATGAACGACGACAGCGGCATATCGCCGTCCTCGTCACGCAGCGCCGGCACCACGCTCTTTGCGCCTTTCGCTTTCATGTGCTGGAGGAGCGCGCAGACGAAGTCCGCGATCATGTCGACGCGCAGCGTCCACGAGGCGCGAAAATAGCCAAACACCCAGACCATATTGGGCACGCCGGTGAACATGGCGCCGCGATAGGTCACGGTGTCGGCGAAATCGACCGGCCTGCCGTCGACCGCAAAGGCGATGTCGCCGAGCACACTCAGATTGAAGCCGGTGGCGGTCACGACGACGTCGGCCTTGAGCGCGTTGCCGGACTTCAGCCGCAGGCCGTCGGCGGTGAAGCACTCGATCTCGTCGGTCACGACCGACGCCTTGCCGCTCTTCACCGCGCGGAACAGGTCGCCGTCGGGAATGAAGGCGATGCGCTGGCGCCACGGCCGGTAGCGCGGGGTGAAGTGGGTCGCAATGTCGGCGTCCTCGCCGAGATAGGCGCGCACGGCGGCGAGCAGCTCCTGTTTCACCACCTCGGGCTCGTTGAACGAGCGCTTGGTGAATGTTGCCTGGTCGTGCAGCACCTTGCGGCGGACGATCTCGTGGATCCACTCCTCGTTGATCTGCAGCGTGCGCAGCAGATCCGCAAGCTCGTTGGCGTTGCGCCCGGTGATGAAGTAGGTCGGCGAGCGCTGTAGCATGGTAACGTGCCGGCACTTGTCCGCGATCGACGGGATCAGCGTCGCCGCGGTCGCGCCCGAGCCGATCACCACCACGTCCTTGTCGGTGAGGTCGAGATCGTCGGGCCAGGTCTGCGGGTGGACGATGCGGCCCTTGAACGCGGCCATGCCCGGCCACTTCGGCGTGTAGCCCTCCGCATGGCGGTAGTAACCCTGGCACATCCAGAGGAAATTGGCGGTGAAGCGCACCGTCTCGCCGCTGTCGAGGCGCGTCGCCTCGATGGTCCAGAGGCGCGCCTCGCTCGACCACGATGCTGACACGATCTGATGCCGATAGCGGATGTGGCGCGCCAGATCGTTGTCGTTGATCACCTCGCCCATGTAGGTGAGGATCTCGGCTGCGGTAGCGATCGGCGGCCCGACCCACGGCTTGAAGCGATAGCCGAAGGTGTAGAGATCGCTGTCGGAACGAATGCCGGGATAACGATGGGTGAGCCAGGTGCCGCCGAAGCTCTCCTGCGTCTCCAGAATAACGAAGCGCTGGTCGGGGCACTGCTTGGTCAGGTGATAGGCGGCGCCGATGCCGGATATCCCGGCCCCGACGATCAGGACGTCGAAGTGTTCGGCGCTTGAATCGGTGGCTTGGGTCACCGGCTGCGCGAGCGTCGCTGGAGCATTCATGGCGCGTTTTCTTCTCCCTTGATCGGCGTTCGCATTTGCCGCGCGGCGGAAATCGCTCTTCGGCGACAACGCGCGGCGTGCCGATCCTTCCATCACATCAGCGTGTGGTGTCGGTGACGCGCGGTCAAGCCGTTTGCGGACACGGCAGCTCCGCGTTGTCGCGCCCGCAGTCGCGTCTCACTTGCATCCGCTTTGGGCTGGCAGCTTGGTCGGCGACCCGCTAGCGTCGGCTCCGACCATCCGGAGCCCCTCGATGCGCGTCTTCATCGTCCATGCCCATCCCGAGCCGAAAAGCTTCAACGGCGCCATGACGCGCACCGCGAGTGAGGCCCTCACCGCGGCCGGCCACGAGGTGATCGTCTCCGACCTCTACGCCATGGGCTTCAACCCGGTGTCGGATCGGCGCAACTTCACGACCGTGCACGATCCCGACTATTATCGCCAGCAAGCCGAGGAAGCGTACGCCGTCGCCAACGACGGCCTCGCCGCCGACATCAACGCCGAGCTCGACAAGCTCGACTGGTGCGACGCGCTGATCCTGCAGTTTCCACTATGGTGGTTCGGCCTTCCGGCGATGCTGAAGGGCTGGGTCGACCGCGTCTTCGTCTCCGGCGGCCGGGTCTACGGCGGCGGCAAGTGGTACGACCAGGGCGTGTTCGCCGGCAAGCGGGCGATGTGCGCGCTGACCATCGGCGGGCCGGCTCCGATGTATACCGAGCACGGGCTGAGCGGCCCGATCGACACCATCCTCTATCCGATCCACCACGGCATGCTGTATTTCACCGGCTTCACCGTCGTCGAGCCATTTCTGGTGCATGCGCCGGTGCGGATCTCGGCCGAGGAGCGCGCCGTGCATCTTGCGCGCTACCGCGAGCGGGTGCTGACGCTTGGGACCGCGCCGACCATCGAGTATCCCAAGCTCGCGGACTATGATGAGCAGAGGGTGCTGCGCCCGGCGGGGAAATAATCGTCATCCCCGCGAAAGCGGGATCCCGTACGCCGCCCCTTCTCGGCTCTTTCGCTTGCGCTTGCGATTACTGGATCGCCCGCTTTCGCGGGCGATGACAGACGGAGAGTGGATCGGCACTGTCGATCTCTCACCGGCGTGTTGCGTGATGTGTTCAGACAGAACCACACGCCGTCATGGCCGGGCTTGTCCCGGCCATCCACGTCTTGGTCTTTCCGCGAATAAGGACGTGGATGCCCGCGACAAGCGCGGGCATGACGATTCCATCAAAATTCAACTTGCTCTAGCCCCCCACAAACGCCGTCATCACGTCCTCGAGATCCTCGAAGATCATGGCCCTGCCGATCTTGTCCAACAGGCCGGCGCGTTCGAGAATTTCCATGGGCTCCTTGTGCAACTCGGCGATGCCGAAGGCGAGGCCGCGCGCGGCGAACGCGCTCTGAATATCCTCGAGCATCGCGGCGGCCGTCGAATCCATCTGAACGATCGCGCTGGCGTCCAAGACGAACCAGCGGGTGTCGGCTGGGAGATCCGCCGCAATCGCCTCCAGCCGCGACTTGACGTAGTCGACGTTGAGAAACAACAAGCTGCTTTGGATCAGGCAGACGGCAAGCCCCGGGACCGGCCGCGCGGCCTCCGACCGGTGCAATTTGTAGAAACCGTGCCGGCCCGGAATGCGGCCGAGCATGGCTTCGCGCGGGCGCATCAGCTTCAGCAGGAGGTAGAGCAGCGTCGCGCCGACCGCGATCACGACGCCGCGCAGCACGCCGAGACTGACCACGCCCCACAGGCCGATGAGCGCGAACACGAACTCCATGCGGCTGATGCGCCAGATCTCGCGCAGGCCCGCAAAGTCGATCAGGCCGATCGCTGCGCCAGCGAGAATGGCGCCGAGCGCCGGGATCGGCAACAGCTTGAGCGCGCCATGCAGGTAGAGCAGCGCCAGCGTCAGTGTCAGCGCGGCGGCCAGACCCGATGCCTGCGAGCGCGCGCCGACGGCCATGTTGATGGCGGTTCGCGAGTCGGAGACGGTGACCGGAAATCCGCTGAACAGGCCCGACGCGACGTTGGCGGCGCCGAGCCCGGTCAGCTCGGCATCGGCGTCGACCTCGAACTTGCCGCGCGCGCCGAAGCTGCGTGCGGCGACGATGCCCGAGCCGAAGCTCACCAGCCACACTGCTGCCGCACCCAACACCAATTCCCTGAGCGGTAGATTAGCTACGCCGGGCAGCGAGGGCGCCGGGAAGGCTTTCGGCAGATCCCCGACCACCTTGATGCCCATGTTTTCGAAATCGAACAGTGCGGAAGCGCCGACCGCAACGACCACGATCACCAACGGCCCCGGAATCGGAAAGCGCCGCCACGACATCAGCTGCAGGGCCGCGAACAACACCACGCCGAGCGCGACCGATGGCCAATGGATCGCCCCCGCCTTGCGAACAAGCTCGACAATGGGTGGAACCAGGCCATCGGCCTCGATGCGCACGCCTGTGAAGCGTCCGATCTGGCCCACCAGGATCGAGAGCGCAACGCCGCTGATGAAGCCGACCAGGATCGGCTTCGACAGGAAGGCGGCGATAACGCCGAGGCGGAGCCAGCTTCCCGCGATGCAGAGCAGCCCGACGACAAGTGCAAGCACCGACGCGGCGCCGACGCGATCCGAAGGCGCGATTTCGCCCATGCCTGCGAGCGCGGCGGCGAGCACCGTCATCGTCGCGGCGTCCGGTCCGACCGCAAGTTGGCGCGAGGGGCCGAACAGGGCGTAGCCGACCAGCGGCAGGATGCTCGCGTAGATTCCGGTCTCCGGCGGCAGGCCGGCGATCGCCGGATAGGCGATGGCGCTCGGGATCGCCACCGCCGCCACAGCAAGCCCCGCGGACACGTCCTGACGCAGCCAGGCGAGCCTGTAGCCCTTCAGTCCCGCGAGAACTGGCAGCCGCGCCCACATCGGCCGATCTCCCTTCGGCGACACGCGCCCACAGGAGGCCCGCTCAAAAGGCCCGCTCAAAAAAGTCACAGCGCCGTCACTTTGACGAAGCCGTACATTGTCAATATCATGCAATCGGACGTTCGGATCGAGCGGATTGAGATAGATCAACGCAACCGCAGTTTGCGGGACGGATCCTCAGCCCGGCGCCGGAAGGCCAAGAGGGGTGCTCGCATGGCGACCTCTGATCCACGCACTGCGTTTCTTGATCGGCCAGGCTTTGATCGGTCAGGCTCTGATCGATCAGGCTTTGATCGGCTCTCTCGGCCCGGGCGCCACACCCATGGCGGCCCTCCAATGATGCCCCCCATCACAACACCACTGGAACGCGCGGCCCGCCGTCTGGCTGCCGACCAGCTCGCCCAGCCTCCGACGATCGACAGCGGAGGCCGACCCATTCGCCTGATTTGAATCAACCTGTCCGATCGCCGGCGCTTGGCTGCGGCGGCAAGACATGGTGAGAAGGGGAACGCGATGCGCACGATGGCAATCTCGACTTTGGCGGTGTGCGGATTCCTGACGTCAGCCCTCACCTCGGCCGGTGCCCAGTCACCTCAGCAACCGACCGCGGTGCCGGTCAGCGTGGTCGCGGCGGAAAAGCAGCCGGTCACCAAGAGCCTCGACTTTGTCGGCCGGGTCGACGCCATCGAGCGGGTCGAGGTCAGAGCGCGGGTCACCGGCTATCTGCAGGACGTGCTCTTCAAGGAAGGCGACCTGATCAAGCAGGGCGCGCCGCTCTACAC
>Ga0105156_1000089_pt1 | contig 13252 bp, 12 predicted proteins | sample SSWtaG_3_FD_89673 | JGI IMG/M metagenome (GOLD analysis project Ga0105156, IMG submission 89673) | Hot spring microbial communities from Sandy's Spring West, USA to study Microbial Dark Matter (Phase II) - SSWTFFsm_matched | ecosystem: Environmental > Aquatic > Thermal springs > Hot (42-90C) ...
AGCGGGCCGGAGATGCGGCCTTGATAGTCGGCGACGCATTTGGCCACCCGGCCGCGGCCGCAGACATAGCCGGGGTCGGCGGCATTGCCGCAGCGGCACGGGTTCATCGCCGCCACCAGCATGAAGCGCGCCGGATAGGTGACGCGGTGGTTGGCGCGCGACACCGCGACCTCGCCGTTCTCCAGCGGCTGGCGCAGCGAATCGAGCACGCGCGGCTCGAACTCCGGCAGCTCGTCGAGAAACAATACGCCGTTATGGGCGAGCGAGACCTCGCCGGGCCGGGCGCGTGCCCCGCCGCCGGTCAGCGCGGCCATGCTGGCGGAATGGTGGGGCGCGCGAAACGGCCGGACAGACGTGAGCGCGCCATCCTCGATCTCGCCGGCGACAGAGGCGATCATCGAGACGTCGAGCAATTCCTGCGGCGACAGCGGCGGCAGGATCGAGGGCAGCCGCGCCGCCAGCATCGATTTGCCGGCGCCAGGGGCCCCGATCATCAGGAGATGGTGTCGGCCGGCGGCGGCGACCTCGAGCGCGCGCTTGGCGCTTTCCTGTCCCTTGATGTCGCGCAGGTCGAGCCCGCCGGCGGCAGCGGCGCGGATCTTCGGCTGCGGCCGGGACAGCACCTGCGTGCCCTTGAAGTGGTTGGCGAGCTGGATCAGCGAGCCGGCGGCGAGAATTTCCTGGGTGTCGGGGCTCGCCCACGCCGCCTCGGGGCCGCAGGCCGCGGGACAGATCAGGCCTTCGTCGCGCCCGTTGGCGCCGATCGCCGCCGGCAGCACGCCCGCCACCGGCGCGATCGAGCCGTCAAGACCGAGCTCGCCGAGCACCGTGAAGCCGTTCAGCGCGTCCGGCGGGATGGCGCCGATGGCCGCCATCAGGCCGAGCGCGATCGGCAGATCGTAGTGGCTGCCTTCTTTGGGGAGATCAGCCGGGGCGAGATTGACGGTGATGCGGCGCGCCGGCAGGGCCAGCCCCGAGGCGGTCAGCGCCGCGCGGACCCGCTCACGCGCTTCCGACACCGCCTTGTCCGGCAAGCCGACGACGAAAAATGCCGGCAATCCTGGCGCCACCTGGACCTGCACGTCGACCGCGCGGGCCTCGATGCCCTCGAACGCCACGGTGGAAACCCGCTGGACCATGCCGCCCTGCCCCTTGCTCGCAACCCAGGGTAGCCGGGTGCCGGCAAAAGAACAAGTCATGAACGAGGACCGAAGCCAGCCGCCGGTTGCCGTGGCTGCTCGACCCCGGCGCCAGGCTCGGGCGGACGTGGTTCAGTGCCGGTGCGCGGACCGCTTTACCGCTTCGATTATTTGGGCTGATGAGGTCGAGCGAGGCTTAACTCACCAATAAACGGCTGTCGTGTACATTCATATTACGAACGACCTTTGAACGGGCTGACCAATGTCAAAGCTGGAAAAACGTACCGCCAGGCGTGTCGCATTTGAGGATTCGTTCGAAACCACCGTCGTTGCGATCGATGGCTCCTGGTCCATCAGAGGAAGGCTTTACGACGTGTCGGACACCGGTGCCAGAGTTCGCTTGTCCGGCGAGCTCATTGAACGTCTGCGGCATGAGGAGTTCATTCTCATGATCACGCCCGATGGCAGAGTGTCGAGACGCGCCAAGATGGTGTGGGAGCGCAAGCAGGATGTCGGCGTTCATTTCGTCTCCCCACCCGGCAAGACCAGCCGCCAGGGCCGATCATGTCGGTAGAGCGCGCCTTGAGAATGTTTAGATCGCGTGCGCCGAGACGCGACGCCGAAGTTGATGAGGAACGGATTTCGTCCCTGGAGAAATCGATTGATGCTGTGGTCCGCAAGATCGTCGCCGAGCGGGCCGGCATTCTCAATCGCCTGAAGCAGACCTTGAATGAACCGGACGCCAAAGCACGATGGCGCTCCGGATCTTCCCCGAGATTATCGAGCGCAGAATATTTGCGTGTTGAGACCCGTCTTCGATTGCTCGATCTGCAAGTTTCAAAGTGCGCCGAAGTCGGGGCGATGGTTTCGGGTCTGCGTTCCCTTGGGGGAGGAGAGTAGGTCCCAGGTCCTATTTGGCATTTACGGGGTTGTCTTGACGCCGTTTCCGAAGAAACCCGCCGCCGCCAGATCCGGGCTGAGGCCGCCCAGCGCCGGCGCGAGACTCGGCGCGGCGGCGACGGTCGCCACCTCCTTCGGCTTCAGCCGTAGTCCGAACAGGTGTGGGAAGCGCAGGATCTCGAGGTCGAAGTTCGGCGCAGTGACGAGGGTGCTCGCCGCGCGCGGCGCGTAGATGCGGCCCCAGAGGTCGATGCCGTCGAACTGCGGCAGCGCGCTCAGCCGCAGGTTGGCGAGCGGGCCGCGGAAGTTGAGCAGGTCGCGGGCGCGGTCGTTCATCATCAGCACCCAGCCGTCGGTGACATGGCCGGCATCGTTGGTGATCGGGCATGCCACCGCGATGGCATCGGGGGCGGTGCGGAACAGGTGCTCGTAGACCTCGAGCTGATGGTTCACCAGCTCGAAGTAGCCGACCAGGACCACCGTGCTATCGGAGATGCGGACCGGCAGCACGGCGTTGTGCCACATCGTGCCGGGCGGCGAGCTGGTGCTGGTGAAGCGGCTGAAGGCCGGCATCATGTCGCGCATCACCCGGCGATAGACCTCCGCGAGATCGCGGACGATCGGGCTGTCGCTCGCCGCGAGCAGGGTCGAGGTCGGGCCGCGGAAGATCGCGTCCTGCAAGGCGCTGCCGATATAGATGTAGGCGAAATCGTCGCCGTTCGGCGTCAGGTAGACGCAGTGGTCTTGCACCGACGGTGCGGCCTCATCGATCAGGCGATGCACCGTCAGCGCGCCGGTCCCCTGAAGCGTGCGCCACTTGGCCCAGAGATATTCCAGGCCGGCCGTCGCCAGCTCACGCGGAATCGTCGATCCGTGGAAGACCTCAATCGCCATGGTAACCGCAGCCCCATTACCCCTGCCCGACCCCTTTGTCGGACAAAAGCCCCATCGCCGCGCTTGCATCGCTACAACCGCGTCATCCCGTTGATGCCACAAGGTTGTCAGCAATTGATTAAGAGCGCGGCACAATTTGAGCGCGAGTGGGCGTGCACCCATGGGCCGTCGCTACGGCGCTCGCGGGAGCGGCGTGCAATTGTCGCAACCGGACGAGGCTATTGGCGGCGCTTGGCCTCGATCACGTCCCAGATCCGCGCCGCGATGTCCGGCCCGCCGACGCGGGCGATGGCGCGGATGCCGGTCGGCGAGGTGACGTTGATCTCGGTGAGAAAGCCGTCGATGACGTCGATGCCGACGAACAGGAGGCCGCGCTCACGTAACGCCGGGCCGATGCGCTCGCAGATCGCGCGCTCGCGCGGGCTGAGGTCGGTCGCTTTCGCCGCGCCGCCGCGCACCATGTTGGAGCGCAGGTCGTTCTCCGCCGGCACCCGGTTGATCGCCCCCGCAAACTCGCCGTCGACCAGGATGATGCGCTTGTCGCCGTTCTTCACCTCGGGAAGAAAGCGCTGGATCACCCACGGCTCGCGGAAGGTGACCGAGAACATGTCGTGCAGCGAGCCGAAGTTCATGTCCTTCGGCATCACCCGAAACACCGCCGAGCCGCCGTGGCCGTAGAGCGGCTTCATCACCACGTCGCCGTGCTCGGCGCGGAACGCGTTGATCTCGTCGATGTCGCGCGAGATCAGGGTCGGCGGCATCACGTCGGCGAACTGCATCACGAACACCTTCTCGGGCGCGTTGCGCACGCTCGCCGGATCATTCACCACCAGCGTGCGGGGATGGATGCCTTCCAGCATGTGCGTCGTCGTGATGTAGGCGAGGTCGAACGGCGGGTCCTGGCGCAACAGGATGACGTCGAAGGTCTCGAGGCTCTCGCGGCGCGAATCGCCCAGCGAGAAATGATCGCGCTCGTCGTCGCGCACGGTGAGCGGCCTGACCGGCGCCACCAGCTCGCCGCCGCGCAGCGACATCTGGTCCGGCGTGTAGTAGGAGATCGCGTGGCCGCGCCGCTGGGCTTCGAGCAACAGCGCAAGGGTGGAATCGCCGCGCACGTTGATGCGCGCGATGGGATCCATCTGGACGGCGACTTTCAGCGACATGGGCAGTTCCGCGTGGTGATCTGAGAGTGAGAGGGTGTGAATAGCATCGCGCCGGCGCCTTGTAACCTCGCTCAACCGTGGAGGTCGAATGCCGCGGTGAGATGGCGTGGCAGCGATTTCGGCGCCACCAGCACCGCATCGAAGCGGCAGGCGAGCCCCTCGTGCTCGGGGTGGTTTGCGAGCCACATCTGGGCCGCGGCGACGATGCGGTGACGCTGCTGCGGCGTCACCGCGTAGGCCGCGTCGTCCAGCGTCGCGCGGGCCTTGACCTCGACGAACACCAGCGTATCGCGGCGGCGCGCGACGATGTCGATCTCGCCGAAGCGGGTGCGGAAGCGTCGCGCCAGGATGCGGTGGCCCCGCGCGATCAGCCAGGCCGCGGCGCGGCTCTCCGCCGAGATCCCGGTCTGAAACGCCCGTACCCGCTCGGGCGAGGGGGCGTCGCCGCCGGCACTGCCATCGTCAGGCTTGGTCATCGCGCGTCTCCTTGGCGAGCTCCAGCGCCCTGGCATAGACCTCGCGGCGCGGCCGCCCGGAGGCCTCGACCGCGTGCGCCACAGCGTCCTTGACGCTGTCCTGTTTCAACCGTGCCCGCAACAACGCGTCGAGCGCTGCCTGCGGCATGATGTCGGCGCCGCGTGCCGGCGGCCCGATCACCAGCACGAATTCGCCGCGGGTCTCGAGGCCATCGGCGACCGCTGCGAGCGCGGTGAGGGTGTCGCGGCGGACCTCCTCATGCAGCTTGGTCAGCTCGCGGCAGACCGCGGCGTCACGCGGGCCCAGCCCCTGCGCGAGGTCGCGCAGGGTGTCACCGACCCGGCTGCCGGCCTCGAGCAGCACGAGGGTGGCATCGAGCCGCGAAAGTTCGCCGATCCGGGTGCGGCGCGCCACCTCACGTGCCGGCAGGAAGCCTTCGAAGAAGAAGCGGTCGGTCGGCAGCGCCGCCAGCGTCAGCGCCGCCAGCACCGACGATGGGCCTGGCAGGGTGTGGACGGCGAGGCCCGCCGCCGCCACCTCGCGCACCAGCTTGAAGCCGGGGTCCGAGATCAGCGGCGTGCCGGCGTCGGACACCAGCGCGACCGCCTCGCCGCCGGCGAGACGTCGCATGATGGCGGGCCGGGCCTCGGCGGCATTGTGCTCGTGGTAGGGCGTGAGCCGGGTGCCGATGTCGAAGCGCTCCAGCAGCTTGCGGGTGACGCGGGTGTCCTCGCAGGCGATCAGATCGACGCCGGCCAGCGTCTCCAGCGCGCGCAGCGTGATGTCGCCGAGATTGCCGATCGGGGTCGCCACCACATGGAGCCCCGGCGCCGCCCTCGGGGCGGCCAGGGCATGGCCGGCCACCACGAAGCCGCGCGCGGCGGGGCTGTTCGGTTCGGCCGGATCGGAGGGGGGCTCTGGGCGGGATCGCATGGTCGCACTATCTAGCGCAGGCTGACGGCAAAAGGGGGTGGCATTTCCGGCAGTTGGCGGTCGGGGAGGTCAGATAAACCTTTTGCCTTGGTTAACCATTCGACCACAATATGCTCCACTCCCCGCCCGGCCGGGAGGGTCAGGTTTTCATGGTCTGCCCGATCCGGAGCAGGAACCGGTTGGACGCCCGTGAGAAAAGAGCTGCGATGGCTGCCTCAAACGATCCGCTGACGTCCCACCGGGGATCGACCCGGCGGTCCGCGCTCGGCCTGATCGCGGTAGCGCCCCTGGTCGCCGCGTGCTCCGGCATTCAGAACAGCCTGACCTCGCTGACGCCGGGCGCTCCCAGCGAGGCGCCGGCCGGCCCGCCCCAGCAGCCCACCACAGTGGGCAGCGGCGGCGTCAAGGTCGGGCTGATTCTGCCGCTGTCGGGCCAGGGCAATGCCGGCGTGGTCGCCCAGAGCATGAAGAACGCCGCCGAGATGGCGCTTGCCGAATTCCAGAACCCGAACGTCCAGCTTCTGGTCAAGGACGACGCCGGGACCGCCGCGGGCGCCCAGCAGGGGGCCCAGCAGGCGCTCGACGAGGGCGCCGAGATCATGCTCGGGCCGCTGTTCGCGCTCTCGGTGCCGGCCGCGGCGCAGCTGACGCGGGCGCGCAACGTGCCGATGATCGCATTCTCGACCGATTCCACCGTCGCCGGGCGTGGCGTCTATCTGTTGAGCTTCCTGCCGGAGTCCCAGGTCAGCCGGATCGTCAGCTACACCGCCGGCACCGGCAAGCAGGCGTTTGCCGCGATGCTGCCGGAGAGCGCTTACGGCAATGTGGTCGAGGCCGCCTTCAAGCAGGAGGTGGCGCGGCGCGGTGGCCGCATCGTCGCCTTCGAGAAATACGGCGCCGACCGTTCCGCGGCGGTCCGCAACGTGACGCAGGCGCTCGGCGGCGTCGATGCGCTGCTCCTGGCCGACGACGACGCCGGTGCCATGGTGGCGGTGGCCGATGCCCTCAACAGCGGCGGCGGCAATCTCAAGCGCGTACAGCTGATCGGCACCGGCGTCTGGGATAACCCGCGGGTGTTCTCCAGCGCGATCATGCAGGGCGGCACTTACGCCGCGCCCGATCCGGCCGGCTTCCGCGCCTTCTCGGGCCGCTATCGCACGAAATACGGGCAGGAGCCGGTGCGCCCGGCGGCGCTCGCCTATGATGCGGTCGCGCTGGTGGCGGCGCTGGCGCGCACCCAGGGGCCGCAGCGTTTCTCCCAGGACGTGCTCCTCAACACGTCGGGGTTCGCCGGCACCGACGGCCTGTTCCGGTTTCGCGCCGACGGCACCAACGAGCGCGGGCTCGCGGTGCTCAAGGTCGCGAGCGGCGGCGGCCAGACGGTCGCCGCCTCGCCGAAGAGCTTTGCGACGTGATTTGACTCGTCATGGCCGGGCCTGTCCCGGCTTTCGCACGACGACGCCGCGCCACGTGATGTCGAATTAGGAAGGTATGGTTGCTATCCGGGGGATGGCTCGCTCTTGCGTCTCCCGGCTCACACCCCTCCCTAACCCTCCCCCACAAGGGGGGAGGGAATGTGCAAACCAATGAAGGTCCATATCGTGAGGGTATCGCAATCACGAACTTCACTCCGCTCTGCACACGGGAATGTCTCTCCGCTCCCTCCCCCCTTGTGGGGGAGGGTCGGGGAGGGGGGTAGCCGTTCGTGCCGCAAGCCAACGTCGGCGCGCGGCAACGCAGCCGTCCCGCGCAGTGACGAAGGCGAGTAGCGGAGCGCTACGCCGCCAGATCGGCCACCACCGCGTCGAGCAGCGGAAAGCCTTCGCGCGTGACGCGCAGCCGGCCGTCGCCGGCGATGTGGATGGCGCCCTCCGCCTTGAGCAGCGCGACGCGGGCCGGATCGAGCGGACGTCCGGCCAGTGCGGCATAGCGTTTTGGATCGATGCCCTCGGCGAGCCGCAGCCCCATCAGCAGGAATTCGTCGGCGCGCTCCTCGCTGTTGAGCACCTCGTCGGTCATGATGCCGTGGCCGGTGGCCTCGACCCGCGCCAGCCACGCCTCGGGGCGCTTGTCGGTGGCGGTGGCGCGGCGCACGCCGCCGACATCGAGCCGGCCGTGGGCGCCGGGGCCGATGCCGGCATATTCCTCGCCGCGCCAGTAGACCAGATTGTGCCGGCACTCCGCGCCCGGTCGGGCGTGATTGGAGATCTCGTAGGCCGGCAAGCCGTGCGCGTCGCAGATCTCCTGGGTCACGTCGAACAGCGCCCGCGCGACGTCCTCGTCGGGCGTCTTCAGCTTGCCGGCGGCATGCAGGCCGTAGAACGGCGTGTCCGGCTCGATGGTGAGCTGATAGAGCGACAGGTGCTCGGCGGCTTCGCTTATCGCCTGCCTGAGCTCGCGCGCCCAGGCCTCGGGGGTCTGGTCCGGACGGGCATAGATCAGATCGAACGAGTAACGTTCGAAATGCGTGCGGGCGATCGCCACCGCGTCGAGCGCCTCGCGGGCGCTGTGCAGCCGGCCGAGCGCCTTCAGCGAAACATCATCGAGCGCCTGCACGCCGAGCGAGACCCGGTTGACGCCGGCCGCGCGGTAGCCGCGAAACCGTGTCGCCTCGACGCTGGTGGGGTTGGCTTCGAGCGTCACCTCGACGCCGGATGCCACCTGCCAATGTCGTGCGATCGACTCGAGAATCGCGCCCACCGTCTGCGGCTGCATCAGCGACGGCGTGCCGCCGCCGAGAAAGATCGAGCTCACGGTGCGCGGCCCGGTCCGCGCCGCGGTGGTTTCGATCTCGCGGTCGAACGCCCGGGCGAAGCGCGCCTCGTCGATCGCGGCATGGCGGACATGGCTGTTGAAGTCGCAATACGGGCACTTCGACAGGCAGAATGGCCAGTGCACGTAGACACCGAAGGCGCCGAAAGCTGCGGTATCACCGGTCGGCAAGCGACGTCTCCGGGGTGAGGCAGATTTGCTGCAGCTTGATGAAGGCGCGGGCGCGGTGCGACAGCCCGCGGCCGCGTGGCGGCAGGCCGTGCTTCTCCTCGCTGGTCATCTCGCCGAAGGTGCGGCTGTGGCCGTCGGGCAGAAAGAACGGGTCGTAGCCGAAGCCGGCGGTGCCGCGTGGCGGCCAGACCAGGGTGCCGTCGACCCTGGCCTCGACCTGCTCGAGATGGCCGTCCGGCCAGGCGACGCACAGCGCCGAGACGAAATGCGCGGTGCGCTGCGTCGGCGCCACGGCGCCGCGCTCCTGCAGCAGGCGTTCCACCCGCGCCATGGCAGCGGCGAAATCCTTGCCTTCCCCGGCCCAGCGCGCCGAATAGATGCCGGGTGCGCCATCGAGCGCGTCGACCACGAGCCCGGAATCGTCGGCGAAGGCGGGAAGGCCTGCGGCCTTGGCGGCGGCAAGCGCCTTGATCGCGGCGTTGGCCTGGAAGCTGGCGCCGGTTTCATCGGGTTCCGACAGGCCGAGCTCGCCGGCGGACACCGCGTCGATGCCGTGCGGCGTGAGCAGCTCGCGCATCTCGGCGAGCTTGCCGGGATTGTGGGTCGCGACCACGAGGCGTCCGGTGATTCGGCGGTGCATCAGGTTGATCCTAGCATGAACGCCTGGAGCCGGCGCCCGGACACGCGGCGGCTATCCAATCGCCATTTTCTGCAGGTCAACCAGCCGCGCCACGCCCTTTTGCGCCAGCGCCAGGAGCTGGAGAAACTCGTCCTGGGTGAATGGCGTCTTCTCCGCCGTGCCCTGCACCTCGATGATGCGGCCGTCGCCGGTCATGACGAAGTTGGCGTCGGTCTCCGCCTCCGAATCCTCGGCATAGTCGAGGTCGAGCACCGGCGTGCCGTTGTAGATTCCGCACGACACCGCCGCGACGTTGTCGCGCAGCACGCCGTCGCGAATCATGTTGCGGCTCTTCATCCAGCTCAGGCAGTCGGCGAGCGCGACCCAGGCGCCGGTGATGGAAGCGGTCCGCGTCCCGCCGTCGGCCTGGATCACGTCGCAGTCGATCGTGATCTGCCGCTCGCCGAGCGCCTCGAGATTGACGCTGGCGCGCAACGCGCGGCCGATCAGGCGCTGGATCTCCACCGTGCGGCCGCCCTGCTTGCCGGCGGCGGCCTCGCGGCGGGTGCGCTCCAGCGTGGCGCGGGGCAGCATGCCATATTCGGCGGTCACCCAGCCGCGGCCCTGGCCCTTGAGCCAGGGCGGCAGCCGCTCCTCCAGCGTCGCCGTCACCAGCACATGGGTGTCGCCGAACTTCACCATGCAGGAACCCTCGGCATATTTGACGACGCCGCGCTCCAGCGACACGGGGCGCAGCTCATCGGGTGCACGGCGACTGGGCCGCATGGTGATCCTCCAAGATCAGGAAACGAAACGGACAACGCTGTGGCGACGCCCAGGGCGGACCAAGGGCCGTGGCCAGCTTTTTCATGGCCGCTTTTAGGGGCGCGCTCCGGTGGCGGCAAGGGTCTCGCGCGCGTGCGGTGGATCTGACATTCGCACGACAGGCCGCTTGAAACCGGCGCGAATTCGGCACAAATGGAGGAGCCGTCGCGAAGATTTCCGGGAAACTTCCGAGAAACTTCCAAGAATCTTGCGATAGACTCCCAAGAGCAAAGGCCGTGGCGCACCAGGATCCGATCGCTCACCTCCTCACCCCCCACCAGGGGCTGGCGCAACTCAACGAGCGCTCGCGCGAGATTTTTCGCCAAATTGTCGAGAACTACCTCGCCACCGGCGAGCCGGTCGGCTCGCGCAACGTCTCGCGCCTGATCACGGTGCCGCTGTCGCCGGCGTCGGTGCGCAACGTGATGTCCGACCTCGAGCAGCTCGGGCTGATCTATGCGCCGCACACCTCGGCCGGCCGGCTGCCGACCGAGCTCGGCCTGCGCTTCTTCGTCGACGCCCTGATGCAGGTGGGCGAGCTCAGCGAGCCGGAACGGCAGTCGATCGAGGCCCAGCTCGCCACCGTCAACCGGGCGCAGACGGTCGAGGCTGCGCTCGACGAGGCGATGGCGCGGCTGTCGGGGCTGACCCGCACCGCCGCGGTGGTGCTGACCGCCAAGGCCAACGTGCGGCTCAAGCACATCGAGTTCGTCCGGCTCGAGCCGGAGCGGGCGCTGGTGGTGCTGGTCGCTGAGGATGGTCAGGTCGAGAACCGGGTGCTGCCGCTGCAGCCGGGGATCCCGGCCGCCGCGCTCACCGAGGCGTCGAATTTTCTCAACGCCCGGATTCGCGGCAAGACCCTGGCCGAGGTGCGCGCCGAGCTCGAAGACGCGCTGGCGCAGAGCCGCAGCGAGCTCGACCAGCTCACCCAGAAGGTGGTGGCCGCCGGCATCGCCAGCTGGTCGGGCGGGGCGAGCGACGAGCGCCAGTTGATCGTGCGTGGCCATGCCAACCTGCTCGAGGACCTGCACGCCATGGAGGACCTCGAGCGGGTTCGCCTGCTGTTCGACGATCTCGAGACCAAGCGCGGCGTCATCGACCTGCTCGGCCGCGCCGAGCGCGCCGACGGTGTCAGGATCTTCATCGGCTCGGAGAACAAGCTGTTTTCGCTGTCGGGGTCCTCGACCATCATCGCGCCCTATCGCGACGGCGCCGGCCATATCGTCGGCGTGCTGGGCGTGATCGGCCCGACCCGGCTGAACTACGCGCGGGTGATTCCGATGGTCGACTACGCCGCGCGGATCGTCAGCCAAATGCTCGGCAAGTAACCGACCGGCGCCACCCGCGCCACTTAGCAAGTGGGATCAATCGTTTACCAGGCGCTTGATTTTCGGCGCCGGAGCCCTGATATCCGGGCGAAATCCCACGACCAGTTGATGTGAGAAGGCGCAGTGATGAGCGACGCGAACGGCCACGGCAATTCCGAGGACTCCAAGGACCCCCAGGGCGCGGCGGCTGCCGAGCCGGTGGTATCCAAGCCCTACATCATGCCGGACGAGCCGGAGGAAGGCTCGGTCGAGGCGCTGACCCGCGAGGCGGCGGAAGCCAAGGACAAGATGCTGCGGACGCTGGCCGAGATGGAGAACCTGCGGCGCCGGACCGCCAAGGAGGTGGCGGACGCGCGCAGCTACGGCATCGCCGCATTCGCCCGTGACGTGCTCGACATCGCCGACAACCTGCAGCGCGCGCTCGACGCCGTGACGGCCGAGGCGCGCGCCGCCGCCGATCCGGGTCTGAAGGCGCTGATCGAGGGCGTCGAGCTGACGGAGCGGTCGCTGCACGCGACGCTGGAGAAGAACGGCGTCAAGAAGTTCGACCCCACCGGCGAGAAGTTCGACCCCAATTTCCAGCAGGCGATGTACGAGGTGCCGGATCCGTCGGTGCCGTCGGGCACGGTGGTGCAGGTGGTGCAGGCCGGCTACACGATCGGCGAGCGCGTGCTGCGGCCGGCCCTTGTCGGCGTCGCCAAGGGCGGCGCCAAGCCGGCGCCGGTCACCGACATCAAGGCCTGATCCGGACCTTTCCGATTGATCCATGCGAAAACGCGCGGGCTAAAAACCCGCGCGTTTTGCATTTCTTAGGTCAGGCGCCGCGCGACGTTTACGACAGCGCGAGATCGCTCGACTGGATCCGCTTGACGCCGGCTTTCGCGGTGTCGGCCCAGGCCTTGGCAAGCGAGCCGCCGGCGTCGATGCCGCGGCAGGCGTCCTCGATGATGTAGGTCTCGAAGCCGGCCTTGCGCGCGTCCATGGCGGTCCAGGCGACGCAGAAGTCGGTCGCGAGCCCAGTCACGAACACCCGCTTGATCTTGTGCGCCTTGAGGTAGGCGGCGAGCCCTGTGGTGGTCTTGCCGTCGGCCTCGGTGAACGCCGAGTAGCTGTCGACGTCCTTGTGATAGCCCTTGCGGATGATCAGCTCGGCCTGCGGGATCGAGATGTCCTTCGAGATCGCCGCGCCGTCGGTGCCCTGCACGCAGTGGTCGGGCCACAGCACCTGCTTGCCGTAGGGAAGATCGATGGTCTCGAACGGCTTCTTGCCGGGATGGGCCGAGGCGAACGAGGTGTGGCCGGGGGTGTGCCAGTCCTGGGTCATCACCACATTGGCGAAACCCTTGGCGATCTTGTTGATCACCGGGATCACCTGGTCGCCGTCCTTCACCGCGAGGCTGCCGCCGGGAAGGAAGCAGTTCTGCACGTCCACCACGATCAGCACCGATTCATCGTCGATCTTGATCGGCGCCGCGGCGAATGCACGCGGCAAGGCGCCCATGCCCGCAGCCATGACCGCCAGTCCTGCGCCACTGAGAAGTTGTCGTCTGTCCAGCATCGTAAAGCCCTCCGCCTACGCTGTTGCAACGCTCCAACGCGCACCAGCAAACCAGCCGGAACCGGGCCTGACAAGATGTTTGTATGCAAATAAACCGGGCGCGATGCCGCACTCTCGGTCAAATGGCCGCGTCAGCGCGGCCCGATGCCGTCGCGCACCGCGCGGAAGCGGACGAAGGCCGGCTGCCACTCGTCGCGCTTGGCGCCGGCCACGATCCGCAAGGTGGCCGGCGAGTTGCTGAAGCGCAGCCACTGCACGATCCGCACCGGCGTGTTGTTCTTGCCGGTCACCGCCTCGAGACGGGTCTCGTAGCCGGCGAGCCCCTCGATCCGCTGCGGTTCGGAGGACATGATTCGGATCTCGCGCAAGCCCGGCAGGGTCCGGGCGATCTCCTGGGCAAAGCGGTCGCGATCGTCGGGCGTGGCCGGTCCCTCCGGCATCACCCCGATCAGCACGTAGGGCGCGCCTTCGAG
>Ga0105156_1000090_pt1 | contig 13123 bp, 16 predicted proteins | sample SSWtaG_3_FD_89673 | JGI IMG/M metagenome (GOLD analysis project Ga0105156, IMG submission 89673) | Hot spring microbial communities from Sandy's Spring West, USA to study Microbial Dark Matter (Phase II) - SSWTFFsm_matched | ecosystem: Environmental > Aquatic > Thermal springs > Hot (42-90C) ...
AGCGTGATCATCGAGAAATAGATGCCCTGCCGACGGATCGCGACGAGGCCGGTCACCACCGCCAGCACCGTGGATGCCGCGACCCCCACCAGGATGCCGAACTCCGGCGACACCGCCCAGACCTTCAGCGCGTGCGCCGTGCAGTAGCCGGCGGTGCCGAGAAACATGGCATGGCCGAACGACAACAGGCCACCGTAGCCGATCAGGAGATTGAAGGCGCAGGCGAGCAGGGCAAAACACAGCGCCTGCATCACGAAATACGGATAGATCCCGGTGAACGGCACCACCACCAGCAACGCCGCCATGATGACGAAGGCGACGACCTCGTCGCGGTTGGAACGGTGCGCCGGAGCGGCGTTCTCGGTAATCGATGTCATGTCAGTTCGCCCGCCCCGTCAGTCCCGTCGGCTTGACCAGCAACACCAGCACCATCAAGACGAACACCACCGTGTTGGAGGCTTCGGGATAGAAATACTTGGTCAGACCCTCGACGATGCCGAGCGTAAAACCGGTGATGATCGATCCCATGATCGATCCCATGCCGCCGATCACGACGACGGCGAAAACCACGATGATCAGGTCCGCGCCCATCAGCGGCCGCACCTGGTTGATCGGCGCCGACAACACGCCGGCGAGCGCCGCGAGCCCGACACCGAGCCCGTAGGTCAGCGTGATCATGCGCGGCACATTGATGCCGAAGGCCCGCACCAGCGTCGGATTTTCGGTGGCCGCGCGCAGGTAGGCGCCGAGCCGGGTGCGTTCGATCAGGTACCAGGTCGCAAGGCACACCACGAGGGAGAAGATCACGACCCAGCCGCGATAGATCGGCAGGAACATGAAGCCGAGATTGACGCCACCGCGGAGTTGATCGGGAATGGCGTACGGCAGGCCCGAGGAACCGAAATAGTTCTGGAACAGGCCCTGAATGACCAGCGCCAGGCCGAACGTGAGCAGCAGCCCGTAGAGATGGTCGAGGCCCGCCAGCCACTGCAGCATGGTTCGTTCGAGAACGACGCCGAAGATGCCGACCACCAGCGGCGCCAGCAGCAGCGCCCACCAGTAGCCGATACCGGCATATTCGAGCAGGAAATAGGCGACGAAGGCGCCCATCATATAGAGAGCGCCGTGGGCGAAATTGATGATGTTGAGCATGCCGAAGATCACGGCGAGGCCCAGACTCAACAGCGCGTAGAACGAGCCGTTGATCAGGCCTACCAGAAGCTGGGCATAGAGGGCTTGCATGGCGATTGGTCTTTCGTTCCGGCTACAGCGTGGCCGTCAAAGTGACGGCCACGCTCCTCCCCTGTCGCTATTTCTTCACCAGCGGGCACTTGCTGTCGGCGAGCGGCGCAAAGGCCTGCTCCGCCGGCACGGTCGCGACCAGCTTGTAGTAGTCCCACGGCGCCTTCGATTCCGACGGCTTCTTGACCTCGAACAGATAGGCCGGGTGCATCTTGCGCCCGTCGGCGCGGATCTCGCCCTTGCCGAACAGCGGATCGTCGGTCGGCGTCGCCTTCATGGCCGCCACCACCTTGGCGCCGTCATGCGGATTGCCGCCCATGGCGGCGAGCACCTTCAGATAGTGCAGCACGCCCGAATAGACGCCGGCATGGTCCATGGTCGGCATCTGCTTGTTCTTCGTGCGCTCCTGGAAGCGCTTGGCGAAGGTCCGGGTGCCGTCGTTGAGATCCCAGTAGAAGGTCTCGGTGAAGTTGAGGCCCTGCGCCACGTTCAGGCCGAGCGCGTTGACGTCGGAGATGAACAACAATAGCGCGGCGAGCTTCTGGCCGCCGGCGACAACGCCGAACTCGGCGGCCTGCTTGATCGAGTTGGAGGTATCGCCGCCGGCGTTGGCGAGCCCGATCACCTTGGCCTTGGAGGCCTGGGCCTGCAGCAGGAACGACGAGAAGTCGGAGGTGTTGAGCGGATGCTTGACACCGCCGACCACCTTGCCGCCGGCGGCGGTGACCACCGCGGTGGTATCGCGCTCGAGCGCCGCACCGAACGCGTAGTCGGCCGTGAGGAAGAACCAGGTGTCGCCGCCGGCCTTCACCAGCGCCCCGCCGGTGGTGTGCGCCAGGGCATAGGTGTCGTAGGTCCAGTGCACGGTGTTCGGCGAGCACTGCGCGCCGGTGAGGTCGGAGGTTGCGGCGCCCGAATTGATGTAGACGCCGTTCTTCTCCTTGACGATGTTGTTGACGGCCAGCGCGACGCCGGAGTTCGGCACGTCGGCGATGACGTCGACCTTGTCGACGTCGAACCACTGGCGCGCGATGCTGCTACCGATATCCGGCTTGTTCTGGTGGTCGCCGGCGACGACGTCGATGGTCCAGCCCTTGGCCTTGAGACCGGAGTCCTCGACCGCCATCTGCGCGGCAAGCGTCGACCCCGGACCGCCGATATCGGCATAGAGGCCCGACTGGTCGTTCAGCACCCCGATCTTGGCTGTCTTGTCCTGCGCCAGCGCCACGCCGCTGCCAGCGAGCCCGACCGCTCCGCCAAAAAGAAGAGCGGAAATCAATTTTCTCATGATGTCCTCCCGAAAATCGGCCTCGCCGGCCACGCTACACGCCGAGATAGGCGTGCAGTTTTTCCATATTCGCCTCCAACTCCGCGTTGGAGAAACCGTCGATGACCTTGCCGTGTTCGACGATGTAGAAGCGATCGGCCACCGTCGAGGCGAAACGGAAGTTCTGCTCGACCAGCAGAATCGTGAAACCTTCCTTCTTGAGCCGCGCGATGGTGTGCCCGATTTGCTGGATGATCACTGGCGCAAGCCCCTCGGTCGGCTCGTCGAGCATCAGGAACCGGGCGCCGGTGCGCAGGATCCGGGCAATCGCCAGCATCTGCTGCTCGCCGCCGGACAGCTTGGTGCCCTGGCTCGACAGCCGCTCCTTGAGGTTGGGAAACAGCGTGAAGATCTGGTCGAGCGACAGGCCACCGGAACGCACCACCGGCGGCAGCAGCAGGTTCTCCTTGACATCGAGACTGGAGAAAATTCCCCTCTCCTCCGGGCAGATCGCGATGCCCTGTCGCGCGATCCTGTCGGAGGACGCGCGCACGATCTCCTGGCCCTGGAAGCGCACCGAACCTGTGCGCTTGCCGATGATTCCCATGATCGATTTCAGCGTGGTGGTCTTGCCGGCGCCGTTGCGGCCGAGCAGCGTCACCACCTCGCCTTCGCGCACGTCGAAGGTGATGCCGTGCAGCACATGGGACTCGCCGTACCAGGCCTGCAGGTTCTCGACCGCGAGCACCGGGTTGGCGACGGCAGCTGCCGAGGGCGAAGCGGCTTTGATGGTGTCAAGCATGGCCGGCCCCCAGATAGGCTTCCTTCACGCGCTCATCCTTGGTCAGTTCGGAATAGTCGCCCTCGGCGAGCACGCGGCCGCGGGTCAGCACCGTGATGGTGTTGGACAGGTTGGCGACCACGCTCAGGTTATGCTCGACCATCACGATGGTGTACTTGGCCGAGATCCGCTTGATGAGCGCCGCGATCTTGTCGATGTCCTCGTGCCCCATCCCGGCCATCGGCTCGTCGAGCAACATCATCTCGGGATCGAGCGCCAGCGTGGTCGCTATTTCCAGCGCACGCTTGCGCCCGTAGGGCATCTCGACCGCCGGCGTATCGGCAAAGCTGGTCAAGCCGACGTCCTCGAGCAGCTCGCGGGCGCGGTCGTTGAAGCGGTTGAGCACCGCCTTCGAGCGCCAGAAATCGAACGACGAGCCGTGCTGACGCTGCAACGCCACCCGCACGTTTTCCAGCGCCGTCAAATGCGGAAACACCGCCGAGATCTGAAACGATCGCACGAGGCCGAGCCGCGCCACGTCGGCCGGCTTGGTGGCGGTGATGTCACGTCCATTGAACAGGATCTGGCCGCGCGACGGCGTCAGGAACTTGGTCAGAAGGTTGAAGCAGGTGGTTTTGCCCGCTCCGTTCGGACCGATCAGGGCATGAATGCTGCCGCGCCGGATCCGGAGGTTCACATCATTGACGGCAACGAAGCCGGCGAACTCTTTGGTCAGGCCTTTTGTTTCGAGAATATACTCGTCAGACACTCCGCTCCCCCTGCCAGCCTTCAGCGGTGTGTCGCCGCCCGCGGCCGATTATGTTCCGCCGGCGTCTGCGATGACCCCGGGCGGTTTGTTGCCGGACTATGCCGCCATCTCCGCGCCTTTCGCAAGACGGAAAGCGCAGCAATTTCATTTTCATTCTGTGTCCCCAATAGGATATACGACCTCTCGATGACGGGTCGGAAGGCCCGATGGGGTTGGCACGGCCGCCCCGTCTCCGCCGGCATCAGCGGCGGGCTGGAATGGCGGTCTCATAAAGCTCGGGCTTGAAGCCGACCAGCAACTTGCCGCCGAGGTCGAGCACCGGTCGCTTGATCATCGACGGCTTTGCCAGCATCAAGGTGATCGCCTTGGCTTCGGTCAGGCCTGCCTTGTCCGCGTCCGGCAGCGCGCGAAACGTCGTGCCGGCGCGGTTGAGCAGCGCGTCCCACCCCACCGCCTTGCACCAGGACTTCAGGCGGTCGCGATCGATCCCGGCCGACTTGTAGTCGTGAAAGTCGTAGGCGACGCCGCGGCCGTCGAGCCAGGCCCGCGCCTTTTTCATGGTGTCACAATTCTTGATGCCATAGATCGTGGCTGGCGCCTTGGCCATCTCACTCACCTTCCTTAAGCTTTCCTTCCGCTCGGCCGGCACAGCCCTTGCGCTGCCCAATCCCATCCGAAACACGCCCCTCGCGGGCGCGGCGCAAGATGAGGGAAGACAGGTCCTTCATCAAGACGAAGTTGCCGCCACATATGGCGGCGGCGAACCAGCGCACGGTGCGCACTGTCGCGCGAGGCGCGCGCAGCGCGCCAGGCGATCACCAGATCCCAGGCAGCATCCGGTACTTCACTTTGGCCGCATAGTCGCGATAGCCCGGGAGCCCCTCCAGCAGGACAGCCTCCTCGCCGACGGCGCGAAGCCCGAACAATGGCACCAGCAGCACGACGCCGAGCAACAGCCCCCACAGCGAGCCGAGCAGCAGCGCCGTTCCCACGATCAGAAGGATCGCATAGCCGTACATCGGATGGCGCACGAAGGCGTAAGGGCCGGTCGAGATCACCGTCTGGCCGCGCTCGTGTTGCACCCGAACGTTGGTGGCGGCGAACCGGTTGGCGCGCAACACGGTGATCCAGCCCCAGAACGCGCCGGCGACCAGCAGCGCCCCGAGCACCTTGCCCCAGACCGGGACATGCGACCATCCGAAGCGTCGAGCATCGAGCGCCATCACGGCGAACCATCCCCAGAACAGCAGCAGCAGCACCGCCATGATCAGGCGATCGCGCGGCCGCTGATCGCCACGAAGCGGCGATTGCATTCTGGCGGCCAATAGATCGGGATCGACGGCTCGGAGCCAGATGGTGGTGCCAAGGCTGCAGCCGATGAACAACGCGAGAAATATCCAGCCCTCGGGCCAGGCGATCGTCCCGGCAGGCACGAACAGCACGAGCACAAAGAGGACCACGCCGACAATCGACCGGACGATCACCTGGGACATCATGGCTTGGCTCCGGGTACCTGACCCCGCGTGATGATGTGGGCGGCTTCCAATACCATGCAACGGCAGACGGTCGCCCAACGGGTGCAACTATTGTTTCAGCCCTGGCAAGGGACCATTCCGCGGCGGGTCCGTTCTCCGGCGGCGCCAGCAGACGTAGATTCGGCCGCGAAGCCCCGATCGCTCAAGGAGCCCCTCATGGACCGCCCCTCCCGACGCAAGGTTCTGACACTTGCAGCTGCGTCTGCCGTCGCCGGATCATCCAGCCTCGCAGCCGAAACGCGCTCGCCGGTGAAGGCGATCGGCTTCGATGCGTTCGTGATCTTCGACCCGCGCCCGGTTGCCGCGCTTGCGGAAGAGCTCCTCCCCGGCAAGGGCGAGGCGCTCACCGCGATGTGGCGGACACGGCAATTCGAATACGCGTGGCTCAGGACCCTGACCGGCCATTACGTGGACTTCTGGAAAGTAACCGAGGACGCGCTGATCTATGCGGCAGCGGCAACCAAGATCGAGCTGCCGGCGGAAAAACGCGACCGCCTGATGCAGGCCTATCTCGCCCTGAAGGCCTACCCGGACGTGCTGCCGGGGCTGCAGGCGCTGCGGAGCGCCGGCATTCGACTGGCGTTCCTCTCGAATTTCACCAAGCCGATGCTCGATGCAGATGTCGCCAGCGCCGGGCTCAAGGGCCTGTTCGAGGAGCATCTTTCGACCGATCGCGTGCAGGCGTTCAAGCCCCATCCGCGCGCCTACCAGATGGGGATCGACGGCTTCGGCGTGCGGCGCGAGGAAATCGTGTTCGCCGCCTTCGGCGGCTGGGACGCGGCCGGTGCGAAAGCCTTCGGCTATCGCACCTTCTGGGCCAACCGCTTCCATCTGCCGGTGGAAGAGCTCGATACGAAGCCGGACGCGATTGGCGACACGCTGCAAGACCTTGTCAGTTTCGCAGCCCAGACCTGAGCAGACCTCGCCGCTTTCACTTTGACCGCGATCGCACCTCGACGAGTGCTTTCGCGGCTCCCACGATGGCGTGGCCCGGCCCCTTCGGACCGCTGAGCGTCTGGCTGATCGCGTAGGCTCCTTCGACCAGCAGCAACAGTCCATCGGCCAGCTGGCGCGGACGGGCTACGTTGAGATTTTCCGCGATCTTCAGGAGCCGACGGCGCCATTCGCGCTTGTTGGCCTCGGCCACGCGGTGGCCCGGATGGGAGCGGTCAGGAAACTCGGCGCAATAATTGATGAAGGGGCAGCCGCGATAGCCTTCCTGGGTGGTGCGGTTCGCCAGATAGGTCATGATCGCGTCGAGCTGCTGCCGCGGCCTGTCCTCGAGCTCGCCGAACATCTCGTCGAACCCGCGCCAGAAATCGGCGTTGCGGCGCTCGAGGTAGGCAACGATCAGGTCATCCTTGGACCCGAAGCTGCGATAGAGGCTGATCTTCGCGACGCCCGCCTCCTGCACGATCATCTCGACGCCGACGGCCCGAATGCTGTTGCGGTAGAACAGATCGGCGGCGACATCGAAAATCTTGTCGCCCGCGAGCTTCCCTGCAACCTCACCCGCTTCCTTGCGGCTGGAACTGCGCGCCATTGCACCCTCGCCTGTGGATACCAGCTTGACATGTAACCGACCGGTTCGTAATTGTCATCGTACGAACCGGTCGGTTACATCAATGCCGAGGTTTGCCGTTCCGTTCGCCGGCCATCAAGAGAATTGCCCATGAAACACTTCGTGCTGGAAGGTGAGCACCTCGCCCCGTTCGCCGAATTCGCCCATCTAGAGCCTAGCCATCACGCGTTCCTGCGCCATGGCTACGACACCGGCGCCTTCCTGTTTTCGGGGCCGCAGATTCCGGCCCATGGCGGCTTCCTTGTGGCGCGCGCGCCCACGCACGCGCAGCTGACCGATTTCCTGGCCGATGAACCGTTCGTGAAGGCAGGCAAGATGCGGTTCAGCCGCATCATCGAATTCGACCCGGTGCAGCATCAGTCGTTGCTAGGCTCCTGGTTTTCCGGGACGCCAGGGCCGATCGCACCCGGCCCCACCGGCGCGCCTGCGGCCGGCGCCGAGGGCGGGAACGTCGAGCTGCAGCACTTTATGCTGGAGGGCGAGCACCTCGTGCCGTTCGAGGAGCGCGCGCCGGAGCTCGTCGCCGCCCATCGTGCCTTCCTGCAGCGCGGTTACGACAACGGCGCATTTTTGTTTTCAGGTCCGACCATTCCCCCACACGGCGGCGTGCTGGTCGCCCGTGCCAGATCGCTCGCCGACCTCGACGCTCTGCTCGCCGACGAGCCCTATACCGGCGAAAACGTGATGCGGTTCTCCGCCAGGACACGGTTCAATCCGCTGCAATACCAGGGCGCGCTCCAGGGCTGGTTCGGCAACACCCCCTGACCGCGCTGTTACGTCGGCGCCATCACCAGCCGGTCGGGCCGCTTGACCTCGATCTCAACGAACGCGATCGGGTGGTCCGAGCCGTTCATCACGTCGTGCGTGACGCCGGCGGGCCGCAGATAGCTCTGGCCCGCCTCCAGCGGCACTTCGGAGACCACCGCCCCGTCGTGGATCCGCAGCACGCCCTTGGTCAGCATGACGACAAAATAAGGCCAGCCGTGGCGATGCCAGCCGGTCACGGCGCCGGGCTGGAAATCCCACCGCGTAATTCGCACCACGTCCTGCTGAAGCGTGGGGACAGCGGGAATGTCACAAACAAAGGCCAAGGTCGGCCCTCCATCGGTTTCGGACGCGGAAGCGGCTGTGTCGGGCGATCATAGCCGCCGTGCAAGCGATGTCATCTCACGTCGGCGGATTGCTGCTAATCTGGGACGGTGTCGGATTCGCCTGGCGGCAGTCCAACCAGCGAACTTTGGAATTGAAGGCGACTCCAGATCCTTCACGACGACGCGGGAAACGCCATGTCCGACTATACGCGCAGCCTTGGTCTTGCGGGTGCCACCAATTTCCGCGACCTCGGCGGCTACCCCGGTCACGACGGCCGGCCGGTCCGTTGGCGCCGCCTGTTCCGCTCGGACCACCTCGCCAGCCTCACCGAAGCCGATATCGAGCGCCTGCGCGAATTGGAAGTGCGACGCGCCGTCGATCTACGCGGCGTCGCGGAGCGGCTCCCCGCCTACCGGATCGAAGGATTGCAGGTGCATTCGCTGCCGATCGAGCCGCGGATCGTTTCGATGCTGACCGCCCACGTTGCGCGCGGTGAGCCGCTCTCGGCCGACTCCGCCGCGGAGCTGATGCGCGATTCCTACCGCGCTTACGTGCGCGACAATACGCCGAGCTTTCGCGCCCTGTTCCGGCACCTCGTCGAGGACGGCGCGCCGCTCGTTTTCCATTGCACCGCCGGCAAGGACCGCACGGGCTTTGCCGCCGCCCTGGTGCTCACCGCGCTCGGCGTGCCGAACGACGTGATCTTCGAGGACTACCTGCTCACCAACGAGCTCTGGCGGGCGCCGCAGGCGGTGGTGGCGGCGCCGTTTGCCGATGATGTCAAGGCGGCGCTGATCTCCGTCGAGCCATCCTTCCTGGCGGCGGCCCTCGATGCGATCCAGGCAGACTACGGCGACATCGACGCCTACCTGAGCGACGGCCTCGGGCTCGGCCAGCGCGAACGCGCGATGCTGGCGACGCATTACCTCGAACGGTGAAGTGGATCCATCGCCAGCGGAAGGTACGGGAGGCGTAACGCCTCCCGCATGTGCTTCACATCTCCATCTTCATCGGCTCAGGCAGATAGCGGAAACCATCGCCCTGCTTGGCCACATGCCCGATCCCCGGCCAGGCGAAATGATAGGCCAGGACCGGCGTGCGGGTTTCCGCCAGCATCGTCAGCATTTTCACCCGCGACTGCGCCGACTGTTTCGGGTCGGTGTCGTAGGCGAACTCGGTCAGCGGCTTCTGCATCAACAGCACGGGATGATGGGTCAGGTCGCCGATATAGCAAAGCGAATCCTTGCCCGAGTTGATCATGAAGATGGTGTGGCCGACCGTGTGCCCCGGCGCGGCGAGCGCGTGAATGCCCGGCAGGAATTCCTGGCCGTCCTTGATGAACACCATCCGATCCTTGTTCGGGCTGAGGTTCTTCTGAGCCTGCTCCAGGAAGGCCTTGTAGACCTCGGGCACCATTTTCGGATCGGTCCAGTAATCGAAGTCCGCCTGGCTGATGTAGTATTGCGCGTTCGGGAAATTGCGCGTGCCGGTGTCGCTCATGCAGCCGCCGCAGTGATCGATATGGGCATGGCTCATCACCACCGCATCGATGTCGTTGGGATCGATCCCGGCCTGTTTCATGGTGGCCAAGAGCTTCCCGGTCGTCGGCCCGAATGCTTTCGACGAGCCCATGCCGGTGTCGAACACCACCATCTTGTCGCCGGTGTTGAGCACCAGAATGTTCTGCTCCAGCACGGCGTTGGAGACCGGCAGGAAGTTCTCCGTCAGTTGCTGGTCCATCTCCGCCGCGGTCAACCCTTTGAAGCTGGCGTGCGGGTCGCCGAGCGGCAGCGTGCCGTCGGAAATAATGGTGGCTTCGGCATCGCCCAGCTTGAAGCGGTAGAAGTAGGGCGCGGGCTGCCCGATCTTCGCTGCTTTCGCCAGGGCATCGGACGGCGAACCAGCCATTGCCAAGGCGCCAAGCGACGCCGCGCCACCGAGCATCAGATCGCGGCGCGACAGGACCGTGGATTGATCACTCATGCGTTTCCTCTGATTTTTTCTTTAGCGGCGCCCGTTATTGTCCCCCGCTTTGACGAAGCGGACGGTCATCGCGCCGGGCGCTTGGCGCGACGTTGCTGCGGCCGAGCAGGCGCGCGCGACAGCCTCGCATCAAGCTTACGTCACTGTCGAGGCAATCCTGCGGCGAGCGGAGGCGAAATAACGTCGCGGGTCAACGCGAAGTGGCGCATGCGGCAACGGCACTGACTGATCTGCACGCAGCGCCAAGCAACGCGAGCAGCGAGCCAGCCCAGCTACGCCAACAGGTTGAGGACGCAACGGATTTAGTCCCCTGCCCGGCGATTGGTGGAAGCGCGCTTCGCAGTTGGCGCCGCTTGCTTGCCGCCTTATTTTCCGCCACACGGCAATAGGCCGCCAACACCGATCGCGTCAGCGTTGGCCGTCGACTGGTTCCGGGATTAGCAGCGGACCACAGTTCTCGTCGGCGACAAAGATCGCCAGCAGTTCCGCCGGCTCCGTGGCACTTGGATTCTCGGCAAAGACATGAAGCGTGCCTGGCGGCTCGAACCATGTCTCGCCGGCCCGATAGAGCATCGGCGCGCCACCCCCCAGTTGCGACCGAACGGTGCCCTTGAGCACATACGCCGTCACGGTTCCGGGGTGGCGATGCGCCGGCGTATAAGCGTTGGGCGGATACGTGACGACCACCGTGGTGACCGCTTTCCCTGGAATGTCCGCCAGCGGCTCGCACGACAAGGGCTTGACGATGCTTGATGGCCGCGCGCCTGCCGCTGTGGTCATGGCATGATCATGCATGCTGGTCTTCAGCGGCTTGATGATCGGGATCGACACCATGGCCAGCGTCACCGCCGCGAGGGCCAAGGCCGCAACGCCGTTCACCATCGTTACACGCTCGAGCATCATTCCCTCCTTGCGCGAAAGTCCGCAGACCAACCGAGCTCGCGCCGCGCCTTGTCCGACGACACGACGGTGTCAGGCTCGACGATGTTGAAAATCCCTGGCGTTCCACGGTCGACGGCCAGCACAGCGGCGTGGGCGGCCGCGTCGACGTGGACCGCCGTTGTGCCGGGGTGGGCCTCGGTACCGGTGCCTGGACCGTAGAAGCGGCCATAGCGCAGCACGATGCCCTCGAGCGGCGGGGTGTTGAGCACCTGCCGCTCCAGTGCCACGACACCACCGACGGTCACCGCGCGCGAGCCGGTCGCGCCTTCGTCGAGCGGATCCTGTTCGCGGTGCGGCTCCGGGCCCGGTGCATAAATCCAGGCGATGCTCTGTGCGACGATGCGACGCGCGCCCGACGCCAGCGCGCCGGCGACGAGGTTGCGGGTGCCCTCGATGCGGATGTGTGCGTTGCGCGCCAGGGCTTCCGACAGGCGCGCCGGATCAAGACCGGCCGGCAAATCGGTCAGCTGGTGGATCACGACCTCGGGGCGGACGTCGGCCATGGCCGCCGCCAGGCGTGCGGCGTCGAACACGTCGACCACGACCGGCGTCGCCCCCGCCGCTTCGAGCGCCGCAGCTCGGTCCGCCCGCCGCGTGGTCCCGAACACCTCAAATCCGGCCTCGGCCAGCAGCGGCACCAGCCGCCGCCCGACCGCGCCCGCGGCCCCCGCGAGAAAAATTCGCTTTGCCATTCACCAACGCTCCCGGTTCCGCTAATATCAGAACTCGAATATATTATCAGGACTCTGACATCATGCGCAAGGCGCGAGACCGCATAGCCATCCCCCGCCCCGGCGAGGGCAAGCGCGGCGAAGAGGGTTATTTCGGCTATCTGCTGCGCCAGGCGTCCGCCGCCCATCGCTTGAAGCTCGAACGGGCGCTTGCCGACATCGAGGTGACGCCGCCGCAGTTCCTGGTTCTGACCATGCTCGCGGCCTATCCCGGCGCCTCCAACGCGGAGCTCGCGCGGCTGACGCTGCTGACCCCGCAGACCGTGAACGTGATCGTCGCCAATCTCGAACGCGCCGGCGCGCTATCGCGCAGGCCCCACGAGGTCCATGGCCGCATCCTCGAGATCGAGCTGACCGACAAGGGAAAGCGTCTGCTCGGCTCGAGCCGCGACCGCGCACACGCCATCGAGCGCGACCTCGCTCGGGGGCTTAACGCCGAGGAACAGAAGATGGTGCGCCGCTGGCTCGCCCAAGTGGCGCGCGGCGGACTGGATTGACGCGCCCGAATGCGCGGGTGCGGGCTTGCGCTTCCCGCGGCCGATGGGACTAGGCAGTCGGAAAAATTCTCATACCGATGTCGGCTTTCGCTGCGATGCCACGTCCGTGGGGTATCCGCAGCTTCTGCCGGAGGGAAAAAGGGACAAAATGACCAAGAAGATCTTCATCAACCTGCCGGTGCTCGACCTGACGAAGTCGATGGCGTTCTATTCTGCCATCGGTGCGGTCAACAACCCGCAATTCAGCGATGCAACGAGCGCGTGCATGGTGTTCTCCGACGCTATTTTCGTCATGCTGCTGACCCACGACAAGTGGGCGACCTTCACCAGGAAGCCGATCGCCGACGCGCGACGCCAGAGCGAGGTCATGCTCGCGATCTCCTGCGACGACCGGCAAGCCGTTGATGCGGTGACCGAGGCCGCCGGCACCCATGGCGGGAAGGCCGACGTCAACCCTAAGCAGGATCTCGGTTTCCTGTACAACCGAAGCTTTGAGGACGCCGACGGCCACATCTGGGAAGCCGTCTTCATGGATATGTCCCGGGTGCCGCAGACGGCCTGAGCGGACCACCACTCTACCCCGCCATCACGACAAGGATAGTCATGACGCGGCCGCTGCGAGCGGCCGCGGAGTGAATGAACATGTGCAAGGAACAGGAGGAACCCGTGCTCACAGCGTTTCCAATATCCACTCTGCTTCAG
>Ga0105156_1000091_pt1 | contig 13107 bp, 11 predicted proteins | sample SSWtaG_3_FD_89673 | JGI IMG/M metagenome (GOLD analysis project Ga0105156, IMG submission 89673) | Hot spring microbial communities from Sandy's Spring West, USA to study Microbial Dark Matter (Phase II) - SSWTFFsm_matched | ecosystem: Environmental > Aquatic > Thermal springs > Hot (42-90C) ...
TAGGGATTGAAGCGAAAAAGCAAGAGCTTTGGAGGGCCGTAATTACGGCCCTCCAAAGCTCTTGCTTTTTCGCTTCAATCCCTATGTAATCCTTGTAAGTCAGGCCCTCGGCAAAGCGCAAAAAGCCCAGGTGAGGAGGATATGCGACCCTTTTCCACTCTTCAAGCCTCTCGGAAATGAAGGTTATGAACTCCAAAGCTGTCTTCGTTCTTAGCTCTTTCTCTAAGCATGGTAGGCTCACTTCGATCTCTTCGACCGTTCCGAACTTCTCCAGCCTGAACACAGCCCTCCTCACGACTTCTTCGATTTCTGGGTCTACTATCGCATAGCCGAGATTAGGAGAGAACGCTATTTTCACGTCATCTATTGGGTTTTCGAGCTCCTTGAGGTAGCTCCTCTTGTCATCAGGTAATGAATACATATCTCTTTCATCCCTCCCCTTCACAAGGTCTAGCAAGAGAGCCATGTCTTCTACGCTCTTCGTCAAGAAGCCTTCGCACGTTAGGTCGATTAAGACGGGAGTAGGCGGATGCAGAGGTATCCTACCGAAAGTAGGCTTAAACCCGTAGATCCCGCAAAAGCTAGCTGGAATTCTTATGCTCCCGCCAGCGTCATTCCCTGTGGCTACCGGGACCATCCCGGCTGCGACTGCAGCGGCACTCCCACCACTAGAGCCTCCGACCGTCCTCCTCAAATCCCAAGGGTTTCTAGTAGGACCAAAGAGCACGTTATCGGTGTAAGCTATTAAGCCGAACTCGGGCATGTTCGTCTTTCCTATGATGACGGCCCCCGCCTTCCTCAACCTCTCGATTATCACTGAGTCCTCGCTCGGAACGAAGCTCTCAAATAACTTAGAGCCGAAGGTGGTTCTCAGACCCTTCGTAAAGGTGTTATCCTTTACCGCTATCGGTAAACCTGCAAGAGGTTTGTCCTTAGAGCGCTCGGCCTCTTGGAGCGCTCTTGGATTCAGGGTTACGAAGGCGTTTATCTTCGGGTTGAGCGACCTTATTCTCTCAAGACATTCCTCCACTAGCTCTGAAGCCCTCATTTCGCCGCTCCTGAGCGCCTCAACGAGCTCGAGCGCCGTCTTCATGGCCTCGCCGACCCCTCGGAACTCTAGAGCTTAAAAGTTAACTCCTTGAGAGAAGCGTAAAGAATTTCTTCAAAACGATAGTTCGCAAAACTCACGGCTTCCTTAGCTGAACTAAGAAAATGGAGTGGTTGAGGCACCTTTCTAGAGCTCCAGTTCAAGCTCCCTCAGCTTCTCAGAGCTTGGAATGCCACCAGGCCACTTTCTGTACTCATAGTACTCTTGGACTTGCTTCTTTACGTCTGGCACGTTGCCGGAACTCCCGCCTTCGACTGGTTGTAGTATTACGGGCGGGAGCGTGTCGTCCTCCTCGGGCTTTATGCCACACTTAAGGTTGTACAGCCTTTTAAGAGTGATTATTCTTTCACCAGCCTTTGCCAAGCTTAAGACGTCGAACTCGAATCCTGTCACGCACTTCAGCATTTCAACAAGCATGGTAGGCGTTATGGGCATGAAAGCACACATAGTCACGTCGTTGAAAAGCTCGCTAAAGTCCTGGACCTTTGCGAAAAGAACGCCCTTGCCTTCACTTGACAACCTATCGGTCGACATCACTCCATATTCCTCAAGGGTCTTGCCCATCTCGTAAAGATACATTTGATGCGGTAGATGACAAGCGCCCCTTGGGTGCACCGCATACGCACATGCGAGAGAGGCAAAGGCCCTTGGATCGTGCATTGGTATCTCGAGGCCTTTGACGTGCGCTCCCCAGCCCTTAACGCCATACTTCTCTTCTAGAAAGCGCGTGCCCTCGGCGAGCTCATTACCGACGTCCCTCCTGAAGGCCACGTCCCTTACGAGCTCCTTCACCCTTTCGTGATCTCCCCACTTGACGTTGAAGTTGCCAATACCTTTTTCAGTCATCCACATGGCGAAGGCTATGGTCACTCCCGCAGAGATGGTGTCTATTCCAAGGTCATTACAAAGGTGGTTTATCTCGACGATGGACTCTAAGTCATCGTTTAACTGGAGTGAGCCGAATGAGGCCACGGTTTCGTACTCAGGACCGTGGATCTCTCTTCCTTTGTACTCGACTACTCTACCACACCTGACGATGCAACCTAAGCAACCATCGTTACGCCTTAAGATAGTGCTCGCCATGGTCGCGCCCGATATCTTGGTCGCGTTCTCAAAAACCCCCTTCGAAAAGTACTTCACTGGCAAGTCACCGAAGACCTCCGCGCTCTCCACGTAGCCCGAGGTGCCGAGATCCTTGAACATGGTGCTGATGAAGTCGTTCTTTATCACTTCCACGAACTGAGAGATTAGTTCCTTGAGCTTCTCGCTGTCAGCTAGCTTTACCTCAAACCTGTCGCTAGGGTCGTAACAAACTACGATGCCCTTCAGCTTTTTGGATCCCATTACGGCACCCATCCCAGTCCTCCCAGCGTGTCTCGTGTTGTCCACCTGGATGTTGGCAAACTTCACCAAATTCTCTCCCGCTGGTCCGATTACAGCGGTAGCGACCTTCTTCTCGCCCACCTCCTTGACCATTATCTCTTGGGCTTCGTAACAACCCTTGCCCCAAATGCCGTTCGCATCCCTTATCTCCGCGCCGCTCTTGTCCACCTTTAAATAGACTGGCTTCTCGCTCTTGCCCTCAATGACTATGCCGTCCCAGCCACAGTACTTCAAGTAGACGGGCAGATCTCCTCCCGACGCCGATTCGCCCCATATATTCGTCAGAGGGCTACGGGCACAGAATATCAGCTTGCTCGTCCCTGGTATGGCTGTCGCTGTTAGCGGCCCTGTCATCACTACGAGGAGGTTCTCGGCGGAGAAAGGATCCTTTTCATAAGTCCTAAACTGATAATGCAACTTTACGCCTATCCCCGAGCCTCCGATGAACAGCTTAGCGTCTCTCTCGTCCAAGGGCATTACAGAGGTGGTCCTGTTAGAGAGGTCGACCTTCAATATTTTACCACAATACCCGAACAACGCCCTTGTCCCTCCTTAGAAGTCCACACTCCTTCCCTCGAAGGCGTACTCGTAAATCATCCTAGTCTGCTCGACGTCGGGTATTCTAGGGCTCATCCCTAGGCTAGGGTCGTTCATCGTATTGACTACGAGCCTTTCTACGTTCTCGTCGAAGTCCTTCTTAGAGATTATCTCTGAGAGCCTTGTGGGCATTTCAACGCTTTTCATCAGGGCCACGACCCTCTCTATGAGGGCCTTAGCATCGGTGAGCCCGGCCTTCCTCGCCAAAGAGTTCATCCTGCATCTGGCATCGCTCTTTAAGTAAAACTGCATCACGTATGGCAAGAAGACCCCTACGCAGAGTCCGTGGTGCAACTTGAATACTCCTCCGAAAGAGTGGCCCAGTGAGTGGACGAGCCCTACCTGCGAGTTCCCGAAACCCAAGCCGGCCATAGTTGCCGCTATGTGCATTTTCGCCCTTGCCTCGACGTCGCCGTTGTACGACTTCTCGAGGTTCTCGAGAATTATCTCGACAGCCTTTTCGCATAGCGCATCGCTGAAGTCGTTCCTCCAAATCGAGAGGTAGCCTTCGATGGCATGCGTTAACGCGTCAAAGCCCGTGCTCGACACGAGCTTCTTAGGCAAGCTGGCCACGAGGCGGTAGTCGAGAATCGTTACATCTGGGATCAGTTCCTTGTTAGCTGGTGTCAGCTTTCTGCCCTCCTCCTTGTCCGTGAGGACTATGGCCCAAGTGGCATCGGCGCCCGTTCCGCTTGTTGTTGGGATCGCTGTTAGCCTCGCCTTCTTCTTATAGCCGTACTCCGAGAGATCCGTGAAGGGCGTTATCGCGATGGGGTCTATGTCGATCTCCATTAGCACTCTCGCAGCTTTGGCTACGTCCATAACGCTTCCCCCACCTACTGCTACTATCAAATCGGGTTGAAACTTTCTTGCGACGTTGGCACACTTGAGCGCCGTGTCTATGCTGGGCTCTGGCTCTACTTCGCTGAAGACCTCTATCCTCTCGGCCTTGATGCTATTCTTGACCATGTCTACGAAGCCTAGCTTTACGATCGTATCGTCGGTGACTATCAGAACCTTACTCGCTTTCTCGCCCTCGAGGAATGTTAATGCGTCGTCACCGAATACTATAGTTCGTGGAGAGACGAAGGTCCACATGGCTTAGGCTCCCAGTCAACCTATGGATCTGTGTCTATTGGTATGGACGACATCAGCTGGCCGAATCTCGTCACAGCAGCAGCGTTTCGCATCATATACCCTAGGTCACCTCTTAGCTTCAGCTTCCCCCTCACTATCTGAGTTGTTGTGTCTATCTTACCAGACACTACCTCCTTGAAAGCTACGTGGGGCCCCGTTAAGGTGAATCTAGGGCTTGGGATTTCTCCTGGCGCGACTGGCTTAGCATTCCTCAACTCTCCGTGCCAGAAGTCGAGCCATATGTGTATCGATGCGCCCTTAATCTCGTCGAGCTTTATCTCTGCAACCTTCTTCGCCATTTCCTCGTAGTCCAGCTTTGAGGGATCGATGTCTTGGTCCAGAGCTATCCCGAGTCTTTGAGCAAATTTCTCGGTGGGCGTTCCCTTGAAGGCCTTTCTCTTATCCTTAGGTATCGCCGCTAACAACGATATGAGCCCACGCAAGACTTTGGGTTTCTGGAAGTCCTTCAAGGCTTCTTGATCTATCTCGACAATGCATAGGAAGTCGCCTTCCCAGTTTGCTGCCACCCTCTTATAAGTTGCGTCGCTGTTGACGACCCTCATAAGCTCATTTAACCAGTCCACAGAAGGGTACACTACTGCCATATACTATACTTTGTCGAGAGAAGTCTTAACTCTTTTGTGGTGGTTTATGGCTTGCTAACATCACAAAGTTCGTTCAAAAGCTTTGGTCAAGATGCGTCTACATGACGAACGAGGAAGAGGGGAAATCGCCATCTGCCTCATTAATCGTGTCCTGTGAAAGGGAAATGAGGGTTAATCGATAAGATGCGAAGTTGAGGTCCATGCTCCGGAACCAAGCCCTTACTTCACTACCGGCCTATCGAAGTATATGCTTTTCGACGTCGCGCTAAGCGGAATTGCTAGCACTACATCAGCGTCTATTAACTTCAACGTCTGAGCGGCAAAGCCCGCGCTAAACATCACTCTGTTGTCTACATTGTGGAGCGAAGCGGTCTTCGCCGCCGAGCCCACGGCTATGCCCAAGTTCAATAAGTTCAATACGAAGTTTATGTCGTATGGGTACCCAGGAGGGTTTTTTATGCCTATGTCCTTTACTTTACAGCCTATAAGTACTACGGCCGTGGAGCGCCTTATGTTGTCGGCATCTCTCTTGAAGAAGTCGCCCATTTGTTGCGCCATATTCTCCATTGCCTCGGCGAGCTTCTCCATTTCTGCTCTATCCTCGAGAACCCTCACGACTACGTTGTCCACGCCCCTAGCCTTGGGAGCTGTTATTGCGCTCAAGGCCATAAGCCCAGCAACGTGGATCACGGATTCTTTGACTATCTTTTCCCTTCCCTCTATAACCATATCCCTTCAAGGCATTTTTCCTAGGGCCACTAGTAAAAGAGTTTCGCCGATTCGCGCGAGGCGCGGACCCTCAGAACTATGAGGGGGGAAAAGCTTATTTGTTAACGTTCAAGAGGGTAAAGAGGAGCCTATGGATATCATCGACCTCGTAAAAAGTAGGAGGAGCGTTAGAAGGCTCAAGCCCGATCCGGTGCCAGATGAGGTCATAGCAAAGTTGCTCGAAGCCGCTCGCTGGGCTCCATCTTGGGCCAATACCCAGTGCTGGGAGTTCGTAGTTGTAAAGGATCCCAAGATTAAGGCAGAGCTATCTGAGACGCTCGTGCCGGCTAGGAACCCTGCTAAAAACGCCGTCGCCAACGCGCCAGTGGTCATAGCAGCCCTTGGGAAGAAAGGTGTCTCGGGCTTCTACAGAGGTTCCGCCGTCACGAACAAAGGCGACTGGCTCATGTTTGACGTAGCGCTTGCGGTTCAAAACCTCGTACTAGAGGCCCACGCTCTGGGGCTTGGAACGGTGATCGTGGGCGCCCTTGACTTCGAAAAGGCATCGAAAATCCTCAACTTACCCTCTGACGTGGAGCTCGTGGTCTTAATACCAGTAGGCTATCCCGAAGAGGTACCTCAAGCCCCGCCAAGGAAGAAGCTCTCTGACATTGTTTACCAAGACGTATACGGTAACAAGATGATATTTGACTGATAGAGTGTCGATGGCTCTACGTTATTCCTTATATGGGGAAAAATGCTTTAAGTGGCTCGAGAAAGCCAAGGCTACCACTAGGCTCAGCAACGCGACTTTGCCATACACGAACCCCTTTATGAGCTCGAGAGCTTGGGTTAGAAGAGAGGGCGCACGCAGGCTTTGGGGGCCGAGGGTTTGCTGATCAATATGGACCTTCTCTTAAGTAGGGCCTAAATAGCCATCGGGGATCAAACTCGTCGCCAACATGACGGCATTTATGTTGCAATGCTCAAGCCATGTAAGAGTTCTTCTGTTTTCTTCTTTGAGCCAAAATTCTAAGATCCTATCGGCAAGTGTTTTGAACCTCAATACGCACCTTACCGCTTGACGCAACTCCGATACTTCTTGGATCAGTCCTTCTAACTTCTCGGCGGCGCGCAGGCCTATCACGAGGCCAAGCTCCCTAAAGGCCAGCCTGGAGCCAGCAGGCCTGTAGATTATGTCTCTGGGGAGAAAAGCTCGTAGGCTTACGTGCGCCGCCTCCAGCGCTGTGTTCATTATTGTTGAGGGGTCGAGGATGTCGGTACGTGCTCGCGCTAGCCGATAAGCGGCGCAGAGGAGCTCCCCTATGCCCAAGGGGTCCTCTGTCACCCAGCAACTCCAATCCTTGTCCCTACACATCTCGTATAAGTCGTGGATTTCGCTTCTCAAAGAGGGCAACTCAGAAGATCCCTCCTTCGCAATTGAGTGGAGTTCTAAGTACGTCGAGAGCCCATCGAGAGCATCGTGTAATCCCTCGCTGAAGACCAATGGGCGCGTCAAGTCTATGCTCATTTTCCAGTATATGTGCTTTCGTTTATCGATCGGCGAGGAGTAGACGAATGCCCTATGAGCGGTCTTAGCCAATTCCAAGCCCCACCTCAAGTACTTGATGTCGCCCGTTGCTTGGAAAACTCTACACAGAGCAAGCATCCACTTAGTGAGGTAGTGGTAATACTGTCCATCCCTCTCCCATTCGAAGAGGGGGTCATAAGGCTCATCAGGCCGCCGTTCTGGCAAGCGCTTTCCTATCCTCAAGCCGCCGATAGTCGGATGCTCCCGCGCCTCCTCTTCGCTAAGCCCGCTAATCCACCCACTCCTGCCGTCGTCTCCTCGGTGCTTGCCCAATACTCGATGGACAGCGTCGACCAATAGAACGGCCAGATCCCTGAATACAGACCTTTTGGTATAAGCATAGAGATATGTGTAATTGAAGGCGGCGAAGGCGTCCGTCCACAGATAACGATCTTGAGGTGCGCTTGAGGTCAAGCCAGTCGATTGAGCGAAACTTATCATTATTTCCTCCGCCAATTCCAAGAGCTCGTCGGGACAATACATGGCAATTCACGAGTGGGGCTAAAAACTTCATCGCGTTAGGATATGTAAGAGGGCTCTTAGTAAAGTTTTGGTTGTATGAGGGCCGACTACGGGTAGGGCTCAGAGTCCTGTGTTGCGTCTCGAAGTAGGCCCGTTAAAGTTGAAGTTTAAATACCGTGATGGCAGAGGTGTCGTGCAGCCCGCTATACCTATGAGAGGGAAGAAAACTTTAAGCTTGTTCCTTCGATCGTTTAGTTCTCCAGTGTTCACTGGCACAATGCTCTATGTACTCTTTGTAATTGTTAAACAACAATCCACAAGCCTTGCAGTACGGCTTAAACCAGAGCTTGGGATCTCTTTCCAATTCCTCCATGTTGGCCTTTCGCTTCAAAGAGAACCCCTTAAAACGCCATAGGTTCCTCAACGTCCTGTAAGTACATGGAGTTGCTGGAGGCTTATTAAGATGTTGCAAAGATCATAACCCTCCAGCTCTTTCCATGTCGTCGTGCGGTTCGCTTATTGAGCGCCCCCTACTCAATCGCTGAGATGACGTCGCTGTCGCCCACTATGAGCAGTGAGGAAACAGCACGAAGCCGACCACGTGAAATATCGCGGCGCTATTTAGCTAAGCCCCGCTCAAGAGTGCTGTACCTGAGGATAGGCCTTCGAGAAACTTGGGACACGTCCATGCTTTAATCACGATATCTCATAAAATGTGCCGATCAAATTTGACTAGGGTTCAGACGGACACCTTCTTCTCTTTCGCGAAAATCGTGAAGAGCGGGTCTTCTCTAACGTACTTTAACCTGTCATCCTCTAATATTAGCGACATCTCCCAGCTCCTCAAGGCAGGACAAATGTAGCACCCGACTCTAAAGAAGCCATAGTCATACATGGGGTTGGGCGATACTTTATTTAAGGCCAGGTAAAGTTGGACGTGTATCGCGCTCCAGAGCTTTATCGGTGCCACTTCTATGTAGTCCTCGTGCTCTATGGTAGCTGGTCTATTTAGCCTAGACGAGGACTCAGCCTCACGATCACCCACCACCATCAATACCTTGCCGCTCTTGGAGAGATCCTTTATGTAGTCTTGCGTCGCTTTGATCTTTAAGAGCGTGCACCACCTGTCTTTGTTTGTCGGCAAATTGCGACCAGACTCTATAGACTCCTTAATGGGGGCCTTTATCTTGACCAACGATATGCCCAATTGACATGCTAGGTCGTCTACGTACTTGAGAGTTTCCTTGAACTCAAGACCCGTGTCTACAAATACTGGTACGACCTTCTTGTCTAAGGCCTTCAGTGACAGGATTAGCGTTGCGGTGCTGTCCTTGCCCCCGCTCCATGGCACGATGGCGTAATCGACGTCGAAGCTCGATAGGTAGTTTAGGGAGGCCGCTTCGAGAAGCTCTAGCAAGTCCTTATTGAGCGAGACATGGTAGTCCAAGTCCGCGGTTTGTACTTCTTCATAGCCTCTCCTGTCGACCCTTATATGGGACCCCTTCTCCGACAGCATCATTTCGGCTATCAGCTTCGCCCCAGAGTATAGCGAGTACTGACCCGCGAGCTTTTTGTCCATAAGCGTTGGCTTTATACCATAAGAGGGAACAAGCTTATCCACCATGCCTTTGGTCGGCACATAAACGTCGTATCTTGGGTTTATACGCCATTCTTCGAGGACCTCACCTCGCCCATATAGAGTATACGCTGAGCTCTCGGGGTTCCATTTCACGTTTAGCCTGAACTTGGCCTTCGAGTTGAGGTAGTGTTGCAGTATCTTGTGAGGCCTCTCGTTCCTGACCTTCGACCTTGGAACTGGGTGGAAAACGAAGTTAGCGGGAAATTTTGTTGAGAGCCCAAGTATGTTTGAGTCCTCTAATCCGAGCATGACTATGACTAAGCCCTTGAAGTCCAAGTGCCTCTTGAGCTGATGTTCCACATCGCTCAGTTCGCGTGCCCCTTTGAGGCTGTCGACCTCGACCTCGCTACCTACGAAGCGCTTCAAAGAGTTCTCAACGGCGTCTCTATCGCTCTTGGACCTCACTAATATTCTTACCAAGGACCTCGGCGCGATTGCCGACAACCTCCAATGCTTGTCGATTGGGGTCTATTCGTTCATTGACGCTGCGACCAGAGCTTGCTTATCTCATCCTGAAGGCATTCTAGCACTTCTTCGACTTCGCCGCTGGATCTGTAGAAGAGTAGCTTCGGATCGCCCCTACTTAAGACCCTGCCTATTACCGCGGAGCTTACTCCAATGTCGTTTAGAGCGCTCAGCGCCGCGTCTAAAAGGCTCGGCCTTACAGTCGCCACGAGCACTCCACTGCTTATGAGCTTAAGGGGGTCCAGATTGAGGGCCTTGCATATAATTTTCGTCGGAGCTCTGACGGGTATTTTGTCCTCATGAACCTCTATGACGCACCCCGAGGCCATTGCTATCTCTAAGAGGCCATTTAGTAGACCGCCCTCGGTCGGGTCATGCATTGCCGTAACGGCTTTAAGCTCAGCCAATGCCAGTGCCTCCTTCACGACGCTGACCTCCTTGAAGAAGCCCATGGCCTCATCTACCAAGCTTTGTGAAATACCTAGGCCTAAGAGCTTCTCCCTGAAGTCGCTCGCTATTATCGCCGTTCCCTCAAGTCCCGCGGCCTTAGTCATGATCACATAGTCTCCGGGCCTAGCCCCTCCAGTCAAGACCACCTTGTCCCGCGCCCCTATCCCCAGAGCGGTTACGATGACTATGGGCTTCTCAATTCCTGGCGAGACCTCGGTATGGCCTCCAATTAACATCCCGCCCACCTCTTTGAGAGCAGCATCCATTTGTCTCGTTATTGAGTCTAGGGCTTCGAGGTGCTCGCTCTGCGAGAGCAAGATCGTCGATAGGAACCACCTAGGCCTCACACCCCTGACGGCTATGTCATTGCTGGCCACGTGAACGCCGAGCCACCCTATTCTCTCCAAGGCCTCCGTTATGGGGTCCACGTGTATCGCAAGCACGTTGTTATCACCGATGTCTACTATCGCTGCGTCCTCGCCCACGCGAGGGCCTACGAGCACTTTCGCGTCGACCACTCCTAACCTAGAAAAGACGAAGTTCTCGAGAACTTTCGGGGGCAACTTTCCTAAGCGCAACTTCATCTCTCACCAGCCCCTGCTCACAAACCGTGCACTCAGCAAGGTCGGTGTTCATCATCTCGTCAGATAGAAGTTCACTCATCATGGCACAGGCTCGCAACTGTATTTCTTCAGCGATGCTAATAAAGACTAGGAATGAGGGGATCAAGAGCGATCCCTCAACGTCGCTTGACTCCTCCTCTTGATGCACGAAGTGTGGGATCTCAAAGCCGAGGAGGTCGATCCACGACGTCAGAAGCTTAACGGGTGCAGTTCCATGATCGATGCACAAGTCGGCAGTGATGGAGAGGGCTTAGTAGACGAAATTGAGGGATTGATGGGGATGATGAAAGATTGGGAGAGAGGGCCCTAGCTCGAATGGGCAATGTCATGGTAGAGGGATGCAAACCCCAGGAGGGGCCGGAAAGGTGGTTGAGCACGAGGGGCTCGGTGGAGGCCTTAAGCAGTAAGACAGCCACAGAAGTAATCGAATCAGTATAGAGAGTGGGTAAAAGGAGGGAGAGGATCGAGTTTAAGCTTTGGGGTGCCAAACTTATTTCGGTGATTGCTATGCCGAGGGCAAGCGACATACTCCATTCGTATTGCGGCCTCGTTTGTAGCTTTTGTAAAGCCTACATCCAAGGTAATTGTAACGGTTGCGACGCCCACGTAAACTCGTGCAAATATGCAGGGTGTTGTCTAAACAGAGGATTTAGGTGCTGCCTTGAGTGCAAAGAATTCCCATGCAAATTACATGAAGAGGGTTTTATGTGGGAGACTGAGGAGTTCGGAACCCTAAGGTGGAGGGTTTACAGCGAGGTCTTCCTCAGAATCTTTAGGGAAGAAAAATAGTTGAGGGGGCGCTTCACGAAAGGCAATGCATTCAGCAGTCTCTTCTTTCAACACGGACGACTTCAGCCAGCAGCCCCTTCATCATTAAGCGGGGTTAGTGCTCGAGCCGTCCTTACTCAAGACGACGATTCTGCCGTTACTACCGACGTTTAGCTCGACCTGTCCTCTGAACTCCTTAGCAAAAGCGTTCTCGACCCTTATCTTAGCACCTACCTTGACAATGTCTATTTGCTTCCTCCACAAATTCAGCTTTATTCGGCCCGTCCCGTCGTCTATTATCGCGTAGGCCAACTGCGCTGGACCATATCGAGTCTGGACGGTTTTCGTCTCACCTTTCTCCACGACGGTTCCTTCGACCACTAGCTCCCTCATCCCATCCTCTATTTCCGATATCTGAACCCTTTTCATTGCGCGCCTCCTGAGGAGAGTTCTCAGCGAATATTTATAAAAAGGTGGCCGAGCAAAAAGCGGAGACCCGCTTCGCTCAAGCGAATTTTAATGACTAGCCTCCAATTTATCATGAGGGACCTGGTGATCTTATGGGCGAAGAGCTCGTCATAGGAATCGACATAGGGGCTACCAAGACTAGAATGGGTCTCGGGGACGCCAATGGAAGGATATACGCTAAGTACGTATACAGGACCTCGTCCATAGCTCACGACCTCATAGACTTCGTAGTCGGCAAAATCAGGGAGCACTTCTCGAACTATTTCGATAAGGTCTTAGGCATAGGCGTCGCCTCCATAGGTCCTCTAGACCTGAGGAGAGGAATTATCCTCTCTCCTCCAAACGCACCCCTGAGGAACATAAAGGTAGTGGCTGAGCTGAGAGAAAGGCTTGGAAAAGACGTCTTCTTAGTCAACGACGCCGTGGCCGCTGCATGGGCCGAGAAAGTATATGGCATGGGAAAGGGCTTCAAGAACTTGGTTTACGTAACTTTGAGCACTGGTATAGGCGCAGGAGTCATAGTCGACGACCACTTGCTTCTAGGGAAAGATGGCAATGCCCACGAAGTCGGCCACATAGTTGTCGACTACGGTGGGATGATGAGGTGTAGATGCGGAGGTTATGGTCATTGGGAGGCCTATTGCTCAGGCATAAACATCCCAGAATTCGTTAAAAGGCTCTTGGAGGAGAAGTACAAAGACTTGTTGGAGGACAGCCCACTGAGTCACGAATATCGTAGAGGCGAGTTGACCGCGGAGGTTCTCTTCAAACATGCCAAGCAAGGAGATGCGCTAGCTGCAAAGATAGTTGAGGAGGAAATAGGTAGACTGAACGCAGCTGGCATGGCCTCGGTAGTGAACTGCTACGATCCAGAAGTAGTATTCCTAGGAGGGGCCATAGCCTTGAACAACGAGAGGCTAGTGTTAGAGCCCATAGCGAAGTACATCGACATGTACGTAACCAATAGGAAGCCGAAGGTGACTATAACCGACCTTGGAGAGGACGCTGGCCTAAAAGGGGCCATGGCTATAGTAGCCAAGCCGCCTCCTTCGCTATGCGACTACTTCGAACATCTTTAGGATTTTCAAGAGCTATATGAATGA
>Ga0105156_1000092_pt1 | contig 13030 bp, 12 predicted proteins | sample SSWtaG_3_FD_89673 | JGI IMG/M metagenome (GOLD analysis project Ga0105156, IMG submission 89673) | Hot spring microbial communities from Sandy's Spring West, USA to study Microbial Dark Matter (Phase II) - SSWTFFsm_matched | ecosystem: Environmental > Aquatic > Thermal springs > Hot (42-90C) ...
GAAGAGAAGGCTACACCAGCTTTGTGGAAGGGATAAAGGACTTTGTAAAAGAACAGCTGGAGAGTGTGTTAGATAGAGAAATTGGTGATACCCCCCCGATGAGGGGGGGAAAGAGGAGCGATCTTAAGGGGGGCGGAAAAAAACCGTCCCCCCTTTAAGGGGCTCAAAAAAAGCTCCCCTGGGCCCCTTAGGGGCTCAGGGGAAAAGAGGAAAGGGGCCGGATAGGGATACCTGAAGGCCTCTTGTCCTCCTGAGGAAGGCTTTGCCTTCCTCTACCCACTCTCCGCTCCGACGGAGAGTCTTCTCCCGAAAGGGAGAGCCCCTCTCCTCCTCAAAGGGAGGAGATTATTTTCCCCCCACATGGGGGGATTTTGCGGCCCCCTCCGGGGGGCTCGCTCAGTCGCGATGGTAGGTAAAATAATCTCATGGAAAGAAGGGTCTTTGTTATAGACACTCCCAACTTTTACTTTGTGGATTTGAGGCATCTTTTTAGCAAGCTCAAAGAAGAGGACAACATCCTCATGTGCGTGGTCAATGAGCACAACGAGCTATACAAAGACATCAAAAACAAGCTAAGACCCATCTTTGAAGACTTCAAGGTTCAGCTTATCAAGGCCAGCTCTGTGGATCATGAAGTGGTAAAAAAAGCCACCGAGCAAAAGCTTCAGGTGGTGGTGGTGTCCAACGACAGAGCTATTCTCCAAAGGGTTTCAGAACAGTTAGACTACAGAAAGCTTGCCTTTGCCAAGGTGCTCTACAGACAGGCAAACGGAAGGTGGAACTTAGTCTCTAACATCTTCAGCGAGCTACAGCTAAAGGGCTATCCCATCTACACCTACAAGGTGCTGAATAGAATAGAAGGTGCTCTGGCCAGGATTTTAGGTCTTGGCTATGAACGAGCCCTTACCATAGTGGAGAAGTCCAAAGAGCTCAGAGAGCTTGTGCTGAAGGCAAAGGAGAGAGTAGTTCCTTTGATAAAAGAGCCTGTAAGCTTTGAGCAGTTCATAGACCTTTGCGAAGAGCAAGGGATTTTTTCTTTTTATGAAGACATCCTTTTCCTTCTCGCTCTTGAGAATTCTTTAAAACTTCAAAAACACAACTCCAACGTTTTCATCACTCAGTAGCCCAGCCCACAGGTCAAAAGACTGGCCATCCAAGGTAAGACCTTCCAAAGGAAGGCGCCAGTCTGTTTTTCTGACCTTGGGCTGGGGGAGGAGCGATGGTAAAACCACATAAAAAAATTAAAAAAGCTCTGCCCCTCGAGAAGAGGGGCGATGAGCTAATTGTGGGGGGCATATCAGTGTTCCCCATATTCGAGCCCAGCAAGGGCTTCATCTATCTGGGGACCAACAGGAAGGTGTCCCCAGAGGAGGCGGGGCAGGTTTTGGGAATGCTCCAGGGAGACATCCCAGACCTGCTGGCTCTGAGGAGGTTCTTACTCAAAAGGCCTCCTTTTGAAGTGGAAGAGGAGGAGGGGCGCATAGCGCCCTTGTCCTCTTTTAGAGAGTGGAGTGTTTCCACTCTTGATTATTCGGGCGTTGTCCGCCTAAAAGAGGACGGCGAGCCCGAAGAATGGAGCAAGGAGGCAGTCCTGCTCCATAAGATCCTGAGGCGGAAAACGCCTCAAGAGGCGAAGAGCCTCATTCCCCTCTGGAGAGTGGAAGTGAAGGGGGGGATTGCCAAACTCCTTAAGGAGTTTGGAGCGCTGGGCCTCCTCTCTCAGGAGCCCGCCACAATGTCGTCCTATTCAAACAGTAGGACGACCTTTGAAGAGCCCATGCTGGGGGTGGAGTTCGAAATCCCTTCCGGCGGTGAGGCTCTGGAGACCGTCAGAAGGGCGATAACTCTTCTGATGAAGAAGGGGTTGGTGCTCGCCTACGAGCGAGACGCCTCTGTGAGGGGAGGTGAGCTAAAGCTCGTCCCCTTCCCCGCCACCGTGGAGAAGGTGGTGGAAGTAGCTGAAGTGCTGGAAGGCCTTCAGCAGTTAGGTGGGGAGCTTTTCGAGGCTCCTCATATAAAGAGTGGGCTGCACGTGCACATAAACGTGTGGCCACTCAGAGAGACCTTGGACAGGACCAAGGTCTACGAGGTGGTGGACCTGTTCCAAAGCAGGTTCCGCCTGCAGAAAATGTTCGGGCGAAGGTTTAACCAATACGCCCGAAGAATACTCTACGCCTCAGACGTAGAGTATAAATACTTCTGGCTCTCAGCCAGAAGTTTGCCTCAGACAGTGGAGGTAAGGCTGGGCAACTCCCAAAAGCCTCCGCTGAAGACGCTGCTTTCGGCACTTCTCGTGCAGAGAGTGCTGTGGGCAGTGGGCAAGGGGGAAGTGTCTGCCAAAGACCTCTCCCAAAAACCAGCCAACGAGCTGGTGGAAGCGCTCTCCAGCCTCTTCACACCAGAGGAGTGGAGAGTAGTTTCAAAGCACGTGCAAAAACACGTGCTCTGAGCGGGCTATTGCCCGCCACTGGTGAAATCCCAAATGGAAGGAGGTAGCGATGGTACAACTTTCTTTCACTTCAACCAACCTTCCCCTCCCTCTAAATGCGGAGGTGAGAGGGGAGGTCTTGTCCCTCTCCTTTAGAGAGGGAGATGTGGTTCTCTATCCTGTGATGGATAGGGGGCTTATATACCTCGGGACGGACAAGCCGCTCCAGCCCGAGGTGGTGGGGAGGGTCCTCTCTCTTCTGAGGAGAGACATTCCCTCCCTTTTGGTCCTGAGGAGGTTTCTCCTCAGAAAGGTTCCCGCAAACAGCGGGAAGGTCTTTGACGTGCAGGTTCGTCTGGGCGAGAGCTACGCCCAGTGGCACGTCAAGAGCGAAAGAAGGAGGGACCTCTCTTACGTGGTCTCCCTTGACGAGGAGGGCAATCCCTCCTGCACTTGTCCTGACTTTCGGCAAAGAAGGGCAGGGACAGGTAAGTGGTGTAAGCACATAGCAAGCTTGCACCAAAAGCTACTCAGCCTAAGAGCTGAGTACCTAATTCCTCTACGAAGAGTGGAGGAGGGCGAGACCATCTACGAGAAATTAGGTCTCCTTGCTGTCTTAGCCGAAAAGGCAATAGACAGACTCGACTACTCCCATCACAGGGAGCAGTTCGACGCTCCCATGCTGGGGGTGGAGTTTGAGGTTCCTGAGATCTATCCTCAGGAACAATACTCCCTTCTGAGGAAGGTCTTGAGCCTTCTTAAAAAGAAGGGAGTGGTGCTGTCCTTTGAAAGGGACGGCTCGGTCAGCGGAGGGGAGATAAAGCTCACCCCCTTCCCTGCAAGCCTGCAGAAGGTGCAGGAAACGGCGGACCTTCTGAGGTCCGTGCAAAAGTCCTTCCCCGACCTCTTTGGGGGAAGGAGCTTCGCTGGGCTGCACGTGCACATAAACGTGTGGCCACTTGTCCAGTCGGGCAAGCTGGACTGGGCAGACATCGTTCAGGTGGGCCTCTTCTTTGAAAAGAGGTTCGACCTGATGAAGATGTTTGGGAGGGCTTTTAACACCTACGCCCTCTCATTTAGGGAAGCCACTCCCAACGAGAGGTACGTGTGGCTTTCCCGCAACAACTACACTGTAGAGGTTCGCCTTGGAAACTCAAGGCATGAGCCTCTACAGGTCTTGCTCGGGGCATACCTGCTCTGCAGGTTGCTCTGGGCGGTAGCAGGGAGGGAACTCTTTGCCCTTCCCGTGTATGCTCCTTCGCCTCAGGTGGAGGAAACTTTGGTCTCTCTGTTTCCTCAGGAAGAACAGGAGACCATACGTGCCTACATCAGATCCCACCTGGTGTAGGCAACGCGGCGGGCTATTGCCCGCCATTGGTGAAATCCCAAATGGAGGAGGTAAGCGATGGCGAAAGTAAGAAAACTTAAGTGCCTCTCCCTCCCAAGGGGAGAGGTCACTCTAACACTCGGGGGCGACCCCGAGTTTGAGGTGCTCGACCAGTCGGGAGAGCTGGTCCGGGCATCTGATTACTTCGATTTCGAAGGAAGTATTGGGACGGACGGCGCCGGCTCCCAGCTGGAGCTCCGTCCCAGACCCTCCACAACCCCTGAGGGGTTCGTGGAGAATGTAAGGCCCCTTGTGGCCAAAGTGGCCAACATGGGCTTTATCCTGTCCACCATAGGGGACCACCATCCTCTTGGTGGACACATACACTTCGGGTGCTCCGATCCCGAGGTGCTCATTGAGAACGTAGAGGACTTCCTCTACGTCCTCGATCCCTTCCTTGGGATCCCTCTAAGGGAGACCAACGGAAGGGCAAGAGGGGGCTACGATGTCCTCTCAGCCTGGGAAGAAAAGCCCTACGGCTGGGAGTACAGGACACCCCCTGTAGCATACTATGCGGAGTTCGAAATGCTCCGCGTAGTATACAAGCTCGCCAAAGGAATAGGCGAGCATCTGCTCCACGAAAAGGAGCTGGTTTTCGAGGTGGGGCCAGACGGCATTCCACTCTCGAAGTATTACCTTCTCTTCCTCACAGAAGAGGAGGTAAACTACTTCTTTTCCTTCATCGAAAGATGGAGGGAAAGAAGTGTCAATCCCTTCCTGCCCAAGGAGGGAGTGCCTAAGCTCTTCTTGAGCTTTGGAGACGACTGGTACGAGGAACAGAGAGAACTGTTCCGAGCAGTCGTCAAAAAGCTCGAAAAGGAGCTAAAAAAGCCTGTAGAGCTCTACCTCTACGGGCTTAGAAAGAGCAGGGGCGTCGTCTGGGCCCTGCCTACTGCCGAGGATGAGGTGAGGCTCTTCGAGCCTCCCTATCCTGAGGTAGTCAGGGACTCCTACATACCCTACTACAGGATAGGAATCCCCTACCTGTATAGGGTGGAGGAGGTGCCCTCCGAGAAGGTCCTCAGATGGTTTGAAAGCCGTCTGAGGGAACTCTTTGAGCAGGAGGGACTGCTGTGAGGCAGGCTCCTGCTTTACTGGCCTCTGAGGCCAGAATGAGATTGGCCTCCTGGGAGGAGGTCAAAGAGCTGGTCTATGCCAGCTATGAGGAGCAGGGCATACCACATGCCCCTGCGCCTGCAAGCTCATATCTGGTCCTTGAAAAAGAGGGCCGGATAGTGGGCTGCCAGGGGTGGCGGAAGCTCAGTGGCTTCTTCACTGAGTTCTGCCATCTCTATGTCCTGCCCTCTTTCAGAGGGCAGGGGATAGCCAAGGCCCTGGTGGGTGAGGCGCTTTCAAGAGCGCCCACACCTGTGGTCTTAACAACAGTTCTCAGGCACAACAAAGCAAGCCTGAGGACTTTGCTCTCCCAAGGCTTTAAGCCTGTGGGGGAAGTGATCTCTCCCTACACCGGGAGAGAAATTGTGGTGCTCTGCGCCACAAAGTAGGCGGGCAATATTGCCCGCTTTGATAAAATAAATTCTTGTGAGTTCCCTTAGGGAGATATGAAGGAGGAAGGAAGATGAAGAAAGCTGCTTTAGGACTTTTTTTAGCCTCTTTATCTTTTGCTGATGTATGCGAGCAGGTGCAGCTAAAAAAGCACCTTCCTTATATGCCCGATAATGTGGAGATACTCTCCAAGAGGGAGGTCTTTGGGCTTTGTGAGTTTGTGCTCAAGAGTGGTGGCATCTTCACGCTTTATGCTACCAAGGACTTTGTCTTGGCTGGAGAGATGCTTTCAGAGGGAAAGAGCGTAAGTAGGGAAAGTATTCAAGGTGCTCAGTCTAAGCTCCTTAAGGAGCTTGTTCCCAAGCTAAGAGAGCATGTGGCCACCACTTATGGAAAGGGAGAGAAGGAGGTGTTTTTTGTCTCTGACCCTGAGTGTCCCTTCTGCCAAGCCATTAAAAAGAGAGTAAAAGAGCTTGCAGACCAAAGGGGCTACCGAGTGCATTTAGTGTGGTTTCCCCTAAGACCTCAGACCAAAGAAAAAGCCATAAGCTTTATCTGTGAGAAGAGAACTTATGAGCACTATCTTCAAGACGCTTATGGCAAGAGTAGTTGTGATGAGGGGATAAAGAAGGTGGATGGGCTTATAAATCTTGTTTCGGGGGTGGTGTCTGCCACGCCTACCTTTATCTTCCCCGATGGGAGGATGGTGGTGGGGGGCAATCCCAAAGCCCTTGAGGAGGCTATGAAGTGATGGACTTTTGGTATGCACCAGCCTATGAGGAGAGACATCAAGCGGTTGTGTATGTTTTTCCCGAATACAAGCACGTGTTGGCTCAGGGGGTGTATCTGAGCTTGACGGAGATAGAGGAGCCAAGGCTGGCGCAGAAAGATCCTGAGCCAGAGAAGCCAGAGAAGCCCAAACCTAACAGGCTAATCATTTACTTTGACTTTAACAAGGACAAGCCCAAAAGGTTTGACCCCAAAGGACTTGACAAAGACAGGCCCTATCTTCTGGTGGGGCATGCGGACTGGATAGGGAGCGAAGGATACAACCTAAGGCTGTCCCAAAGAAGGGCTTTCAATGTGAAAAAGCTCTTGGAAAAGGAGGGCTTGAAAGACCTCAAAGTGGAGTGGAGGGGAGAGAAAGACTGCGAGCACAAAAAAGGACACAAGATTACTCCCAAGCTCATAAGAGAGTTAGAAGTCTGCAGAAAAGTGGAGGTTTTGGAAAGGTAGTTTCTTAGTTAAGTGCTTCCTTTACCACATTGTTTGGAGCACTTAAAATTCTCCCTATAGCCTGATGATCTTTGAAATGCGCTCTCACCTTCAGAAAGCCTTCCCTCCACAGCAAAAGAGTTTTCCCGTCCTCTAAGCCAAAGCTCACATAACCGTTTTTCTTTTCAAAGCCCCTAACCTTTTCCCAGCCCAGGAGGGAGAATTTCTCGGTGTGTATCAGCATAAGCTCTCCGCCCCTTCTGAGCACTGCCAAGTAAGAGCCTCTGATAAAGACCTTCTCCACCCCAGAAAAGCTCTTAGCTCCATAGGTGCTGTGAAATAGATACAGCCGAGGCAGTCTCTCAAGCACCAAAAGCCTCCCCATCCTCAAAAACCTCTCCTGACCATGATAAGGGAAAGCCTTCATCTCCCCCACGGGCAAAAAGTTTTTCAACACCACCAGCTTGTGCTCCAAAGAGCTAAGCCGAAGCTCCACCACCAAATACACCCCCCCATCCCACGCACTCACCACCAAAAAGGGAAACTCAAGCCTTCTCAAAAGCTCAAGTCTTGAAGTTCTGACCTCCAATGCTTTGTCTTCAAAGACCAGCCACCTTCCCTCTCCCTTCTGCACTCTTTCTACCGCCATTATCTTCCCTCCCACCAAGTCATACAAAAACCTCTCCCTTCCCTCCACATAAACGCTCATTTCTACTCTCAACACCCTCTCCACCCTCAACCCATCCCACAGCTCCAACCTTCTTAGCCCCTTTTCACTCACAAAATACAGCACCCTCCCCTTCTCCATAGCCCAAAAACCCTTCTCCATCAAAACAGCCCTTAGCCCTTCCCCCACCACAAGCCCATCCCGCTTCAATACCCCCTTGCTATACTCGTATCGCCCCTCAGAAGTTTGCATAGAAAAGATTTTATCGGAGCACTCTGTTGCTCCAATTAATGTGGTCATAAAAACGCACCTTTGACCATTTAAGACTTTAGTCCAATCTTCTCCAGTGGTGGAACAGGTGGGAAAAGGCTTAAAAGCTCGTCCCTTTGTTTTTTAGAAAGAACGTTGAGCCTATACGCTCTATCTAATAGCTTGTCCCACTCTTCTCCAGTCATCTCCAAAACCTTTTTTCTGAACCACCATACATGCACCTGCCATGCTAATTCCTTATCTTCATCTTTTTCTATCTTCTCTATAAGGTACAGTGAGTCTATTCCTGCTTTCAGTACAGCACTCAGCTTATCTGCTCCCAACTTCTCATACTCTTCGGCTCTGCTGTCGATATAGTCGCTGTATGTCTGTCTCATCACCTCTTCCAAAGGCATAGCATTCACACGGCTAAGAAAAGCCTTGATTTGTAGTAGTTTCTGATGCACTTCTTCTAATTCCCTTAGAATAGCGCTAAAGAACTTCTTTTTAGCCTTCCCCATAAGGGTTATTTTACTGTGCTTTCCTTCTCTTTCCGCCTCTCTTCTTTTGTGTCGGGTCTTGTGGCTTTTCTAACCCTTGAGCCTGCTCTTCTAATTTTTTCATATTTTCAGGAACTTGCTCTTGTATTTTCTCAAAATATCCCTCAGGCTTTAAATCCTTCTCTATCTTACTTCTATCCACCTGTGGAGCATTGCCCACCACTGCCCGCATTTCCTCTAAATACTTGGCCGGATTTTGTCTTAACTGCTGAAGCTCCATCACGGCTTGTCTAAGCGCCTGCGGACTTCCCCCTAACTCATCAAATCTTTTTTGCAACCAAGCTAACTCTGGAGTTGCTGTATAGCCTATGCTATCTGTAGAGCTAACAGAAATTCCACTCTTGGATGTGTCAGATATACTCTTCGTCTCGCTTGCACTCTTTTGGTCTGCGATAGACCAAGATTTCTGCACATCTTCAGAAGTTCTCGTTCCAGTCGTGATTTTACGTGATGTTTCTGTTGTATGAATCTTGCTTTTACTCTCCGATTCTTTCGTAGCGGCTGAGAAATCTGCACCTGCTGTAATTGTCTCTTTCTCTCCTTGTTGCTTTTCTTCTGTTTTCCTATCTTCCCACTGTTTTTTTACTCCACCTCCTAAGGATGTACGTTCTGCTAAGTGCATTAAAAATTTCCCCACATAATAAGCCCCGACTCCAACCCCTCCCCCTACTAACATACCGGCAGGACCTGCTGGAGCACCTCTTACCGCTCCCGCCATAGCAGCTCCCGCCGCACTCCCGCCAGCGAAACTCATAAATATCCCCCCTAAATCCTTCAAGGCCGCCTTGTAGTTGGCTTCAAGTTGTTTTATTTCTGCCTCAGACGCTCCTTGTTTTTTCAGTCTTGCCAACTCTTGTTGGTAACCATAACTAATGCGGCCCATTATCTCACGCGCAAATGCCTCAGCAGCCTCTAATTTTTTAGCATCAGAAATCTCAGTAGATGTAAGCACGTCTCTGTATTTACTTAAAGTATTCATGATTTGTTTTTTTGTCTCTTCTGACAGACGCCTATCATTGCTTAGAAAGTTGGATACAGCATGTTCTACCTGCTCAAACCATGTTTTTGAGTTTGTTGTGCCTACAAAACTTTGGAAGTGTGATGTGTCTCCTCCCGTTAAAAGCCGGCCCCTTCCGTCTTCTCCAATAGTAAAAACAGTCTTCATTCCTTGAATATTAGCCTCTATTGCACCGCCCGTCCCGTCTTTATTGTAATGATACACTCCCCCCTGCCCATCATAAAAAGTTATCTTCGTTATAAGTCCATCTTTTCCATATTCTATAAATCCGCTGCCTCCTCCCATACGACTGAGCCAATTCAGCGCCTTGATGGCTGTTTGGTTGTTTGGATTTTTCATCCCAGCAAGCATGTGCTTATGAGCATCCGCCGCAGTAAAAGCCATACTTGCCACCTCACCACGATGGATTTTGTCCCATATCTGCCCCTGACCTATCGTCATGTTCATAGCACTTGTTGTCCATCCGCTGAAATTCCCAAATTGCGTACTCCCCGCCAACACATTCCTGTAATTCACCTGCCCCGCAGTGAAAGAACCTCTGGTGATGTCTGCGCCCGCACTGGCCGTCTGAGCCTGCACCGCTCCCCCCACACTCTGAGCAAAAGTGTGGAAAGTGTAGCCCCCTAAGGTGGCAAGCATAAAGGAGATGGTGGGAATTAACCAATAGAGCGAGCCCGCCAACGCCTGATGATCCATCAAAAGCGAGGAAATCACCGGCGCATACATGGCGTTAAAACTCCAATCACCGTTGGACGAATAAGCTAAAAAGGTGTTGTACAGTTTTGAGTAAAATATCCCATTGACCACCCCCTCCGCAAACCTCCAGATTATCATCCACAGCCCCATAGTCAGCACCATCATAATGGCCGACCCCATCAAAGGCGTGAGCATAAACAAAACCAAAACTGGAACTAAACTGGCGAATAAAACGTGCAGTATGCCATTTAGCACGGGTAGATACCTCTGAGCAGAGAGCTTTTCCAACTGCCCCTTGGTAAAGAGCCCAGCCTCAGTCAGCCCCATCCCCTGAGATGCCGCCCAGTTTTTGTATGTCTCTTTAAACTGATTGAGTATCACCGACTGCATCAAAAGCTGCGTCCCCGTCATAGACACCTGCATCACACTTGACGGAACCACATTCAAAACATCATGAATAGCAGCAGAGCCCACTGCAGAGCTAAGAATGCTCATGCCTTGATTATTCACCCAGTCGGAAAGAGCTGTCCTTAGCTCATTTCCCGCAGTCCTGCAGTCCAAAGAACAGCCATTCCTACAGCCCTGCGTGCAAGGACTGCTGCAAGGCCTGTCCGCATAAATGATGGTAAAGCGTGAGGGATGAAGAAGGGTATTGTTAAAGACTAAAGCCTGAAGGTTGGAAGAAAGCATAAGCTGATTGGCGTTTAAGGTGCCGTCAAGGATGTTGGTAAAGACGCAGTCTTGGAAGAAGTTGGTCAAAGACATCTGAATGTAAGGATCCACCACTCGCATGTCCATAGCCTGAGCCATTATCTGATTGCATCCAAATATGCTCATGTGCTGAGAACCACACTTTTGCACACCCACTCCAAAGACACTATCCACAGTCCTCGCCACCGCATCCTCTATCTGCGTCATAAAGGAAAGCACATAGGCTATGGGAAAAGGCACTCTCTGAACTATCTGCGTCTGGTTCAAAGACCTGTCATGAACCTGAACATTCACCGTCTGACCAAAAAAGAGCGTAGAAACGCCGATGAATACTACGTAAAACCTTACAATCCGCAAAGGATCCGTTTGTCCCTTCGCCGATAGATAACCCAAAAGGGTGGCAATAAAGCCAAAGATAGCCGCCACCTTGGCAAGCCCAAGAAAAGTCCCATCGTGCCCAAAAAGAAGGGCCACTCCACGCAGAGCCTCGGCTAAGCTGTCTCCATAGCCCCAAGCATAGATGGTGTAAGCCATCACCTAACTCCAAAGAGCCTTGACACCACCATGTTTCCGTAAATGGGAGAATGTGCCATCCTCGCCAACATGTCGTTGTATATGTTGGTAGCAGTATCGTAAGCTTTGATGCTATCCTGAAGCTCTTTTAATGCCCGTGCCCTTATCTCTGCTAAATCTCTTCCAGCGGCCCGCACATTGTCCATCAGCTTAGTAATATCCTTAGAGGTCTTTGTCTCCTCCTCCCCTTGTCCCGTCGTTCCTGCTTGGTAAGCGGTTAAAACATCTGCTGTGGTTGTGGAAATCTTCTCCAATACGGCTACCGCCGCCTCCACCGCTATGTATTTGGCTAATGCTCCCTCAATGCTTTCCAAAAAGCCTGGATAAACAGAACCGTAATTTATAAGCTTGAATACCGAAACAGGAGCGGACGCTAAAAGCTGTCTTTCCTCATCAGAAAGAGGCTGCCGTGTTCTAACCTTCCTTATGACATTTTCCACAAGCTGTTTAGCCGCTCCGCATAAGGTGTTTGATAAGGTGATAGAAACAGTATAAGTATTAACACCAGAAGCACTTACCCGAGCACCTTTCCCAGCCATAGAAATTCGTCCTTCACACTTCTCGTCTGAAAAGCCTGCTATCATAGAAACAAAATCAGAGGGATGAAAAACGCCTTCTACAAGATGCCCCTCAGGTAAAGACTCATTGCCCCTGCTTGCCACCGCTTGAGCCCCTGGGAAACACAAATCCCCAAAGTATGCCCTCAGAACAGCCGCTAAACCTTCAGAATTAGTCCCCAAAAGCGTTGCCACGTTAGAGAGGTCCTGTGAGGCTACGCTCATTATGCATCCGCCATTCAACATAAGCCTGAGACCACAACGTCCGTTGGGACACCACTCCCTGAGACTTCTATCAATACTGTCTAAAAAATTGCTAAAGCTGGAGAGAGTGTTTTTGACCGCCTTTGCCCACGCGGGCTGTTGAGCAGACTGTCCAGAGCCCCCAGTTAGTTGTTTGTTTAGGTAGCTCCCCAACTGCTTGCCCACGGCTCCAGCAAGAGCCACTGCATTACACTGATTGAGCTGAAACTGATTGAGCTGATTGGCTATGGACATGAGCTTGCTCAAAACCTCCTCACACTGAGGACACAATGTGGACAGCGCCAACTGAGCCACGAACATTACCCCCGCTGGTCCCATGAGGGCTTGAAAGAGCTTTCCAAACTCCTCAAAGTTCAAAAGCCCTAAAGAACCTAAGGACGCATCTATCCCAGAACATCCCATCTTCAGTGAAGGTGCCTGCACATTAAAAAGAGCTGCGTTGGCATCCTGCCACCTTATCCTCACACCTCCTCCCCCTATGGTGGTCATCTCCTGTCCCTTCACTGAAGTTGGAGCATCATACTCTATGACCATGTTCTGCAAAAACTGCCTTGAGGCAAAGCTAAATTGACTAAAAGTAAACACGCCAGCTAAAGCAAAAGCCACTATCCTCTTCACTCCACCAGCTCCTTAAGCCAATACTCGGGGATAAGCCCCCTCTTGCCCCAAAGACCCTTGGAATAAAGCCATGCAAACATAAAGCCAGGTTGCTTGCTATACTTGAGCTTCATATACTGCCTTGAAAGCAAAAATCCCACAAGAGCACCTAAAAAGCTGTAGTCTGTCAGTATCCCTCCTATAACTCCCAGCAAAAATATCACAAACTCATCCAACTCCCACCATAATATCTGTGGTAAAGCGTTTATGTATTTGGGAACATACTTTCTTTCCATGAGATAAGGAGGCTAAAGCCTCCAGCCTTAGCTTAGAAGTTCAGAGTAAATCTGGCATCCACCATGTCTGGGATAATACCCACTCCCAAGCCTACAAAGATGAGGAAGATGGCAGGTATGATAGCTCCCTCCTTGAAAGCCACTAAGCTAAAACCGATGAAGGCCAGAGCTATGAGCTTGCCCCAAAAGCCCTCGAGGGCGCTGGAGATGTCGTTATACCACGTCTGCACCTCTGAACCACCAGTGCCAGCAAAGGCTAAGGCTACGGTTAAAAGTAGCAATGGCAAGTATTTCATGTCCTTCACC
>Ga0105156_1000093_pt1 | contig 13015 bp, 14 predicted proteins | sample SSWtaG_3_FD_89673 | JGI IMG/M metagenome (GOLD analysis project Ga0105156, IMG submission 89673) | Hot spring microbial communities from Sandy's Spring West, USA to study Microbial Dark Matter (Phase II) - SSWTFFsm_matched | ecosystem: Environmental > Aquatic > Thermal springs > Hot (42-90C) ...
CTTCTGATCACGCCGTGGTCGCTGGTGGTCGGCATCATGGCGCCGATCGCGGGCCGGCTTTCCAACCGCTTTCCGGTCGGCGCGCTCGGCGGCATCGGCCTCATGGTGCTCGCGGTCGGCATGGTGCTGCTGGCGACGCTGCCGAGCCATCCGCAGATCGCCGACATCGTCTGGCGCGCGGCGCTGTGCGGGCTCGGCTTCGGCTTCTTCCAGTCGCCCAACATGAAGGCGCTGATGACGAGCGCGCCGCCGGGCCGCAGCGGCGGCGCCAGCGGCATCGTCGCCACCGCCCGCCTCACCGGCCAGACGCTCGGCGCCGCGCTCGCCGCGCTATGCTTCGCCCTGTTCGATGCCAGCGGCCCGACCACGGCGCTCGCGCTCGGCGCCGGCTTTGCCGGCGTCGGTGCGGTCGTCAGCTTCTTCCGGCTTGCGACCCGGGCGTGATCGCGTTGCGGCGTCAATTCGAATAGGTCGCCGCAAGGTATTCGACGATCTTGCCGACGTCGGCGTCGTCGATCGGCGCGCCATAAACCTTGATCATCTTGGTGACCTCGGCCTGCCAGAACTCCCGGCCGAATTTCGCGCCGCGCGGCTGGGTCGAGATGTAGTCGGACGAATGACAGGCGGTGCAGTTGCCGAGCACGGTGTTGAGATTGGGGCCCGGCAGGAACGCCGCGGTCTCCGGGGGCAGCGCGTAGTCGAGCGGAGCGGCGAAGGACGCGCTCCACGGCACGACGAGACCGAGCAGCAGCAGCGTGATGCGCGCCCCATTCAATGTGCTCGCAGCCATCATGGGTGACGTCCTCATGCCGCTGTGACCGAGGTGGTTTCGATGACGTTGCGCATGTAGCCGGGCGGATTCCAGCGCGCGGTCGAGGGCTGCGTTTCGCCGGAGGTGCTGGTGGCGCGCACCTTGATCGCGTGGGTGCCCGGCGGCAGCGCAAGTCGCGCCTGCCAGGTCCGGAACGAATAGCGGCCAAGGTCCTCGCCGAGCGTGGTCCCTTGCCAAGTCGCGCCGCCGTCGGCCGATAGCGCGACCTCCTTGATGCCGGCGCCGCCGTCGAAGGCGATGCCGCGCAGGTTAAGCGGCGTGTTGGCCGCGACCTTGGCGCCGTCGACGTGGCTGGTGAGGAACGAGCGGATGTTGAAGCGGGAGATCGGCACGGTCGATTTCGGCGCCGTGCCGGGCTCGACGCAGGCACAGTCATTGTCGGGGATGCGGTAGGCGCTTTTCATCCAGAAGCCGTCGAACACGGTATCGATCACCGTGATCTCGTTGAGGTGCTTGACCCAGTAGGTGCCGTAGTGACCCGGCACCACCAGCCGCAGCGGGAAGCCATTGAGCAGCGGCAGCGGCTCGCCGTTCATCGCATAGGCCAGCATCACCTCGCCGTCGCGGGCCTGGTCGACGTCGAGTGCCTTGATGAAATCCGGGGTTCGATCGACCACCGGGATATCCATGCCGTTGAACGTCACCTGCCGCGCACCGGCCGCGACGCCGGCGCGATCGAGCACCAGCTTCAGCGGCACGCCGCGCCAGCGCGCGTTGCCCATGGCGCCGTTGGCGAGCTGACCACCGGCGACGCGCGGCTCGAACAAGCCGCGGCTGTTACCAGAACATTGGTTGACGGCGACGAGCTCGACGGCCGGCAATGCCTTGATGTCGGCTAGCGAAAGCTTCAGGGGCCGCTCGACCTTGCCCTTGATCTCGAGCGCGAAGGCGTCCGGGTCGAGATCGTAGGGAATGCCGGCGAGATGGTAGCGCACGAAGAACGCGTCATTGGGCGTGATCGGGCCCTCGTCGAACACCGCGAACGGCGTTTCGAGCTGCGGCGGCCGGCTGGTCAACCGGATCAACGGCCGCTTCTGCGGATAGCGCACCAGCGGCCGCTCGCCGTTGCCGAACGGCAGCGTCATCATCGGCTCGCCCGCTTGGACCCGCCGCGGCATCAGGCCTGCGGTGGCCAGCGATGCTACTGCGCCCGTCACAACACTGCGCCGGTCGATCACGGCTTCCTCCTCCCCATTATTCTTCTTCGCGTAACGCCATGCGACGCCTCGCGGTTCCCTGGGCGGCTTGGCGCGAGCCAAGAGCAGCAAGAGCAATACGCCCGCGCCGCAGAGCATGGCGCGGCGGCACGCCGCCGACAAGATAGGTACCTCTGCACCACAGTACACAAATCCGAGACACGGCCGCCAAACATAATTGACCGTCCGGTTGGTCAATAGTATTATCCTCTCCAACGGCCGCGCCAACAGGCCGCGTCATGGGAGGCTTCAGTGGCAGCAGACATGATCCTGAGCGAGATCCGCGGCGGATATCGCATCGTCACCCTCAATCGTCCCGACCGGCTCAATTCGTTCGGCGCCGGCATGCACGGCCAGTTGCTGGCAGCTCTGGCCGAGGCGGAAGCCGACAAAAGCTGCCGGGCCCTGCTGCTCACCGGCGCGGGCCGCGGCTTCTGCGCCGGCCAGGATCTCGCCGACGTCGCCGCCACGCCGGGCGAGACGCCCGATCTCGCGGCCACCATCGAGAAGAACTACAACCCGCTGGTGCGCAAGCTGCGCGACCTGCCGATGCCGGTGATTTGCGCCGTCAACGGTGTTGCCGCCGGCGCCGGCGCCAACCTCGCCTTCGCCTGCGACATCGTGCTGGCGGCGCGCTCCGCCAAGTTCATTCAGTCGTTCGCCAAGATCGGCCTGGTGCCGGACTGCGGCGGCAGCTGGCTGTTGCCGCGCCTCGCCGGCCGCGCCCGCGCGCGCGGGATGGCGCTGCTCGCCGAGCCGCTCACCGCCGAGCAGGCGGAAGCCTGGGGCCTGATCTGGAAGGTGATCGACGACACGAGCCTGATGGACGAGGCGCACAAGCTCGCCGCCCAGCTTTCGACCCAGCCGACCACCGGTCTTTCGCTGATCAAGCAGGCGCTGGACGCGGCGGAAACCAACGACCTCGACCGCCAGCTCGACCTCGAGCGCGACCTGCAGGGCCGCGCCGGCCGCACCGTGGACTATGCCGAAGGCGTCGCCGCCTTCTTTGAGAAGCGCGCGCCGCGCTTTGTCGGGAGAACATGATGACCAGCAAGGACGACGCGGCTGCGCGGGCGAAAGCCTGCGCCGAGGCGATGTGGGCGGAGGATCGCGCCAGCCGTGCGCTCGGCATGGAGGTGGTGCGGGTGGCGCCGGGCGAGGCGGTGCTGATGATGACGGTGCGGCCGGAGATGACCAACGGCCACCACATTTGCCACGGCGGCTTCATCTTCACGCTGGCGGATTCGACCTTCGCCTTCGCCTGCAACAGCCACGGCCCGAACACGGTGGCGCAGCATTGCGCGGTGACGTTCCTGCGGCCGGTGCGCGAGGGCGAGCGCCTCACGGCTCACGCGATCGAGCGCTCGCGCCAGGGCCGCGGCGGCATCTACGACATCACCGTCCGCGACGAGAACAACGCGGCCGTCGCCGAATTCCGCGGCCACTCGCGCACCATCGCCGGCAGCTGGCTGACGCCAACGGCCACACCACAAGAGTAAGTAAACGTTCGATCCGGGAGGATACCTTGGCCACCATTCCGCTTCGCAAGCTCGACCAGCTGGCCCCGCAGCCGTCCGAGCTCGACCGCTTCGAGCGCGCATCGACCGACGAGCTGCGTGCCTGGCAGCGTGAGCGCCTGGCCTGGAGCTTGCGCCACGCCTACGACAACGTGCCGCACTACCGCGCGGCGTTCGACGCGATCGGCGCCAAGCCGCAGGACTTCAAGGAGCTCGGCGACCTCGCCAAGTTCCCCTTCACCACCAAGATCGACCTCCGGAACAACTATCCGTTCGGCATGTTCGCGGTGCCGATGGACAAGATCGCGCGGCTGCACGCTTCCTCCGGCACCACCGGCAAGCCGACCGTCGTCGGCTATACCAAGCGCGACATCGAGACCTGGAGCGACGTGGTGGCGCGCTCGATCCGCGCTTCCGGCGGCCGTCCCGGCATGAAGGTCCACATCGCCTACGGCTACGGCCTGTTCACCGGCGGGCTCGGGGCCCACTACGGCGCCGAGCGGCTCGGCTGCACCGTGATCCCGGTGTCGGGCGGCATGACCGAGCGCCAGGTCCAGCTCATCACCGACTTCAAGCCCGAGATCATCATGGTGACGCCATCCTACATGCTGGCGATCCTCGATGAATTCCGCCGCCAGGGCCTTGATCCGCGCAAGTCGTCGCTGCGGGTCGGCATCTTCGGCGCCGAGCCGTGGACCAACGCCATGCGCCAGGAGATCGAGGAGGCCTTCGACCTGCACGCGGTCGACATCTACGGCCTGTCGGAGGTGATGGGGCCGGGCGTCGCCAACGAATGCGTCGAGACCAAGGACGGCCTGCACGTGTGGGAGGATCACTTCTATCCCGAGGTGATCGATCCGCAGACCGGCGCCGTGCTGCCCGACGGCGAGAAGGGCGAGCTGGTGTTCACCTCGCTCACCAAGGAAGCGATGCCCGTGATCCGCTACCGCACCCGCGACCTGACGCGGCTGTTGCCGGGAACGGCGCGGTCGGTGCGCCGGATCGAGAAGGTCACCGGGCGCAGCGACGACATGATGATCGTGCGCGGCGTCAACATCTTCCCGACCCAGATCGAGGAGAAGCTCCAGGCCATCCCGGCGCTTTCCATGCACTACCAGATCGTGCTCACGCGCGATGGCCGGCTCGACAATATGGAGATCATGGTCGAGGCCCGCCCTGACGCGACGTTCGGGGCGCGGGATGACGCCGCGGCGCAGCTCGGCCATTCCATCAAGGCGACCATCGGCATCAACGCCCGCGTCACCGTGGTCGATCCCGACGGCATCGAGCGTTCGCTCGGCAAGGCCCGTCGCATCGTCGATAAGCGGCCGAAGGAATAGAAGGACCGCCGCCCCATGGCACGCTCTCGCGCCAGCGACTACGACGACAAGCGGCGGGCGATCCTCAACCGCTCGGCGGAATTGTTTTCCGAGCACGGCTACGACCGTGCCTCGATGAACAAGATCGCGCAGGCGTGCGGCGTGTCGAAGGCCAACCTCTATCACTACTATAAAGACAAGGAAGAGCTGCTGTTCGACGTCATCCGCTTCCACCTCGAGGAATTGCTCGAGGTGGTGGAAGCCGCCGACCAGCCCGGCCTGACGCCAACCGATCGCTTGCGCGCGCTGGTTGGCGCGCTGCTGGAGGCCTATCGCGACGCCGATTCCCAGCACAACGTCCAGATTTCGAGCCTGCGGTTCCTGCCGCCCGAGCGCCAGGCCGAGCTCAAGGGCATGGAGCGCGACCTGGTTGCGATCTTCTCCGATGCGGTGGTGGGCGTCGCGCCGAAGCTGAAAGGCACCAAGATGCTGAAGCCGGTGACCATGTCGCTGTTCGGCATGCTGAACTGGCACTATCTCTGGTTCCGCAGCGGCGGCTCCGTGACCCGCGCCGATTACGCCGATCTCGTCACCTGCCTGATCGCCGACGGGACCCGCGGCGTGATCGCAGCGCCCGCGTCCGAGCGCGACCGCGTCGCCGCGGCCAAGTAGCGGAATGAACACTGGACCAACGATGTTCTCTCTCACGCCGTGCCTTGTGGCACCCAATCGCGGAGCACTCCCATGAAACTCGCAAGCTTCGTTCGCGGACAATGGCTGGACGCAGGCCCCGATCTCGTCGAGGTGCGCAGCGCGGTGACCGGCGACGTGGTCGCGGTGGTGCCGAGCGGCGGCCTCGCCATGGGCGAGGTGCTCGGTCACGCCCGCAACGTCGGCGGGCCGGCATTGCGCCGGTTGACCTTCCACCAGCGCGCCGACATGCTCAAACGGCTCGGGCAATATCTCACCGAGCGCAAGGACGAGCTCTATCAGCTGTCGTTTGCCACCGGCGCCACCCGCACCGATGCCATGATCGACGTCGACGGCGGCATCGGCACGCTGTTCGTCTATTCCGGCAAGGGCCGGCGCGAGCTGCCTAACTCCACCTTCGTGCTCGATGGTGCCGTCGAGCCGCTCGGCAAGGGCGGCACCTTCGCCGCCCAGCACCTCCTGGCGCCGCGCCAGGGCGTGGCGGTCCACATCAATGCCTTCAACTTTCCGTGTTGGGGGCTGCTGGAAAAGCTCTCGCCGGCGCTGCTCGCCGGCGTTCCCGTGGTGACCAAGCCTGCGACCATCACCTCCTATGTGGCGCACGCGCTGATGAAGATGATCGTCGCGTCGAACATTCTGCCCGACGGCGCGCTGCAGTTCATCCTTGGCACGACTGGAGATCTGTTCGACCACCTGACCTGCCAGGATGTGGTCGCCTTCACCGGATCGGCCTCGACCTCACAGACCCTGCAGCGCCACCCGGTGGTCGCACGCGAGGCGGTGCGCTTCATCGCCGAGCGCGATTCGCTCAACGCCGCCATCCTCGCGCCCGACGCCGCGCCCGGCACACCCGAGTTCGACCTCTTCATCAAGGAGGTGGCCCGGGAAATGACCGCCAAGACCGGCCAGAAGTGCACGGCGATCCGCCGCGCGCTGGCGCCGCGGGCCCATGTCGATGCGGTGATCGCGGCGCTGCGCGAGCGGCTCTCCCGCGTGACCATGGGCGATCCCAAGCTCGAGACCGTGCGCATGGGGCCGGTGGTCGGCCTCGACCAGCGCCGCGACGTGCTCAATCATGTCGCCACGCTGCGCAGCGAAGCCGAGCTCGTCGTCGGCGATCCCGACCATTTCGTGGTCGAGGGCGCTGACCCGGCCCGCGGCGCCTTCGTGCCGCCGCTGCTGCTGCACTGCGCCGACCCGGTCAAAGCCCGGCAGGTTCACGCCATCGAGGCGTTCGGGCCGGTGTCCACTGTGATGGGCTATGACGGGCTCGACCAGGCGATCGCGCTCGCCAACCGCGGCGAGGGCAGCCTGGTGGCGTCGATCTACACCCACGACCCGCGCGTCGCCACCGACCTCACCTTCGGCATCAGCACGTTCCACGGCCGGCTCCTCGTCATCGACCGCGACTGCGCCAAGGAGCAGACCGGCCACGGCTCGCCGATGCCGCAGACCTTGCATGGCGGCCCCGGCCGCGCCGGCGGCGGCGAGGAATTGGGCGGCATTCGCGGGCTCACCCCCTATCTGCAACGCACGGCGCTGCAGGCGTCACCGACGATGCTCACCGCCATCACCGGCAGCTGGACCAAGGGCGCGCCGGTGGTTACCGAGCGCCATCCGTTCCGCTACCACTTCGAGGATCTCGCCATCGGCCAGAGCTTCTTCTCGAAAGAGCGCACCATCACGCTGGACGACATCGAGCACTTCGCCCATTTCACCGGCGACACTTTCTATGCCCACATGGACGAGGAGGCGACCAAGGGCCACCCGTTCTTCCCCGGCCGCGTCGCCCACGGCTACCTGCTGCTGTCGTTCGCCGCCGGCCTGTTCGTCGATCCCGATCCGGGCCCGGTGCTCGCCAACTACGGCCTCGATTCGCTGCGCTTCATCAAACCGTTACAACCCGGCGAATCGATCAAGGTGCGGCTCACCGCCAAGGAGAAGTCGCCACGCAACAAGCAGTATGGCGAGGTGCGTTGGGACGTCGAGATACTTACTGGAACCGGCGAGACCGCCGCGACCTATGAGCTCTTGACGATGAACGCTTTGAAGGGATGATGGGCGCCCCGATCGAACTGCAACAATAACAAGGGAAGGAGCAGCCATGATTCTCGTCACCGTGATGTATCCGGCGGGACCTGGAAAGACGTTCGACCTCGACTACTATCTGAAGAAGCATATTCCGCTGGTGCAGGAGCGCTGGACCTCGCTCGGGCTGAAGAGCGCCCAGGTGCTGCGCGGCGCCGCCAAGGCCGATGGCAGCGCGCCGGACTACCAGATGATCGCGCTGCTCACCTTCGGATCGCTGGACGACTTCAAGGCCGCCGGCAAGGCCCACGGTGCCGAGATTTTCGCTGACATCCCGAAGTTCACCAACACCCAGGCCGTGGTGCAGATCAACGAGATCCTGGCATAACAGGGAAAGCGCCTATGGCATCCGCGGATCGACCCACGACAACCAGGACCGTAGCGGCGAGCGCGGACGCCGCGGCGCTGGTGCAGGCGTTCTCGCTGCAACAGCTGCCCGATTCATTCTACCAAGATCCCTACCCGACCTACCGCGCGCTGCGCGAGCTTGATCCGATCCATCGCATGCCCGATGGCTCGCTGTTCCTGACGCGCCACCGCGATCTCGAGGAAGTCTACAAGGACACCACGGTCTATCGCTCCGACAAGAAGGTCGAGTTCGCGCCGAAGTTCGGCGTCGGCTCGTTGCTCTACGAGCATCACACCACGAGCCTCGTCTTCAACGACCCGCCGCTGCACACGCGGGTGCGGCGGCTGATCGCCGGCGCGCTCAATCCGCGCGCCATCGCCAGCATGGAACCGGCGCTGATCACGCTGGTCGATCACCTGCTCGACGCCATGGCGGCACGCGGCGAAGCCGACCTGATCGAGGACTTTGCCAGCGCCATCCCGATCGAGGTGATCGGCAACCTGCTGGCGGTGCCCCACGCCGACCGCGGCCCGTTGCGCGGCTGGTCGCTGGCGATCCTGGGCGCGCTCGAACCCGTGCTTTCAGCAGAGCAGCAGGCGCGCGGCGAGAGCGCGGTCGCCGAGTTTCTCCCCTACCTGCGGCAGCTGGTGGCGGACCGCCGCCGCCATCCCGGCGATCCCGAGCACGACGTGCTGACGCGCCTGATCCAGGGCGAGGCCGACGGCGAACGCCTCACCGAGACCGAGTTGCTGCAGAACTGCGTCTTCATTCTCAATGCCGGGCATGAGACCACCACCAACCTGATCGGCAATGGGCTCGAGCTCTTGCTGCGCTTCCCCGCGCAACGCGAGCGCCTGATCGCGGATCCGGCGCTGATCCGCACCGCGATCGAGGAGATGCTGCGGTTCGAAAGCTCGAACCAGCTCGGCAACCGCAGCGTCGCCGTCGACACCACGCTCGATGGCGTGCGGCTGCCCGCCGGCACGCTGGTGACGCTCGGCATCGGCGCCGCCAACCGCGACCCCGAGCAGTTTCCCGATCCCGAGACCTTCGACATCGGCCGCACGCCGAACCGGCACCTCGCCTTCGCCTCCGGCGCGCACGCCTGCGCCGGCCTCGCTCTGGCGCGGCTCGAAGGACGAATTGCGATCGGGCGGTTTCTCGCGCGCTTTCCTGCCTATGCCGCCAACGGTGTGCCACAGCGCGCCCGCCGCGCCCGCTTCCGCGGCTTCACCTCGCTGCCGGTGCGGCTGGGGTGAAGCGCGACACACATTCTACGTCATGGCCGGGCTTGTCCCGGCCATCCACGTCTTTATCTGCCGCGAGTCCGCGAAGACGTGGATGCCCGCAACAAGTGCGGGCATGACGGAGTAAAACACGCAGACATGTCAGCAAGGAACTACGGTATGTCCGCCTTCGACCACGCCGCCGCCACCACCCTGCTCGCCACTGTGTTCGCACCGTGGGTGCAGGACCTCGATCTCTCGGTCGAGGAGATCGGGCGCGACAGCGCTTCCTTGCGCATGCGCTTCTCGGACAAGCTCTGCCGCGACAACGGCGTGGTGTGCGGCCAGGCGCTGATGAGTCTTGCCGACACCACCATGGTGTTCGCGGTGTCGGCGGCGGCGGGCGGCTATCTGCCGATGACCACCGTCGACCAGACCGTGCATTTCCTGCGTCCGGCGGTGAAGACCGATCTGATCGCGACGGCGCGCGTGGTGCGGCTCGGCCGGACCATGGCCTATGGCAGCATCGAGATACGCGCCGAGGGCGATGCCCGCCCGGTGGCGATGGCGCAGACCGCTTACGCGATCCTGCGCGAGGAGAAGTGATCGCGCCGTGAACTATCTGTCGTCATGGCCGGGCTTGACCCGGCCATCCACACTTCACTTGCGGCAGCCCCAAAAGCGTGGATGCGCGGGTCAAGCCCGCGCATGACGAAGGAAAGGTAGTCGCGGGAGGCTCGCTCACATCTGGTCGTAGTCGACCACCACGTGCTTGGTCAGCGGATGGGCCTGGCAGGTGAGCACGAAGCCGGCCTTGAGCTCCCACGGCTCGAGCGAATAGTTGAGGTCCATCTTGGTCTCGCCCTCGACCACCCGGGCGCGGCAGGTCGAGCACATGCCGCCCTTGCAGGCATAGGGCAGGTCGAGCCCGGCGCGCAGCGCGGCGTCGAGAATGGCTTCGCCCTCCGCCACCGGCACGTCCTTGCGCTTGCCGTCGTGGATCAGGGAAGCGATCGCAGCCGGCGGCGCTTCCGGCGCGATCACCGCCTTCGGCCGCGGCTTGCCGCCGAATTCCGAGACGAAGCGCTCGACATGAATGCGCTCGTGCGGGACGCCGAGGCCGGCGCAGGCCGTCTCGATCTCCTCGCTCATGGCGAGCGGGCCGCAGACGAAGACATGGTCGATCGCCGCCGCCGGCACCATCGCGCGCAGCAGCACCTCGACCTTGGCGCGGTCGAGCCGGCCCTGCAGGATCGGCAGATCCTGCTCCTCCTGCGACAGCACGTGAAACAGCGCGAAGCGGCCGACGAAGCGGTCCTTCAGTTCCTCCAGCGCCTCGCGAAACAGAATGTTGCCGGCGGTGCGGTTGCCGTAGAACAGAAAGAACCGGCTGTCGGGCTCGCGCGCCAGCACGCCGCGGATGATCGAGATGATCGGCGTGATGCCGGAGCCGGCGGCGAAGCCGACATGAAGGCGCGCCTCTCCCGGGGCATGGGCGATGCCGAAGCGCCCGGTCGGCGTCATCACGTCGATGGCGTCGCCCGACTTGAGCTCATCGAGCGCCCAGCTCGAGAACGCGCCGCCGTCGACCTTCTTGACCGCGATCCGGATCTCGCCGTCGTCGGGACCGGAGCAGATCGAATAGGACCGGCGCACCTCCTCGCCGTCGAGCGTGGTGCGCAACGTCAGATACTGGCCGGGCGCGAAGCCATAATCCGCCTTCAGCGCCGGCGGCAGCTCGAAGCTGATCGAGATCGCATCGTCGGTCTCGCGGCGCAGATCGCGGACGGTGAGGTGGTGGAATTTCGGCAGTGTCGTCATGGATCCAGTCTCTGCGCTCACGAAGGTCAATGGCACTGCCGCTCCCGTCGTGATCTGACGGTCAGTGGCACTTGAAATAGTCGAACGGCTCGCGGCACGCGGTGCAGCGCCATAGCGCCTTGCACGAGGTCGAGCCGAATTCAGCCAACCGCTCGGTGCGGTGCGAGCCGCAGCGCGGGCATTCGACCTCCTCCGCGCCGAACAGCGCGCGACGCCCGGCACCGGGATGCGGCGGCGCGATGCCGTAGTCCTTCAGCTTGGCGCGGCCCTCCGTGCTCATCCAGTCAGTGGTCCAGGCCGGCGACAGCACGGTGGTGACTTTCGCCTTGCTGAAGCCCGCGCGGGCCAGCGCCAGCTCGATCTCGAGCGCGATCATGTTCATCGCTGGACAACCCGAATAGGTCGGCGTGATCGTCACTTCGACCGCCCCGTTCTCGACGGTGACGTCGCGCAGCACGCCGAGATCGGCGATGGTCAGCACCGGGATCTCCGGATCCGTTACCTGCGACGCCGCGGCGAAGGCCCGGGCCCGCAACTCGTCTGCGATGTCGGTCGTGGTCACCATGTGGCGTCGGGATAGGTGCGCTGCATCCATTGCAGCTCGCTGAGCAGATGGCCGAGATGCTCGCTGTGATGGCCGGCGCGGCCCCCTTTCTGCATCCAGCCGCTCGCCGGCATGGTCAGGGTCGCGGTCCGCAGCACGTCGGAGACCGTCGCGGTCCAGGCCGCACGCAGCGTTTCGGGATCGATCGCGATGCCGCCGGCGATCAGGCCGCGGTCGGCGACATCGACATGGAACAACTCGCCGGTGAAGGCCCAGAGGTCGTCGACCGCCTCCTGGGCGCGGCGCTTGCTCTCGGCGGTGCCGTCACCGAGCCGGATCACCCATTCGCTGGCATGGCGCAGGTGATAGGCGCTCTCCTTCTCCGACTTGGCGGCGATCGCTGAAAGCGTCGGATCTTTCGACGCCATCGTGGCGCGCCAGAACGGATCGGCGAAGGCGGAATAGAACAGCTGGCGCACCATGGTGCGGGCGAAATCGCCGTTGGGCTGTTCGACCAGCAGCAGGTTGCCGTACTGCCGCTCGTCGCGCAGGTAGGCGAGATCGTCCTCGTCGTGACCGGCGTTCTCGGCGGTGGCGGCATAGCTGTAGAGCTCACGGGCCTGGCCGATCAGGTCGAGGCCGATGTTGGCGAGCGCCATCTCTTCTTCCAGCATCGGACCGTGGCCGCACCACTCCGACAGCCGGTGGCCGAGGATCAGCGCGTCGTCGGCGCGGCGCAAGAGATAGAGCACCAGCGGGCTTTCGGTCACGGAGATGTTGGCGGCAACCATGGCTTGATCCGTTTGCATGCGGTGCCGTCCAAGCGACGCCACCCTCCTCACTTACCCGCAATGCGGGCGCGATCACATGTGCCCGACTTCCTCGGGCACCTCGTAGAAGGTCGGATGGCGGTAGATCTTCGACATCGCCGGCTCGAACATCATGTCCTTGTCGGCCGGATCGGACGCGACGATCGCGTTCGACGGCACCACCCAGATCGACAGGCCCTCGCCGCGGCGGGTATAGACGTCGCGCGCCGCCTGCAACGCCATGGTGGCGTCGGTGGCGTGCAGCGAGCCGACATGGCGGTGCGCAAGGCCGTTGCGGCTGCGGATGAACACTTCCCAGAGCTGAATGGTCGGCGTGGTCACGACTTCTCTCCTGTCGAAAGGTTTCAGGCGGCCGCCGCGGCGCGCCGCGCCGCCTGCTTGTCGGCATGGGCCTGCGCGGCCTCGCGCACCCAGGCCCCGTCGTCGTGCGCCTTGCGGCGCGCCGCCATGCGGTCGCGGTTGCAGGGGCCGTTGCCGGCCAGCACCTGGCGGAATTCATCCCAATCGATCTCGCCATACTCCCAGTGGCCTGTGGCCTCATTCCGCTTCAGGTCGGGATCGGGCATCGAGAGGCCGAGATAC
>Ga0105156_1000094_pt1 | contig 12910 bp, 10 predicted proteins | sample SSWtaG_3_FD_89673 | JGI IMG/M metagenome (GOLD analysis project Ga0105156, IMG submission 89673) | Hot spring microbial communities from Sandy's Spring West, USA to study Microbial Dark Matter (Phase II) - SSWTFFsm_matched | ecosystem: Environmental > Aquatic > Thermal springs > Hot (42-90C) ...
ATACAGTTAAGTATCATCAGCGGGAAATGCTAAGGGTGATGTTACAAGGTTTATCTTAAGGTAGCTCTTATGAGGGTTATGGGTGAGCCTCTGTTATATAAGCTATGTAAGGGTAGGAGTGTTGGTTATGAGATTAATTTTAGTTTAGAGGGTTTACTTTTTAAGAGTTCTTACGGGATTTAGTGCTATAGAGGATTTAGTGTTTAATCTTACTAGGGTTCTTCTAGTTCTTAAATCCCACAGTTAACAATCTATACTACTTTCATGCTAGTTAATTAATTCTGATCTTAGTACAACTATCTTGGTGATGGGTTCTGTGAGTTTGAGAAAGGATTGGTTTAAGCTATCTCTTGAGCTTCATAAGCACTACGGGGGGAAGCTTGAGGTTATCCCTAAGGTTCCGGTTAGGGGTATGGAGGACTTCTCGGTATGGTATACGCCTGGTGTAGCAGAGCCTTCTAGAGCTATAGCTAGGGATCCTGATTTAAGCTTTGAGCTTACATATAGATGGAATACAGTAGCTGTTGTTAGTGATGGTACTAGGGTTCTAGGCCTTGGTAGTATTGGTCCTGAAGGGGCTCTCCCTGTAATGGAGGGTAAAGCTCTTCTCTTCAAATTCCTTGGTGGTGTTGACGCTATACCAATAGTTCATAGAGCTAGAAGTCTTGAATCATTTCTAACATTACTCGAATGGCTTGAACCTAGTTTTGGCGGAGTAAACTTAGAGGATATAGAGAGCCCTAAGTGCTTCATATTACTTGAGGAAGCTCAGAGAAAGCTTAAGATACCAGTATGGCATGATGATCAGCAAGGTACTGTAACAGCTGTCTTAGCAGGTTTAATAAATGCTACTAAGCTTGTAGGTAAGAACTTGAAAAATAATAGGATAGTTCTTTTCGGAGCTGGAGCTTCTAATATACCCCTATACAGGATACTAAGGAAGCTCGGGGTTCCAGCTGAGAACATTGTGGTCCTCGATAGTAAAGGTGTTCTACACCCTGATAGAGATGATATAGATAAGCTATTTCTAACCCATGCTTGGAAATATAGGATAGCTGTTGAGACTAGAGGTGGAGGTTTAAAACCGGGAGCTGGGCCAGCTGAAGCCTTAAAAGGGGCCGATATATTAGTTGCTGCTAGCACTCCTGGACCAGGTGTTATAAAGAAGGAATGGGTAGCTCAAATGAATAAAGATGCTATAGTATTCGCCATAGCTAACCCGATCCCTGAAATATGGCCGTGGGAAGCGAAGGAAGCTGGTGCTAAGATAACAGCTACTGGTAGAAGTGATCTCCCAAACCAGATTAATAATAGTCTCGTCTTCCCAGCTGTTTTCAGAGGAGCTTTGGATGTAGCAGCTAAAGCTGTAACAGATGAAATGCTAATAGCAGCTTCTTTCGAGCTAGCTAAATATGCTGAGGAGAAAGGGCTAAGAGAGGATTACATAATTCCTACAATGGAAGAGTGGGAGGCTTATGCAAGAGAAGCAGCTGCCGTAGCTGTTAAAGCTGTAGAACTCGGGATAGCTAGAAGGACAACAACGTATAAGGAGGAGTTTGAAAGAGCATCAATCATAATAAGGATGGCTAGGGAGAAATGGGCTAAACTATGGGAGGCAGGACTCATAGCTAAACCTCCGGAGGTGTTTGCTTAATGTTCGAGCCTAGACTTGTAATTAGAAGAGCTATAGAAGCGGATGTGGAAAGTTTAGCTGTCTTAATAAGGAGATTTTATATTTTCAATGAAGAGTTTGACCCGGCAATGGAGACTGTAACTGATATAAAGGAGAAGGCGTTAGATGTAGCTAGAGCTAGGATTACTAGCGGTGATTTAATCCTAGTAGCCTCCTATGAGGGTAAGCTTATAGGCTATATATACGGCTCCATACTAGAAAACCCTCTTCTAGCGAGAAGGAGGATTGGGGTTCTAAAGGAGTTATACGTCATACCTGAGGAGAGGGGGCGTGGTGTAGCAACAGCTCTAATAGAAGCAGCTATGACAGAACTCTCTAAAATAGGGGTGCGTTACATGGCAGTAGAGTTCCCTTCAAGGAATGTAGTTGCACAGAAGTTCTATGAAAAGCTAGGGTTTAGACCGTATACAAGTGTTTATCTTAAGGAGGTGTAGGAGAGTGCAAGTTGAGGTTAGATATGTAGGAGAGGAGGATGTAGAGGCTGTAGCTGATATGATAGCTAGACTTAAAACTTTAAATGAGGAGTTAGATCCACACTTCAAGGTTATAGATAACCTAGAGGAGGAAACAAGAAAGTATGTAAAGGAATCCCTTAGCAGTGGCAATGTTGTAATGCTCTTAGCATACAACTCTAGTACAGGAGAACCGGTAGGAGTTATAAGGCTGGAGATAATTGATAGGATCTTCTACAAACCTAGGGTGAAAGCAATCATAACAGATATCTATGTTAAACCAAGGTATAGAAGAAGGAGGATCGCATCAATACTCTTGGAAAAAGCTAAAGAGGAGGCTAAAAGAAGAGGAGCTGGGATAATAGTAGCAGTATACCCAGCTAATAACCTGATAGCTGAGGCTTTCTATGAAAGAGAAGGTTTTAAAACATTACAGATCGAGAAGTACCTGCCCCTATAACCTTGAGTTTTAAACCTCCCAACACTTTTTAAAGGCTAGCACTATCTCCTATAATGTGGATGCTATGAGGAGTGTGGTGGACACTGAGTGTAGTGAAGAGTAGGAGCCCTCCGAGCATCCATTTAACTCTTAACGTACTAAGAATTCTTTGCCTCTCTTACACGGAGGTTTAATCTCCTAGAAGAGGTCATGGATAGTCCTTAAGCCTAAGAGAACTGGAGCTTCCGTCTATGACATCTAAGCTTGAAGTTATCTATACTAACACTTAACACTATAGACCCATGGCTTACGAACTTAATCCCTCCAATTAACTATATAATAGCTTTCTACACTATGAGTCCTCTACTATATAGTTGTAGTATAGCTTCCCTCTCATCTTTCCATCCATGCTCACCTATTAATGGTACAAATACAACTTCTAGATCCCTTCTAACCTCTATGGATCCATCCTCCTTCTTATCTACAACTAGTAGAACTTGGAATGGTAGGGGGCCTACTGGTATTACTAGTCTCCCTCCAGGCTTTAATTGGTTTATTAACGGTTCCGGTATTCTTGGTGCTGCAGCTGTAACCATGATCTTATCGTATGGTGCTTCTGGCTCGTAGCCTAAGCTACCATCACCAACCACTACTATAACCCTACCTAGATACCCGGTTCTCTCTAGATTCCTCTTAGCAAACTCAGCTAGCTCAGGAAGTCTTTCAATACTCCATACCCGACCCTCAGGCCCCACAATCTCTGCTAGAATAGCTGCTTGATACCCTGAACCTGTTCCAACCTCTAAAACCTTATCCCCAGGTCTAGGATCCAGAAGCTCTGTCATATGGGCAACAATACTAGGAGCACTTATAGTTTGACCATAGCCTATAGGTAGAGGTCTATCATCATAAGCATACTCTCTAATATCCTCGGGGACAAAAAGCTCCCTAGGAACAGCTAGCATAGCTCTTTCAACCTTAGAACTCCTAATATAACCAAGATCCTTTAGAATAGCTATTAGGTTCGCTCTCCTGATACTAAAATCTACTGACATAACATTAAACCTCCATTAAAAGATGCTATAGGGAAAAAGCTAAATATAGAACAAGCTTTTACCCTATAATATGAGGAAGAACACTTCTCTATAAAGATGAGGAGTGTCTAAGTCATAGTTAATAGTGTTTCCTCATTAACGATATTTAATACTGCTAACGGGGTTGCACCTTGATGTGGGCCTGTTTGCTTCGTCCACATCTCATAGGCGCTTGTTGAGTTCTACGCCATGAGGTTTCCATCCGGATCCCAGCTTCTATAAGCCCTTTACCACATTGCTGATCACAGAAGGTTTAAGATATTATGCTGGGTATCTACAGTTGTTTAAATTTTAAACTTATTGTTAGCTCTATATTAGCATACCTAATGATGCTAAGAAGTACTTAGAGTTATCTAAACTATTCACAAAACACTTCAAACTTATAACGACCTTGAGAAATCTCATTGCGTTAAGAGAATGTCATAGTTAATGTAGTTTATGAGTAACATTGAATTGGTTATTGGAGGATTTAAGGTAGAGTGTGGGTTATGCGAATACTAGGGTTATAGGATCCTCTTAGATCTAGAATCTGGGAGTAGGTTATGGTCTCTAGTTTAAGTGATGTCAGGGAGGATGTAAGAAAGCTTTCTGAGGAGATCTATAATGGTGTAGAGGTTGTAGCTGGATCTCTTAGTGAGGTTGAGGAGGTGGAGAGGCTGAAAGGGATTATAGAGTCCTATATTGGGGGTAGGTTAAGGGTTGTAGAGGTGCCGTTGTTATCATGGAGGTTAAAGGACTTAACATTAGAACCTAAACCTGAAGTCTCGGCTGTTGCACCATATGTTGAATCCTCCTCTGTTAAGGCTCCATGGTTTAAGATTGAAGGTGATCCATCGAAACCTACGTCGTGGAGAGGGTTCCCTGAAGGTAGGGTTGCTATTGCTAAGGAGCCTATCAATCCCGATGATATCAAGGCTGCTGTTCTCCACGCCTCGGAAGTTGGAGCTTCTGCTTTGATAATAGAATCTCCTAGTGCTCCTAGAAAGATTGTGACTAACGGGTACTGGGGTTATAACTACTATGTTGGGGCTCCCACACCAATACCAGTTCTCGTAGTAGAGGAGGGTTATAGTTCAAGACTTAACCCCTATTCTATTGTGAGTATTGAGGTTGAAGCCGTTACAATAGAGTCTACAGGGTACACGCTACTACTAGATTTACCGGGTTCAAGTGAGGATCTAATCGTTGTAGGAGCCCACCATGATAGGTGGTATGGTGGTTTCCTAGATAATGTGACCGGGATCGCGCAGGCTATGGTCACTGCTAAAAGAATCCAAGAAGGTGGGTTTACGACGAGGTTAATAATATTTACTGCTGAAGAGCATGGAGCTCCAGGTTATGCTTCCTGGTACTGGGCTTGGGGTAGCAGGTTTTACGTAGATCAACTTCATAGATCTGGTCTTATGGAGGGAATTAGGTTATTCATAAACTTCGATATGGCTGCTATAGAACCACTTAAAATCTCCGGAAGTCCTCAGTACACAATGTTAGCTGAGAGCCTTCGTAATGAATGTTGTGAATGTCCTGAATGTGATAGCTTCTCCTTTGCGGTTAAAGGTGTACCTACAATATGTATACATAGCCTTTGGAGCCAGGAGGTTAGAACAATATACCATACACCTAGAGATACGCCAATCGTAGCAAACCTAGATATTGCGGCTGAGGTCATAGAAAATGTTATCAGGATCTCCACCAAAGGCCCTATATGGAGCTACCTAGAACACATGTTAACAGAAATACTAGGAGAAGGTCCATTAGATGCTAGAAGAACTCTCTACACTATAAACTCTATAGCTCGTAGAGCTGGGTGGGATAACTTGTACAGGAGCTTATCTAGAATAGCCTTGAAAGCTGTACATTATGGTTCCTACAGACTAGACGAGACAGAACTAGAAGCACTATGGTTCCCAGAGATCCAAGTATATAGAAGGCTTCAAAGGGATATAGAGGCCGGTAAAGCCCCCCACCAGGTTTGGATTACTGGAGATGAAAGAATCCTCTATGTAACAAGGGGGCCCGGAGGGAGGACAATATCCAGAAGTGAATTAGCTAAACAATTTAGAGCAAACATGGATAAACTCTGGGATCAAATAGCGGAGGTTCAAAGAGAGCTTATAAAATAAACGACAATAACACCAATAACACTAGCCCTAGCTTTAAGAGACAGTCCTAGGAATCCCACTATAGTTACACTATATAGGTGAGGGTAACACCTTGGATAAATCAAGGAAACTTAGAGAAAAGGAACTTAGATTTTAATGAAGAGTTTAACTCAAGCCTTTTAAACTTAACGTTAGTCCTGCAATAGTCTATCTAGGGTCTTAGATGATATCTTGATGAGAAGAGGTTAAGTAATGCTTTCACGTATAACCATAGAGTAAACTTTAACTCCAAGAAGAAATACCTCCATCAGATGTAATACTTTCAAGTATAAAGTGAAAGTCTCAATAGGGCGTTTTCTAACCGGTTTAACGTAACATTTCTCGATAACCTAGCTACGGCTATGTTCTCATGTCCTCCCTTATCTTCTATTAACCCTAATGTATGTAACATTTCTATTAATCTCCCAGCTTCTCCTCTTGACGATCTTATTACCAGCAATGTTGTTCCATCTGTCCTATCAACTAGAAGTATTACGGGTTCACCTACAATCTTATGTATAGCTGATGCTAGTGCTGATGCACCTCTACTACTCCACTTACCCCTAGCATCGATAAGCCTAACATAGCCTATCTTTTTAGCTGACATTGATAGCTTCATTGCTACCTCTCTTAGCTCCTCATCAGCTTCCCTTGAAACCTTTAAACTTTCATTTATTAAACCTGGCACCTCCTTCCCTAACTGTAGTTCTATATCGTCGAAAGGTATGGGGTCGGCAAGCCATCTAACATACCTGCACCAAACTTCAGGATCCTTAGTTCTATTAAGGTGTTTCGATATCGCAGCAACTATTCCAACAATCTTCTCGTTAGCCTGAACAAGACCCCGACCACCCTCTATAACTGAGACAGCTTCAACAAAGAGCTTAAGTCTAGGTGTAATCTTAATACCGTGCTTCTCCAGAAAATTCTTAACTATAACTGATGTGGGAGAATTCCCTGTAACTATTAAACCACTATAAACCCTTTCTATATAGCTTGAACTCTCAACAGTACTCTTATGATGGTCGAAGTAGTAAAGTTTAAACCTACAGCCGCCCCTTATCATAGAACTTAGACCGTCATCAACATCACCTGTAAAAGGTATATCAATTACAAGCACGTGGTCCCAACACTTACCTTGAACCCTCTCCTTAAACCCCCTAGGACCTGAGGGTAGTAAACTAACGGGGATCTTAGATCTTACAGGGAACATACCAAGCCTCTCTTGAACATAGACTAGCTGTGCAGAAGCTACAACCCCATCAGCATCCCAATCAGCTATTATCACGACATTAGACAAAGTAATCCACCAAATAAGCTAATAACTACACAAAACAACGCCTAGATAAAGTAGATTAGTGGAACCTTAAAATTATATCTCTTTTCCTCTATCCTAAGGACTAAAGACGCTTATTAAGATGTTTTATACCGTTCCAGGTTTAGGTTGAAGTAGGGTTTAGAGAGCTGTTTAAGACTAAGCGATGTAATTTAGCTTAAACTTACTGGTAGGCGGAGCTAACCTCCTTAAGGTGATGCGAGTAACACTTTAACTAATAGATGGAAGCGTCGTGCCGTTCGGCTCAACTACCACCCATGAACCCACGTGGATAGCCCGTGAAACGTGTGTGAGGTGGAAGTCCCTAGAGGGCTGTACTAAACCACCACACAACACCCTCCAGGGACAAGCGGAAGCGCTAACAGAGGCTTAAAAGTGTGCACCCCCGCTCTAGAAAGGTAAGGACTTCCGGTTGTAACTGTCATGGAGGTTCCTGCTAGCTAGAGTTCCTGGATATCCTGAAGGTGACATTGTAGACTGCTTGAGAGGGACTGTACTCTAGGACATTCCTACACGAGATGATATCAACTTGTTTGCAGCAAGGGCTAGCTCTCTCTAGGACTTCCATCGTTGCCTCTCTACAGTTAATAGTTTTGGTGTAGTAGTGGATTATGGCGTTTTGCTTAGCTAGTTTACAAGCTTCTCCAAGATAGTATTTGGATGCTGTGGGATGGTTCATTATTATCCTGGTGAATACAGGTTTAAGGATCACGGGTAGTAGTGCGGCATCAGCTCTTAACACCATGATATCTCCTTTCAACTTCCTCCTATTTTCTATAACGTTTAACATTGCTAATGCTGTGGCTACAGGGTTTAGATCTACAGTTACTATCTTAGATTCCTTAAGATTAGCTATGTGTACACTAAATCCTCCAACTCCTGAGAACATATCTAGGACGATATCACCATCTAATGCTTCCTCAGCAATTCTCCTATGCTCTGTTGCAAGTCTAGGATTAAAGTATACTCTAGCTATATCAACATGGAATAAAAGACCATACTCCCTGTGAACTGTTTTAGTCCTATTCTCCCCAGCTAAGTGTACAAGCCTTTGAACTCTAAACTCACCGAAAGTCTCCATCTTCAAGAATGCTGCTTTAATCCTAGGTTGTTCTCTCATGAGATGAAGTGCTGCCTCTCTGTAAATATTAACATCTTGAACTTCAGATCTCCAATTAAAGACAACAATATCACCTACAATACTATAACTTGATAAACCTTCAAAGAAACCACTTAAACCCCTAGGTCTCCTAGGTCTAGGCTCAAGCTCTAACTCCATAACCTCAAAATCCAGAGACCCTTCTAGGGAAGATATAGCTAGCTCCACATCCCTTACAGGTATACAGATATAATCACCAAGCCTACCAAACCTAAACCCTTCATCTACAACATTAACCTTTGATAAAAGTGCTAGAGCTTTCTCAACATATAACTTGTAGACCTTAACACATGGAACACCCACTACGAAGCTCACCTCCAATCAAACACTACTTTTAAAGAATTCACCCATCATACCATGAACCCCGGGAAACCTATAACCCTTTAAAGTGGAGATAGTATGTCATTCTAGTTTACGAGTACCTGGGTGTTCACCGTTCACTAAGCTTTGCGAATACTTAGTAGGTGGTTTATCACACTTCCTCCAGCTTCTCACGTATTAATTCATGTTAGTTACTTAGTAGCTCACAGTTGTGTGGATCTTAGAAACTTAGGATCACTAATAGGTATGTAGGTGGTTGTCCGTGTTTTATCTCTTGGTGACTAAAGGTTCCCGAAATACCTCTAGTCACCGGAGATAACGCGGGCTTCTCCCTTTACCACTTCATGTGTTTCTGTGGTTCATTGGGGCAATATTGATGGGCACCACTCGGGCCCGTCTTACGGGTTTTCCAATACTCCGCTTCCTGGTGGTCTCTGCCATCATCGGGAGCGGGGTTTAGCTAACTACAAGTTATGACTCCAGAGGTATTATAAATTTTACTCGAATTTTAGAATAACCAAGACACCCAAACAATCAATCAGTCTCTAGGAGTTTAACATAATGTAGGGTTACAGTTCTAAGACTGTAGAACTATAGAGAGGGATATGAGATGAAGGAGGTATATAGTTTAGTTAAGATTATCTTACAACTGAAAGTCTCACTCTCACAGGGCGGGGAGGAGGTCAGACTCTACGTAGTAGGAAGCGGGTTACTAGGAGGGCTACAGTAAACCCTATTATGAACGCTACTATGGTTGTATTCATTCTAGCTTCTCTTTCTATTTTAACCTCGGTGATTGTTAGAGGAGATGTTGTAATTCTTGTCTCTCTTATGGTGGTTACCTCAGTAACTCTTAGGGTTTCCGTTGTTAGCTTGGTTATAGTGGTTGTCGTTATTAAAATCTCTCTTACAGTTTCTCTTATGGTTTCAGTGGTGGTTGTTGTTGAATACATTGTTATTACCCTCTCTACTATCATAGTAGTTGTTATAATTTGAGTTGTTGTTATGGTATGGGTTTTAGTCTGGGTTATTGTTTGAATGGTTGTAGTGGTTGTAGTGAGAATTCTGTCTATAGTTGTGGTAATGGTTTCAGTTATAGTTGTGGTTATAGTTGTGGTTACTGTTGTTATCGTTGGAGTTACGGGTGTTATTGGTGGTTGTATTCTTACAGCATATAGTGTGTATTGTAGGTTACCTGGTTCGTAGTCTGATCCGGTTATGAAAGCTATGTCGCCATTTATAACTATTTTATAAGCATAGGAATTGTAAGCTCCCATATCAAGGTATCTCTTAGCTATGAGGTTTAGGTTCTCATCGAATATGTATAATGTGCTCCTCTCATAGTCTTCAGTCATTTCAGATCCCGCTACCAGTAGGTAACCTTGAGCATAGACCACATCCGTTAGATTAACATTCTCTATCTTAATCACCTTAACTATAGATCCTTCTATATCAAGTTTAGCTATAGCACTACCTCTAAGCTCACCTGCTGGAGCTGATGCTAGTGAACCAACTATGTAGACGTAATCTTTACCATCAAATGTTATGGATGAAGCTACACCCTCTATGTCCGTGGTTAAGCTTTTAACAGAGCTCATATCCGATGTATTTATTACCTCAATAATCCATCTCGCTCTACCAGTTAACATCTCCAATCTCCCCCCCACAATCCACAGATAACCCTTCTTAGGTTCTAGCTCGGAGTCGGCTGGGAGGAGGATAACACCCATTTCTGGAGTTTGAGAAGTGAATGTTGAAATCTTCTTAAAATTACTATCCAGCTTATCAACTCTTATGATGGAAGCTAACTCTGCGAGTCTAACCTCACTACCGGTAACATAAAGGTATGACTTATCCGTTATCAGGGAAGTTGGGGTGCCCATAACCCATTCTAAATCCTTAAATTCAACTCTAGCTAGATCTAAACTAGATATCATTAGTAGAGCTTTAAGATCAACAGTTAAACCAACCATGGTAATATTACTTACAGCTACTACGAGACTTGATGAGAAGATAGTACAGGTAGTGGGTAATCCTTTAAACTCTATATAACCTAGTAACTCTGCTTTCTCACTATAAGCTTCAACTCTACCCTTAAAAGTCCCTAACTGTATGCTAGATGAGTTAATAGAGCCTACCAGGTATATCCTATCATTGTTTTTGCAGATACCTACAACTTGATCATCGTAATCTGAAGGGTTACTCTTAACGACCCATAGTATGTCAATCTTGAATTCTTCTTGTACTTGTAATTGTTCCCTGATTTGTGCTTGAGCTAGGATTATTGCTATGAGGAGAATTAATAGAGTTAATGGTATAGAAACACTTTTACCCAAGAGACTCACCCTCATCTCACTCTATGTAGTGAGAATCCTATAAAGGGATATTTAAAGTTTAGTTTATGGTCTTATGTATGGGTGGTGGTTTACAAGTGGTTTATGGTACTCCAAGGTTCCTATCTAGTGGAACTACAACTGTAGGCTTAATTGCAGGTGATTACGTTGTGTTAGCTGCTGATAAGAGGGCTACGTCTGGTTTTATGATAGCTAGTAAGAGGGTTAAGAAGATTGTGAAGCTTACAGATTATGCCGTCATGACAATGGCGGGGCTCGTAGCTGACGCTCAAATGCTAGCTGATATACTTAGGAGTGAAGCTAAGCTATACGAACTTGATACAGGGTCTAAAATGAGTGTTAAAGGTATAGCTATACTTTTATCTAACATACTCTTCTCTTACAAAGCATTACCATTCATAGTTCAAATCCTGATAGGAGGTTATGATGTTAAGCCTAGGTTATACTCATTAGATCTATTCGGTAGCATAACAGAGGAGAAGTTCGCGGCAACAGGCTCAGGCTCACCTATGGCCTATGGCGTATTAGAGCAACATTATAGAGAGGATTTAAGCTTAGATGAGGCTATTAAAATAGCCGTTTCAGCTGTGAGAGCTTCAACGTTAAGAGATGCTGCATCAGGAGATGGTGTTGATATAGCAATAGTGGGTAGAAGGGGGGTTGAGGAAAGGTTTATACCCTTCACCTCCATAACAGTATAAAGGGTTCGTAGACATCCATACTTTAAACTTAGAGTATGTGGTTAGCCTGATTTTAAAGTATAAAGTTAACTTCTAGTCAGTGGAGGTAGGTTTGAAGATTAGAGGTGTTATGTAGAGGTGATAGGGGAGGAGGTACCTGAGTATGGAAGAGAGTTTAGGATTAGAGCTATCCAGGAGATAACCAGGTTTCTAGAGGGAGCTGAGATTTCTAACATAGAGTTTGAGGGACCAGAGATAGCTGTTTACGTGAGAAACCCTAAGTTTATACTTGAGAACGAGGAGAAGATAAAGGAGTTAGCTAAGCTCCTTAGGAAGAGGGTTGTTGTTAGAACCGATCCTAAGGTTCGTAAATCTAAGGAGGCTACCATAGAGTATATCTTAAGTCGTGTACCTAGCGATGTCCATGTCTCACCTGAGGATATACAGTTCGACGATATCCTAGGCGAGGTTAGGGTTTTAGCTGATAAACCTGGGAAGCTTATGGGTAAAGGTGCTGCTCTAAGATATCAGGTTTTAGCTGATACTGGTTGGAGACTTGAGGTTTACAGAAAACCTCCTATGGCTAGTCGTGTTCTAAACTCCATTATGAGACATCTGGCTGTAGCTTCTGCTGAGAGAAGGAGAGCTCTTAGAGAGATTGGAGATAGGATGTATAGAGATATAACTATAGGCACGAGGTATATCAGAGTAATAGGTTTAGGTAGTTTTTGTGAGGTTGGTAGAAGTGCTATTTTAGTCGATACTGGTGAAAGTAAGGTTCTCCTAGACACAGGTATATCTCCATCTTCAAGTGGAGTCGACGCGTTACCCTACTTTGACACTCCAGAGTTTAGACTTGAGGATCTAGATGCTGTAGTAATAAGCCATGCTCACGTAGACCATATGGCAGCAGTTCCTCTACTATTCAAGTACGGTTATAGAGGACCTGTTTTTGTTACCCCACCTACGAGAGATCTAATGTTGTTAATGTTGACAGACTTTATAGAACTTTCTAAGGGTGAAGGTAGGGAGCCATTGTTTACTATGAAGGAGGTGTCTTTGATGATGGCCAGGGTTATACCCGTGAATTACAATGTTGTAGTAGATGTAGCGCCCGATGTAAAGCTAACCTTCACTAATGCAGGTCATATACTAGGTTCAAGTTTAGTACACCTTCACATAGGGCAGGGTATGTTTAATCTACTTTACACAAGTGACCTGAAATATTATAGGATTAAAGG
>Ga0105156_1000095_pt1 | contig 12721 bp, 14 predicted proteins | sample SSWtaG_3_FD_89673 | JGI IMG/M metagenome (GOLD analysis project Ga0105156, IMG submission 89673) | Hot spring microbial communities from Sandy's Spring West, USA to study Microbial Dark Matter (Phase II) - SSWTFFsm_matched | ecosystem: Environmental > Aquatic > Thermal springs > Hot (42-90C) ...
CTATAGCACGGATTTCAGGTCTTGTAACTGGGATCGATCCGATCGAGCTTGCGCAGCAGCGGCGGCCACACCAGCTGGGTCGAGCGGCGTTCCGCGCGATCGAGGTCCGAGACGAGCCTTTCGTTCTTGTCGATCACGGCCTGTTCCACCGGATAGGCGGTGGGACCCAGCATGCGGGTTCTCACCTGCATGGTGCAGGCCCGCTCGAGGTGGAACATGCGCTCGAAGGCGGAAGCCACCGACCGGCCCACCGTCAGCGTGCCGTGGTTGCGCAACAGCATGTGATTTTTTGTCCCGAGGTCGCGCTGCAGCCGCGGCCGCTCGTCGTGGTCGAGCGCGATGCCTTCATAGTCGTGATAGGCGAGGTCGCCGGTCACGAGCTGGGCGGTCTGGTTCAAGGGCAACAGTCCGTCCATGCAGCTTGCAACCGCAGTGCCGTCGGGGGTGTGCAGGTGCATCACGCAGCCGGCATCCTCGCGCACTTCATGAACCGCGGAATGGATAGTGAAGCCTGCGGGATTGATGCTGTACTCGCTCTTGGTGAGCTGATTGCCGTGCAGATCGACCTTCACCAGGCTCGATGCGGTGATCTCGTCGAACATCAGGCCATAGGGGTTGATCAGGAAGTGATGCTCCGGACCGGGAACTCGAGCCGAGATGTGGGTGTCGACGAGGTCGTCCCATCCGTAGAGTGCAACGAGCCGGTAGGCGGCGGCGAGATTGACGCGTTGGGCCCACTCGGCTGCGGTCATCTCCGACTTGGCGCCGTCGCGGCGTGCCTGCGCGTGTGACATGTCTTCCTCCATGTTGATTTTGCGGAAGACTAGTCTGGGGAGCTCAGAAGGCGCAAGCAGCGTGGCCGCGCAGGCACTATGCGGCCCCGCAATGGCGGAACTTCACGGGGGCGGAATAGACAACAGATCCGAAATATTCCGGCCGCGAATGTCGTAGACCCGCGCGAACACCACGTCGTCGCGTTTGATCTCGACCAGAATCGGCGCGTTCAAGCCTTTGCAGTAGAACTCGCCCAGCGTCATGGCGAAGTCGGCGGCCTTGCTGTCCCAGCCGATGGTGAAGTCCTGTCCGAGCGCCACCTGGGCCGGGCGCTGCGGGCCGCACACCGCGACCTTCCACTTGCGGTCCTTCGGCGGCTCCTCGTCGCGCTCGTCGAGCAGCTCCTGCAGTTCATCGGAGGCCTGCTTGAAGGCGAGACCCCAGTAATCGAGCATGAAATGCGAGTCGGCGGCCCGTACCGTTCCCGCGAGGTAGTTGAAGTGGGTGTATTGATAGGGATGCAGCCGCACCATCTCGTGGAGCGGCAGCAATAGGCCGAACGTAAGAACGATAGCGGCTGCCCCCTGCGCCGCGCGGCCGTATTCCTTGAGCCATCGCACGATCCATGCGAAGGCGACGCCACCGAGCACAGCCATCGGCGGCACGACGAAGACGAAGTGGCGAATGCCGTTGTAGAGCGCCGGGCGTTTCACCATCGCGATCAAGAGCGGCAGCAGGGCCGCCTGCAGCACGAGCAGCAGCAGGGTCTTGCGATCCGCCGCCACCGAACGGCGGGGCAGCATCACCATGGTCCCGACGACGCCCGTCAGCAGAAGGCCGATCAGAATTTCCGGCAGCTGCAGCGCAAACAGCGTCGGCAGATAGGACCACGGCATATCCGGGACGGAGACCAGCGCGCCGTCGAACATCTCCTTCCACGGCTTCTCGAAGAATTGGGAGAAATAGGTCAGCGCGTGGAACGGATTCGCAGGCTCGATGACCGACCACGGCCAGACCAATCCCATGATCACGTAGCCGAGCAACAAGCCGGGCAGCAGCACATAGCAGGCGCTGACGAAATGGCGTCCGGCCTGGCGAACGCCGCCCGCACGGATGTCCGCCGCAATCAGGGGAATGAAGCCGATCAATGCGTAGACCAGCGCGAGCCCGCCGAGAATGCGGCTTCCGATCGAAAGCCCGGCGCCGACGCCCACGATCAGCACCGTGTGGGGCGACGGGCGAGGGTACTCCTGAGCGAGCCTGACAAGGCCCAGCATCAGGATGATCATCGCGACCGCAAACGGTGAATCCTTCGGGTTCATGAACATGTGCCCGTAGTAGGTCGGGCACAGCGCCAGCAGCGCCAGCGTCGCAAGCCCTGCAATCGGGCCGCCGATCCGCCGGCCGACACGCCAGGTCACGGCAAGGCCGATGGTGCCGACCACAGCGCCGAGAAGGCGGCGGGTCTCGAACAAATCCAGCGGCACGATTTTGTGGAGCAGGGCCGCGACCATGTCGAAGCCGCCCCCGTACATGTAGAGGTTGGCGAAGGACAGCGCGCTCGTGTCCTTGAACCCCGAGGCATACATGCTCAGCAGCAGATCGGCGTATTCCGCGTGGGTGTAGTCGTCCCAGCCCAGACCGTAGTCCTGGAAGGTCAGCCCCGCGATGATGGCCACGATGCCGAGCCCGACCAGGGCAAGGTCGTCACAAATCTGTTCAATCGAGCGCCGCTGCGGCGTCTCAATGGCTGAAGTCGCTATGGATGACATCGCAAATATTGAACCCGGCGAGCCCCGACGCCCGTGGTGCAGTTCGTCCCCGATCTGGCAACTATATAACGCGGCGGGCCGATCAAGTAATTGCGAATTGTGGCACTGTCCTGATGCAATGCAGCAATTTCCGGGGCTTAGCCGGTGGGGTGGGCCCGGCCCGGTCGGCAGGATCCGCGTAGCACGATGGAATTCAAGGGGATAAAGGCGGTCCCGGATGGACAAGGTGACGTTCGGAACGCAATTGGGCGTTGTCGAATTTCACATTATGACGGTATCGTGGCCGCCGGCGCGCTCCGAAATCGGAAACCGCACTGGAATCTTATATTTGCTAGTGTCCTCACGGTTCAGCGAACCAGGACAAGCGGCTGCGGTAGCAGCGAGCGTGGAGTAACAGATGCTGGGGCTGTTGGTCGCCGGAGTGGTCATCGGCGTTGCGGGCCTGTTGTCGATTGGGTACGCAATCCCGATGAAAGAATTCAGCCTCGGCAATACGTTGATCGTGTCCGGGGTAATCGCCGGTTGCGCCGGCGCCATCCTGGTTGCAGCGTCCATGCTGCTTCGCGAGCTCAAGACCATCTCGCAGTTGCTGTCGAGTGGTCACTTGCCGGCGGCGGGCCTTGACCTTCATCCGGCCGCCGGGGTGGCGCAGGTCACGCCAGCCCAGGCTGCCCGTGAGGAGGAGCTGCCGCTGACACCTGCCGCCTGGGCCGAAGCGCCCCGGGACGAGGCCCCGGATCAGGTCAGTGGCGAGGGCGGACCTCCTGCCCGGAAGCGTCGGAATCTGTTGTTCATGTCGACGCGGAGAGACCGGCCGGCCGGAGCCGGCGGGGTGGCCGAAGGTGACGCCGCCACGATGGGGGCGCCCGAGGCGCCCCCGGCGTCGTTCGACGATGCGTGGCCGGCCTCGGAGCGCACCCGACCTGAACCCGCGCCAGCGCGGCAAGCTCCGTCACCCACGCGTTCGCCGGAGGCGGGCGCCACGAGGGCGGCGCCACCATTGCGCCGCGCGGCGGAGACCCAGCAGGTCACGGTGTTGAAGTCAGGTGTGGTGGACGGCATGGCTTACTCGCTCTACTCGGACGGCTCGATCGAAGCCCAACTCCCCGAGGGCATGGTCCGTTTTGCATCCATCGACGAGCTGCGTCAGCATCTCGAGCAGCGCGGCGGCTAGTTCGTGGCGGATGGCGGATGGTGGGCGGACGCACGTTCTTGTCAGGCCTTTACGCCTGCGGTCATAATATTCGGTCAAACCTGCCATGACCTAGCCGACTTGGTACGATCGACCGGCGCAAACAGGCTTGGCCGGAGAATGCGTCGGAACGTTCGTGGTGCGGGGGGCCTGATGGTTCGGGCTCCCGGGACGGGAAGGCTTGGAGAAAGATCCCAGCGATGAGCGATGCCGCGGGCAAGAATTTCATTGAGCTCACCGCCAATATCGTGTCGGCCTATGTCGGCAACAACGCGACGCCTGCGTCCGAGCTTCCGGCGCTGATCAGTCAAATCCACAGCGCCCTGGTTCGGGTTTCCGGGGGGCACGTCGAAGCCGCCGTCGAACCCGCCAAGCCGGCGGTGCCGGTGAAGAAATCGATGACCTCGGATTATCTCGTCTGCCTGGAAGACGGGAAGAAGTTCAAGTCGCTGAAGCGTCATCTGCGCACGCAGTACAACATGACGCCCGAGCAGTATCGCGAGAAGTGGGGACTGCCCGCCGACTATCCCATGGTCGCCCCGAGCTACGCCGTCGCCCGCTCGCAGCTTGCCAAGAAGATGGGGCTCGGGCAGCAGCGGCGCCGCCGTCGCTAGGAATTAGGAATAAAGGGTTAGGTCGCGGCCGTGGCGAGGGCCTCGTGCGCGTCACGGCGGATGCGCTCGACCATGGAACGGAATCCGTTCGATCGTTGCGGCGTGAGGTGCTCGCGCAGCCCCAGCTCCTCGAACAGCGCAATGGCGTCGGACTTCAGGATCTCCTGAGGGGGCTTGTCCGAATAGAGCGCGAACAGGATCGCGATCAGGCCGCGCACGATGTGGGCGTCGCTGTCGCCGACATAATGCAGGAGCTGAGCGCCTGAGGGCGCACGCACCATGCTGCGTGCCAGCCAGACCTGGCTCGCGCACCCCTGCACCTTGTTCTCGCTGGTGTGGTCGGCCTCAGCCATCGGCGCCAACGTCCGCCCCAGCTCGATGACATAGCGGTAGCGGTCGTCCCACTCGTCGAGCAGCGCAAAATTGTCCCTGATATCGTCGATCGTCATTGCGCCTTGCACCGTCCCATCATCCCATACGTCATATAGGAAACCGCCCCGCGAAAGCCATGGTTCCGGCGAGGCAGGTCACTCTATATGATCCGGATTACGGCGTGAGGCTAGCCTCGGGAGATGCATTTTCGGCAAGGGGAGCGTGCCACGCCACCTCACGGTCCTCGGGCGTGAGCGTATCGCCGCCGGCTCCGTGGGCCACCGGTCCGATCGATCCGGTGTGGTCCGGCGCGCGCTTCTCGGTGATGATGCCGTAGAGCTTCTTGGCGCCCGCCTGGGCGCGGTGGCCGATCACCGTTGCAGCCTGGCCACCGACGGCACACGCAGCGGGCTGCCGGGTGCAGAACTGGCTCATGTCCTGGACTGCCGCCGTCGCTGCCGAGATCGCGTCCGAGGTCGCGACTTGAGGCGGCGCCTTGTCGGAATCCTGTGACTTGTCGGTCGGCAGCAGCACGAGCACCAGCCCGAGCCAGAACGCCATGCGAAGCAGGAAAAACATGCCGCCACCCGATTTCTTCTTGGTTCACCCCGGTGCGCTTGCCCCTGCAGCCGGTACACGAACGCTAGCATCGGCCGGTGAAACCGGAGTGTGAGGGACCGGCACACTTTGCATAAAATTGCGCTGAATTGTTTTGCCGTAAATTTTCGATTGATCGGTCAAGGCGGCAAGACGCCGTACCGATCACCGCTGCCCGCGTAGCGGTCCGACCTGTGCACTCTTTCGAAACCATAACCGGCAGCACGAAGAAACCATGCGTTCACCATCCTTGGGCAATTGCGCACGACCGCGGCGGGTGAGCGGGCTGCGCGACCGATCGGAGCGCGGCAGAACGCGGCGCCTTAGTGTTCGCTTAAGCTCACTCTGACACGATCCGGCCGAGATAACGGGGGCGCTCCGGTGCGTCTTTGGACCACCGGCCGCTGCGCGAGAAAAACGTGACCCTTCTTTACAAGATTCAAGATCACCTGGACGGTCTGGTGCACCCGTCGGTGCGAGGCGATGCCATGACGAGCGCGCGGCACCGTGCGTTCATCGCGCCGCGCCTGTTTGGAAGCCTGGTCGCCCTCGGCTTGCTGCCAATCTATCTCGTGCTGCGCGGGGCGCCGTCGGCGATCGAGGTTGCCATGTTCGCGTGGCTGATCGCGCCGATTCTGGTGGCCTATTTTCTCTCGCGGACAGGGCGATACGAAAGCGCGCATGTGCTGTCGTCGGTGGCGCTCGCCGCGATGGTCATGGCCGTTTCCGTCCATACCGGAGGCATCGCGTCTTTCGCGGCAGCCTGGCTCGTGGTTGTTCCGATCGAGGCTGCGCTGTCCGCATCGCGCCGCGTGGTTGTGTTCGCCACTGCGTTGGCCCTCATCTGCGTCGCCGTGCTCGCGGTGCTTGGGCTTACCGACGTTCTGCCGACCTCGGCGATCAGGCCACCGGCGGAACTTGCCTTCCAAGCAGGCGGCCTGGTGGCCGCGGCGGTCTTTGCCGCGATTCTCGCCTTTGCCGGCGAAGCGCTGATGCGGGCAAGTGGCCGGCTGCTCTCGGTCGAGGAAGAGCGCTATCGCATGTTGGCGCTCAACATGAGTGACATCGTGTCGCGGCATCGGCGCAACGGCGCCATCGAATTCATTTCGCCGGCGGCCGAGACGCTTCTCGGCGTTCCGTCCGGCCGACTGTGCGGCCATGGGTTGTTCGATCGGGTCCACGTCAGCGACCGCCCGGCCTATCTGAAGGCACTCTCGGACGCGGCGCGCGGCGCCTCATCGGGCAACGTCGAGTTCCGAATTCGTCGCGAAGGTCCGCGAGGCGGCAGCGACTTCGTCTGGCTGGAAATGCGCTGCCGTCCGCTGGAGCGTGCGAACACGGCGTCGGACGATCGCGAGGTCGTCGCGGTGATGCGCGACGTCACCGAGCGAAAGGGCCAGGAGGAGGCGCTCCAGGCAGCGCGAACCGCGGCGGAACGCGCCGACGCGGCGAAGAGCCGGTTCCTTGCGACCATGAGCCATGAGCTGCGCACGCCTCTTAATGCCATCATCGGTTTTTCCGAGATGCTCGTGCGGGAAGACGACCTGATGGTCGATGCCGGACGGCGCAAGGAATACGCGCAGCTCATCAACGATTCGGGGCAGCATCTGCTGTCGGTGGTCAACGGCATCCTAGATCTGTCCAAGATGGAGGCCGGCAATTTCGAGATCGCACTGCATGCCTTCAAGCCGCGCGACGTGATCCTCTCCTGCTGCAACCTAATGGCGTTGAAGGCGCGCGAGAGCGGCCTCGATTTGCGGGTCCGGCTGCCCGACGATCTCCCGGAGATCACCGCGGATCCGCGGGCATTCAGGCAGGTTCTCCTCAATCTGGTGTCGAACGCCATCAAGTTCACCGAGCGGGGCGGCGCGGTCACCGTGTCGTGTCGTGTCGAGGCGGGACGGCTTCTGCTGTCGGTCGCGGACACCGGGATCGGCATCGCAGGTGATGACTTGAAGCGGATCGGCGAGCCGTTCTTCCAGGCCAGCTCCACCTATCAGCGTCGCCACGAGGGTACGGGGCTCGGGCTGTCGATCGTGAAGAGCCTAGTGGCCCTCCATGGTGGTGAGGTCAGCGTCTCCAGCAAGCTCAACGAAGGCACCGTCGTCGCGGTAGCGCTGCCGCTCGTTGCAAATCCGAGCTCGTCGTGCTCGACATCCAACGTTACACCGCTGGCGCCCGTTCAGCGCCCGGATGCTCCAGTCGTGCAGGTGAAGAAAAGTGCCTAAAGCTCTCGTGATCGACGACGAATCGCCACGCCGCCGCGCCGCCTCGCGAGCGGATGCGCAGGAGGTCGCGCCGGAGCGAGGTTTCATCGTGCGCATGCTGTTGCGCCATCCCAAGGACGTCGCGGCAGGGGCGGTGGCTGCTATCGCGGCCATCGCGATCGTCGGCAATGCCACGTTCATGCAGGCCGGGCGTCATCCCGCGCCGATGTTCAGCGCGGTGTTTCCCGACACGCCTGCACCCTCGGCGGCGATGCCGAACGTGAGCAGTAATGGGCCCTTGCCACGCCCGCGGCCGACCGAGGCCGATGCCCACGCCGATTTCAAGGCCGCCGAAGCGCCTGCCGCGCCGGCTGTCAAAGCCGTGCCCGCGCCTGCAGCGCAGCCGAGCGCCGCGCCGCGGCCGCCTGCGCCGATACAGGCGCACGCCGATCCGGTCGGCGACCTGATCGCGTCGACGTCGTCGACCCGACGGATCGCGTCCGTGCAGCGGGTCTTGACCGAGTTCGGCTACGGGCAGCTGAAGCCCACCGGCACTGTAGGGCCCGATACGCGTGCTGCGATCGAGCACTTCGAACGCGACAGGAAGCTTCCAGTGACAGGCCAGATCACCGACCGCGTGGTGCGCGAGCTGTCGGCTGCGACCGGGCGTTCGTTCGACTAGGCCTGGATGCCGCCGGGGTGACGCGGCGGATTTGACATTCGCCGCGGGGCAATGGCCTTATCGCCTGAACATGCGCTTGAAATCAGCCATTTGGGTCGCGGCCTATCTGCGTCGTTGCCAGACGGGCGGCGTGTTCGGTGCCGTGCGACGACGTGGCGCCGAGGAAGCGGGTGCGGTGTTCGTCAAGATCGCACTGCTCGATGGCACGGCCTTGCTGTTCGCGCCGGCGCCGCAGGCCGTTTATGACGACAGCCGGCCGGTCGAGCGAGTATTCGTGCCGACGTCGCCGCGCCCGTTGCCGGAACACGAAGTGGAAGAGCGGCTCGCGCGCGAGGTTCGGTTCGATTCCGATCTCTGGATCGTCGAGATCGAGGACAAGGCCGGGCGACATTTTCTGGACCTGGCGGCCGGCTAGCGGTCGCTCTCGATCCCGTCAGGCCTGCTTGTCGCCACGCGCGAGGGTGCCTGGCAGGTTCTGAACCGAGGCGGGTCTGCCGACTGCCCCGAGGGTTGCGCTGCGCGCCCGCTGGCGTTCGTCGTGATGGAGCGCAGGTTGATACTTGGCGCGCGAGGCGGTGAGCGAGGTGCCCCGCCAAGCAGCAAGCACGATCAGCGCGACACGCTCGCTCAAGGTGTCGTATAGGCGCGACAGCCGGTAGACCCGTTGAACCGAGGCGCCGAGCTCGGGGTCGAGGAACAGCAGGATGCGCTCGTAGGTTTCGCCGGACATGCCGAGCGCGCGGGCGGCGCAGGCCAAGGGCTCGCCGCTCGGATCCTCGGCAATCTGTTGTGCCAGCCGTATCGGCAGCATCAGCACCTGCGCGAGCTCCTCGATGAAGCCGAACATGTCGGCTTCGAGCGCCATGCGTTCCAGCGCGGCGATGCTGCGTTCGGCCCGGCCGGTATCGATGCGCGAGGCCGGTCGCAGCGGCGCGCTTGCCAGGTTGTGGAGGATCAGCACCCGCTCGGAGCCATCGGCGGCAAAGAACATGGTATTGAGCTCAAAGGCGTCGTGCGGCTCGATGGTCAATATTGTCGGCTGCGTCGCCTCGTCCTCGGCGGGGATGAGCGGGGAGGCCGGCGAAGGCTCAGGTCTGGAGGCGCGAGGCGCAGACGCGGTGGTTCGGTTCAGCTCGAGCTTGTCCGCGATTTGGCTCGGCGTGTGGGGATAGATCGACAGGCGGGCGCGGACCGCGGCGCGGGTCGCGTCGTCGACTTCGTCGATCAGCCGCGCCGTCAGCGCAACGAACTGCCTTTCCTCGTCCGAGGTATGCGACGGGGTCTGCACGTAAAGGTCGGTGAGGACGCGCAGCAGCGTGGGCCGAATGTCGACGCCCTCGCGGCGCGACAGTGTCATCAGTCCGTCGAAGCCGGGGAACATCGGGATGGGCATCATCGTCGCGGTGGCCGGGAGATCCGGGCACGACGTTAGCGGTGGCCTTTTAACAAGCCGTTAAGGAAAACGGGCCCTTAACGCACTCGACGGAAACCCGCATGTTCGCCGGTCACGGCGATCGCCACGCCGGGCCATTCGTGGTCTGGCCAGGGTGTCCTCTATCGTCCCCTATTAAGTGGTCATTAACCATGACCGGCTCTTATGAACCGCGCCGCGGAGGCTGCTGCCTGGGGACGTGGCGGGGGGATACACGAGCTATGGGCACCATCATCGAATTCCCGACGCATGTCGTTTCGCGTCGGCTCGGCTCCTGGCTGGATGAGGTTCCTTGCGAGAAAATGGGGACGGTTCTGATCCTTCCCGTGGTCAGGATCGAGCGCAATGTCGAGGTTGGCGGCGGCGGGCCCGAAGAGGGGGCCGCGTCGGGGCGCCGCCGTCGCAGGCGCGCGCGGCCCTGAATGCAAGGCGGGGATGATGGTCGACGGCCTGCATCGGTGGCCAATGCGCCATGTACGTGCGGCCTTCGTCGTCGCCGCACTGGGGTCGCTGTCGAGCGCGCTTGCGGGGTGCTCGACCGGGGATTTCGGCCGCGCCCGTGACGACGTTCTCAACGCCGACATGCACCGCTGGGTGGGCGCCGAGGCGGCGCAAAGCACAGGGCGGCGGGCTTCCGATTTTCAGTTGACCGATAGCGAGCGGGCGCTGCGCGACCGCGCCTACGCCTTCATCGAGCCGCCAAACTCGCGCTCGCTGTGGAAGGGCGTGTTCGGCGAATACGAGCCGATCCCCGCGCCCTGGCGCCGCGGTGTCCGGTTCGACCGGACGATGTACGGCCGCCATCTCATCGATGAGCCCCATCTGTCACACGCCTCGCGCTACGCCCAGATCATCGATGACGCCCGTAACGATGCCGAGCGGCTCGACGGCTTCTTCGCGACCGCTGCCCGGGTCGCCGACCTCGACCAGAAGCGCAACGCCAGCCTAGGATACATCACCGATCTCTCGCCGCGTGAGCGTAGCGACGCGCAGGCCCGTATGAAGGAAAACGCCCTGATCGTGCAGTGGGTCGGCGAATGCCTGCGGCAGCGGGTCGCGTCCTACCACTGGGCGCTGGAGCGCCTGGTCGTCCAGGGGCCGGATGACAGGGCCGCCGAAGCCGACCGCCTGATCAGCGATCTGTCGGAGCGAATTGCAGCGGCGATGCAGCGCACCCCGGTGGTCGCGTCTGTCCTGACGGTCAAGGGTTAGGGGCAGAGGCCGCTTCAGCGCGCTGCGACCGGCGAACTCTGCACCTTGCACGTTGCGGCGGAGAGCGAGGCCTGCGCCTGCGGCATCAGGCCCGGCTCGGCGGCGAGCGCCTTCAGCACGATCAGGCCCCTCACGCTGGGGGAATCGATGATCAGCCGGTCCGCAGCCGTCACTTCCTCGTCTTCGGGCACCTCGGCATGCTGGGCTTCGGTCATCAGGTCGAGCTCGATGACCTTGCGGCCGGCGGACCGATCGTTGATCGCGTAGTAGGCGACGTCGCTGCGCGTGTAGAACGACACCGACGTGTAGGACTGGCTGACCGGCACCGCGAGCTTGATCGGACCGCGCGACAGATCGTAACGGCACACCGCGACCGCGAACGCGGGATCCATCAGAGGGATGCGGGTATTGCTCGGCGAGGCGGCGGGCAGGGCGGTCACGGTGTTGACCGGGGTCAGGGACTCCAGGCGCGAATAGGCGTCGAGGCTCGCGATCCGCGGCAAGGAGAGCACGCTAACGAGGTGGACGATCCCGCCCATCACCAGTCCACTCACCACGGCAACCAGCAAGCGGATCATGGGCAGCTCATTGTAGCGATCGCCGGCATCGGTGCATCGCGCTGCGTGCGTGTCGCGACGCCGACCGGCGTATCGTACAGCCGCAGCGCCAGGATGTAGCGGTCGAGCCCGCCGGTCGGGAGCCAGTTGCCGGCGCGGGCCCGCGGGGCGATGCGGATCTCGAATGCGCCGTCGGAGCCGCGCACGATCTCCTGGCTGGTGAAGCCATATCGCTCCATGCCGTTGGCGACGAGTTGGCCGGAGGGGTCGTACAGCGTCAACGTCCAGAACCGCGCCGCCGGCGTCACGCCGCTGACGACGACGTCGCAACGACCATCCAGCGGGCGTTTGCCGTCGTCGACGCTCGCGGTGAAGGCGATGCCGTCGCCGGTGCCGATCGGCAGTTCGCCGCTGCGTGCCACGGTTGCCCTCGCATAGGGATCGATGTCGCTGGTCCCGGTGCGCGGCCGCGCCACCCACGCGCCGATCTTCAGCGTGCCGACGTTGACGCCACGGGTCGCGGTGAGCCAGGTCGCGCCCAGTCCGATCGCGGTCGCGAGCACCAGCGCCACCAGGGTGAGAAATATCAGCCGCACGGAATGCTCGCCATCTCGCGCCGGTTCAGTTCTTGCGTGCGGCGACCACCGCGCCGCCGCCGTTGGTCGCCGCCGATATCGATGCGGCGCTCGTTGGGGCCTCCAGCGAGGTCGAAGGCGAGGGCTTGGCGGGCGCCTTCGGCTGGGCTGGCGTGGTCAGCGACGTCTTCGACACGGCGTGCGCCGCATCGTCCATCAGCTTCTCGACCTGAACGAGAATGTCGGCGCCGCGCCGGGTCAAGACCGGGGGAGGGGCCGCGCCGACCTCTGGCGACCGCGCCGACGCTGCCGATGCCGGTTCGGGCAGCTTCTTGCCGGCGCCCACGCCGGCGAGGTCGTGAACTTCGACCCCCTGGTGAGCCACGACCATGATGTCGTGCCAGGTCTGCGCCGGCAGCGAGCCGCCGGTCATGCGGTTGGTCGGTGAGTAGTCGTCGTTGCCGAACCAGACTGCACCGGTGAAGTTGCCGGTATACCCGACGAACCAGGCGTCGCGGAATGCGTTCGTGGTGCCGGTCTTTCCGGCCGCGGGAATGCCGTCGAGCTGAGCGCGCCGCGCGGTCCCTTCATCGACCACGTGGCTCATCATGCCGGCCATGTCCGCCGCCACCGAGGCGGGGATGGCCTGCGTCGGCTTCTTGCCATCGCGATCCCAGCGCCACACCAGGTCGCCCGCGCCGGTGCGGACCTCGAGCACGGCGTGGGGTGCGACAG
>Ga0105156_1000096_pt1 | contig 12714 bp, 13 predicted proteins | sample SSWtaG_3_FD_89673 | JGI IMG/M metagenome (GOLD analysis project Ga0105156, IMG submission 89673) | Hot spring microbial communities from Sandy's Spring West, USA to study Microbial Dark Matter (Phase II) - SSWTFFsm_matched | ecosystem: Environmental > Aquatic > Thermal springs > Hot (42-90C) ...
CCGGAGGGTCGTGAGGCGATGGCCTGCGGAGCTCGGCTCGCCAGCAGAGAGGGCCTCGGTTGACGCGGCGGAGCCTAGTCCTCGCCGTCCAATAGCACTTGAGGGCCTTGGACGAGCTCCCTAAACAGCCTCAGAGACCTAAGCCCGACTCTGCCCAAGCCCACGAATAGCACGACGCTCATTCGCACGCCCTCGCGTCGCTCTTAAGATAAGTCCGCCTAGTTCTGCTCAAAGCGCTAACTGCACGTCGAAGTACGGATCGACACGTGCAACTCACGGCGGTCGCGTGATTAGCGGGCCCATCTAGTAACTGCGAGAGAGCAACGGACTTCGGACTATCAAGCTCCTTCGACGGCCTCGGGGCCTAACCTCTCAAGCGACCCTTCTGCGGGCCTCGAGCCTACGCAGATACGCACCCGTCACCGTCAAGGCTGCGGCCGCGACGACGGCGACCAATAGCGGTAGAACCGCGATGCCCGCGGACGCCACCCTCATTAGAGATGCGAAGTAGAATAGAGCAGCATCCCAGTTCGGAAGTGGAAACCTAATGGCGGGCCCATAGGCCACGTAGAAGGGCAGGGAGTATGAGAGGCCCAAGGCCGTTACTATCAGCATGGCGGTAAGGGCCCTAGCGAGCGCTCTCTTGAGGCCCGACCCGTGAGGGGTCAGCTCCGCGACCCCGATCGTTATACCCAACATAAGCCCCCCAGCCGTTGCCGAGAAGCTTATCTTCTCTAGGACCTCCTCGAAGTAGGCTATGTCGGAGAGGCTCCACGGACCTTGTACTAAGAAGTACGACAGCCAATAAGAGGCCTCAAACGCCACAACGCTTATGACTACTGCTATGACGTCGGACCTCTTAATTGAGGGCTTAACCCTCCTGAGCGTGAAGAGGGCCACGAGGATCGTCGGGACCGCAATGGCCAATACGATGAGGGCCCTCACTTGCACTCCTTCCCCTAGCTTGAGCTCCGCGAGTCGATTGTAGGCCTCCAATGGATCCGTTAGAAGCCTGCGATCGAGTTCAACGCCCGCTTTCTCAGCCATCGCCCTTACGAGCCTGAGGCCTTGGGCTCTAGAGGCCTCAGCGTACGTCGTAACTCTGTCGCCGCTGACGTCGAAGCCCTCTGCCAAGGGCCTCCCTATCGACATTATGGGTATCTTCCAACCCATCAGCATAGACGTCGTCGGGGCTACGTCGTATTGCGTGAAGGGGGCCTCGTAGAGGCCCGGCCTGACCTTGGGCCCTATGAACAACACGAAGACCTTCCTGACCTCGGGCTCTAGGCCTCCGTGATGGCCCCCTCTCTTAAAGCCGTGATCGTTGAGGATTACGAGGAGCGTCTCATCTAAGAGCTCCTCCCTCTCGAGGGATTCCACGAACTTCAGCGTCAAGCGCACGTTGTTGATTATCGTGGCGTTGTACTCCACGTCCACGGCCCCGCCCACCGCGTGGCCCATCATGTCGACGTCAGCTACCCCAATCCACAGGAGCACCTTGCCAGTGGCCGAGTAGCGCCGAAGGAGGTCGAGGCCCGCCGCTAGGGATAAGGCCCCGTGACCTGCACCCTCCTCTATGCTAACGTGCTCCTTCAAATAGTTCCCAAAGAACGTAGCAAACGACTCATCGCCGCAACACAAGATGGTGTAACCGCTTTCCCAAGCGATCTTCACAATGCTGTCGACACTCAAGGGGCCCTTGTAGTCATTGGACGAAACCTCGTGGATCTCTGGAGGTGCCCCTGTCAATATCGAGGCCCTCGTTGGGAGCGAGTAGCTCGGAGACGTCGAGAGCCCGTTGACGTAAAGGGCCCCCATCGATAACAGCCTGTCCACGTCGTTGCTAGCTTTCCTCAGATCAAGCAACACATCTACTGTCACGCCATCAACCAACACGAACACCAGATTGTCGGCTATGGGCTGAAGAGGGCCCACGTCCTCATACCTCACGTCCTCGGGGGCTACGGAGTAGGGATTACTGTACTCAGCCCAGCTATCGTAAGCCTTGAGGGCCACGAACCCGGAGGCATACGATATGAGTACGATTAATGCTAACGCCAAGCCCGTATAAGCATAGGCCCTCAACTTACACACCATCCAAAAGCGTTCGTCAAAAATTAATAGCAAAATCTATAGGTTAAAGGATTTGCGCCTCGAAGCCGTTACCCATAAATAAGCCCCTTCGACTCAAAGAGAGACTGGCGGGCCGAGCAATGGTGTCGACACCAGGGGCGCCTCCATGTCGGGCACCAAGGACCTCTTGCTAGAGGTCGGCGATTTGAGAGTCTACTACTTTACGGAGAAGGGCGTCGTAAAAGCAGTCGACGGCGTGGATCTCTCGATCCGCAAAGGGGAGATACTCGGCCTTGCTGGGGAGTCCGGCTCCGGCAAGAGCACCTTGGGATACGCTTTGATGAGGCTCGTGCCCCATCCTGGGAGGATAGTGGGCGGGACCGTAAGATTTAATGGCGAAGACCTGATGATGATGAGCGAGGAGGACTTCGAGAGGAAGATAAGGTGGAAGGGCATATCCATGGTCTTCCAAGGGGCCATGAACGTCCTCAATCCCGTCATGAAAGTGGGGGACCACATAGCCGAGATTCTTAGGGTTCACATGGGCCTCCCCAAGCAGGAGGGGCTAAAGCGCGCTAGAGAGCTTTTGATTATGGTCGGCCTAGACCCCGAAAAAGTCAACTCCTATCCCCACGAACTCAGCGGCGGCATGAAGCAAAGAGTGGTCATAGCCATGGCCCTCGCCTTAAACCCCCCTCTGGTGATAGCTGACGAGCCCACTAGCGCGCTCGACGTCGTGGTTCAAGCGCAGATACTCAACCTGCTAAAGTCCCTTCAAAGAGAGAGGGGCATATCCATGATCTTGATATCCCACGACCTCAGCTTGTTGGCGGAGATATCAGACTCCCTAGCGATAATGTACGCCGGGAAGCTGGTCGAGAGCGGGCCTTCGGACGCCATCTACAGAGATCCTCTGCACCCGTACACGATTGGGTTGCTCAAGAGCATACCGAGATTGAGGGGTGAGAAGTTCGAGCTAAAGGGCATCCCAGGCGAGCCGCCAGACCTCGCCAACCCGCCGCCTGGCTGCAGGTTTTACCCCAGGTGCTCATCGGCCATGGACGTCTGTAAAGGGGGGGTGCCGCCAGTCGTGGAAGTGGATAATGAGCGCCGAGTCGCGTGTTGGATGGTGGCCAAGAGGTGACGCCATGTACCTCGAGCGCGCCTACAACCCCAAGCTAGACCACGACACTTTGCTTTACGTGAGGGACTTGAGGGTTTGGTTCCCTCTGCGCAGAGGGCTCAAGGAACTCCTGACCATGGCCCCGAGGAAGTACGTCAGGGCCGTCGACGACGTCAGCTTCACCATAAAGGAGGGGGAGATATTAGCGCTCGTGGGCGAGTCCGGTTGCGGCAAGACCACGACCGGTAGAGCCGTCCTCAGGCTCGAGGTCCCGGCGTCGGGCATAGTGGGGTTCAAGCCCAGTAAGAGCGTCCTAGAGGAGGTGGTCGAGGGCGAGGGCGACGAGGTCCTCCTCGAGACCAAGGTCCACGTGAACGTGACCAAGGTCAGGCCAAGCAACATGAGGCCCCTCCGAAGAGAGATGCAGATAATATTCCAAGACCCCTACGCGAGCCTCAATCCGAGGCACTCGATACTCAGCGCGCTCATGGAGCCCTTGGAGGTTCACGGCATCGGAGGTTCTAGAGAGGAGAGGATGGAAATGGTCGAGAGGGCATTAGAGCTTGTCAAGCTGACGCCCCCGGCGGACTTCATGTACAGGTACCCCCATCAGCTATCCGGTGGACAGAGGCAGAGAGTGGCCATAGCGAGGGCCATAATCCTCAGGCCCAAGCTCGTGGTGGCCGACGAGCCTTTGTCGATGTTGGACGCGTCGATTAGGGCCGACATGCTCAAGTTGATGATGGAGCTCAAAGAGGAGCTCGGGCTGTCGTACCTGTTCATAACGCACGACATCGCCCTAACGAGGTATGTGGCCAACAGGATAGCCGTCATGTACTTGGGCAAGGTCGTCGAGCTAGGACCGACCGAAGAAGTGATAGCCAATCCCCTACACCCGTACACCAAGGCGTTGATCAAAGCACTCCCGGAACCCGAACCCAGTAGGAGGAGGGAGCTCAGAGCACTCGACATCAAGGGCGAAGTGCCGAGCGCCGTGAACGTACCGACGGGTTGCAGGTTTCACCCGCGGTGTCTAGAGCTGGAGAGGGCGCCGCGAATGGCTGGCATGTGCAAGGCAGAGGAGCCGCCGCTCGTCGAGGTCGATAAGGATCATTATGCGGCCTGTTGGCTTTATGCAAAGGCGTGAGGACAGCCCCGAAGTCGAGCTACGGTCCTACATCGCCGGCTCGTCAACGCCTATCGCTAGGCAGAACGCTCTGTCAGCTAGACGCCAGATGGCTACTTAACGATCCTCTTGAACCTCGGGTCCATCAAGTCCCTGAGCGCTTCGCCGACTATGTTAAAGGACAACACCGTGATGAATATGGCCAGGCCCGGGGATATCATCGCGTGAGGGGCCAAAGTCATGTAGTCTTTAGCTTCGTAGAGCATTAAGCCCCAGCTCGGCGTTGGAGGCTGGGCTCCTAGGCCTAGGAAGCTTAAAGCGGCCTCCCAGAGTATGGCCGACGAAGCCGCGAAGGTGCTCTGCACTAAGAGGGGGCCTGCTATGTTCGGCAAAACGTGCCTGAATATCACCCTAAACGAGCTGGCCCCCACGGCTCTAGCCGACAGGACGTACAGCTGCTCTTTCTCGACCAAAATCAAGCCCCTCGATAGCCTGGCAAACGTGGTCGCCTCGGCGATCCCAATGGCTATCACAACCTTTTCAAGGCCTGGGCCTAGCACTGTGACTACGGCCAGAGCTATCAAAATCGCCGGGAAGCTCATCAAGGCGTCTATGATTCTAGACACTATAAGATCTACGGCGCCGCCGAAGTACCCCGAGAGGAGCCCTATGAGGGTCCCGGTCGATGCTGCTATGAGCACTGCCACGACTACGACATAGAGCAATGGTCTGGTCCCGTGAATCAACCTACTCAATATGTCCCTGCCCAAGTGATCGGTGCCCAATAAGTGGTCGGGAGTGGGCGGCTCGAGCCTCCTCCACAGATTTATTTCGCTGTAGCTGTACGGCGCGACGTAGTCTGCCAGCAAGGCTAGTACCAAGATTCCGAGGATTACGGTCATGGCTATCGAAGTGGCCAACGGTCCTTTGTAGAGCGCTTTCAACGACTTGAGCGCTGGCGCTAGGATTTTGGACGTCAAAGAGCTACGACCTCGCGATCCTAACTCGTGGGTCTAGAGCTAAGTATATAAGGTCTATGATGAGGTTGACGGTCATCACCACCAAGGCCACGAAGACTATTCCACCAAATATTATTGGGTAGTCCCTAGAGAATATGCCCTCAACTATCATCCTGCCGACGCCTGGGTAGGCGAAGACCGTCTCAGTTATGACCGCGCCGCCCATCAATATGCCGAACCTCAGCCCTACCAGAGTCACTATGGCTATTGCTGCGTTTCTCATGACGTATTTCAAGATCACCCTCCTCTCGCTGAGGCCGCGCGCCTTAGCGGCCATTACGAAGTCCTGAGAGTATACCTCGAGCATGGCGGCTCTAGATATCCTGCATATGAGGCCGAAGTTGACTATGGCCAGGGTTAGCGATGGGAGTACGAGATTCTCGAGGCCTCCTCTTCCACCTGGCGGGAGTAGCTTGAGGTTCACGGAGAATATCAAGATCAATATTAGACCCCACCAGAACACCGGGATGGAGTACGAGGCCACAGACGCGATCCCAACGAGCCTGTCTGCAAGCGAATTAGGCCTCTTGACGGCGATGTACGCTAGTGCTATGCCTATCGCAGAGGCCATGACCAAGCTCACCGCGGTTAGCTCTAAGGTCGCTACGAACCTCCTCAAGACCAATTCTATGACGGGTTCGCCTGTATAGATGGACTTGCCCCAATCGCCCGTGAAAATCCTGTAGGCGTAAAGAAGGAACTGAAACGCGAGGGGCTTGTCCAATCCCAGCTTCTCCTCCAAGGCCCTCCTGGCCTCGGGAGGCGGCCCGAGCTCGCCATACATAACAGTTATGGGGTCGCCTGGTAGCAACCTGACTAACGAGAACGTTATCAATAAAATAATGAAGAGGGTTGGCACGTAGAGCAGGGCCCTGTAGGCTATGTAGCCGTGCGTCAATCTTACTCCCTGACCTCTCTTAGGGCGTAGGTCAAGATCCACCTCTCTATGGGCTGGATTTCCACTTCGGTGATGTACGGCTTCATTGCCACTGCTATGTCCTCATAGTGTAGGAATATCCACGGAGCGTCCTGCCATATGAGCTTCTGCGCCTGAGCGTAGTACTGCTGCCTCAAAGACGGGTCCGCGGTTTCTCTGGCTTTGTCGAGGAGCTCGTCTACTTTGGAGTTGCTATAGAACATTCTATTGAACGGGGCGCCGGTCCTGAACAGCGAATAGATCCCGTAGTCGGCGTCCAGCGTGACGGTCGACCAGCCCAATAGGAATAAGTCGAAGTCCTTCTGGTTTAAGACCCTGCTTATGTAGGCGGCCCACTCCATGACCTCAATTTTGACCTTCAACCCTACCTCTTCGAGATAAGCTTTGACGGCATCCGCTATCTCCCTGTCCCTAAGGTACCTCCCCTGCGGGGTTATGAAGACCAGCTCCCTGCCCTCCCACCCGGCCTCCTTTATGAGGCTCTTGGCCTTTGATGAGTTGTAGGGGTACGGGTCCAGCTTGGTGTAGCCGAACACTGCCGGGCACACAGGAGACGTGGCTACGATCCCAGCCCCTTCTAATACCCTCTTTACTATGGCCTCTTTGTCTACCGCATAGTTGAGCGCTTGCCTGACCCTAGCATCTGCCACCCTCTCGACGTTGATTCCGATGTATATCACCCTAGTGCTCGGTATTTGGATTACTTTGTAGCCCTTGGCCTTTAGCGTTGGCACTATGTGAGGGGGCACGTGCGTTATTATGTCGACCGTCCCGGCCTCGAGATAGCTAGCCCTCGTGCTGTCGTCCGGCACTGGGACCCATACTATCTTCTTGACGGTGGGCTTCCGACTCCAGTACCCGTCGAAGGTCTCCAAGACTGTCCTCTCGGCCTTGACGAACTCGACGAACTTGTAGGGGCCCGTCCCCACTATGTACTTGATGTCGTCTATGGGCTTGTCGGGGAAGAGCTCCACCACCTTGGCGGGGACGATGGCCGTAGACGGATGCGCTAAGTGGGCTATGAGCGGCGCGAAGGGGTACTTGAGCACTATCCTGAACGTGAGGTCGTCGACGACCTGCACTTCCTTCACTGGCCCGAGCAGTACCCTAGGCAGGCCTCCAACCTTGGGACCTCTCTCGAAGCTGGCTTTGACGTCCCTGGAAGTTAAGGTAGTTCCGTCATGGAACTTTATGCCGGACCTGAGCTTAAACTCCCACACGGTGCTGTTAATTTGCTTGTAAGACTCGACGAGCCAGGGCTCGAAGCTGGCCCTGCCCTCTGCATCGAACTTTATTTTGAAGAGCGTCTCGTAGACATGGCTGAACACGGATAGCGTGGGGGCGTCAGTGGCCACTTGAACGTCTATTGTCGACAAATCGGCCCTTTGCGAAATCTTCAACAAGTCCATCTCGGCGTATTTGACGGTCGGCGTCGGAGGCTTTGGCGGTGCCGTGGGGCTAGTGGCGAAATAATGAATTGTTGCAGCCGCCACGAGGGCTACTAGCACTATTACGGCAACGGCTATTGCCAGCCTCCTTCTCACCGCCATACTCATACTATGACGCCTCCCAAGATTCTAAACCCTATTCTTCTTCCATCGAAATCCTTTTAACTTTTTCTAAGAGCACCTTGACGTCGTCTGCACTACGCGATTTCGTTGGAGGACCATTGAAGTCGAGGGACGCGATTTTGCGCTTCGTGACTTCGTGATGTTGAGTCCCTGCGACGATTCAAAAACTTCAGTAAAGCTTATGCAATTAGCCGAGGTGTTATTGGTGTGTCGAGAAAGTTCGGGAAGCTCAGGCCCAAGTACCTTGAAGCGTTGATTGCTGGGAAGAAGTTCGGAAAGCTCAGCAGGAGAGCGGATTATGGGGGTAAGAGTGAGGATTAGGCTTAGGAGCGGGGACAGAGAGGTCTGTAGCTCAGCGCTGGTCAACACCGGGTACGAGGGCGTCAGGCCGGAGGTCCACGTACCGCTCGCTCTGGCCAGGAGGCTCGGGCTCTCCCTCGAGGACGTGAGGGGCGAGAAGTACGCTGTCGTAGGAGGGGAGGTCACGGCCTTCAAGCTCGGACGATTGAGCGTGAGCCTCGACATGGAGGCGGCCAGGGGAAGCGTTTTGGCCGATGCGGTATGCGTCCCGGGCGAGCACGAGGTCATAATAAATGACGCGCTGGCCGAGGAGCTGGGGATAGAGATAATAGCTCCGAGGAGGGGTCTGTGGAGAGTTAGAGGAGATGAAAGGGCAAGGGAGAGCGCCGAGCCGATGTTTTGGACCGAGTGACGTGCTCGTGTCAAGGGGCTCTGAGTCGCTCCAGGACTGGCTTTAACGTGATGAAGAGAGTGCGTGGGCGAATTAGGAATTCCGCTTAAGGCCCATCCTCTTCAGAGGGGCTGTCTTGTTTGTTGAAGATTACGTAGAGACCGTTCCACCGCAAACCTGCACCTGAGGTGCTCCAATATGTCGATCACCCCCTCGCCGTCCTCCCTCGGAGACACGTAGTCGACCACCCGTTTGACGACCTCGTCTGCGTTTGAGGGCGCGGCCTTGAAATCAGCGCTCCTGAGCATCTCGACGTCCACTTCCGAGTCGCCTATCGCGGCCACGAACCCCTCGAACCTCATAAGCTTCAACAGCTCGCTCAGCCCAACACTTTTATCTACGTCCTCTGGCAAGAGCAACAACGATCCCTTATTATTCACGACCTTGAACTTCAATCCAAACCTAGAGGCTGTCGTCTTTATGCTCTCTAGGCACTCGTTGCACGACAAGCCCACGGTGTTCTCCTTGGGCACGACACACCTCAGCTCTTTCACCTCGCTAATGAACTGGAGCCACCTCTCGTCGACCAAGACCCTGTGCTCCCTCGTCGACGGGACGTACATCGAGGCGCCAGCCTCGCAGACCCATCCATCGAAGAGACCCCTTATGTCCTCCCTAGACTCGAGGTACCTCCTATCCCTTCCCGTGACCAGTATCAACACCCATCCGTCCCTCTTGAGCTTTAAGAGCTCGTCCCTCAGCTCTTCGGAGAGCCTGTCCTCTCCACCCCTCGTCAGGGTCCCGTCGAGGTCAAGCGCCAATGCCCTATGCAATTTCGACCTCTACTCCTCTGCCATGGAGCTCTTTCGAGAGCCTGCCTATCAACCACTTCATCTTCTGCTGATTTGCGACGCTTAGCAAGAGGTCTACCTCGGTCTTGCCGTCTCTCGTGCTTATTGAGACTATTTTGGGGTCCTCGAAGAGCTCTGGCCGGATCCCGCTTAGCGCTTCCGCCATGATCTTCTCGGCCTCTTCCGGCGCTACGCCGCTGAAGACCACTTTCAACTCAACAGACGCTGGCATAGCCGACGACTTATTCACAACTGGATACCTGAGGAAGAATTGGTTCGGAATAACGATTCGCTCCCCTTTGACCGACACGAGCTCCACGTCTTGGCTGTTTATGGACACGACCCTCCCCGAAATCCTCCCGACCTTTATGAAGTCCCCTTCGTCGAAGGGCCTCCTGACCCTCAAGTATATCTCCCCGGCGTAGTTCGAGAACACGTCCCTCATGCTTATCAGCAAAACTATGAGGATCCCTATCGATATGCCCGCCAACACTATCGCGTCCAAGCTTAGTATGCTGAACGCCACGACCGCGCCCAGTATTATGATGAAGTACTTCACCAACTCGGCGAGCTTCGAAGCGAAGGAGCGCCCGAACTTGCTCAAATTCCTCATTATGAGGGCTCCCGACTTCGAACCCAAGAATACTGCCAAGGCCATCGAGATCATCGCGAGCGCTGCCCTCACTATGAAGTACTCCTCTGGGGTCAACCCTCTAACCTCCCTATCTTCTTCAAGAGGCCCTTAATCTCCTTATCACGGCATGCGAGGTACACGACGTCTCCGATTTGTACGTCCTTCACTGAGCCGGCTCTGATCCTTTTGTCAGCGGACAACACGAAAAACGGAACGTCGCTCTTTAAGACGAAGCTCTGGACCCTCCTCAGGGTCTTAGCGTCTTCGACTTTAACCGCGTATATTCCGCCGTCGACTTTGGAGAACTCGTATATCATGTTGACGCTGAACTTCCCCACGATCTCCTTTATCTTAGGCATTATGGTCTTGTATGGATTGACCACATACTTCACGTTCTCTTTCACGAATATCGGCTCGTTGAGGGGATTGTTGAGAACTGCGATCACTATCGGGATTTCGTTTTTAATGGAGAGCTTGGCGTACCTCAAGTTGAGAGCGTCTGAGTCTGTTGCGGACACCAAGACATCTATTAAGAAGCGGTTTTTGCTTATGTATTCCTCAACCCCCTCTATGCTCGAGAGCACGGCCTCCACAGAGGGAAAGGTCTTCCTGAGCACCTCGACCTTCTCTGAGGTGAACTCGATTATCGTCAGCTTCCCCCGAGGATCCGCCTCCTTCAAGGCCGTGATCGCGAAGTACGCCAAGTGGCCTCCACCTAAAACTACCGACCTCACACAGACCCGGCCCCGCTCAGATCCATCTTGCCCAAGGACGAGATGTACTCCCCCATCCAGGCCTCATCTATCTTCCCGTCTCTTATAGCCCTTTTCAATATCGCCTCCGCGACCTGATAGGCCATGTCTGTGAGGGCGTGGAGGGGCTTCATGTCGTGCTCCTTAAACCCCAAGTCGACTTCAACTATCTTCACGCCCATCTTGTGCAAGTCTATTAGGAGGCCGACGTCCACCCCCCAACCGCTCTCGAACTCCACTTGGTAAAATACCCTCCTCAGCCCAGCTATTTCCCCGCTCAGAGGCTGCTTGAACTTGGCCAGCTCGGGGTAGAACATCTTCAATAGAGGCTTGGCCACTAACTCGGTGACCCTGCCCGCAGCCCTCTCAAAGCAACCCTTGACGAACTCCGCCTCGCCAAGCATTATCGGCGTGTAGAGCCTCTCGATGAACTGGGGCGTGAGGTTGGCTATGTCGACGTCCAAGAAAACGATTATGTCCCCTGACGAGAGGTACGCTCCATCCCTCATGGCGATGCCCTTGCCGGGATAGGCTAAGTTGCTCTGGACTATGACCTTAGCGCCCTCCTTTAAAGCAACGGACACCGTGTCGTCGGAGCTACCGCCATCAACGACTATGACCTCCTTGACTTGCTTGGCCTTAAAGGCCGTGCGCACGGCTCTTCTGACGTACTTCCCCCTATTCTTGGAAGGGAAGACGACACTGACATCCATAAGTGTTAAGACCTGACGAGGATTGGGGTTGGATCCCTAATAAACCTAATCTTGAGCTCGGAGGTCGAAGGTCGAGAAGGCCCTTAATTGCGCGGCTGTGCCAGGAGTTCTTGACGCTCGGAGCTCCGACGCGAAGTGAGCTCGTCCCGATCGAGTCGTTGCCTCGAGCGACTTTATCCTGCGACCCATGTGACTAAGGGAGCTTGGCCTTCAGGTGATGGAGTTCATCAAGGGATGCTGCGAGGTGCTTCTCGATCATTATCTTCTCGAAGTGGAGGAAGATCTCCCTCGGCTCCGGCAACTTCTTGTAAATGATGCCCTTCCCGGCGGGGTCCTCCCCTGATCGCACCAGCTCCCTTATCATCCTGTCCCTCTCGAAGATCTTCGCTAAGTAATCGTCGAGCCTCTTCAGTATCTCCTCATTGCCACTAATCGCCTTCCCGTGAGAAGGGATCGCAAGGCTTATCCCCCTCTCCCTTACCTCCTTCTTGAGCCTCTCTATCGAGAGTACGAAGTCCCTGACGTCACAGTCGATGCAACCGTACCAAGGGCCGAAGGGCGTGAGGTCTATGTCCGCGAGGAAGATCACGTCGCCTATCACGAAGCAACAGTGCCCAGCGGAGTGGCCGGGAGTGTGGAGGACCTCTACTTGGACCCCCTCGAACTCGAGGACCTCGCCGTCCTCGAAGGTCCTGTCGACCTTCCCGAACTCGAAGTTTATGAAGAGCTTGACGAGGTCTCCAATCGCGTACCTCCTCTTGAACTCCTCGTAGTTCTCGATGGCCTCGGCGTCGAGGTAGTGGGCCGCGACCCTCCTCCCAACTTTGTTCAGCGTTATGTGGTCCTCGTGCCAGTGGGAGTTCAGGACCCACTCGACCCTGAAGTCCCTGAGAGCTTCGCCAGCCCCCGCGTCTATCAAGCAACTTCTCCCTATGAGCACGCTGTTGCTGTACGGGTACCTCCCCGAGTCGGGGCCCTCGATTATCCGGACGTTTTTGCGTACTTCCATAAACCTTAGTTGGAGAGGCTCAAAGATTTTATAAGTTTGCCCCCTAAGCTTGCTTCTTCTCAAGGTTTTACCGCGCTACAAGTTCGCTATGGGCTTCCACTCGCGCTCGTCCAATCTATCATAGACTCTCCTCAATACTCCACGCACGAAACGGCTTTAGTACGCGTATTCGACCTTACCCCTTGTGCATACACACCGTGCGCACATGCTCAAAG
>Ga0105156_1000097_pt1 | contig 12659 bp, 14 predicted proteins | sample SSWtaG_3_FD_89673 | JGI IMG/M metagenome (GOLD analysis project Ga0105156, IMG submission 89673) | Hot spring microbial communities from Sandy's Spring West, USA to study Microbial Dark Matter (Phase II) - SSWTFFsm_matched | ecosystem: Environmental > Aquatic > Thermal springs > Hot (42-90C) ...
GGAGATAGAGATAGGGGTCCCGGACAAGCAGGGCAGGCTGGAGATACTCCAGATACACACCAGGAACATGCCGCTGGCGAAGGACGTCGACCTCAACAGGCTTGCGGAGATAACGCACGGATTCACGGGAGCTGACTTAGCAGCCCTTTGCAAAGAAGCCGCTATGAGGGCTTTGAGAAGAGTGTTGCCGGAGATAGATTTAGAGGCCGAGACCATACCAGCCGAAGTCCTCAACAAGTTGGAGGTCACCATGCAGGACTTCCTCGATGCCCTCAAGGACATAGAGCCCTCTGCTCTAAGGGAGGTCTACGTTGAGGTGCCCAATGTAAGGTGGAGCGACATAGGAGGCTTGGAGGAGGCCAAGCAAGCCCTCAGAGAAGCTGTCGAGTGGCCGTTGAAGTACCCTGAGCTTTTCGAAAGAGCGAACATAAAGCCCCCCAAGGGCATCTTGTTGTACGGTCCTCCTGGCACTGGCAAGACGTTGCTCGCTAAGGCAGTCGCGACGGAGTCCGAGGCCAACTTCATAACAATTAAAGGCCCTGAGATATTCAGCAAGTGGGTTGGCGAGAGCGAGAAGGCGATAAGGGAGATATTCAGGAAGGCTAGGCAGGCGGCGCCATGCATTATATTCATAGACGAGATAGACGCGATAGCGCCTAGGAGGGGCAGTGGCATAGGCGACTCTCACGTCACCGACAGGGTCGTTAACCAGTTACTGACTGAGATGGACGGCATCGAGGACCTTAAGGGCGTGGTGGTCATAGCCGCTACCAACAGGCCTGACATACTCGACCCTGCGCTCTTGAGGCCTGGCAGATTCGACAGGCTGATCTACGTACCGCTACCCGACGCGAGAGCTAGAGAGGAGATATTCAAGATACATCTAAGGGGGAAGCCCCTTGGCGAGGACGTTGGACTGCAAAAGCTTGTCAACTTGACGGAGGGCTACACGGGGGCTGACATAGCTGCGCTCTGCAACACGGCAGCCATGATAGCTCTCCGCGACTTCTTGAACAAGTACTCGGATCCCGAGGAGGCCAAGAAACACGCAAATGAACTAAAGATAACCATGGCCCACTTCGAAGAAGCAATGAAGAAGGTCAAACCAATGTCGAAGGCCGAGTACGAGCTCTACATGAAGCACATAAGGGACTTTACTGAGAAAGTGGCCACGTACCACGTCTAGCCAAGCGACCCCCTAATTATGCCGGCTTTAAGCGCGTACTCGGTAGCCTCCGGCTTGCCCATTTTTTCCCAAAACGCTTTCACCAATAGTGCGTGCTGTTGTCCTCTTTCGTCGACATCGCCTTCTCTCACTTTGAAGTAGCGAGAAATCTCTTCAACGTCTTCCAATATCTTGGTGTACGTGTTCTCGCCCAATCTTCTCCTCGCGACCTCTAGATTTAGGAAGTTGAACTCGAATGCCATGTCAATCTCCAAACACTTGATGTATCTTTTGATCAGGTCTTCTACAAAGCCCTCTCCCCTCTCTTTCCTCAAGACCTTCAAAGCCCTCCCACTGCCTATTATTGCAGGAGGCACTCCGAGCATGTAGCACGAAGCAGTGAACTTTATCGCCCTAGGAAGCTTGATCTCGCCACTGGGCAACCTTTCGTAGAGCGCTTTGTCTGCTATGAGCTTTAGCGGCCCGGCCACCGACCGCGGATAGCTCTCCCTCGTCATCCTCTCCCTCCTCTCGGGGATGACGTCAGCTATCAAGCATATCATGGTGGCCATCTCTAACAACGTCTCAAAGTAGCTACGCGCAAAAGCCCTCATGGCTTCTGCAAGCTCCTTCTCCTCATCGCCCTCATAGACCTCGGGGATGTGACCGGCCTCGCCCTTCACACGCCTAACGACCCTCACGCCCTCCTCATGGGGTATGTCGTACCTCAGTCCCGTCTGTATGGTCACTGTGTAGTACCCCTTGTACTCCTTAACGAAGTTCTCTACGTTCCATGGAGCTAGGTGGCCTCTGAAGGGCAATAAGCCAACGCCTATTATCGGGCGGACCTCTACATTGACCTCTCGCCTCCACTTTTCAAGCCTCGAGAGGGCCACCTTTATCGCGAGTATTGAGGCCACGTGGCCATAGGTCATCGCGGCATCGGACTTGCCCAAGAATACTCTGAAGTGGTCTTCGTATTCTCCGAGCTCCTTTAGCAAGAGCCTCCTATAGCCCTCGACTATCTCATCGCAATGGAGTTGCTTCACGACGTCTTCGAATAGAGGTATGAGCCTCATGTTGCACGTCGATGGCAAGCCCAGCTCCTCTTGGCCTAGCTTCAATAGCTTCTGTATCCTCCTATGGGTCGTGAGAAGCTCCCGTGAGCTCTCGACCATTGGTGCTATGAGATACTTAATGGCCTGCTTACCGGAGACCTCATACGAGAACTTGTTGGCGGCGACGGCGGCCCATACCACCATTATCTGTCTCTCAGCATCCTCGAGCCTCTCCGAAGGTATCCTCGGAGTTATCAGAAAGTCCTCTCCTGGAACCAAGTTAAGGGATGATGTGACCTTCTCTATTATCCATCTCATTTGTCCGTAGGCCGTGAGCTTCCCCTCGAAGTCCACCATCTTCTCATCGCACTCAAACCCGCCCACCTCTGCTGGCGAGAGATCGCGTAGCGCTTCGTCTACCTCATCTTGAGACGTAAAGGCCCTTGAGGCTGAGTCGGGGTGCTGAGTGGCCATGGCCGTGGGCAGTCTTAGCCTCTTCAACTTCCTTCACCCTCTTTGAGCCTACCACTAGCTATTAGCGCGAGGACAGTTCTCATATCGCTTATATTGACGACGGCCCTGACCCTTTCTTTGACAATGGGCTTAGGCCTAAATCCTATGCCCAAGCCCACTCTCTCAAGCACTACTAGGTCATTGGCTCCATCACCGACGGCCACGCACTCTTCTAAGTCTATGCCGTGAGCTTCTGCAACCCTCTTCAGTATCTCAAGCTTTGATTCTCCACTCGAAACTAAGATCTCTACTTCACCGTCTAGCTTGCCGTCCTTAACCCCAAGCCTGTTAGCGAACCAGTAGTCGAAGCCCAGACGTTCCGCAACCTTCTTTGCCACTATATCGAACCCTCCCGTTATTAGCACCGTTATGAAGCCCATGCTTTTTAACGTTTTAACGACCTCCTCGGCCCCTTTCGAGAGTGGCAATTTCTCGGCAACTTCTTCTACGACTTCGACGGAGAGGCCCTTGAGGAGCTTCACCCTCTCTCTCAATGCGTAGTCATAGTCTATCTCTCCGTTCATGGCCTTTCTGGTCAGCTCAGCGACTTTTTCTTGAACTCCCGCGCGCTTAGCTATCTCGTCTATCGCCTCCGCCTCTAATATCGTACCATCCATATCGAAGGCGATGAGCTTCTTGCTTTTGGATTTGCCTTCTTCAACCTCTATTGCTATGCCGACGCCCATCTCTAACGCCCTTTGCTTTAACCTCTTAACGAGCTCCTCTTTGCTACAACTGACTTGGCTGACGTCAACGATCATGCCCATGACGAAGAGGTCTGACAGGGTCGAAGCTCTGATGGACTTTATGTTACCGTTCACCTCGGCTATAGCAGAAGCTATGCCGGCAACTATCCCCGGCCTGTCGTAACCAACGACCGTTACGAAGATGTAACTGCCCATCTTATCGACCCTCGTCAGAAGGTGGTTCTTTATAAAGGCGCCCATTCGTACTTTGCAACTTCTCTAAAGTCTTCATCGAGCTTGATTAAGCCCACTTGGATCACATTTATCGGGCCCTCGACTGGTGTCAAGAGCTCTATGACCTTCTTCAAGTAGTCTATCTCGCGAATTAATCCGAGTCCTAAGTACGAGAGGTCTGGGCCTAGAAGTCCAACGATTAGACCTCTTTCCTCGCCGGGCCACGTTATAACCACCTCTTCCTTTCCATACCTCTTCGCTACTTCCTCTTCTTTCTTGATTTTTCCATCTATGGGTTCCCTGTTTACAAGGAAGAGAGAGTCCCTGCCCTCTTCGCCATAGATCAAGTCCAACCCCAGTTCTTTGCTGTATTTCTCTAGATTCTCCTTGTTCAGCACAGTCCCCGTCGTGAAGAGAGAGTACATGAGCCTCGCGCTTGTCAAGCTGACCTTTCTGACCTTGGCGTTTGCGAAGTAGTTTCTGTAAATAGACTCCCTTCTCGCCCTCCTCTCTTCCCTAGTCTTGAGCTTTACCGCTGGTGGTGGTTGTACCCTAATTATCTTGATGTCGCTCTTCTCGAAAGGCTTGATCAAGTGCTCCACTTCGTTGGTTCTCTGAATGAGGACTAAATAGTTCGGATGAATCGCTGTGATTATGTTGTACTTCAGCTCACGCGCTCCTCGACTGTTAACCCAGCCGCTGGTATTAACGACTATCAGATCGCACCCTCTTCTCAAAGCCTCGTCGTACAGCTCTTTAGTCGCGGTTACTATCCTTTGAACTATGTTCGATGGAGATACCGAGCCCACAAATCGAGCCGAGATCGCTTCTACGTTTTCGAGCGAATGCACGGGCCTCTCGACTATACCGAGCCCTATAGTTGTCGGCACCGATATTTCCGTCTGCCCCGGGTCCTTGTCTATGATCCCGACCTTAAACCCCTTGCTAACTGCACAATTAGTGAGGTACGTGCAGAAGACGGTCTTGCCACTATCGACGTCGCCTAGGACTATGCAGCTCAAGGGCTTGGAGCCCTGAGAGAGCATTGACTCAACAGCCATCATCCACTCCGTCGGAATTACCGCCTCTGACGGGACCTCCACCTTGGCATCACTGCCTAGGCGTAGCTCTATCGTTGAATCCTCGACGAACTCTACGGCGAGCGACTTATACCTAGGAACTACGACCTGTTCTTTGGGCTTAATCACGGAGCCTAATATTGATATGGCGCCTTCTAGGACCCGTATGCTAGCAGGCCCGTCGATCTTCAATACAGCCCCTCGTTTCTCCTTAATCCTCCTCATGTCACTTCAATCTCCGTGAAGCCCTCACTACAGCCTTAAATTTCGCCCAATTCTAAGCTTTATCTCTGACAACAGCTGTACCCACTGGAGGTGCCCCTCATAAGGCTTAGGTTGGGTTTATCGAAAATTGATGAAGCCCTTGGAGGTGGACTACGTAGAGGCGAGCTAACACTATTTTGTGGTGAACCGGGCTCGGGCAAGACGGCGCTGGCATTGCGATTGGCGTTGAGGAGTTGCCTTGAAGGCCTTAACGTTCTCTATGCGTATACTGATGGCCTCTTCCCCTACCCGCGCCTTGAGTTACTAATGGAAAAGGAAGGGGTACAACCGGATGCCTTGGCGTCAAAGATCTGCGTCCTTAGCTTAAGTAGTCTAGATGACCTAATTGCCGTCGTTAGAAAAGTAGAGCTCGAGTTATTAAATCATGATTTGGTGATCTTCGACACATTTACGGCACCTTATAGATCCGTTAAAGTAGAGAACAGGCGCGAAATAGTCCTTCACAATAAGAAGTTGAACCAGATAACCGCGATTTTGAAGAAGCATGCCATCGACTTCAAGAGGTGGGTGGTACTGACTAGTCGCTTAAAGAGTCCCGCAACAGACGAAGAAATTTTTGATGACCTCGTGGCATCGAATATATTGACCTATTGGTCAGACAATATGATTTCGGTCCTGAAGGCCGACCTCCCGCAGCAGAGGAAGATATCCCTTTTAAAGGCTCACGGCCAAGAGTTCAAGGTCGAGGTCGCAGCCCGAGTCGTAGACGGCTTTCTGGAAGAGGTCGATTAAATGGACCTCATTCACGGCCTTGAGATAGTGGTCAGCGCGATGCTCTTTGCTTTACCAGCTTACATAGCTAATATGACACCTTTAATCTTGTCAAGGATAATTCGCAAGAGAAGACCACTGGACATGGGCAGGAACTGGGTTGACGGGAAGAGGATTTTCGGAGATAACAAGTCCGTTGAGGGGTTCGTGGCTGGAACCTTTGCTGGCCTAATAGTAGGCCTCTTTTTGGGCTGTCCGTTTAGGGGCCTCCTAATGGGCCTAGGAGCGATGACAGGTGACGCCTTGGGCTCCTTCATAAAGCGTAGACTCGACATAGCTCAAGGAGAGCATGCCCCTTTGCTCGATCAATATCTCTTCATATTCGTAGCCCTGCTCTTCAGCTACCTTGCGGGTTGCGTCACCACTTCGGACAGGCTCGTCGTGATATTGATAGCGACCCCTGTGCTGCACGTCTCGAGCAATTACATCGCTTACCTCCTTAAAATAAGGCAAAAGCCCCTTTAATGTCCTCAAAGAGCTAGTGACGATATGGATTGCTGTGATATAGTGGTTAGCGACGCGGATATTAACAGTTAAGAACGCCTGAGCCCCTTTCACTCAACTAGTCTTTAAACTCTTTATTCAGGTCTGAGCTAGCTTAAAGTGAAGTGGAGGAGATGTCGGATAGACCAAGGAAGCCGAGGGAGCTGACAGATCTTCCGGGCGTTAGCGCAACTATAGCTGACAAGCTAGCGCTGGCCGGGTTCGGTACGATTGAGGCACTAGCAGCGGCCCTCCCTCAAGAAATAGCCTCGGTTACGGGCCTTTCCCTGTCGGCGAGCCAGAGGATCATAAGCGCGGCCCGCGAAGCCCTAGACTTAGGATTTAAGACGGCTGATGAATTATATGAGAAGAGGATGAGGGTCGCGAGGATAACCACTGGTAGCAAGAACTTAGATAGGTTGTTGGGAGGCGGCGTCGAAACTCAAATAATAACCGAGTTTTACGGTGAGTATGGGTCTGGGAAGACCCAGATATGCCATCAGCTATGCGTAAACGTGCAGCTTCCAAGGGACAGAGGGGGGCTTGAGGGCTCAGCGGTATATGTTGACTGCGAAGGCACGTTCAGGCCTGAGAGAATAGTCTCCATGAGCCGAGCCCTCGGACTCGACCCCCAGAAAGTATTGAAGAACATAGTAGTAGCGAGGGCGTACAACTCAGATCATCAGATGATTATAGTCGATCAAGTCAAGGACGTAATAAGCGAGAAAAACGTGAAGCTACTAGTTGTGGACAGCGTGACCGGCTTTTTCAGGGCAGAGTACCCCGGGAGAGAGACTTTGGTCATGAGGCAGCAAAAGCTCAACAAGCATCTGCATACCCTCTCTAGGTTGGCCTATACCTGTGAGATAGCAGTCGTCGTAACTAACCAAGTAATGGCCCGGCCGGATGTGGTCTTCGGCGACCCCATAGCTGCTGTCGGAGGACACGTCCTCTTTCACGTACCGGGAGCGAGGGTCTTCTTGAAAAAGCTTAGAGGCTCTAAGCGGGTGGCTAGGCTTGTCGATTCTCCTTACTTGCCAGAGGGCGAAGCCGTATTTGAAATAACTGAGGACGGCGTTAGGGATCCTGCGGGCTATGAGTGATGGTTCGGCCTCTTTGTTCTCGAGTTACGAGGAGACGAAGGCTTATGAGCAGGCGCTCTAATAGAAGTACGGTGTTGAATTTGCCTGAGATAATAAAGTGCGCGAAGTGTGGGTACGTGCTCTATAAGGGCAACGACTTGATCCCGCCGAGGGACATAGTCAAGAAGTTCAACGGGAGGTGCCCCAAATGCTCTTCGGCACTCAGCCAAAATCCTCTGTCAATAGAGGTCAGAGAGCTGAAGAAATTATAGAGTGCACGCTATTATGAGGAACGCGGAACGCAGGACGCAATCTTTCTCATGTCTTAAAAGACACATATGGGTTAGAACGCGAAACGGCGTCGTCGTAGTTGGCGTGACGGATTATCTCAAAGAACAACTAGGAACGGTGATTAACGTGGAGTTCTCAGGAGACCGTTTCGTGGAAGAAGGCTGTCCAATAGCTTGGTTAGAATCGATTAGTGCCGTGATAGCAGTGCTCTCACCGATGGACTGTGAGGTGATCGAAGTGAATGAGAGGCTCATAAGAGAGCCTTGGCTTGTGAACACGAGCCCTTACGACGAGGGCTGGTTAGCTTCACTTAGAGCTTTAAAAGTCGAAAATCTTAAAAGCCTCGAAATGAGGCGGACTTACAATGAATTCATATGAGCTCTATTTCTATGTGGACGCTATCGGGTATCCGAACTCTCATGAGCGACTTCAGAGCCCTGTCCTCCGCGTCCATGTCAATTAGCCTCTTGTGAATCCTCATCTCCCAGTGATCGAAGGTGTGCGATCCCTGCCCCGAAGGCGCCTTGCGGGTCGTTACGACCAACCTCTTCGTGGGCAGTGGTATGGGTCCTCTAATCCTCACACCTGTCTTCTGAGATATGGCCTTTATCTCCTCGCAAACCCGTTGCAGGTCTTCGAGGTTTGGGCTTGAGAGCCTTATCCGCGCTTTCCTGACCATTATCGAAGGACCTCCAAAAAATTGTAAAAATTAAGTTAGAGCCGCTTAAGAGACTTTGGCTGGAGTTACGTCAATTACCACTCCAGCTGCTATCGTTCTGCCCATGTCTCTGACGGCGAACCTCCCCAGCTGCGGGATCTCGGAATACTTCTCGACGCAAAGCGGCTTTATCGGCCTGAACCTCACTATAGCCGCGTCGCCCTGCTTTATGAATTGTGGGTTCTCCTCTATGACAGCGCCAGTCCTAGGATCTATCTTCTGCAATATCTCGTCAAACTTGCAGGCGACGCTGGCTGTGTGGGCGTGAACCACTGGTGTGTAGCCCTTAGCTATAGCAGTAGGATGGTACAGGACAAATATCCTCCCAGTAAAGGTCTCTGCGACCGTTGGTGGGTTGTCAGGGTGCCCGCATACATCCCCTCGCTTGATATCGCTCTTGGCTACCCCTCTGACGTTAAAGCCTATGTTGTCGCCTGGCAGTGCCTTCTCTATCCTTACGTGGTGGGTCTCTATCGACCTCACTTCGCCCTTCTTATTGGCTGGCATGAAGACGACGGTATCGCCAACTTTCAGGACTCCGGTCTCAACCCTTCCTACGGGGACGGTGCCCACACCGGTTATCGAGTAGACGTCTTGGATCGGTATCCTGAGGGGCTTGTCTATTGGCTTTGGCGGGGGTACAAAGGTGTCCAGGGCCTCGATGAGCGTGGGACCCTTGTACCAGGGCATGTTCTTGCTCCTCTCTATCAAGTTGTCCCCGGTCCACGCCGAGACTGGTATGAAGTGGATCTTGCTGACGTCGTAGCCGAACATCCTCAACATCTTAGAGGCAGCGTCTTTGACTTCGTTGTACCTCTCTTGGCTCCAATTGACCGTGGGATCGTCCATTTTATTTATCGCCACAACAATTTGATTCACGCCCATCGTTTTAGCCAAGAAGGCGTGCTCTCTCGTCTGACCCGCCGGGCCCATGCCAGCCTCAGCCTCGCCCTTCTTCGCTGATATCACTAGTAATGCGCAGTCGGCCTGCGAGGTTCCTGTGACCATGTTCTTGACGAAGTCTCTGTGGCCCGGGCAATCTATGAGCGTGAAGACGTACTTCTTGGTCTCGATCTTGTAGAACGACAGGTCAATAGTCAGCCCCCTCTCCCTCTCCTCTTTGTAGGTGTCGAGTATCCACGCGAACTTGAAGCTCTCCTTGCCCATTTTCTTGGCTTCTTCCTCTATTTCTTTCAGCTTTCTCTCATCCACTTGCCCCAGTAAGTACAGCAAGTGTCCCACTAAGGTCGACTTCCCGTGGTCGACGTGTCCTATGATCACCATGTTTAAGTGTTCCTTCTCCGATGACATCTCCACACCACCATGGATTACTTACTTATAGCGTAAACTCCAGACCAAAAACCCTTTAATAAGTTTTTCACTGATTCGAGCCCTATGCCCTTATTCGAACTTTCAAGCCTCATGCGATGTCGACGAAGTCATCTGGAGGCCATGGCTATCCTTTCGATTTCGTCCTTCTTAGCTATCGAATAGCTCTTAGGGTCTCCTTGGGCAGCGGCTATTATTTCGTCAGCTAAGCACTCGTCTATGGTCTTCGGGTTGCCGAAGGAGGCCAACCTAGCGCCTTCCGTCAGCCATCTAAGCGCTAGGTCTACTCTCCTTTGCGGCGAGACATCGACGGATTGGTGGTAGACTATTCCACCATAAGCTATCCTCGTGGTTTCCTCTCTCGGCGAGGCCCTCTCTATGGCCTCGACTAAGACCTGTATGGGGTTTCTGCCCGTTTTCAAGTGTATTATTTCGAAAGCGTTTTTGACTATGTTTGTTGCAAGAGCTTTTTTGCCAGCGTTTTTGCCGGGCCTCATGAGCTTATTTATTAACCTCTCGACTATGGGAACCTCCGCCTTGCCGAACCTTTTGTGCTCATGCCTGCCCTCTGTATGGGGGAGGAAAATGGGCTTTAAACAGATGTACCTCTTCAGGCCTGGATCCTTCACCTCAACGTCGTGAAACGTCCACTTGCCGAATAGCTTGATCTCCTTCGGGTCTATGCCCACTTTTAACGGCTCGCTTGGCCTCCCTTTCTCCTCCTTAACTTTAGTAGCCTTCTTAGGCAAGCTCTCTACCTCGTCGGCTTAGCCTTCTTGCCCTGTAAAATCGCTTTGAGGCTCACCCCATTGACCTTTATAACCTGGAACTTAACGCCTGGGATGTCGCCAAGCGACTTTCCTTGAGGTCCGCCTATCCTAGCTATTATCACCTCATCGTGCTCATTTATGTAGTTCAGCGCACCGTCTCCTGGGACGAATGCCGTCACCTGTTTGCCGTTTTTAATTAGTTGGACCCTAACGCACTTTCTAACAGCTGAGTTGGGTTGTCTGCTCTCGACGCCAACTTTCTCGAGGACTATGCCTCGTGCCATCGGTGCCCCTTCGAGAGGATCAACTTTCTCATCCAATCGCAGTACTCTCCTCTTGTACTCTCGCTGACTCCACCTGAACTTTTTCCGCTTTTGCACTAACTTCCTAGCCGAAAATAATCCTCGAGGCGACTTCCTGCCCATGACGTCACACCAAGCACCGGGGTTGGGATAGACGTTGAAGAGGACTCATATATTTACTTTGCTTCAAAACGCCCACTATTTTATTATGACGTTGTCTATGTCGAAGTACCTCTTAGCTAATATTCTCGCTCTCCTAATTTTCAGGCCATCCCTTCCTATAGCCAGCCCCTTGTCCTTCGGGTCCACGGCGACGTGCGCTATAAGTCTTCCTGAAACGTCCTTGGATATTTTAACTGCATGGACTTTGGCTGGGAAGAGCGCGTTCTTAATCAGTTCTTCGGGGGTGTCCCCGGCCTCTACCACCTCGACAGGCCTCCCTATGAGCTTTGTGGCTCTCTTGACGTTTGCGCCATTCTTCCCTATGGCCATACCCATATCTCCCTTCTTTATCACGAAGATTATTCTATTGACGTCCTCGTCGATGATGCAGTCCTTGGCCGTGGCTCCAGTTATGCTTTCGAAGAGTGTTATGTACCTCATCTCCTCGTCAGACAACCTTATGCTTGGCACGCTATCACCCTATTGTTCTACAAGTTTTAAGATTTCGGATTCTCCCTCATCTAACACTAATAGTGATGAAATTGAATGCCTTCTCTGACAAATCTCTCCAATCTCCATGTTTGTATGCGACGCGTGATAGACTGGTATGTTAGATAGCCTAGCGTAGTACTCTATCTGCTCCCTTACAAGCTCAGGGCAGTTCGAAGCGACGATCACTAACTTCCCCTTGCCAAGGCTTATTAGTTTTAAAACTTCCTTGCTGCCGAAAATTACGTTCCCCGTCTTCAAAGCGACCTTTAGTTCTCTGTCTAGGCTGACCACCTCACTCGCCCCCGTGCCTCACCCTAAGCTCAACCATGCCGCTACCGATAGGTATCAGCTGCCCCACCACTACGTTTTCTATGACGCCGGCTAGAGGATCTTCCTCACCCTTTACGCCGGCCTCTAATAAATGCTTAGTCGTCACCTCGAACGCCGCTCTCGCTAGGACGCTGGCCTTTTCACCGCTTATACCGTGCCGGCCTATCTGCCTCACCCTTCCAGTTAGGGTCATTAAGTCGGCGACCAGCATTACGTGCCTTATGTCGACGTCAAGGCCTTGCTCTCTGAGTACACTCATGACCTCGTTTATGATGGCTGTTCTCGCAGCCTCGATCCCCAAGACCTCGGCTATTTCATGTATGTTGTTCGTCATGACCTTTGTTGGGTCAATGCCCTCCAGCTCATCTAAGTTGTTGAATATCCCTTGGAGATTGGAACCCTCGACCTCGAGGTAGTAATGGCTCTTTCCGTCTTTTGTTACCTCTTTGACCACGACTCTCTTAAGTCCCTTTATGCCCTTTAGTTTTATGTTCAATACCTTCTGTCTGAGTTTTATTAACTTCGAGGCCTCTAACCCCTCAGGCACGGCTATGGCGATTTCTACGATCTTCCTCTTCTTTCCGTCGGGCCTTTCCTCTTCCCTCTCCGTGACGCTTTCGACGGTCCCTACTTTGTGCTTGCTTAGGGCATTGATGACCATGTCAAGCGTAACTCTCTTGTCCCTCATGAGTTCCTCGTCCAATTGCAAGTAAATCATCTGCTGGCCGAAGTCTATGCTTATGCTATTCGCGACGTTCTCTATAGTCACGTGCTGTATCTTCCTCGCTAGTTCCTCCGCCTTGGCCCTGTCGTACTTCGCCTTTTCGTCCAACTCTATCCTCATTAAAGGCGTCGAGGGCGTCCTTTTTGCGTCGAGGACCTCTATGAGCCGTGGCAGGCCTAGCGTGA
>Ga0105156_1000098_pt1 | contig 12646 bp, 15 predicted proteins | sample SSWtaG_3_FD_89673 | JGI IMG/M metagenome (GOLD analysis project Ga0105156, IMG submission 89673) | Hot spring microbial communities from Sandy's Spring West, USA to study Microbial Dark Matter (Phase II) - SSWTFFsm_matched | ecosystem: Environmental > Aquatic > Thermal springs > Hot (42-90C) ...
GAGTTATTAATGTAGATAAAGAAAAAATTTTTTACTTGTCTGAAAATATAAGTAAAATAGAACTAAATATGGAAGATGGATACTATATCATAAAAGATGGAAATGATTTTTTGGGAAGTGCAATAGTAAAAAACAAAGAATTAAAAGATTACATTCCAAAAGATAGAAAAATCAAACTCTAACTTTTTATTTGTATAGGAGATAATCCGCTTACTACATTTACAAAGAAATAATTAACTACTAAATATAATAGAGATGCTATTACCATCATTATTGCAAGATCTTTAAAAATACCTAGTTTAGAGGTACCTTCTATATTTTTTAAAGATAAAGATAATACTATAGCCTTTATTATAACCAATAAAGATATATATAGTTGTAGTATATCAAATGAAATATTAATAAAATATAAATTTACTACAAGACCTAGAGTTTCTACTGCTTGTAGTGCGGTTGCTATAGATTTAAATAGGTCATTCATAATTAACATTATATGATATATTACAAATAGAACTGAGGAAAAAGCGACAAATGTTCCATAAAAAAATCCTTTTGTATTTGATATAAATTGCGCTTTTGTATTTCTCAATTCGTTAATTTTTATTAAAACTTTGTATAGCATGTCTCCTGCCTTCCTAGAATCTCCGCTATATTCTAATACTTTTTCGAATACTCTTATTATTTTATCTGCAGTATTACTCCCCAATTCGCTAATAAAATAGTACCAAGAATTTTGGTAATCTTTTGATATAACTATCCTTTTGTATAATCTTTCAATATCTTCATTTAAGCTTCCAAAATCATGTATTCTTACATTATCTATTATTTTAGTCTGATTACTGCCATATATCTCAGAATATCCTATTATAGAAGAGAAAAATTCTGGTAATACCAGTTCTTTATTCTTTAGCTTATTTTCAAGTAATGAAATTCTGTAACTTATATAACTCATAGGTAAAACTCCTAGCGCGAAAGCCGCTATTATTGGAAGATCTTTAGAGAATAATATTGTAAGTAAAATACTTATGGGTAGTATAATATATAAAAAATAGTACACTCTTTTATATTCTAATGGTTTATCCTTATTTTTAACCCATAAACTATCATCAATTATATAATACTTCGAGATATAATATATCAAAATGTTCGAAGCAATAAATATTATAAAGAAGTCCAAAAGTAGGTATATGATATTTATATCTAAAAAAAATGGTATAAAAAATATTGTAGCTAACGCAAAAGCTAATGAAGACGACAAAGATAAAACTACTTCCTGTAGTAATCTTATATTTTCTATACTTTTTTTGTAATTAGTTTCATAAATTGATATTTGATTTTCAAACTCTCTATACAAGAATTCCGATATATCTTCTCCTATTTCTATAGCGGTAGCAAGTTTTTCTATAAAATCTCTAAAATTAGTTTTAGGTATATAATTTTTTATATATCTAATAGCTTCTGGATAAGTATATTTATATTTATCACTTATTTCGACAATTTTTTTCATTATTTTGTTAATTGCTTTAAATCTATCTTCCTCTTCAGTAGCTATTTGAAATAGTCTTCTGATATTGGTCGTAGCATATGATAGAGCATATAAATATGTTATATAAAATAGTAAGTCTTTATCTAATTCATATTTTAACTTATAATATTGTATAACTAAAACATCTATTACTGCTATTATCGCAGCAAAATATAAAACTGGATAATATATCTTGAGAGTTGGTATGTAGATTCCGATAACTATTGTCAAACTTATAATAGAAATATATATTATTAATATAGTTCTAAAACTTTCTCTTAATATGGTAATCCATGCTTTGTTCATAAACTAAATATAAGATTGTTACCATATAAAGTTTAAATAACTTTTACTAAAAAGATATTCCCATGGACCATGCGATTGTTTATGATAAAGAAGGAAAAAAACTTAAGGAAATAGAATTACCAATACATTTTAAGGAATCAGTTAGGGAAGATATTATATGGAAAGCATTTAGGGTTTACATGTTTAACTCAAGACAACCATATGGCTCTTATAAATATGCCGGTCTAGAAGCTTCTGCTTGGACATCAAAGAGGAGAAGATCTTATAGAACTTCATATGGTAGAGGGATTTCAAGAGTTCCTAGGTCTATATTTGCTAGAGTTTCTGGAGGTTTTATTTGGGTAGCTAGAGTAATTCCTAACGCTGTAAAAGGTAGAAGGGCCCATCCACCAAAACCAGAAAAAGACTGGAGTAGGAAAATAAATAAAAAGGAAAAGTTATTAGCTATAAGATCTGCAATTTCTGCATCATCTAATATTTATTACATTACTAAAAGATATACTAAATCTTTTGAATATCTAAAACCTGCTATAGATTCTTACGGATTACCTATAATTATTTCGGGATTAGAAGATCTAAAAAAAGCGAGAGAATTCGAAAAAGTTTTAGAAAAATTTAAATTAATAGATTTTATAGAATATGTTAAAGAAAATAAAAAGAATAATGCTGGTAAAGGTAAAATGAGGGGTAGACGTATAAAAAAATATAGGGGAATTTTAATGGTTTTGTCTATAGACTCTAAAGTAAAAGATATATCTATCGACGGATTAGAAATAACTTCTGTAGATAATTTAAATATTGACAAACTAGCTCCTGGTGGAAAGGCAGGAAGATTTATAATATGGAGTGAAAAGGCCATAGAAGATTTAAGAAACTTTTATATTTAAAATAAAGAATGGAACTTAAAGATGTAATATTATATGCTGAATTATCGGATAAGAATCTTAGGTTGTTAGATAAAGAAAATAAAGTAGTTTTTATAGTAAATAGAAAATCAAATAAAAAGGAAATAAAAGAAGCTGTTGAAAAAATATTTAATGTTAAAGTAGAAAAAGTGAATACACTAATACTGCCAGATGGGAGAAAAAAAGCGTATGTAAAGATAGATAAAAATTATAAGGCTCATGATGTATTATCTAAATTGGGTCTAATGTAAAATGGGTGGTAATACTTTACCACAACAAAGAAGGGGTAAGGGTAGTAAAGTATATGTTTCATTAGATTTTTACTCAGCAGGTGATTTATCTTTAAGAAAATATGATGATATAGAAAAGAATGATAAAATAAAAGGTGTAGTTGTTGATATAATAAAAGATAGAGCACATTTTGCCCCTCTTGCAAAAGTAAAGTTTGAAGATGGGTCTGAGATATTAATTCCTGCTGTAGAAGGAATATATGTTGGTAAAGAAATTTATTCTGGAATAAATGCTCCAATAGAAAATGGAAATATATTGCCTCTAATTAAAATTCCAGAAGGTAGTAAAATATGTATGATAGAAAAGTATCCTGGAGATGGGGGAAAATTTGTTAGGACTTCTGGTACAGCTGCCATACTAGTTCAAAAAACAGAAAATTATGCTATAGTTAAATTACCTTCTGGTAAAATAAAGAAAATAAATATATACTCTAGAGCAATTTTGGGAGTTGTTGCTGGTGGAGGAAGAGTTGATAAACCCTTTGTGAAAGCTGGAAACAAATATTACTACATGAAATCTAAACATAGATATTGGCCAGTTTCTAAACCAATAGCGAGAAATGCTGCAGATCATCCATTCGGAGGTAAGCATAAAAGAAATAAGGGTGGTATTACTCCATTACCAAAACATGGATATCCTATAAAATATGGTAAATATGGCTCAAGAAGAACTGGTAGGAGAGAAGGATCTTCAGATTAATGTTAAAATGGCCGAGACTTGGTTAATAGATCTCGAAGAATATATAAAATGTGGAGTTCATATAGGTACAAGAATAAAAAATAAAGATACTAGAAAATTTATTGCCAAGATAAGGCCAGACGGATTGGCTATAATAGATATAGTAAAAACAGATGAAAGATTAAGGTTAGCTGCAAAATTATTGTCTAAATATGAACCAAATGAAATATTGGTTGTTGGAAGAAGAGAAACTGCTAGGAAACCATTATTGATGTTTAGTAAGTTTACAAATATATTGACATATCCAAAGAGATATCCACCAGGATTATTGACTAACATATCTTTAGATAACTTTAGGGATGTTAAGGTAGTATTTGTTACAGATCCCATACTGGATATAAATGCTTTATACGATGCATATAGAGTTGGAAAACTCACAATAGCGTTGGTAGATACTAATAATTCTTTGAAATATATTGATTTTGCGATACCTGCTAATAATAGGGGTGCAAAATCGTTAGCTTTAATTTATTATCTATTGGCTAGAGAATATTTAAGATCTAAAGGTCTAATTCCTAAGAAAGCAGAGTTATCAGTATCTTATGAAGAATTTATCGAGGCTTCTTTAGAAGAAGAAGAATAAATTTTTAATTTATATTTAGTAACATTTATATATAATTAAATTTTTTATAATATTATGGCATTTGATTTTATTAAGAGAATACTTAATAGAGGAAAAGATGATCTAGATATATCAGAAGCTGATATTTTACCAACTCAACCACAGCCAGAAGCACCACCAATATACAATAATCAAACATCACAGCCTTTTATGTATAATAACTATATTCAACAAAACCAATTTCCACAAACTCCAGAACCTTCTTATATTAATCCTATGGCATTTCTGCCCCAAATGAATCAAACTAGAGAACAAAGCGACATAAATGTTATTAGTTTAAAATTAGATATAATATCAAATAAACTAGATAATATAATTACTTTGCTAAATGCTATAGTTCAATTACTGCAATATAGAAGATTTTGATGAATTTAAAAGAATTTTTTTATTTATACTTTATAGATCCATTAGTAAATTACAGATATCAGTATAATCTTTATAACACAATATTTTATTCTTTGTTGTATTTATTAATAATTTATCTAATTTATAAATATTTGGTAAAAACAAAAAAATTAGAAATAAACAAGTATACTATTATAATATTGATTCTTCTATCTTTAGTATTTATTATACCAAGAATACTAATGGACTTTTTATATTTGCAAAGATCTTATTTATTATATACTCCACTGTTAGAGGTATGGATACTACTTTTGTTATTATTAAGCATTTTATTCAGGAATAATACGAAATATTTAAAGTATTATATTTATTTATTAATGTCCATATTTCTTATAGAGGTCCTATCTTTGTTCATTTTTTATAGTATAAATATAATATTTTTCATCATTTTTTTAATAATTATTTCTCTAATTCTTTATTATTCGTATAAGGAAAATCTCTCTGCTTTAGTAATCTTGAGTTTATTTCTTGATTTGTTTAGTTCTATCTACATAGTTTACTTTATAGGATTGCCTTCAGAGCATGTGGTATTTAATTACTTTATTTTTAACATTAAAAAACCGGAATTATTTTTCATTATAAAATCAATTACTGTTCTCACTCTTCTATTATATCTTAAATATATTAATATAGAAAATGATTTAAAGAAGGTTTCATATATTGCTTTGTTTTATCTTATGTTTCTTCCATCTTTAAGAAATATTTTCTTAATAATATTACAATGAAGTATCGGGAAATATGGAAAACATATATGAAGGTGTTTGATAATAGTACTTTAAATATACTATATGAATTAGAACAAGATGGATACATAAGTGATTTATCTGTTATATCTGAAGGGAAAGAAGCTATTGTATTTAGATCTGGAAAATATGCAATTAAAATATATAAAGTTATGAACAGAAGCTATAAAGATCAAATAAATTACATAAAAAAAGATCCTAGATTTAGATCTTTTCCAAAAACAGTTATAGGCATTATTTATACATGGGTAAAAAAGGAATATATCAATTTAAGGAGAATGTATAAAAATTTAGTAAAAGTACCTATTCCATATACATATAAAGGGAACATTCTAGTAATGAAGTTTATTGGTGACGAAAATCCAGCACCTTTATTACATGATTATGGTTTTGATAATAAAGAGATATTCTATAAAATCTTAGAAGAATATAAAAAAATATATCAAAGAGCTAAATTGGTTCATGGAGATTTATCAGAATATAATATACTTATATATAAAGATGTGCCTTACATAATAGATGTCTCTCAAGCAATACCTACTAATTCACTTAGTGCTAAAGAGTTTTTGGATAGAGATATAAATAATATGCTTTCAATGGCTAGAAAATTTAAAATAAGCATTAATGAAGAAGAAATAAGACGAGAGATAGAATCATAGATATTTAATAAATATTTTTTTAATCTAATATTAAATGGATGCTAAATCTTTAGAATTACAAATACAAATCGAAGAACTAGAAAAATATGAAGGAAGAGGTACTGAATTAATATCTTATTATATTCCGGCTGGATATGACCTAGCAAAAATTTTGGAACATCTTAGTTATGAATATTCTACGGCACAAAATATAAAAGACAAAAATACACGTCAGCATGTCCTTGATGCTCTTGCTAAAGTAATAAATTATCTTAAAGGTTTAAAACAGTTACCAGAAAATGGATTAGTGGTATTTTGCGGTAATATATCTAAACAACAAGGAGAAACTGATATAAGATTATGGGCTATTGAACCGCCAGAGCCTTTAAATGTACGATTATACAGATGTGATTCAAAATTTGTTTTGGACCCTTTGAAGCAATTACTAATACCAAAAAAAGAATATGCACTAATAGTATTAGATAGAGGTGAAGCTACAATTGGTGTATTAAGAGGAAATAATCTTATTGTATTAGAAAATAAAGAATCTTGGGTACCTGGAAAAATGAGAGCCGGTGGACAGTCGGCATTAAGATTTCAAAGATTAATAGAACAAGATGTACATTTATGGCTAAAATATTTAGCTGATATGTTTAGAAAATATTTTGATAAAGAATTTGATAGAGTTGTTGGAATAATTATTGGAGGACCCGGTATGTTAAAAGAAAGATTTGCTAAAGAAGATTATTTACCATATCATTATAGACAGAAAATTATAGGAATATTTGATACGGCATATTCTAATGAACATGGCTTAAGGGAATTAGTTGAAAAGGCTAAAGATGTTTTGAAAGAAACAGAGTATATTAGAGAAGTGGAGTTAGTTAAGCTTTTTTTTGAACATTTAGCAAAAAATACTGGTTTAGCTGTATATGGAGAGGAAGATGTAGTAAAAGCTTTAAAAATGGGTGCTGTAGATACTTTGTTAATATCTGAAGATTACAAAGATAAATTAAAGGATTTTTTAGATGATATAAAAAATACTAATGCCAATATAGAAGTAATATCAAAAAATCATCCGGAAGGGGAACAGTTCTCAAATTTTAAAATTGGTGCTATATTGAGATTTAGAGTATTTTAAAATGGAATTTAATAATATTCTCAACCTTATAAAACCCACAGAAGAAGAAAGAAATAGAATTTATTCTATAATAAATGAATTTATAAAAATTTTAGGATTTGAAGGATTAGAGCCTTTTTTAGGTGGATCTTTTGCAAAAGATACTTGGCTAAGAACAGACTTTGATGTAGATTTGTTTTTGTTATTTGAAAACGAAAAAAATATGTCTGATGAAATTGAAAAAGTTTTAAAAAAGTACAATTTAAACTATGAAAGAATAAAAGGGTCTAGAGATTATTTTAAGGTTTTCTATAAAGGTTTAGAATTTGAAGTTGTTCCTGTATTAAAGATTAAAGATCCTTCTGAAGCTAAGAATAGTACAGATCTATCTATTTTTCACGTAAAATATATACTAGAGAAGATAAAAGAAAAGCCCGGAATAAATGACGAAATAAGGTTAATGAAAATTTTTGCTAAGAATATAGGAGTTTATGGAGCAGAATCTTATATAAGAGGATTTTCTGGATATGCATTAGAATTAATTGTGATATATTATGGGAGTTTTTACAATGCAATAAAAAATATATCTTATTGGAAACCAAAAGTAATTATTGACATAGAAAAATATTATAATAATTTTGAAGAAATTAAGAAAGTAATGTCTAAGGATAAAATAAAGTCTCCTATAATAATAGTAGATCCTACTAATAAATATAGGAATGTATCAGCTTCAGTTTCTATAGAAAAATTTTCTGAGTTTATATATTACTCTAAACTCTTTTTGAAAGACAATAATAAAGAAAAATATTTTTTGAATAAAATTAAGATAGATGAAGAAGATATTAAAAATAAGTCAAAGATTTATGAAGTATCTTTGATAAAATTAATAATTGAAGGGAAGTCTAATAATAGAGATATTAAAAATTCAAAAGCTCTACGATTGTTTAATGATATAACAAGATGGCTTAATTTCTGTGGATTTTATATATTTAATAGGTATATGTACTTTAGTGAAAATAAGTTATATGGATATATTTTAGTTTATCCTGATAAGTTGCCTAAATATTTTTTAAAGAAAGGTCCTTACGTTTGGAGTGAAAATCTTGAAGAATTTTTAAGTAAACATATAAATGAAGAAATAATAATTAAAAATGGGAGAGTTTATTCTATATCGCCTAGAAAGATTATTAATCTAGAAGATTGTATAAGTTATATATTGAATTCTTATAAAAAGTCTATTGAAGAAAGGGCTAATTACCTTAATATAGAGATAAATAATAGGGTTTTTGAAGTTAAAAATGAGTAAAATCTCTACTGGAGCTTATCCAATAGATAAATTGCTGGATGGAGGGTTAGAAAGTGATATTATCACTTCAATATATGGACCTTCTGCTTCTGGAAAAACAAATATAGCAATTATTACTGCAGTTAATATATCAAAAATTGGAAGAAATGTTATTTTTTTAGATACCGAAGGTGGATTTTCTTTTGAGAGAGTGAAACAGTTATCTGGGAATAATTTTGAAAATGTGCTAAAAAATATAATACTCTTTAAACCACTTACTTTTCTAGAGCAAAAGAAGTATATATTTAAGATAAAAGAGTTAGTTGATGATAATTATTCTAACATAGGAATTGTAATAATTGATTCTATTTCTATGTTGTACAGATTAGAACGTGGGGACAATGAAGCAAGAGAAGTTAATATTGAATTAGCAAAACAGCTACAAGTTTTGTCTGAAATAGCTAGAAAGTATGATATACCAGTTTTAGTGACAAATCAAGTATATTCGTTAATTGATGAAAGAGGAAAAATAGAAGTAGTAGGGGGAGATCTTATAAAATATTGGTCGAAATGTCTTATTGAGTTAAAAATACATGAAAATGGAATAAGGGAAGCTATATTAAGAAAGCATAGATATTTGCCAGAAAATTTATCTGTTAAGTTTAGGATAACAAGTAGCGGATTAGAAGAAATACAAAATGAGGATATAAAAATTTAAGTTTTAAATTTAGATAATATTTCTTCAGCTTCTTTTTTATCTAGTTTATTAGCTTTCCAACTAAATATAGTTTCTTTACCATATCTAGGAACTATATGTATATGAGCATGAAATATCTCTTGTCCAGCTGTTTTTCCGTTATTTACTATTATATTGTAATCCTGTGCTATAGATTTTTCAAATAATTTCAAAAATTTCTGAAAACTTTCGTAAAATTTTCTAGAAAATTCTAAATCCATATCTGATAATCTTTCTACATGTTCTTTTGGTATAAATAAAGTATGGCCTTTTGTTAGTGGATTTATATCTAAAAAGGCAATAGAATAATCGTCTTCATATAATATATATGCTGGAATTTCTTTTCTTATTATTTTGCAGAATATACAATTTTCAATCATATGTATAATAATTATAACTAAACCTTTTAAATTATTTTTAGTTCCTTCATTACTTTTTCAATATCTTTAGTATTAGCAATATATTTAAATTTGTTAAATATTAACTGTACTAGTAATTTTTTATCTTTTTCTTTATTTTCTTCTATAAATTTAGATATCTCTTCTTTTAACTTATTAATATCTCTTAGGTATAAATCTTTTTCTTTTATTATTGTTTCTATATCTTTTTTTTCTTTTAAATAATAATAGTATATAATAGGAATGGCGTTTTTTGATATTTTTCTATCTTTTAAAAATTCTGCAATTTTATATATAAAATTTATATCTAGTTGTTCTATTTTCTCTTTAAATATATTTGAAGTATCGCTCAATAACTGAAAAAATAAATAATATACTATATTTGGTTCTATTATTGTTGAGAGTTTTTTAATATCATATATATATTCCGACCATAATATATCATTTATCTGTTTTTCATTGTATCCAAAGCTTTTAAGAAGTTCTATGTTGAAATTAGGATCTAAGTCATTTAATATTGTTTTACCTTCACTTAAAAATTTCATATATAATTCTTTATCAAATCTTTTCAGTTTGTATATATCATAAGAAAGGGATTTATCTCCATATTTTATATAATATGTAATTTTTTGATATTCATTTTTATCTTCTACTTTTCTATTTATTTCTATGTAAGGATGGTCTGTTTCTGGATACATCCTTTCAGCTCCCGGTTGTGGTCTTAAAAATGAGGTAGTTCCATCTTCATTAGCCTGTCTTGTATCTTTAGGTATACCGTCATTTATAAATTGATTTAATCTATTAATTATAAAGTTAAAAACTTTCTTAGCTTCATTAAAGTCTTTTGATATTATCATTATAAAAGCGTCATTTTCACTACAATTTAATAATTTTCTAATACTTTCTACTTCTTCATGAGATATACCATATCCTGGTAGTTCGTCTGAGTGTATTATGCCCTTTAGTCCAAATCTTTTTGCAACATCTGCTAATTCAGTTCCTATTCTTCTGCTTGGTATTAATTCGTATCCTATTAATCCTTTTAGACCTTCTAGTTTTATTCCATATATTCTTTTATTTTCTTTCAGAGAATTTTTTATTAGGTTTGATTGAGTACTATGAAAAACTTCTGATATAACTATAACTTTTGTTTTATATTTCATTAACAAAAATTATATATAAAAAAGATAAAAGTTTATTTATTCTTAGATTTAGATACCCTTTTCTTAACAGAAGAATATTTATTTAATAGGTTTATTAACATGGATTTAATATTGTTTAATTCGTATAATTTATAATTTTCTTTTTCTATTAATATAGATCCACATTCTGGACACTTATATTCATATTCGTCAGCTTGTTCTATGTTATATACTATGTCACATGTTTCACAATAAAATATGTATGGTTGTTGTTTAGAAATTTCTTCTTCTAGTTTTGATAATTCTTTATATATAATTATTTGAAATATTTTGTTTTTATCTTTTATTTTATTACCCCATTCAGAGTCATATTTGTTGTTAATATTTATTACTCTTATTGGGTATACTATCCCAAGCTCTTCTAATATATATAGTATTTTTCTTATTTCGTTTTCTTTAATTTTTAGTTCTCTTTTTATTTCTTTTTCAGTAAATTTATCCTTATTTGCAATATATTCTATTATTTTTTGTGAGTTTTCTTCCAATATCCAGCTCATACTTATATAAGGTTTTTTGGTATTTATAAACATTATTGATTAACACGACGTTAAATCATTTTGTTATCATATTAAGTAATCATGTGCTTTATAATATATAAATTTATCTATGTGTTAAAGTAATTTAACATAATGTTAAAAATATTTGGATAACTATTTAATATATAAACTTTTTTAAGTTTTTTCTTATAGTATCGACTAAGTCTTCTAAATCTATTTTCTTTATTTCAAAAATTTTCTTATATAAATCTATTAATTTGTCGGGATGTAATAATATCCTGTGGTAGTCATAAGGACCATCAGATTCTGTCAATATATTTCTTATATCAACTTTTTCAATATATTTTTCATATTTCTTATTAATTATGGCTGAAACATTTATTCCTATTAAATAATCCTGATTTATTATTTCGCTTAAAGTTTGTTCATTACCACTGTACCAGTGAAAATATGCTTTTTTAATATCATATTTTATTAGAAGGTCAAAAACTTCTTTTTCAGCTTTTGGTGTGTGAAGATTTAAGGATAAGTCATACTCTTTAGAAAGTCTTAGAAAGAATTCAAATATTTCTAATTGTTTTTCAAATGTTTCTGGTACAAATCTTTTGTCTAGACCTATTTCACCAAGAACCTTTATATTATAATCTTTTATAATTTTTTCAATAATTTTTAGATCTTCTAGATTAACTTTATTTACATTCCAGGGATGGATACCTACTGCTGGTATGACGTTTTCATAATATAAGGATAGTTTTATTGTTTCTATAGTGCTTTTAACATCTTCTGATACTCCTATAAATATAAAATTTTTATTTTTTAATATAATATCTACGTTATCAAATTCGTATAAATGTATATGAGCATCAATATATCTATGCATTATTTTGATGTTTGGTATAATCTATTATTTACATATATTCCAACAAAATTTCCGTCTGAAGATAATATAACTGTATTTTTACTATTACAAATATTCTTTATATCAGATATTATAATACCACATCCAAAATCGTTATATACCCAATATCTATATAATATTGAATCTGGAGATGTTAGACATACATCTTCCGTAAAATTTACAGATAGATTATATTTTGCATAATAATATAGTCCTTGGCATGCATTGATTACTTGATAATATATACCTAAGTCTACTTTGTCAGTATTACTTTTAAATAATGGAGAAAAATATGGTGCTACTAAAAATCCCGATATTACAATGATTAATACTATTA
>Ga0105156_1000099_pt1 | contig 12594 bp, 11 predicted proteins | sample SSWtaG_3_FD_89673 | JGI IMG/M metagenome (GOLD analysis project Ga0105156, IMG submission 89673) | Hot spring microbial communities from Sandy's Spring West, USA to study Microbial Dark Matter (Phase II) - SSWTFFsm_matched | ecosystem: Environmental > Aquatic > Thermal springs > Hot (42-90C) ...
ATAATAATAGGATATATGAAAATTTAAGGATACTGATAGCAAATAGACAGCATATAGCAAAAGTAGAAATTTTTGATAATTGGGATAGAGAACTGCCGATAGTAAGTACTCATCTTTATCAGCCTGTCAAAGGTGTCTATGGTTATTCATTGTTTGATGTTGCTTATGATATGATAAGGTCTTTAAATGTTTTTATAAGATTGATTGAGGATTGGGTAGTATTAAGTTTGGGTCATATCATAGAATTTGATAAGACAAAGTTAGATGAAGAGACTGCTTCAAAAATAGAGAAGGGATTTGAACCTTTTATTATTGTCTCAAAGAATTCTCCTGACAAATTATTTCAGGTATCAACATTGTCGCAGTTTAATCCTTCTGTAATGCCGATTATTCAATTGTTTCAGCAGGAAATACAAAATGCAACAGCTCTCACCGAGTTCATTTTAGGATTACCGACATCAAAAGGGAGACCGACCGCACGGGAGGTAATGATAAAAACTCAACAGTCAGGTGCAGTGTTAGATAGCATAGCAATAAGGATAGAAAATGAGATTATAGAAAAGATAATTCACAAGCTTTTGATTTTGATTATACAGAATGAAACAATAGAAAAATTACAAGAAATTTTGGGAGAAGATTTCAAAGTCATAGAGAGTTATTTTGTGAGTGAAGAGGAGAAAGAGAAATTAGCGATGATATTAAAAGATGAGATTGGGATAAGGGTGGATGGTATTACACAAACATTGCATAGAAGAGAGCAGATAGAAAATCTTCTTGAATTTCTTGCAGTGGTATCACAAATTCCATCTGCGTCGGTGCAATTGAATTATACTTATTATCTTGAAAGACTTTCGTATCTTTTTGGTTTTACTTCACGAGAAACTTTAAGACAACCTTCGGAAGAGGAAATCAGAGAACAAGAAGAGAACAAGCGTGGATTAGATATTATAGCTTATTTGGTACTATCAAATCCTGAATTAGCCAAACCACTATCATCTCTTATAGAAAGAATTCCACCTGCTTCTGTTTTGCGTGCTTTTCTACTTCAACAACAACAAGCTTCACACCAAACACAACAACAAAAACAAGAACAAAAAGAAAAAGAACAAGGATGAGGAGAAAGGATGGAATATATCATTTGATATTTGATTATCCCTATCCTGATGAAACGGGAGTTCTGGAATACAACGGGGATACAGTAGGATATTTTTTGCCAGATAGGATAATAATTTTCAAGAAAGTAGATTTTCAAGCTTTGCTTCCTATTCTGAAAGATTATGCGATAAATCACGAGATTAGTTCAACAAGGTTTATAAGAGGTAAAGGTTTGAGAGATTTGATAATTGCAGTAGGGGACACAGGGTACAACGAGATAGTAAGACACATCGTAAGGGCTTTGCAAGGTGATATCAAAAGTTTAAACTTATTAACAGCTTTTGCAGAGGGAGACAACGAAAAGAGAGAATATGAAACGAATGCACTTCAAGTAGTTCTGGGATTACTTTTGAAAAACAGAGAAAATCAAGAGCAGTTAGAACGAGAATTTGCTTCCTTGAAAAAAGAAATTACTAAATTTATGAAAAAGCTTTAAATAGGCGTAAAAAAAGAGAAGGGGGATGAGAATGGGATGGAATTGACAATACATATAAGTGAAAAGGATGTATTGGAAATGATAAAACACAATCCTTACTATGCACATTATAAGCAATTTGATCCAGCACGTTATTTGTCAGAACTTCAAGAATTAGAGAATATAAAAGTAGATGTAGATATACAAAGAGGGAAGAATTTGAAAAGGGTGGTAAGGGTGGATAAGGAGCTAACAGGGTTTCAGAAAAGTTTGTTAGCAGTTAAACTTTCAAAAGAAGTTATGGATAATGAGAGTTTTATTTTGCAAGATAAGACTACTTCTTTGAAGGTTCCTAAATTGGGTAAAGTTCCAGAACTAAAAAGAATTTTACCTGCATTACCAACAGAAGCGAAAGATTTTTTTCAACAACTGGATGTATTAGATGATTTCAAGAAAGTAGAAGCAATGAAAGAATTGTATCTTGCACAAGCAGAAAAGTATGGCATAGATGCGAAACATTTAAAAGAGTTATTTAAAGAGGTAAATGTAAGTGCTGTCAAACAGGATGTATTAAGAGATACGGGAATTCAAAATGTGCAAGCAAATGTGCAAGAAAGAAAAGGCAAAATCTGGCAAGCATTAAAAAGCAGATGGTATTACTTGCCGATTGTAGGTGGAATGCTTTCCTTGATTTACAATTTACTGACAGGTGAGGAAGATAATCAGTTAAAGAAATTAGCTTTGCCAGAAGAATTGCCAGAAGGAGAACCTATTCCACCAAATCTATACAAGGTTTATGCGGATACTTATGCGAGATTGGCGGGACTTGCTGAAAGAGAATATTTCAACACAATTAGAGAAGCACAGAGACAAATTTTTCTTGCACAGATGTATCATCAATATGCTATGAATAAATATCTACAAGCTTACAATCCTGACATTTACACACTCAATAGAATTCTTCTTTATGCAGATATGCAATATAACTTGTCTGCTTCTGAAAAACAGAAATTGATAGAGAAGCTTCTGAAAGGTTCAATAGTTGCAAAAGCACGGGGAATAGAAGTATCAAATGTTCCTGAATATTTGAAATATTCTGATGTAGAAATGCCTGATTTAGATCGCTCTATAAGAGAATATACAAAGACGGTTTCGGAGTTTCTTTCTTACAATTTGAAACCAATTGAAAAGAAGCTAAATCTTTATCACAATTTATCATCAGCTTTTATGAAAAAAGCAGTTGATTTTGCGGTGAAATATCAATATCCTGCTGTTTTAGAAAATCAAGCAAATAAGTTGAAAGAAGAATATCAGAAAAGGATAAATGAGCTTGCACGTGAGGTTGAAGAGTTAAAAAGGCAGAGAGAAGCACTTGAAAAAAGTTCTATTCCCTCAACTTCCGATGATAAAACATTATTTTCAATTATCAAGAAGTTTTTCAAGTTAGAGAAAGAGGAAGGAGAAAAAACGAAAGAAACAAAAGAAGAAGGGGGTAAATAAGAGATGGAACAAGAAAAGATTTTAACTGAAACAGAAATAAGAAGGTTGATAAAACAAGTTGTTGAGACGAATGATACCAATGCAAAGAACTTTTTGGGAGCATTGTATCTTTCATCTACTCAAAGTGAGCAGAAATATTTAAGAACTTTGTGGTATAGTGAGCTGGGATTAGGTGGTATGGCAACTGGGAAAATCAAATGGGGAAGCAAAGAATGGTCTCCATTTCATACTCAAAAAGTTTTAAATGCCATAAAAAATTTTCCAGTTGGGCAGGAGATAGGGTTTGCAACAGTTGTAGAGGATTTAGCTTTGTATTCAAAGCATTCTCATGACAAGATAGCTTCTGAATTGTTGAAAGAGTATGAGACTTTTATGAAAGAAGAAGACATCAAAGAGAAGATGGGGGTAATAGGTTATGGTGCAGGGTTGTTGGGATTAGCTTTTGAACTCTCATCATCAGTTGTAAAACGGGTTCCTTCTTACATCCTGCGTACAATCGGTAAATCATTGCAAGGTGTGGGTGGAGCTTCTTTGATAGGAAAATCAATTTATGAGACATCAAGAGGAGAAGCTTTGACAACTTCTGCAATTGATTTTCTTTTAGGAGTAGGGGGAATATACTGGGGATTTGAGAAAAAAGATGTTATATCTCCTTTCTTTGATGTCGAAAAAGCTTATGTGAAATTTGTAAAAAACAAGGGGAAAGAAACAGGAAAAACAATTATTACTTTCAACGAAAGATTTTCAGAGATAACGACAGAAGCATTGAAGCAAAAGAAAGTAAATCCACTGGAACTTTTTGTTGATAGTATCCCTAATGAACAAATGTATTTTCCATTATTAGTTCTAAATCTTGAAAAGACAAAATTAGGAATAGCAAATGCAATTCAATTCATAGACAAAAATCCAGAAGTTGTGAAGATTTTACGAGATGTGAATGGGCTTTTGAAGAAATTGAACACAAAAGGATTTGAAAGTCTAACAGAAGTTGAAAAACAAGCTTTGTATATTTACGATTTGAGAAATCAGAACAAACTTTTATCTTTTCTTGCATTAAATCACAGGAGTAGAGATGACAAATATCTTGTGAGGTTAAATAATCAAAATCAGATAACAACAGCGGATAGTCTGGTTGAAAATCTTGATGAGTTTGTTATCACAGCAAGAAATACTCCGATTGAAATCTATAAGTTATCTGAAAGAGGGATAGAAAGAGAGATAGGTGGAGAGACTTACAAAGTTGTAAAGCAAATCACATTCGCACCTGAATACAAGCCGACTTGGTCAATTCCTTACATTATCAAATACAAGACAAAAGATGGGAAGATAAGAAATCTTTATTCAAATAAAATTGAAATAGAGGAAGATATAGAAACTTTGCTTGAAGAGGGAAATGAGATTGTAGCGATAAAAGGTGGAAAAACAAGCGATATTTTTGCAACAAGAAAATTTTCTGCAAGAGTAGAAACAATTTTAAAAGAGAAATTAGCAGAAGAAGACTTTACAAATATCTCAAAAGAAATTTTAGAAGATATTCGTTCAACAATAGATGACTTTTTCATAAAAGGTGTAGTTTATGAATTACCGAAAAAGAAATCGGGAGAAGGGTATATAGAAGGCAAATCAGATGAAGTTTTTGCAGAATTGCTCAAACGAGATTTGCTTTCAAAGAGCTATGGAATGAAAATTCCTCTATTGCGTTTAAAAGAGGTTCTGAAAGGAGGAGAACATTTATCTCCTACTGCAAGCATTTACGCAAATCTTATAGAGGAACTTTTGCAGGGACAAAAGGATGATATTCTTTCACAAAATTTTGTGAAAAGACTGTGGTTGATGGGGAATATACCTGTTCGTGCATTGAACACAATAGCTATTCCTTTCGTTTTATCTTTAAGAGCATTGGGAAACGGGGCAAAAGTTGAAGTAGTAAGTAATCTTCTTATTGATACATTAAAAGCGATAGGAAAAGGTTTGATAAAGACAGAGATTGAAGAATTGAGAACGGAATATCCTTTCCGTTCATTTACATCACAATTTTATTCTCTGACAAGGTCTCCTTTTGAGACAGCTATCAAACACATTACTGAACAAATTACATCAAAAGAAGAGTATGTGAAAGCTATATTCCCGAACTTGCCAGATAAAGTAGATAAAGAAGTAGTCAAAGATTTCTTATCAGTTTTCATATTAGCAGATACAAATTTCGCAAAACCAAATTTCTTTCTTTATAAAATAAAAGGAGATAGAAAGGTTGAGGATGTGATAAACTTGCTTTCAGCATTCTTTACTTCAAACTATGCAACATTTGTATCATCTTTTAAACCTTTTGCACAAGGGATAGGAAAGATTTTGTTCGGAAATGCAGTTGAGAAGATAAAAGGGTTAGATACTTTGATTTCAGCGATTGCGATTTCATCTTTGTATGGAACTTTGATTGGGATGAGAAATGTTCAACCTTTTGTAATGATGAAAGAGTTGGGTAAATTGACAGAGTTAATAACAGATGTTTTTTCAAACGATGAAGATTTTGAGATACAAGATAGTTTATCCGATCCAATTTCACAGAACACAATCTTAAAAACAATCAGTTTTTTAAACGAGCATTTTGGTGAAATATTGGGGAACAAGACGCTAATGAATGTATTAGTTGGGAACGGGATAATAGGTGGATTGTTGGGATGGGCAACGAGAGCAGGGAGTATGGGTGTTCCAGAGCTTTTAAGTTCTCCTCTTGTAGAAGGAATAATGACTTTTCATAAGCATTTGAAGAGGATGGAAACAGAGATGGCAGATGAACAAAAAACAATACAAAATATGGAAGCTTTATTGAGAACAGCACAGGATTTGAGCGGATTTTATAAAAGAATTGCATATCAATTTTTCTCGCAAATTTCAAATATCTCACGGGTTCCATCTGAAAAGTCATTTGTTCAAAAAGTTTATGACATTTTTTTCCCGAGACCTACTTACGGGTTGGAGGGCATACCACCAATTTTATCGTTCAGGGACAAGACAACAATCAAGAGAATGCGAGAGCAGGGTTTGGATGGTCTTCACTATTTTTTCAATCAGAAAGGAAAAATAGAAGAGCGGGAGAAAGAATTAGGACAAAAGATAGAAGAGAGGGTAATTATAGCTTTTAACGATACTTTGAATAAGGTGAAAGGTAAGGGAAGAGGAAAGAAGTATTTAAAAGGTGTTGAGCTAAAATACGATGAGGATGATGAGAAGAATTTGATTTATCTTGCAGTATTATTAGAGGAGTTAGGTTATCGGGCAGTGGAGAAAATACCTAACGAGCTTTTGCAAAAGCATATACAATATTTAAAAGAAGTGGAAAAGAGGTCAAAGATAGCTAAATCTATTTCTTATTATGAGGGTAGATGAGATAATAAGTAGAAGAAGAAAGAGAGTTTTAACGATTGATAAAGCTTGGAATGGAAACGAGGGATTTATAGCGTGGTATTGTCTTTTCCAAGATGGAAAATTTTATCCGATTGCAGTTAGAAAATTAGGGGAGGGCGGAGTACAAGGAAAAATTATCCAGATTGAATACGAAAATCCTTATTTATTTTTTGTTTTTGATAATGGAACTTATATGAGATTTGATTTAAATTCAGGTACCTTTTCGTCGCAAATACCTCTCTCAATCAATAAGTTAGCTTTTGTAAATATCGGGAATGAAAAATATTTTCTCCGTTATTACGAAAATACCATTTATTTTGATTTTTCCTCTTCAACTTCTTTGCTTTTGGATAATGTCAAAGATTTTGGGGTTTATAAGAACAGAATTTTTTTAATTCGTGAAGAAGGAGGGAGAAATGTTTTATATTTTTCAAGGAGTTTTATGAATGCCCCACCACAAATCTTTTTTTATAATCCTGCTTCTCCTTCTACTCCTTTTTTTACCTTTCCCGAGAATTTCGCAGTTTTACCTTATCACTCGTTTTATTTTCTTTATCAAAATTTTCTAATAACTGATAGTGTTATATATCAATTAGAAGAAAGGAAGTATGGAAATGTAATACAGTATGTACCTGTTCCTCTTTTCTCGTACGCTTTGAAAGTTCCATTGAGGATACAAGGAATAAAAAATGAGGTATTTTGGGGCGATGAGAATGGGTTTTATACAACACGGGGAGAATATATAAGAGATTTTATTCTGAAACATTTCATTTCAACATTAGGTTCTTTCACAGTTGAAAATCCAATATTTGCTTCAATAAAAGATGAGAATTTACAAATAGATTTCTTCAAAGATGAAAATCTGTTTTTGGTAGGAAATCAATATTTGATTAGACAAGTTTGGCTAAATGAGAATAATTACCAGCTAACAATTTTTAGATTTTCTTCTTTTCCTGAATATCTTTTTAAGGGTAAGCTTTATTTCATCACTTCTCTTGATGAAAATCTTTATTATAAGTATATTCGCAAAATAAAAGTTCTTCCATTTGTTGATAGAAAAGTTAATTATGCAACGAATTATTCTTTTTATGATCCTAATTTTTACTTGCCGTTTGGTTTTAGAGAGAAAATGACAGAAGAAAGTTTTAATTTAGAAGAGGGAAATTATACACAAGTAAGGGGAGTAGGAGTAAAATTTCTTTTTGAAATTGATATAGAAAAAGGAATACTACCAGTTTTTGAGATAGAATATGACGGGGGGAAATAAATGAGAGGGAAATTAACAGGTGGAAAAGAAATAATTATAGACAAAGTAGAATTGGTTATAAACATAGCTGGAACTGGTAATGCAGATATTATTATTAACAATGGATTAGAAGAAATTATCGTTTCTGCTCCATTTCCCAAAACATTACGGCTTCCCCCCTTTTTCAAATACACTTTTAAATACAAAAGATTGTCAGGGGGGATGGTAAAATGGATTTTCAATGGGGTAGAAATATTCACACAAAGTTTTGAAAGATATCTACTTTCTAATCCTTGTTATCTTACACTTCAAATGACTACTGGGTTAGAGTTATATATTGTGAATACTTCTTTCGGAGTTTATAATGTTTATTATGTAGATGGAGTACCTTATACTGATAAAGAAAGGATGTTTAATTTTCCTTCTGCCTCTTCTCATAGTGTTTATTTTAATGTTAGTGATGATATTCCTGTTTATGACATGTATGTAAGGTTAGCAAATGGAGGAAACGGAACACTGTTAGCACATCAAGAAGATGGGACTTATTCTTTCACTTTAAATACACATTCAAACCTTTATTTGTCTTATACTATTGGAGGAGGTGGATTACCTTAACTATCAGACAATCTTTTAAACAGTTTGAATTTGAGAGGAACAATAGGTGGTGCAGGGGAAGAGAAAGCTTTTTTATATGTAGCTATTAATTGGAGAGCTTTTGCTTCTTCCTTGTCTGCTTCTTCATATCTTTTAACTTTCCTAAAAAGTTCAGCGGTTAGAAAGTGTAAGAGAATTGGATAATACTTTTCAACGACAGCAGAAATAAGAAGATAATCTCCGTTTAACTTTAAAGGTAAAATTTTCAACAACAGGATAAAATTATAATCTTTATCGGGAACAGGATAAAAGTAAATAGATGTTGTAAGATGGGCTTTTCCTGCATAGTAGTTAAGAAAAGCATTAGGGTCAGATAAGAGAGGTGGGTCTAACCAAAAAAATTGTGGTCTTCCTTTTTTGTAATTAGCAGAAGTTGGATCGGCAACGAGGGGTTTATTATCTTCTTTCCAGAACCTTAAAACTTTTCCTTTCTCTTGTTCTTTAACTTCTCTTATTTGTGAAACGAAATATTCATTTGATAAATTCAAAAGATAATATTGTGTATTTTGTGGTAAAGTGATTTCCCAAAAAACTTCTAATTCTTTCAGGGGAATGAATGTATCAAGTTTGATTACTGAAAAGTTTAAAGCCTCTTCTAAATCCTCATAACTTTTTACTTCTCCTACTATCTCTACTCCCTCACTCAAAAGTTTTTTTACAATGAGTGCGTCAGCCATACATCTAAAATTTAATTTAAAATTTCCTTTTGGGGATACATTATAATATTAAATATGTATCTTGTTATACTGATTGCGAATAACAATTTAGCAAATTTAGAGTATGCAGTAAATCAGAGAATAAAACAATTAAGGGAGCAACGAGGGGAGATAAATATCATCAGGGCTGAAATAATCTGGACAGGAACAACTTATGTGTATCATCTATTGGTTCAGGTATCATAACTTCAATTCTTTTCAATCTCATTTCAATCTCTATACTATTCACTTACTTATCATTTCACAAAGCTTGTTCAAAATTTTGACTTTTAGGAAAAAAGTTTTTATAATATAATAAGAAAGAAGGAGGTGAAGAAATGGAAATGCAAAGATTGATTTTTTTGAAAGACTTTTCAATATTTGAATTAAAAAAGGAGAAACAAATGGTTGAAATATGGAGGGTAAGCGAGTGGTTCATCAGGGAGATAATTAAATTGTCAGAAAAACAAAATCAAAAAAAATTTCCTGTGAAATTGATTTTCTTTGCAGAAGAAGAGATAAAGAAAGATGTTGAAGAGAAATTTCAGGTTCAGACAGAAATATTCAATAGAGAATTTGAAGATTTGGACACATTAGTAATTGAGAAAGATGGGAATTACTTTTTAATCTTCTTGTGGGGAGAAATTAAAGATGGTAGAGAAGAAAGTATTCCTTCTGTAAATTAAGGAGGTGAAGAAGATGTATGAAAGAATAACACAAATACTTATTACAGATGTTCAAAATTTTTTTTCCCTTTTACCTCCAAAACTCCGAAACATTGAAGGTGAGAAATTTTCTATAATAATAAAAAGGATAAATAAGAAAGAAGTTGAATATTTACTTCACTCACATATCCTTGTTGCATATTTGAATGAAGATGACTTTTCGTTTTTGCTTTCCATCGTTCCTCTCCCGATGGAGAGAAAATCCACATCTGAATTCTGGAAGACTTGGGAAATAGTAGATTTTGAGAAAAATCCCGTACTACTATTGGATAGTACGGGACGGGGAAGATTTTATTTTGTAAGGTTTAAATAAAAAATAAAGAAAAGGAGGTATAGAAAGGATGTTAAAACAAAGAGGGAAAATAATTAAAAGACTTCTTCTTTTTTGGGAATGGGCAAAACAGAAAGGGGAGTTCAAAATCAAAGAGGCAACACAGAAGTATGGCAAAACAGTGAAAATTCTGATACTGGAAATGTGCAAGCAAGGTTTTTTGAGAAGAACAGGCTGGGGAAGATATGAAGTGATAGAGAAAGAACAATGAAAGAAAAAGAGCGTAAGATAAAAGGTAGGATTAATGTACCAATTCTGATATTTCAGGAAAAAGAAAATGATAGGAGTATAACTTTTCAAATTGAAATAGACACATTCAAACTTTGTTTTTATTCTTTCCCAGAAAAAATACATTTCTATGTTTGAGGCTTTGCAAATGGAAAAAGAGGTTCCTTTCTTTAAGACTTCATTAGAAACAGGAATTGAATTTTTCTGCCAATTTATAAAAAAATAAGAGCAATCTTTTTACAATCTTTTTACAATCTTCCTACAATCTTCTTACAATCTTACTACAATCTTTTTACAATCTTCTTACAATCTTTATACAATCTTTTTGCTTTCATTTGATTTGATTTCATTTCCAGAAAAAGGTTTCATTTACATTTTCAATTTAAAGTTTAAAACTTTAACCATTCATAATCCGCATATTTACCATCCATAGTACTCACAAATGTTTAAAGTTTTTACCATTCATAGTCCCTAAATGTCATTAAAAAATCAAAAACAAAAATTGTTCAAAATTTTGACTTTTTTATTCTGGATGATTAGAATTGATATTACCAGCTGAAACTGAAAAAAAGGCTGGTTAAAAAAACAAAAAAGGAGGTAAAAAACTATGGAAAAAATTACAGCAGAAGAGAAATTAACAGCAGAAGAGAAGGCACAGCTTATTCTTTTATTTAATGAGTACATACTCAAAAATCAGCTTGAAATAAAATTGATGTACCCTTGTTTCATAGGTCGTGCGGGATCTGGAAAGTCATCCCGAGGACTGAAAATAGCTAATAAATTAAAAAAGTCTATAAGAATTCTCATATTGTCGCAACTTCTCCCAGAAGATATCGGGGGGATACCTTTCGTACAAAAAAAACAAAAGCAAACCGTTTATACTCTACCAGAATGGTTTAATTTTGACCTCATTTTCGTAGATGAGCTGGACAAAGCAAAAGAGAGTAAAATTGCCCCCATCCTTTCTATCCTCACAGAAAGAACTTTACATAGCGTTCCTTTATCCCCTTCTACACAATTTATCTTTGCCGCACAAGAGCGAGAAAATTCTTTTTTAGACCGTATCATTGAGGGAGATGAGGTTTATGATGCACTTGCAAGAAGACTCATTTTTATCCCTTGCTTTATCGAGGATAGCTTTGAACACATCTTTCAAAAATACAATATTTCAATAAAAATAAAGGAGGATGAGACAAGCAAAAAATTAAGAAATTTCAGAATGCCCTTGCAACACCCACCCATTTTGGAATACATTATCCTTTTTGCAAGATGGCTTATCACATATTTTTTTCAAGAAGATTATGAAAGCTCAATCTTGAAAGCCAAAAATATCATCATAAACATCTTCTACTATATAGAGGGGATAGAGAATATTGTTGAGGCCATTTTCAATTCAGGAATATGTGAAGAGGAGAGGATATCCTTTTTCAAAAGAGTTATTCAAAATCCTAAAAGGTTTCCATTAACCCTTGTTTCTCAAGCCCTTTCTACTATCCCACATCTCCTCTCTGCAAAACAATTCTATCAAACATTATCATATCTCTATTTCAATTTCTCTGCTGATGAGCGACAACGATTATTTGAAGAGCTCTATAAAACTCTTTTAGAAACAAGAGAACTCACAACTGATGATGAGTTTGAAAATTCCAAATGGTTCATAGCCTCTTGGGTGGCCTTAGCCAAGAACCTCCCACCAGGGGAGGTCTTTGTTAAGAAGGAGGATATAGAAAAAATCTATGCAGTAGTATGTGAATATTTTCCAAAAGAAGTTGCAGAAATAGAAAAAGTTTTGAAAGAAGGAGGTGTTGAAAATGATAAAGAAAATTAAAAAGTTCATTGAAAATCTCGGCATTGAAATTAGAGAAAATCCAGATGTAACTATCGCAAGAACATTTTTCTTTCAAGAAAAAGGAAAATTTGTAATTGAGGTCAATCCTGATTTCAAAAATGAAGATGCGGTCTATGAGCACGAACTCTTACACATTTATCGCTTTGATTTTTTTGTTCAAGACAAAGATGTTCTACTATGGAATATTGCTTCTGATATTATAATAAATTCCATCCTCTTATCAGCTAAACGCCTAAATGAAAAAATTCAAAAGATAGTTCTAACAAAATGCCCATTTTGTGAATTTTCAGTATGGAGGTCAGGTGCAGAAGCGATGTATTATCATATTCTTTCTCATCAGGAAAATGCACATAACTGTTCTATTCCAAACTGTTATATTCCAATCCCTGAT
>Ga0105156_1000104_pt1 | contig 12367 bp, 12 predicted proteins | sample SSWtaG_3_FD_89673 | JGI IMG/M metagenome (GOLD analysis project Ga0105156, IMG submission 89673) | Hot spring microbial communities from Sandy's Spring West, USA to study Microbial Dark Matter (Phase II) - SSWTFFsm_matched | ecosystem: Environmental > Aquatic > Thermal springs > Hot (42-90C) ...
CGCGGCAGCAAAGACGTGGATGGCCGGGACAAGCCCGGCCATGACGACTGTGGGTGGAGTTAGCTGAACGCCTTCCGCGACGTCACCTCACCGCAGCGCCTGCGGCGCGGTCTCCTCCAGGAAGCCGCGGACCTCGTGGAAGAACTGCATGCGGTTCTTCTCCATCATCACCGTGTGGGTGCCTTCGCCGAGCTCGACGAAGCGCTTGTAGGGTGTGTTGACGAGCTTGGCGAAGAAGCCCTGCGCCTGGTAGCTCGGCAGGTCGGCGTCCCACTCGGCGTGAATGAGGAGCGTCGGCACCGTGATCTGCGCCGGATCGTAGAACGGCTTGCCGGCGATCCAGTAGTCGCTGATGTCCTGCACCACGCCGTTGGGCGCGCGCAGCTTGCCGTCGTTCTTGGCGGTGTCGGGGTCGGTCGCCCAGGTGGCGTCGGCCCAGGCCTCGAACACGCCTTGCGGGATCAGCGCCGCCTTCTTGTCCTCCGCCACGCCGCGCAGCCAGCGGTCCTTCGCCGCGTCCCGCGACACCAGCCGGTAGGCGCCGAGCGAGCCGGAGGCGAGCACCGGCGTGCCTTCCTTGAACAGCCACAGCGGGGCGTAGAGCACCAGGCGATTGACCTTGTCGTTGTGGGTCGCGGTGTAGCCGCCGGCGATCGAGGTGCCCCACGACCAGCCCATCACGTCGATCTTTGCAAGCCCGCGGCTCTGGAGGATATGGTCGACCGCCGCGCCGAAATCGGCAATGGCGTCCGCCGTCGAGACGATCGGCTTGTTCTTGTCCGCCGGCTCGCTCATGGCGGCGGGACGGGTCGAGCCGCCGTAGCCGCGCACGTCGACGAGGTAGACGTCGAAGCCGGCCTCAGCGAACAGGTCCATCATCGAGACCCCCTCGATCGGCAGGTCGAACGCGGTTTCTGCGGGATAGGTCGCGCCGTGCACGAACAGCAGCGTGCGATCCGGCCCGAACGAGGTGACGCCGGCCTTGCGCTTGTTACGCATGAAGAGCTCGATCCCGGCCTCGCCCGAGGGAATGGTGAAGCTCCTGGTTTCGAGGTCCGACGCCGCCCGCGCGGGCAGCGAGACGGGGGCAAGCGCAAGAGCGGCGAGCGAAAGAGCGGCAAGACCGAGGCCGAGCGTGAGAGCGCGCAGGCGCGACGTCATGGGGTTGTTCTCCCGAGTGGCTTCTTGTTGGGTCCGATCGGACGCGAGGGCGGCGCGACGCTACCACGTCAATGGCCTGCGGCAAGCTCGGGGGCGTCGGCTCGCGCAGTTGTCATCGTAAGCCGGTCAACGCCGCATTCGACGCCGGCCCGGCCTAGACGCTGCGGTAGATCACATAGAGCGCTACCGCGCCGATCAGCGCGGAGAACAGCACGTTCAGCGCGCCGCGATGGGGGATCAGCGCCACCCCGGCGCGGGAGCCCAGTGTGCCGCCGGCGAGCCCGCCCAGGATGAAGACCGCCGCGAGCTGCCAGTCGACGAGCCCCGAGATGGCGTAGTTCGCGGCGGCGGCGGCGCCGAACGCGGTAACCGCGACGAGCGACGAACTCGCCGCGTTCTGGATCGGCATGCCGCTCGCGAGCATCAGGGCAGGCACGATGAGAAAGCCGCCGCCGATGCCGAAGAACCCCGATAGCGCGCCGGTGCCGAGCCCGAGGACCAGCAGCGCGGGAAGATTGCCGCGGTTGAGGCGGACCGCCGGGTCACCGGCGGCCGCGCGTTTGGTGAACATCACGGCGGCGACCCCCAGCATCAGCATGCCGAACAGCATCAAGAGCCGCGTGCCGTCGACCATCTTGCTGAGGCTCGATCCCGCGAGCGCGCCGATCACGCCGGCGACGGCGAACACCGCGGCGCAGCGCCATTTCACTTGGCCGCCGCGCGCCTGCAGGGTGAGGTTGCCGGCGGCATTGAGCGCGACCGCGAACGCACTGGTGCCGATGGCTACATGCGCGGACGGAACGCCGACCACGTAGGTCATCAGCGGCACCGCGAGGATCGATCCGCCGCCGCCGACCAGGCCGAGCGAGAAGCCGACCAGTGCGCCGGAGGAGAGGCCGAGCACGATTTGCGTAAGGTTGGGCATCATCATGGACCGGCCGGTTTCGAAGGGGAATCAGCCGCGGCCGAACAGGCGAGCGAGCAGGCCCGATCCCGCGGCCCGGTCGCCCGCGACCGGCAGGCCGGCGCGGCGCCAGGCGACGATGCCGCCGCCCAGCACGAAGCCTTCGCAGGTGCCGCCGATCGCGTCAGCGAGGCGTCGTGCATAGACCGAGGTGCGGCCACCCGACTGGCAATGAAAGATCACCTTGCGGCCGCGGTAAGCGGCGAACGCGGCGTCGCTCAGCGACGACAGCGGCACCAGCACCGCGCCGTCGATGTGCTCGCGGTTGAACTCCGCGGGCTCACGAATGTCGACCAGGACGGCGCCGTTGGCGATCATGGTGCGGGCCTCGTCGGCCGAAAGGGTCTTCAGACTCATGGGTTCACTCTCGTCTTGTTTCGCGAGGGCCTGCAGAACAGCTCGTAGAGGTGCCCCATCAACTGCTCGATGCGCGGATCGGCGATGAAGTACCACAGCGTCTGGGATTCCCGCCGGAAGCTGACAAGGCCCGCCTCGCGCAGCTTGCCCAGATGCTGTGACAGGGCCGACTGCGACAGGTCCGCCGCCAGCGACAGCGACGTGACGCTGACCTCGCCGCGTTTGGCGAGCTCGCACAGGATCCGCAGGCGCCGGTCGTTGCCGAGCGCCTTGAGCAGGCCGGCGACGAGCGGCGCGTTGCGCTCGATCGCCATCGGATCAAATGCGATGCGGGCCAAGGCGGCTGCTCCTTCGGGCTGTCGTGCAAGGCTCATTATATTAGTGATATCTAATATAGCATATTCTTATATATTCAAGGCCGATCCTTGGTCCGCTGGCGACGGTTTGCCGCGCGCGCGGTCTGCTTTCGTTGCGTCATCTAAACCGCGCGCAAGCGAATGCGGCCCGCGCCAACCTGAAACCGTGTTGCGCGCGTCGTTTTCCGGGCTTTTCCTTGAGGATGTTGCGTCTTGCGCTGATCGGCTACCGGCGCTTTTGCCGCGCCGTTGTAAGCGGCCCGCAAATCTGCTCAAACCGGCGTAAACAACAGCATCGGGTGGACCAGCGTGATCACGTATGAGGTATTCGCGAGCGACCTGCGCGCGCTCGAGGCCAAGGGACGGTTGCGTGCGCTGCGCGGGCGCGCCGGCGTCGACTTTACCTCCAACGACTATCTGGGCCTGGCGGAATCCGACGAGCTGCGGCAGGCGGCGATCGACGCCATCGCGCGCGGCGTGCCGATCGGCGCCGGCGGCTCGCGGCTGCTGCGCGGCAACCACGAGGAGCACGAAGCGCTCGAAGCCGAGGCCGCGGCCTATTTCGGCGCCGAGACCGCGCTCTATTTCGGCGCCGGCTATGTCGCCAATTTCGCGATCTTCTCGACCTTGCCACAGCGCGGCGACATTGTGCTCTACGACGAGCTGATCCACGCCAGCGTGCATGAAGGCATGCGGCGCGGCCGCGCCGAGGCGGTCGCTGTTGCGCACAACGACGTCGACGCGCTGGCGGCGCGGCTTGCCGAGTGGCGCGCGAGCGGCGGCCGGGGCCGGCCCTGGATCGCGGTCGAGAGCGTCTACAGCATGGACGGCGACAGCCCCGACCTCGCCGCGCTGATGGCGGTGGCCGACCGCTTCGAGGCGACGCTCGTGATCGACGAGGCACACGCCACCGGCGTGGTCGGGCCGCAGGGCCGCGGGCTGGCGGCGGCGTTTGAGGGCCGCGACAACGTCATCACGGTGCATACCTGCGGCAAGGCGCTCGGCACCGTCGGCGGCTTCGTGCTGGCGCCGCGCATCGTGCGCGACTTCCTGGTCAACCGGTCGCGGCCCTTCATCTTCGCCACCGCGCCGTCGCCGCTGATCGCGGCGATCACGCGCGCGGCGCTCGAAATTTCGCGCACCCGGCCGGAGCGGCGCGAGCGGCTCGCCGCCCGCGTTGCCTTCGCCGCGCGCGCGCTCGCCGAGCGCTGCGGCCTGACGTCGTCGGGCTCGCACATCGTGCCGATCATCGTCGGCGCCGACCGCACCGCGGTCGCGCTCGCGGCCTCATTGCAGGAAAAAGGCTTCGACGTGCGCGCGATCCGGCCGCCGACGGTGCCCGAGGGCACCGCGCGGCTGCGGCTTGCGCTCTCCGCGAGTCTTGCGGAGAAGGACATCGCGGCGCTGTTCGACGCGCTCGCCGAGGACCTGAGGCGGTCAACTTGACGAGGACGATCGTCGTCACCGGCACCGACACCGGGATCGGCAAGACCGTGTTCGCGGCCGCGCTCGCCGGCGCACTCGATGGCTATTACTGGAAGCCGGTGCAATCGGGGCTCGAGGAAGAAACCGATTCCGAGGTGGTGGCACGGCTCTCCGGGCTGCCCCGCGACCGCATCCTGCCGGAGCGCTACCGGCTGAGGCTGCCGGCGTCGCCGCATCTTTCCGCCGAGCACGACGGCATGACCATCGATCCCGACAGCCTCGTGCTGCCGGCGGTCGCTCGGCCGCTGGTGGTCGAGGGCGCGGGCGGCCTCATGGTGCCGTTGACGCGCGAGGCGCTCACCATCGACGTGTTCGCGCGCTGGCGCGCCCCGCTGGTGCTGTGCGCCCGCACCACGCTCGGCACCATCAATCATACACTCTTGTCGATCGAGGCGATCCGTGCCCGCGATATTCCGCTGGTCGGCATCGCCTTTCTCGGCGACGAGAATGCCGATTCCGAGCGCACCATCATTGCGTTCGCCGGCGCCCGCCGGCTCGGCCGTCTGCCGCGGCTCGCCGCGCTCAATGCGACAGCGCTGAAGGCGGCCTTCGCCGCGCAGTTTGCGATCGACGACTTCCTGACACCTTCGCGAGGCGAGCCATGACCCCGACGTCGCCGGTGTGGCATCCGTTCACCCAGCATGCCGTGCACGGCGAGATGCCGCTGATCGTCAAGGGCGAGGGCGCCTGGTTGGAGGCCGCCGACGGGCGGCGGATCTTCGACGCGATCTCGTCGTGGTGGGTGGTGACCCACGGCCATCGTCATCCGAAGATCATCCAGGCGATCAAGGACCAGGCGGACCAGCTTGATCAGGTGATCTTCGCCGGCTTCACCCATCCACCGGCGGAAGAGCTGGCGCGGCGCTTGATCGAAATCACGCCGCCAGAGCTTGCTTACGTGTTCTTCTCCGACAGCGGCTCGACCTCGGTCGAGGTCGGCCTGAAGATGGCGCTCGGCTACTGGCTGCACAATGGCGAGCCGCGCCGCCGCATTCTCGCGCTGGAAGGCGCCTATCACGGCGACACCATCGGCGGCATGTCGGTCGGCGAGCGCGGCGTGTTCAACGCGCCCTACGAGCCGCTGCTGTTCGACGTCAGCCGGCTGCCGTTTCCGCACGAGGGGCGTGAGCAGGAGACGCTATCGGCGCTGGAGAAGGCCTGCCGCGAGGAGAAAGTCGCCGCGCTCATCGTCGAGCCGCTCGTGCTCGGCGCCGGCGGCATGCTGATCTACACGCCGTCCGTGCTCGCCGAGATGGCGCGGATCTGCAAGTCCCACGGCGTGCTCCTGATCGCCGACGAGGTGATGACCGGCTGGGGCCGCACCGGCACGCTGTTCGCCTGCGAGCAGGCCGGCGTCGCCCCCGACATCGGCTGCTATTCCAAGGGGCTGACCGGCGGCTCGCTGCCGCTCGCGGTGACGCTGTGCCGCGGCGATATTTTCGACGCGCATTTTTCGCAGGACCGGCGCAAGACGTTCTTCCACTCGAGCTCCTACACCGCGAACCCGATCGCCTGCGCCGCGGCGCTGGCGAACCTGAAGGTGTGGCAGAGCGAGCCGGTGCTGGCGCGGATCACCACGCTCGCGGCGGAACAGGCCAAAGGCCTCGACCGGTTTCGCGACGACCGCCGTTTCACCAACCTGCGCCAGATCGGAACCATCGCCGCGCTCGATCTCGTGGTGAAGGATGCCGGCTACCTCGCCGACATCGGGCCGCGGCTCTACGCGCGCTTCATGGCGCGGAACCTGCTCGTGCGCCCGCTCGGCAACACCATTTACCTGATGCCGCCCTATTGCAGCACGGGTGAGGAAATCGCGGCCGCCTATGATGCGATCGGCGCGATCGCCGACACGGTGTGACCGCGATTGGCCCACGCTGGAAGACCGGGAGCGCGGGAGGCGACGATGCGAACAGCGCCGATGCTGGGCGTCGCGTGCGGCGTAGCGCTCGCGGTTGCAATGTCACTCGGCGCGGGCGCGGCTGAGCCGCCGATCAAGATCGGTGTCTTGAACGACATGTCGTCAGTCTATGCGGTGGCCGGCGGACGCGAGACCGTCGAGGCGGTGCGCATGGCGGTCGAGGATGCCGGCCCCGTGCTCGGGCAGACGGCCGAGGTGGTGTCCGCCGATCACCAGAACAAGCCCGACATTGGTGCTGCGATCGCGCGCAAGTGGTTCGAGGTCGAGGGCGTCGACGCCATCGTCGACGTGCCGAATTCCGCGGTCGGCTTCGCGGTGCAGAGCCTCGCCAAGGACAAGCGGAAGATCTCGCTGTTCGTCGGCGCGCTGTCTTCCGATATCACCGGGCCGAAATGCGATGCCTACACCACGCAATGGGCGGTCGACACGTGGTCGCTCGCGCACGTGATGGGCACGGCCGTGCTCAAGCGCGGCGGCGACCGCTGGTTCTTCCTCGGCGCCGACTACCTGTTCGGCCGCGCGCTGGTGCGCGACACCCGTGCGGTGGTCGAGGCGAACGGCGGCAAGGTGCTCGGTGCGGTCTACGCGCCGCTCAACACGGCGGATTTCTCCTCGTTCCTGCTGCAGGCGGAGCCGACCCATCCCAACGTGATCGGGCTCGCCAATTCCTCGAACGACACCGTGAACGCGATCAAGCAGGCGGTCGAGTTCGGCCTCACCAAGGACGGCGCCAAATTCGCGGCCTACGTGCTGTTCCTCGAGCACATCAACACCCTCACGCCGAAAGTGGCGCAGGGGCTATTGCTCGCCAATCCGTTCTACTGGGACCTCAACGCGGAGACCCGCGCCTGGTCGATGCGGTTCGAAGCGAGGATCGGTCATCCGCCGGACTGGGATCCGGCGATCGCCTACAGCGCGGTGTTTCATTATCTGAAGGCAGTGAAAGCCGCCGGCACGCGCGATGCCGATGCGGTCGCCGCCAAGATGCGCGAGATCCCGGTCAACGACTTCGCGACCAAAGAGGGCCAGGTGCGGATCGACGGCCGCGTGCTGCGCAACGTCTACCTGCTCGAGGTCAAGACGCCGGACGAGGTGAAGAGCAAATGGGATCTCTACAATGTGGTCGCCACCGTGCCGGGTGACGAAGCGTTTCGCCCGCTCGATGCGGGTGGTTGTCCGCTGGTGGGGAGCGGACGGTGAAGTATGAGCCTCATGCGGAGGGCTGGTGCCATGCTCTCCTTCGTCACCGCGGGCTTGACCCGCGGGTCCACACTTTGCGGTGGCTGACACGAAGAGAAGCGTGGATGGCATAGCAACGCGGGCTCTCGCCGCGTTGCGTTCTCTTATGTGCCGCAAGCCGGGCCGGCCCGGCTTGCGGTGTCAAGCCCGGCCATGACGAAGAAAGCAATGGAAGCGCAGTATAGACGCGCTCACGCCCCCTCCTTCTGCCTCGCCCGATACGCCCGCGTCTGGCCGTCGTAAGCTCGTCTCAAATCCACCTGACGCACGCCGAGATGGCGCTCGAACCCACTTTCCCTTATCGTAGCAGGCGATCAAACGGCTGTTTTCACGCCGGGCTTGATCGGCACGCGCTTCGGCATGCCTATATGTGCAAGGTCACCGCGTGACGCCAGATCCCAACGCCTGACCCCGAGCTTTCATCAATGCGGTGAACCCTCCGACGCGTGTCGGCGCTTTCAAGCGGAGGAATAGCTCATGAGAATCAAGAAAGTTACTATCGCGCTCATGACGGCTGCGTCGTTCGCAGGCGGTGCGATTTTTCTGCTGGACCTCGCGCAAGCTCAGGACGCGAAGGTAAAAACCGCAATGGAGCTTATGGAGACGACGGCAATGAAACTAGGTCCGCCGAGAATCGACGGGACCGATTCCGTTGCGGGTATGCAGGTGCCTGCCATTTATTTTGGTTCGGCCAAGATGAACAACAATTTTGATTTGGTTGATGAGGTGGTGAAGCAAGCTCAGGGGACTGCCACGATCTTCGTCAAGAGCGGTAACGACTATGTCCGTGTCGCTACCAACGTGAAGAAGGACGATGGCTCCCGGGCAATTGGAACTGTTCTCGATCCCAAAGGCAAAGCAATCGAGTCCATCAGAAAGGGCGAAGCGTTCTACGGAGAGGTGGACATTCTCGGCAAACCCTACATCACGGGCTACAAGCCAATCCGGGATTCGTCGCAGAACGTGATTGGAATCTACTACGTCGGTTATCTGAAGCAGTAGACCGCCCCACCTGATAGCGCCTCAGAATCCAAAAAGCCGGTGCGGGTTGTCGACCAGCACGCGCCGGCGAACGTCGGCGTCGGGCACCCAGCGCGCGAGCAGATCGATCAGGTCGGCGACCGTCATCATCACACCCCAGTTCGAGACGTGCGGCCAGTCGGAGCCCCAGACGCAGCGCTCGGCGTTCGCCTCGATAAGTGCCTGCGCGAAGGGCACCGTGTCGTCGTAGGGCGGCCCCTCGACCGTGGTGCGATAGGCGCCGGAGAGGCGCACCCAGGCGCCGTCGCGCACCAGGCCGATGAGGGTCTGAAAGCCCGGGTCATCGAGGCCGCGCGAGGTCGGGAAGTGGCCCATGTGGTCGACGAGAAATGGCACCGGCAGCCGCGCCAGCGCGCCGGCAAGTTTTGGCAGCTCGCCGGCATCGATCAGGAGCTGCAAATGCCAGCCCATCTCGCGGCATAGCGCGCCGTAGTCGGCGACCCGGTCGAAGCCGATGCCGCCGCCGTAGAGCACGTTGAGCCGCAGTCCGACGACGCCCGCCTCCTTCAGCGCGCGGCGCTCGGCGTCGGATGCATCGAGTGCGATGACGGCGATGCCGCGCAGCCGCGTGCGGTGGGCGGTGAGGGCCTCCACCAACAGCCGATTGTCGGTGCCGTGGACGCTGACCTGGGTCAAGACGCCGTAGGTCATGCCGGTGGCATCGAGCATCGCAAGATACTCATCCGCGCGCGCCGGCGGCGGCGTGTAGCTCCGCGCGGTGACGAACGGGTAGTCAGGCGGCGCGCCGATCACATGGCTGTGGCTGTCGACCGCGCCGTGCGGCACGGCGATCCGCGGCGCCGGCTGAACCGGGGGAGGGCCCGGACAGCCGGGCGCGTTGGGGCTGCTCTGAGTTTGCATCAGGCGTCGGCCGACAGAATCCGCCCGCGGGTTTCCGGCAGCGCGTACGCTGCAAGGAAGAACACCGCGTAGGCCACCACGGCGAAAATCGCAATGGCATTGGCGAGCGTGGTGGTCTGCGACAGGTAGCCGACCAGGGATGGGAACAGGGCGCCGATGCCGCGACCGAAGTTGTAGCAAAAGCCCTGGCCGGAGCCGCGCAGCCGCGTCGGATAGAGCTCGGTCAGGAACGCGCCCATGCCGGAGAAATAACCGGAGGCGAAGAAGCCGAGCGGAAAGCCGAGCACCCACAGCACCTGGTTGGAAAAGGCGACCTGGGTGTAGATCAGCACCACCGCGATGGCGCCGAGCGAGAAGATCAGGAACAGGTTGCGCCGCCCGATCCGATCGGCGAGCCAGGCGCCGACCAGATAGCCGACGAAGGAGCCGATGATGAGCGCGGCGAGGTAGCCGGTCGAGTTGACGACCGAGAGGTGGCGCTCGCTGGTCAGGAACTTCGGCACCCAGGTCGCGATGGCGTAGTAGCCACCTTGGCAACCCGTTGCGACCAGCGAAGCGAGGATCGTGGTTTTCAGGACCGGCCCCGAGAAGATCTCCCAGATTGCCGGGGCGTCGCCGGACGCGCGCTGGCTCGCCAGCGTCTGCGCCGCGATCGGCGGCTCCTCGACATAGCGGCGCAGGAAGAACACCAGGATCGCCGGCAACACGCCGACCGCGAACATGAAGCGCCACGCCAGTTCCGCCGGCAGGATGCTGAACAGAACGGCCTGCGTGAGCACGGCGACGCCCCATCCCACCGCCCAGCCCGACTGCACCGAGCCGACGGCGCGGCCGCGGTACTGCGCGCGGATGGTCTCGCCCATCAGCACCGCGCCGGCCGCCCACTCGCCGCCGAAGCCCAGCCCGAGCAGACCGCGCGCCACCAGGAGCTGGTTGAAGTCCTGCACGAAGGCGCAGATCAGCGAGAAAAACGAGAACCACAGAATGGTGATCTGCAAGGTGCGGACGCGGCCGAGGCGGTCGCACAGGAAGCCGGCGATCCAGCCGCCAAGGGCGGAGGCGAGCAGGGTCACGGTTACCGCCATTCCGGCAACGCCGGTGCCGACCGACCACAGCGTGGTGATGGTGGTGATCACGAGCGGGTAGATCATGAAGTCCATGCCGTCGAGCGCCCAGCCGGCGGCGCAGGCCCAGAAGGTGCGGCGCTCGCTCGGGTTCATGTCGCGATAGAACGCGGTCAGGCTGGTGTCCTCGGCAACCGCGATCCGTGCGCTGTCAGTGGTCATTGTGTGTCCCCCGTCATTCTTTTTGATTGGCACGCCGCGCCGTATGGCGTCGGTGATGGTGATGTTCTGATCAATGGCGGATCAGGGCGCGCAGCCCCGTCAGCCCCATGCGGGCATAGGCGCTCTTGCGATGGGAGATCACGGTGGTCTCGGCAATGCCGAGCTCGTCCGCGATCTGCCGCGCCGAGCGTCCGGCCTTGGCACGGGCGGCGACGGCGGCCTCGCGCACCGTGAGCGCCGGATAGCGCCGCCGCAAGGCGCGCGCGACCGCGTCCACCGCCGGCGGCTCCGCAGTGGTGGTGGCATGGCGATCGACCGACGCGGCCAGGATCGGCATCATGGTGGTGATGCGCTCGAGCTCGCGCGGCGAGAACGGGCCGCTGCCGCGGCTGCGGTAGAGGCTGATCGACAGCGGCAGCTCCGACGTGGCGCGCACGTAGGAGCAGCGGTCGGCGATGCCGGTGCGCTCATAGCAGGCCCGCCGGTAGCCGAGCGAGTCGATGTCGGACGCGGTCTGGTAGGTCATGTAGGCGTCGCCGCCGGTCGTGCTCGACATCAGAGCGAAATTCACGTCGCTGGCGAAGTGCTGCATGTAGCCGTTGAGCGCCTTGCGGGCGTTGTCGGCGCCGGTGGTGGTGGCAGTGCCGATCAGCATCGGCCGGCCCTTGCTGCACCGCGAAAAAACCGCGACGAAATCGGCGGCAATGCTGGCCCGGCAGAATTCCAGCATGGTGTCGATGAAGGGGGTCTCGCCGGCGTCACGGACGAGCGCGGTCAGGGCCGCCACCGGCACGTCGACCATGGCGCTGTGGGGAACGAAAGGGTGGATGATGGCCAAAGCCGAAAGCTCCTAGGAGACGTCAGCATGCGACGCCGCCCGGCGGCGGTCAACGCGGCGGAACCCTCAGATCTGAGGAGTGTGCCGGCCACGGCACCGGCCTACGCTCTCGCCGTTCCATGACAACGCCGGGATCGAACCATGTCAGACCAGCCATTGTTTCAGGATGTCATTCGCCGCCGCCGCAGCGTGCGCAAGTTCGAGCCGGGCCGCAGTATCGGCCGCGATGTGCTGGAGCGGATCGCCGATTGCGGCCGGTGGGCGCCATCCGGCGCCAATGTGCAGCCCTGGGATTTCATCGTGGTCGACGACCCGGCGATGCGCGATGCGGTCACCGATGTGTTCCTGCGCCAGGCGCAGCGGCTGGTCGATCACGCCAAGGGCTTTCCCGCGGTCAAGAAAACCTATCTCGCCAATACGGTGGCGATCGTTCTCGTCATCGGCGATCCGCGCTGGAAGGCCTGCTTCCCGCAAGCCACCACCGCGGAATGGGATACCGAGTACCGCGCCAACAACGAGGCGATCTTCCTGTGCTCGCTCGGCGCGGCGATCCAGAACATCCAGCTCGGGGTTGCTGCCGAGGGCCTGACCTCGGCGTGGCTGTCGGGCGGCGGCGAGGATGTGACCAATCGGGAACTGGCGGCGCTGCTCGGCTACCCGGTTTGGATGCGGGCCTACGGCACCATTCCGATCGGTTTTCCGGCGGTCGACCAGAACCGGCGCTACCGTCGTCCGTTGGCGCAGGTGGTGCACTGGAACAGCTACCAGGGGCGACAGTATCGCCAGCACGCGCAGGTCGATTTCTACGAGAGCACGTTGCGGCCCTTCGCCATGTATCGCGACGAGGAAACCGTCGATGCC
>Ga0105156_1000106_pt1 | contig 12298 bp, 14 predicted proteins | sample SSWtaG_3_FD_89673 | JGI IMG/M metagenome (GOLD analysis project Ga0105156, IMG submission 89673) | Hot spring microbial communities from Sandy's Spring West, USA to study Microbial Dark Matter (Phase II) - SSWTFFsm_matched | ecosystem: Environmental > Aquatic > Thermal springs > Hot (42-90C) ...
ATATTACGGGATAAATCAGAAAGAATTTGAGCATTTAATTGGGCTACTTTATCCTTCCGTTCAGTAGCCCTTTGTAAAATCTCTATAAAATCTTGTTGTTTTCCTCTTGTGGAAAGAAAGGGATCTATAAAACGAGCCATTATTCTTTCAACATTTTTCTATAGAATTCTATCTGAGATGCAAGTAATTGCCTCTGTAAATCTAATAATTGTTGCTGGAATATACGCTGAGGAATTTCTCCTATACCAGCAATACCATAAGCCATTGCTTCATAACCAGGAAGTCCTAATATTCCTGTTGTCAAACCTGCCAAAATTTTTCCTATCTCAGGAATCAAATAAGGAGAATAGACTTCAAATTTACTCGGTTTTTTAATCTTAGGCTCTGAAACAGGCTGAGAAGTAGAAGTAGGATTAGAAGCAGATTGAGAAGTAGGATTAGTAGTATTTGTCATTTGTTTTACTGCTTCTTGTCCTACAATCCCTAAGGAAGCAACAGGACTACCTAATAACCCAAAAATCGCAGTCCCTCCCATAATCAAACCTTGTAAAATGCTTGCTAACCTTCTTTTCTTCTCCTCTTGCTCTGCCATCTTTAACTGAGTTTTCCTCGCAGAATATTCAGATAACAATTGCCCTAATGCCCTACTATAAGCCTCCTCTATTCTCCCTAACTCCTTTGCTCCTATCCCTGTTCTTCCTACTCCCCTTAAGCCCAAAATTCTTCTCGCTTCTTCTATCGCCTTCTCCCTTTCTTTCCCTAATAACTCTTGTTGTCTTTTTAATTCCTCTTCTAAATATTTGTAATATTCACTATATGCCATATTAGAAAGGTAAAATAAAGTTTAAAAATTCCAAAAATTTCCTCGTTTTACACCCATTATTACATTCAATCTGCTTCAAATACTCTCGGAAAAAGGCAAATCCGAAATGAAATATGAAGATTAATAATGAACCTATAAAAATCCGAGAAAGTGGCACATTAGGATCAAACAACTTTAAAACCGCTCCTGAAACTAACCCTGAAAATCCTCCAAAAAAAGCATTCCCCAATAACTTTCTCTTATTTATTTTCTTCCATTTCATATAACCTCCTTTTCAATATATAAGTATCTCATATTCCTCTTCTTTATCTCCTTTATATTCCAATGTTATCTTTCTTCTGTCAACCTTCTTTATTATCAATTTATCTTTATCTCCCTTTATTATCATCACATTAGGAGTATAATATAAAGAATGTGATAATTCAATAATTGTAGGAGAAGAAACTTTAAAAATCTTATATTCGTGTATAGTATTGCCAGCAATTATCTTACCACCCCTTATTCTTTTTGTAAATATTTTCATAAGCCCCTCTCGGTTTTCTGATTATCAATACTATCAATTCCTGTCAAAACTGTCGGTAAAATAGTATATTCAAAAGTTATCATCGGAAAAAAAGCAAAATTAGGGTCATCTGATTTCAAAGCAAAACAAAAATCTTTTAATAAAATATGAGAAAATAATTGATAAACTTTATAAAAAGATTTTTGTAAAGCATAATAAGAATAAGGATTTTCATTAGGATTAATACCATAAGGAATAAGTTCAAAACGATAGAAAATCTTCTCTCGGTTTTCTACATAATCTATCCAATTCCCATATCTATCTTCAGGATAAAGTTCCATATCATTATTAGTTCGGTAAGGTAATAAAACTAATTTAGCTTTTTTTGTTAAAAATCCTTTCAAGAAAATCTTTTTGATATTGTTCCAATAAAAAGAAGGAATACATTTAGAAAGAATATAAATCTTATAAGGCACTTGAAAATCAGGATTTTTATAAATGCTCTCTTCACTTACTCTCTTATAACTCTCATTGAAAAAATGAGTATAAGGACAATAAAAGGGAACTAAACCTCTTTGCTTTGTTGTATAAACAATATTCTGAACTAAAAATATCCAATCATCTTTTTTAGCAAAAGATATCAATTCTATTCTCGCTTTTCTACGATTTATCTCATTATTCTCCCATTCTACATCAGGAGTATATAAATTTAAAATTGATATATTTTTAAACTCATCTATCCTCAATAGTGTCCGTAAATACTTGCTTTTTAACCTCTTTGTATCATCAATATAATCTTTATCAACAAAAGCATAATAAACCCCATCCTTTCCATCTATCACTTGAGGTAATGCCTTATGAATTTCTATCGGAGCAAACCATTCTAATGTCACATTACATAAATGAGAAGGATTAATATTATAATCTCCTACCCTCTCCCAAGATTTCAATGTAAATCTTAAAACCATCTGGTCATAATAACAAGGAACATCTAAATCTATAATCGTATCTTTATTTAAATCTTTCTCTAATTCAACAATTCTATCAGGTAATCTTGATTGTGTTTCAGTATTACGAAAAATAATCTTTAATTCTATATCATTATCAGATTTAACTACTAATCTTTTCCATTCTGAAAAACCCTCACATTTATTTAAAAATTTAAAAGTTAAATTAAAAGTTTGATTTCCCCTATATACTGCTTTTTTAAGTTTGAAAATAAAATGAATGCGCCACCAATTATTTCCTATATTTTCATACCAAGGTTCATAAGTCCCATCAAGAGCATAATCTCCTTCAGGAAAATGAGTATTTACCATAGGTCTAACCGCACAAGTCCAAATCTCTATAACATTACCAATCTTATTATTAGGGTCATCTGTTGTCAAAACAAATCTATATCGTTTATCTTTTTTGAATAACCAGCCACCATCCCATTTATTATAAGGAAAATAAAACCAATAATCACCTTCTCTATCAATATTCCTACTACAAGAAAAAAGAAATTCCTCTCGGTTTTCTTTAATTTCATAAACTTTTAAAAATATTGTAATTATAGTTGGTCTCAAAGGCTTGATTGTAAACATTATCTCTTTTAACCGCATACTATTTTGAGGTTGAAAAATAAAACTATATCTTGTAGCATCTATTCGTCTTCGGTAGCCAGGTATATAATTTTCTTCATCAGGAATATTCCAATAATATTCATCAGTTAAAGTCTCTTCTACATTTCTTATAAAATCTCCTCCATAATAAACAAATCCTTCTTTTTCTATTTCTATCCGAGCCTCGGAAATTTGTAATTCCTGTGTCCCAGGATAAGAAAAATTATTATAATCTAAAAATCTTACCTCTTTTCTCTCTATCGGAATATATTGTCTTTGAAGATAATGATAAATCTTTCTTCTTGAAAGATTAGTTAATTGTTTACCTTCTAAAATATAGATATCACCATCATTACCCAAAAAAGTTAAAAATTGATTTTTATAATTAGCAACAACACCCAAAGGACAACCAACATTAGCAATAGGCATAATCACATCAGGCATTAAAGCCCGCTCAAAACCGAGAATTTGATATATTTTATCTTCTTTAAAAACTAAAAATTGCCCTTGATAAAAAATTGCATTAGTAATCGGTTTATCATCTCCTATATCTGCCCAATTATCCTCTCCGATTTCTTCACTCGCCGGATATGTCCAATAAATTCTATTGGGATACCATACTGGTCTTACTAAAAATAAACTATTAAAAGCAGAAACTAAAAAATTAAAAGTAATCTCTTGATTATTAATTTTTAAAATCTCTGTTTTAGCAGTCCTTCCATCAAATGTTATTATCCTTCTATTTTTCCTTTCTAAATTAGTAATCCATAACTTATTATTATACTCCACTACTGAAACAGGTAAACCATAAGGATATAAAGTAGTTAGCCCATTTTCATCTTTTATATGTAAAATTTGCCAATCCTCACTCCGCCAATCTATCCCTTCTTTCCATTTAGCAACTAATAAATGCCCTATATTATCCCGAAATAACCCCTGAAGAATATAATTTTGGAAAAATCCGAGAAAAATTATGCGGCAATTCGTAGAGGGAAATAGAGAACCGAGAGATTTTCTTGTATTTACATTTTCTTTATAAATTATTGGTCTTGCCTTTAAAATTCCATCTCTATTTAATATTACATCAACTAATTGCTGACATTCCCCTTCTTTTAATAAAGTTGGTTCCTCTGTATCATTAAAAGAAAAAAATTTAATATCAATCCTATTTAAGGCAGCCATTTTTCCCTACCAGTATCTGTAAAACCTTTATCAAATTTTTTTCTCCGTTCTCCATCAACAAATTTCGTCTTATCACCTAAACTAAACTCGCTATTCTCCTCAGTAATATTTTGAAGATTTAACATTAAAGAAAGATTAGTATCTAACTGATGATTTTCTGAAGTATCATTAGAAAAAGATAATAAAGGATTTAAAGAAGGAGATAATTCACTATTTTCTGAAGTATCATTAGAAAAAGATAATAAAGGATTTAAAGAAGGAGATAATTCACTATTTTCTGAAGTATCATTGGAAAAAGATAATGTCATAGAAGGTAAAATTCCTAAATTACTCTCGGTTTCCTCTGTATCATTAGTTAAAAAAATATCAACACCACCTTTATACTCTAACTCTCCACTTTCTGTTGTGTTATTCTCTAACCTCACTAAAACAGGAAAACTTGTCTGTAAATCTATCTCCTCAAAAGTATCATTAGAAAATTCTAATACCATTGAAGCATCATAAACATTAAAATCTCCATAAACTTCTACATTTTCTTCTATACTTACTATATTAGGAGAAGGAATTGTAACATTACTTGGTCTTCCTATATATTCAATTTTCCCTTCTATTCTTTTTGTTTCTAAAAAATTCCAATTTATATTAAAATCTTCTATTAAAATTAATAATTCTTGAGATAAATTTATTCCTTCCAAATAATCTAAAATTCCATCTTCAGTTGTATTAGTAACATATTTTTCCCATAAACAATAATAATCTCCTTGTTCTTTTAAAATTGGTTCAACTAATATACCTGCACTTCTTCCTTCTATTGTAAGAGTAATAAGAAAATGTGTTAAAGGATTAGAAGTTTTAGAAATCTTAAAATTATTTTTCATATCTGATATGAAATTTAGAGATATAATTGGCGTCATAGCATTCCAAATTATTTTCCAATAAATTTCTAAAGTTTCACCAGGAGGTAAATCAATATTAACATTTTCAAAAGCTAAAATAGGATATGTAGGATGAGAACAAAGTAATTCTAATCTACTTATAATAACTCGAAAAGGATTTGTATTTCTATATTCTCCTCTCCAAATACAATATGTAAGTTCATCTTCATAAATTATAGTTTCTATCTCCTCTTCAGGTAAATTTTCAAAAGTTAATCTTATTTTATTAACAGGATAAGTTTGTAATGAAAATGCAGTATAATTTCTATTTAAAAGTAAAAATCCAGGTGTTAAAGACATAAATCTATTGGAAATTTAATTGATAGATTATCGTCATAGATTGGTCAGGCTGAATAACAGGCTCTTCTCCAGTAGGATAATCATAAGCACATAACTCAATATCTTCTCGCTTTCCTGCTTGATATAAATCTTCTACCTCTTTAGCATTCTGAATTTGCCTTGCGGAAGTATTACCACAAAGATAAACCGATTTTAAAGTCTGTGCCTCTCCTGTTTCATTTATCCATTGTCCCCGCCATTTAATATACCAAGGATTTTCATTCGTCCTCACAATTACAACAGGAAAAGCATAGTAATGCATCCCTTGTGTATCAGTCGTCTTAATACAACAATAAAGAACTTCCATCCTCCCACTTCCATCCTTCATCCATAAATATCTTTCAATTTTAAACCTAACATTAAAAGTTGGTGTCGGCATATCCCCTCCTTTTAAATACTCGGATTATCAGTTAAAAAAATTATTTTTCTTCTTTTAATCCCTGTTACAGGGATTTCCTCGTAATACCTATCATTCTTCTCTTCTATCTCTTTTTCATAAAGTTGTAAAAATAAAGTTACTCTCGGGTCTCTAAAAAATTGACAAAGCATATAAAATAAATAAAACTTTATCGCTATCTTTGTCCAATTAGGCAATAAAATTTCATCATAAAAATCCTTTATTTCTGGAGGCTCTTCTTTACACAAGTAAATTAAATCATAATCTTCATCAGTCTCATAATCAAAAATTATACAAGGTAAAGGAGCATTAGAAAACGGAGTAGAAGTATTTGTAAAAACATAATAAGAAGGTCTACCTCTTATAGTCACATCTAAATCTAAAGCAGATAAAGTAGTCTTTCGTAAAAGATAACTTCTATTATTTTTCTCTAAGAAGGCATATAAAACATCTAAAACCCTATCTCCCACTTCTACAAACCGCTTTCCCTTTGGAACTGGCTTTTTATAAATATGCGTATGAACTTTTATATCATTAACCACCTTGGAAATAGCACTATTTAAAGCAGTAAGAAAATAACCAGATAAAGTATCATACATCTTATCAGAGAATAATCTTTTTGCCTCTTCAAAAAAATCTATCGCTCGCATTATTGATGAGGAGTAAAGGGATTAATAGCACCCTTCGGAGGAGATATTTGAAGTGTTTGTTGAAGGATTGTTATACTATCATAGAAATTCTTAAGAAAAATCTGATATCCATTCACTTCGTTAATCTTTAAAAAACATTGAGAAACCGCATAAGCAATAACAATATCAAAAATAAAAGGAGGGATAATCTGTTCTAAATCATAAGTATTAGGTTGTCTCGTTAAATCCGGAGGAGTAGCAAGATAATAAAATTCTAAAGAAAAAGGAGCAGGCGGAAGAGGATGTAACCAAAAATATTTTCTTCCTTGTAAAGCGTATATGTATTCTCTATCATCCTTTTGATAAGTCATCTTAGCAAAGACTTCATTTAAATCTTTTTTATGAACATATCTTCTCTCGTTTCCCTGCACATAAAGAATTGATTTTATCCGTAAACAATCTTCAGGTAAAATTAAAGGCTGAACTATCGGCGGAGGAAAACTTATACCAATCTGCTTCATATTAAAAACTTCATCGGAAAAAGTAGCAATCAAAGGAATTACTTTTTTTATCGCAACATCTAAAAACCGCTTAATATCATTCTCAGGAAATAACTCCGATTTCGTAGGAGAACCTAAACAAGACCTAACCCATTCTATTGCTTCTTGTAATGTTAACATAAATTATCAATAAGAAACTACATTACACAATCTTTATATCTTTTATCGCACCCACTGCTCTTCTATTCATACAATAGAAAGCAAAAGATGTCCGTCCCATTACTTGATAACATTTCTGTCCGACTACGAATTTGGGAATAAATGGAGAACCACCAAGTTCTTCCCAAGAAAATTGTTTCACCCAAGCATATTTAAATTGAGAAGTATCCACAAAATAAATCGTGCCCTCATTACAATAATCAGAAGAAATCACTTCACAATAACCATTAGGAAGGTCAGGATGAACTAATACACAACCCCTAAAACCAACCGAAATAGTATCTCCTGCTTGAAGAGGAATTCTCACAAATTCTTTCATCGTCTCCATTAACACACCAAGCACATTAGGAGTAGTAACTGCTAAATTGATAGCATAAGTAGCACCCATATGGCTCTTTAACGCAGAAATAAAACTCACTAAGAATTTCATTGATAATACCACATCATTACCAGCAGTTCCTGAATAGACATAAGCCTTCCAGAAAGGATAAGTAGCAGGGTCAATTCCACCATAAGGTAAAGAATTATCCGTAATACCAGCAAGACCAACAAACTCGTTACCCCAAGAACCAGAAACAACGATAAAATCATTAACAGCAGCACCAGGAACAGGATTTTCTAATGTGATTGTCTTTCCTGCAGCATTAACAGCAACAATTTTGGAACTTCCTCTCACTGTGCCATTAGGAGCAACTACATCTACATACATTCCAACCCGAGCATATTTTGTAGCATCATTAGCATAAGCAGAAATATCACGAACAAAACAAGGAGCAACTCCATAAGTAGGAGCATTAGCAACATTTGCTATTTTCGCTATCTTTCCATATCCATCGCCGAAAAGCATCCGCTCAAAATGACTTTTTAATTCTAAAATTCGGCTATCTAAACGGCTAATTAATAAATATTTGACATTAGAAGCATTTTCGCTATCAAACACTTTGGTATCAAACTCTTCTCCGATGAAAAATTCCACAAAATTAAAATATGCGGAATTTAAAGCAGGAGAATCTATAGTAGGAATACCTTCAGCACGAAATCCGTGACCTTGAGACAATACTAAAGGAACTTGAACTTGTCTACCACTCACTTGATATTCCGCTGGACAAGCCGCTTGAAATCTATTCCAAACTGCTGAAAGATAAGGAACTATATTCCTTAATTCTTCACGATATGTATTTAAAATTTGAATATATTCACTCCAATTTATAGCCATAAACACCTCCTATTTATTTTTTCTTCCAAGGGACTTCGGGGGGAAGTCCCAAACTTTTTCTTAATTCCTCTAAACTCGTCCTAACCCCAGGAGACCTCACCCCCGCTTCTCCTGAAGGTGGACTTCCTTGTTGAGATAACTCCTCTATCTTTTTCCCTATGGTCTTCTCTACTATCGGCTTTAAGATATCTAATAATTCCTCTGCCACATCACTTAATTTGTAGTAATTTCCAGTCTGTTGTAAAACATCATTCGCTCGTAAAATTACCATCTGCTCAAAAGCAGAATATTTCTCTCCCAATAAATCTTGATATTTCTCCCTCAACTCTCTTAAATCTTGTTCAATAATCTCTTTTGCTTCAATCTCTTTTAAAACTTCTTCTTTAAGTTTATCTACATTAATCTCGGTTTTCTGCTCCTGAATTTCTCTCGGCTCCTCTTTCTGTTCCCTCTCCTCTCGCCTCTCCTCTTGCTTCTCTTCCTGTTTCTCCTCTCCTATCAAAGATTTTAAATACTCTCTTCCTTCTGGGCTTTTTAACCAATTCTCATACTCATCTAAAATCATCTTCGCAAACTCATCAGGATTTTCATATTTATCCTGGGCTGTCACCCAATCTTCATTCTTTAATTTTTCAATAATTTTTTGTTTGTTATCTTCCATCATTACCTCCTTGTTATTTTATCTTATTAAATATAACAAAAAATAAGTGATAAGTCAACTATTTCCCAATCTGTTTCAATGTCCTTGCTAATAACAATTTCCTTAAAAGTAATCTATCTTTCTCTGATAATTTCCCTAATCTTTCTCTCCTTTTTTGTAATCTCGCAATTAATTCGTTTATCAATGACATCGGAATTTTTTGTCCTTCTTTTATATAACCCTCCTCAACCAAAATTTTTCTTAAACTACCTGGTCTCTTTATTGCTTTTTGTATCCAATAAGCCATATTCCCTCCTTTACTTTTTTATTCTTTTTTTTCTTCAGGCGGTTTTTCCGCCTCTCCTGGTGGGATAATTCCTATTGCCTCTTCTAATCGCTTAATATCTATATCCATTGGACTTTCCTCAACTTCTTCTGTTGTCTCTTGCGGAATATTCCGCCCTTCCTCTTGCGCCCTCTTTATCTCCTCCTGTTGTTCTGCTATTTTCCTGAAATGATCTAAAATGTGAATTTTATACTTTTGCATTATATCAGGAGATATCCTTTCATAATTTATCTTTACAAATTTCTCGTGTGTCTGTATGTGAACCATATGATTATCATAAAAATCAACATAAGGAACATATTCTATATCATATAAAATCTTTAAATTTTCTTGCGTTGCTCGCTTAACATCCGCTTGCGTTTCCATCGTCTCAAAATTCTCATATAAATTCAAAATATTCATCACCGTCTGTGGAGTTATCACTTGTGCTAAATGAGGAATTTGTAAAAGTTGTCTCAAATACATTAATCTTCCTAACTTACTCATCGTCATCATCTCTCCATAAGCATATCTTATATTATACTTCCCTGTTAAATCCTGTTTATTAAAAATCAATACTTCTATCAAACCAAACTCTCCTCCACCAATCTCTATCTTCCTACCATCAGTATAATAATGCTTTATAATCTCAAGTCCATAAGAAGCCAATTTCTCATATCTCTTTATAATAAATCTCCTAAAAGGAGAAAAAGAAGCCTCAGCAGTAGCAATTGTCTGCTCTATCTCAGTAGCAGTCCTTTCTCGTAAAGGATATCTTATATCATAAGAAGCAGTTAAATATTCTAAATTCATAAGTAAAACTTCTAAATATCTCAAAAGTGCCATCGGTAAACTATCTAATTCTGTAATCTGAAAAGCACCAGGAGCAGGAGAAGGAACATCAAAAACTTCACTCACTATTAAACTATCTTGAGGTCTATGAACCTTAAAACTTGACCTACCTCTTCCTAAATCTCCTATTAAAACTTTATCTCCAACTTTTTCTATTATTGAAGAGATTTTAGATATTGTTTTTATGTACTCTTTTACAATATCTCTTACTTGAAATAATTTTGGTTGATTATAAAAAAGATAAGCCTTAGGATTATCTCGGAAGTCTACAAATGGTAAGACACCTAAATTTCTAAATGGTAAAGGTAAATCATTAACTTCTAAAATCTTATTACCAATCATTTTTACATATAAACCATTAGGAAAATGTTTAGAAGGAATTTCATAATATTCTTTATAACGCCACATCTTTTGAGTTGAAGTGACAGATGCTCTTAATGTAGAATAGATTTTTTGTAAAAAATCAGGTAAGGAAGAAAACTCTTCTCCTTCTTTTTCAAATTTAGCAACGTCAATATCTCTTTCTAATAAATCATCTTCAGTAAAATAATCTATGGTCATCACCCATCTGGCTTTCGTAGGACAATCAGGATTAATTAAACAATCTATTCCAAAAGCATTAGGGTCAATTAAATAATTAAAAGGCGAAATTACTCTGTATACTAAATCTCCTTCATAAATCCTCTTAAAAGCAGGTTCCTTTGTCAAGGGGTCTAATTTTTGATAGAGTAAATTTCCTTGTAAATCTTTTGCTTGTATCTTTTTAAATTTTTTATTCTCATCCAAAATTGGAATAGTAAATTCCAACGGAATACCTTCTTCAGGATTTTTAGTAATCTCAGGAACTAATATATATTTTCCCGCATTTTCTTTATAACCAACCTTTACCAATGTTGTATCGACCCATAAAACCCAAAAAAATAAGTCATATAAAATTTCTTCAATTTTTGGCGAAATAATTCCGTCTAATAACTTTTGGGCTATTTTAGAAGTAACCATATCTTCCGCTTGAATAGTAGCAGGATAACAACTAAAAACTGGAATTATCTGTAAAATTCTATCTAAAAGAGAATTATAAATACGAGATAAAAGATTAATAGAAAAATATTTTCGCCACTCAATCCGAGGATCTGAAGGAATTTCTGTAGGAGAAATTATTAACTCATTACGCATTATATTCATATTAGCAAAAAATAAAGAATTCTCACTCGCTAAAGAAATATACCATCTCTTTTCAAAAATCTCCCTATAACTCTTTGCTTGCGCCTCTCTCTCTTTTATTCTTTTCTCTAATATTTGCTCCATATTAAATCATTGGGGTAATAGTCCAATCATTTCTCTCGGTTTTCTCCTCTTTTTCTTCTTCCCTCTCTCTTTCCCTCTTTTCTTTTAACCTTTTGTCAAATTCAAATATCATTTTGCTTATCACCTCAACTTGATTTTTTAACATTTTAAAATCCCACCAATTAACCTCTCTATCGGTTAGCCTCTTTTCTATCTTTATTAGCGTTGAGGTAAATTTTAACTCACAAATCACTAAAATAACTAATAAAATAACAATCAAAATATCAATTATTAATCCCATACTTAAGCATACTTTAAAATAAATGAAAAATCAAGATAAATTCTTTGCTAAATATAAAGAAGTAAAATATTCATAAAACACTTTAGAAAAACAACAAAGAATATAATCCTTCTCCTTTTGACAAAAAAATATACATCTTTTACAAGCAATCAATGATTTTTCTTCCCCATTCTTTATACAGAAAATTTTATCTCCATAAATAAAAATCTTATGCTTCTTTAAATTAATACGATGTTTATCTACATATTCTCTCATTTTTCTTAAACGCCTAAAATGCCTCTCCTTACTCTTTAAAGATTTTAATGCCCGATAAACAGTAATAGGAGCAACTTTATATTTCTCTACCAATTCTTTTACTGAAAGACCTAACTGATAATCCCTTCTGATTAATTTATTCCTAATTAATCTATATCTCTTTTTTGACATTTAAAATATTTTTTATATCTTATTTTTTATATCTTCTTCTCCCTAAAATATCAAAATAATATTTTAAAAATTTTCTTTCTTTTTTTTCTTTAATTCCAGGTGCTAAAAATTCAACTAACAAACC